>OJNW01000465.1_pt1 | contig 28042 bp, 30 predicted proteins | sample 1597951 | NCBI WGS metagenome assembly OJNW01 (sample SAMN01915212, study PRJEB22387) | human gut metagenome | isolation source: stool | host: Homo sapiens | place: USA | reverse complement strand
GGTACACGCCAGCCTTGCACACGTCATGCAGCAGCCCCAGGATCGCCACGGTTTCGTTGGTTTCCGGCGTCAGATCCAGAATTGCCTTTCCGTCGATGGTGTCCCGCAGCGTGATTTCACGCAGGCGGCTCCAGACGTTCAGGCTATGAACCACCAAACCGCCAGCATGGGCGCCGTGGTGTTTGGCTCCCGCCGGGGCCGTGAAAAAGTCCGTGCTTGCCAGCCATGCCAGCAGCTTGTCCGCACCGGGGCGGCGTATATCTTTGTAAATGGTCAAAAAATCAGCCTTTGGATCTCTTGTTCCGTTCATATGTCCTCCTTATGCTTCCGGGGCTTCGTTGCCCCAGGCGTCCCAGCCGTCAGCCCTCTGGCGGGCGAACATTTCCAGCCTGGGCACGTCGCCCAGCAGTTCCACGATCCGCTGGCGGGTTTCGTCCGGCTTTTTGCTGTGTCCCTCGAACGGGGCTTCTATAATCTGGTGGACATTGTGGGCGCGGATCTGCGTCTTTGCCTTAAAGCCCGGCGTGACGCCCAGCAGGCAAACCTCCGCGTTTGCGCGGGTGTAGGCACCCAGCCCCATGAAATTGCCACCCTGCTTGCGGTTCTTTTTGACCCACACAAAAGCCGCGGTTTTGTATGTAAAGCCCCACGCCTCCATGACCTTTATGGCCTCCGTGATATTGGGGAACGTTGCCCACATAAAGCAGGCTGCCCCCTCTCGGACGATTTCGCGGACCGGCAGGGCGCATATTTCCGCGGTGGTCATGGTCGGGTAATGCTGTTTTGCAATCCCGTGGGAACTTTTCGTGTTCCCACCCTGGGAATATGCCCACGGCGGATCCGCATAGATCACGCTGTACTGTTTGACGGGGAGGGGGATATGGTCAGCCATGTGCCTGCCGCCTCCTCTCCATGGCGGTGGTGACTTCCTCCACCATGCCGCGCTCCCGCAGTCCCTCAACGGAAAGGCGGTGCGCCTCATGGTACAGTTGCCCGCCCGCCGCGTCGTGCGTCGTGATCGTCAGGATCGGGTGCCCCAGGGAGGAGGAAAGAAACGCTTTCGTGTGGCCGTCGTCCGTCGTCCATTCCAGCCAGTAGTCCGGGCTGCCATTCGCTTTCTGGAAATCCACGCGGCGCATACCCGGCAGGGGCTTGTATGTCGCCACCAGATTGTAAAGGCTGGTTTTGTTGGCTTTCAGCCTCAACACGGGGCCACCTCCGTTCTGTACCACTCCAGGATCCGCTTGGCGTACTTCTTGCGGATCCACTTCTTTTTGGTGTGGCGGTAGCGGTTATAAAGCGGGCGGTTGTCAACCGATGCCCAGCGCAGCGCCGTTTCCATTTCCTGCTGTGCTGCCACCTCCGCCGCCACCTGCTGGATCCATCTGCAGAAACTGTTTACCGTGGTCAGAACGCCCGCCGTAATCTCGCGGATCGCCTTGGCCAGTTCCTCACAGTTTGCCGTGGCCTGCTCCATGTTTATGCCCATCTGCGGCACCAGCATAGTGTTTTCACTCATGCGGAAAACCCTCCCCATTCTCCCAGCCCAGCAGGATATTGTGTGCCATGTTGCCCAGGTCCTCATGTGCCTGCTCCAGCGCAATCAATTCGTGATAGGAGATCCCGGCGGCCTCCAGCTTGTCCCGGAAAGCCTTGGCTTGCTCGGTGGCAGCCGCAACCGCCCGCCGTTCTTTTTCTATGTCCTCCGCCGCGTATCTGGCTTTTCGTTCCGCCAGGTTGGCCTCTCCGGCCATGATCTGCTGGCAAAGTTCTTTTGCGCCCTCCAGGGTGAAATACTCATGCCCAGCTGTGTAAATCGTTCGGCCCTTGCCCTTGATGTCATTGGCCGCCACATAGAAAGCTGGGAGGCCGTCCTGCTCTCGCTTCTGATCTTTGCGGATCCAGAACATTACGCCGTCCTGGCGCCCCTCTCGCGTCTGCCCGTCCTTGCACAAGAACTTGATTTCTTTCCTTTTGCCCATCGCGTTGTATCTCCTTTTCAATTCTTCCGTATCAGGTGCCCGCCTGCTGGGGCTTGCCTCTGCGTCGGAGGTTAGCCTGGAAACGGCGCTGCGCCAGTTCCGGGTCATAGACAGGGCGCTGGTTCCGGTCCAGCTTTTCACCGTCCTGGCCTCTCCGTAATTCTGCGTAGATCGTTTTTCTGGATTTTCCCAGGTGCGTGGCGATCTCCGCCACACTCGCGTAATTGCGCCACGCCTTGGCGATATACTCCCGTTCGGCGGGGCTAATGTATTTTTCACTCATGGCTTTTTCACCTCCGATTGCGACAAAAAAATAAGAGTAACAAGGGATTTCCCTTTGTTACTCTTATTGATAGCATTTTCGAATGTCTGAATACCGCCCTGCGGCATTGACAGCGGCAGGGCGGGGGACTATACTAAACGTGAGTGACAGAGAGGGAGGAAGACTATGATTTCCGGCATCGTCTACACATCCAATTCCGGCTACACGGCGCAGTACGCCCGTCTGCTGGGTGCCGCGCTGGATCTGCCTGTGACCGACGCCAAGTGGGGCGCCGATCCCCATCCGGGCAGGGCGGTCATTTACCTGGGCTGGCTCATGGCCGGCAAGGTCCAGGGATATGCGAAAGCGGCCAAAGAATTTGATATCCGCGCCGTCTGCGCCGTGGGCATGGGCCCCGCCAGCCAGGCCGGGGCCGAAAAGGTCCGGGCCAAGATGGGCATTCCGGCGGAGGTGCCGGTATTCACCCTGCAGGGCGGCTTCGATATCAACAAGCTGCACGGACCCTATAAGTGGATCATGCAGCTGAAGTGCAAAGAGATCCGCAAAACGCTGGCGGGGAAGGCCAGTCTCAGCCCCGCCCAGCAGCTGACCTACGACATGGCGACCAAGGGTGCCAGCGCCGTCAGCGCGGAGAACCTGACACCGATCATCGACTGGTATAAAACGAAGGAGGGCTGACCATGAGGAAGTTTTTACACATGGCGGGCGGTATCGCCAAAAAGACGCTGGCCACTGCTGCAAAGCTGGCGAAGAAGCTGGCGCACATCGTATTGCAGGCTGCCGGCGCGGCGGTGTCCGCCGTGGGCAGGGCTGTGAAGGGCCTGCTGGGCAAGGCGGCCTGCGGCGTGGGCAAAAAGGTACAGAAGTTCATTCCGCCGGTGTGCAAGGTCGTGATGATCGTGTCCGGCGCGGTGGCGCTGCTGTCCTGCGTGGGCTGGCTCATCAGCCGCAAAAAATTCGCGTAAGCGAAACGCGTATACCACAGGGAGATGCGCCGGGGCGCATCTCCCTTAAACAAAGCCCCGCGTTTCCACGCACCGCGCAGGGAAGGGCGGGGGAGAGCAAAGGAGATCTGAGCAAGTATGAAGAAAAAGGCATTCAAAGCGGAGAGCAAGCGCCTGCTGGACCTGATGATCAACTCCATCTATACCCACAAGGAGATATTCCTGCGGGAGATCATCTCTAACGCCTCCGACGCTATCGACAAGCTGTGCTACCTGAGCCTGACGGACGACAAGGTGGGCTTGAACCGGGATCAGTTTGAGATCAAACTGTCCATCGATAAGGAGCGCCGCCTGCTGACCGTCAGCGATAACGGCATCGGCATGAGCCAGGAGGAGCTGGAGAACAACCTGGGCGTCATCGCCTCCTCCGGCAGTCTGAAATTCCGCCAGGAGGTGGAGGGTGACGAGAGCGCCGATACCGACATCATCGGCCAGTTCGGCGTGGGCTTCTACTCCGCGTTCATGGTGGCCGACGAGATCACCGTCATTACGAAGAAATACGGCGAGGACCAGGCCTGGAAGTGGCAGTCCACCGGCGTGGATGGCTATACCATTGAGCCCTGCGAGAAGGATACGGTGGGCACCGATATCATCATGCACATCAAGCCCGATACCGAGGAGGAAAAGGACGAATACAGCCAGTACCTGCGTGAGTATCCCCTGTACAAGCTGGTGAAAAAGTATTCCGACTATATCCGTTTCCCCATCCGTATGCTCATGCCGCACCCGGAGCTGAAGGAGGGCAGCACCCAGGAGAACCCCGAGTACGAGGAGAAGTTCGAGTGGGAGACGCTGAACAGCATGGTGCCCCTGTGGCAGCGGAAGAAGGCCGATGTCAAGAAGGAGGAGTACGACGAGTTCTATCGGCAGCGCTTTGCGGACAGCCAGCCGCCGTTGAGTGTCATCACCGTCTCTGCCGAGGGCGCCGTGACCTATAAGGCTCTGCTGTTTATACCAGAGAAGGCGCCCCTGCGCTACTACTCCGAGGAGTTCGAGGGCGGGCTGCAGCTGTACTCCGCCGGCGTGATGATCATGGACAAGTGCAAGGAGCTGCTGCCCGAGTGCTTCAACTTTGTCCGCGGTGTGGTGGAGTCCCCGGACCTGAACCTGAATATCTCCCGTGAGCTTTTGCAGCACGACCGCCAGCTGAAGCTCATCGGCGCCAACCTGGAAAAAAAGGTCAAGGCTGAGCTGGAGCGTCTGCTGCGGGACGAACGCGAGAAATATGAGTCCTTCTGGCAGTCCTTCGGCCGCCAGATCAAGCTCAGCGCCATGGACAACTACGGCGAGAAAAAGGATATGCTTCAGGATCTGATGCTGTTCTATTCCTCCACCGAGAAAAAGCTGGTGACGCTGGACGAGTACGTCTCCCGTATGCAAGAGGGCCAGAAGTACATCTACTTTGCCTCCGGCGACACGGTGGACGCCGTGGACCACATTCCTCAGACGGAGCTGCTGAAGGACCGCGGCATGGAGATACTCTACTTTACCGACAAAGCCGACGAGTTTCTGCCCGATATCCTGAGGTCCTATAAGGATAAGCCCTTCCGTTCCGCCACCGACGGCGATCTGGACCTGCCCGGCGAGGCCGAGAAGCAGGAACAGGACGAGCAGCAGTACAAGGAGGCCTTTGCCTTTATCAAGGAGGCCCTGGGCGGTCAGGTGAGTGAGGTCAAGGCCTCCACTCGCCTGAAGACCCACCCGGTCTGCCTTTCCAGTGGTGAGGGCGTTACCTTCGAGATGGAAAAGTACTTCACGGCTGCCCAGCCGGAGCTGGGGCTCAAGGCCAAGCGTATTCTGGAGATCAACGTGGATCACCCCGCATTCCTGACCTTCGAAAAGACCCGGCTCACCGACCCGGAGAAAGCCAAAAAGTTCGCCCAGGTCTTCTACAACCAGGCACAGCTGATCGCCGGTCTGCCCATCGACGATCCCACCGCCTACACCGACCTGCTCTGCTCCCTGTGGCAGTAGATCATCAGAAAAAGAATGACCGCCGTGAGGCGGTCATTCTTTTTCCAAAACGACAAAAAATACGGCGCAAATAGTTGCAAAAATAGTTGAAAAATGCTAAACTATAAATAGTGTGTGAACCAGCAAGACCCACGACCCAAATCCGGGGAGAAGTCCCCATTGAGAAGGAGTTTTGCCCATGAAAGACTTGAAGCACCTGATCTGGTTTGAGGACCTTTTACAGCAGGCCAACAACGAGTTGGTCCAGCGCGCCGCGGCGGAGGGCCAGCTGGCTCTGGGATATAACTGCTACTATATACCCGAAGTGCTGCTGAATTTGCCAGGCTGCTTTTCCAGCCGCCTTCGGGCCCCCAACAGCGGCACCGCAGAGATCGCGTCCTACTACATGACCAACCGCAACTGTCCCTATGTCCGCTGTATCCTGGAACGGGCCATCGAGGGCGGCTTCAACTATCTGAACGCTCTGTTCGGCGCGGAGGGCTGCGCCGCCATGGAGCGCATGGAGGAGCATTTCGCCCTGCTGAAGCCGGTGAAGAACGACCGCTTCATCACCACCATCATCGACCCACCCATGAAAGGCGACAGGACCAGCCTGGACTACTACAAGGCACAGCTGAAAGCAAAGGTGCTGGACGCCCTGCGCGACAGCTTCGGCGTGGACACCTCTGACGATGCGCTCCGCGCCGCCATCGAAAAGCACAACCGTCTCTGCCGGGTCATCACGGAGATCGGCGACCTCCGTAAGGCGGAAAACCCGGTCATCACCGGCTATGAATACCACGTCATCGTCCTGGTGAGTCAGGTCTGTCCCCATGACCTGATTTTGCCGTATTTGGAGGAGACGCTGGCGGAGCTGAAAACACGCCGGCCGGAGGCGGAATTCCCCTTCCGCGCCCGCGTCGTGCTGGCCGGAAGCGAGATCGACGACCCGGAATTTACCAAGCTGCTGGAGAGCTGCGGTGCCATGGTGGTGGCAGATCGCTATTGCTTCGGCACCTTCCCAGGCCGGGAGGAGATCAAGATCCACGGCGGCGAGACGGCCTTCGACGCGGTATGTCGGCACTATCTGCACCACAACCAGTGCGTCCGGTTTATGGACGGCGCCAAGATCGACCAGCGGCACAGTGAGCTGCGCCGTCTGGCGGAGGACTACGGCGCCGACGGGATCATCTACGAGAGCATGAAGTTCTGCGAGTTCTGGAGCTATGAAAAGGTGCTGGCCAGCCACGTGCTTCAGCAGGAGATGGGCATCCCCTGCTGCACCATCGAGAAGGAGTACACCCTGGGCAGCGTCGGTCAGCTGCGTACCCGCTTCCAGGCCTTTGTCGAGAGTCTGGAGATCAAAAAGCTGGGCCATAAGGAGGTGTGACCATGGTACTGAAGCAGTGGACAAATGCCGTCATCGGCGTGATCGATAAAAAGCTGGAACGCTTTGACCCCAAGTGGCAGGCAGCTAACGGCAAGGGCGGTCTTCGCAGCCGCTATGAGGATAAGACCGGTATCGCCCGCCACCGGGAGTGGCGCGGTGTGAAGGATACCTTTGTGGACTACACCGCCTGGCTGAACAACCTGCTGGCCATGGGCAAAATGGTGGCCTCCGCCCCGGTGCCGATCCTCAAGGGCTTCTGGGAGTACCGTTGGATGGGCTCCTATCTGGGCACCTTCGCCTTTATTGACCGGCTGTTTGAGGGCTACCGGGAGGACGAGCTGAAGATCGCCCACATGAATATGCACTGTATCGTCAGCAGCCTCACGAAAAAGATCGCCCTGGTCCTGGCCAACGACAAGCGTCTGGGCGGCGGAAGGGACAGCGACAACATCGTTCCCATGGACGAGGTCATGCCGCCCCTGTTTATGACCGGCTTCCCCGGCCTGATCCCCATCCCCATCCAAACACTGCCGGAGTTCATCATCTGTGACATCGACCAACACCTGGAGCCCTACTACATCGATGTGGCCGAGTCCTTCGGCCTGGCCGCCGACGTCTGCTCCCGCTGCTCGGCGGAGACCGGTGTCGCCATCGACGACGATTTCCCCATTGTGGGCCGCGCCGTTCTGACCACCAATATGCCCTGCAACGCCAGCGAGGCCACCTCCATGTTCCAGCGCCGCCGCTTTGGCCTGCCGGATTTCCCCGTTACCATGGCCATGATCCACAATGAACCGGGCGCGCACCCCTATTCCACCCAGGTCCTCCAGGATGCCATCGCCTTTATTCAGGAGAACTACGGCGTCAAGTACGACTGGGAGGCCCTGTTCGCCCGCGCTGAGCACATGAACGAGCAGAACCGCATCGAGCTGGAGAAATGGGAGCTGTTCAAGACGCCCTATTCCGCCCTCTGCGGCATTGCCGAGAGTCTGTATCGGTTATATTCCTGGGCTTCCGTCAACGGCCAGGAGGACCAGTTCACTAAAAACGACCGCAAGGTGCTGAAGCTCATGCTGGAGGCCTACGAACGGAAGCATGAGCCTTTCGGCGGTACTACCCGCCACCGGGCATTCCTGTGGGGGCCCTCCGCGGTGTATTACACCGATTTCCCCACCTGGGTCCAGAACTGCTGGGGCATCAATATCGTGCTGAATATGGACTCCACCATGGGCCACAATATGATCTCCACCACCGACCCGGAACAGGCCATTCAGGACCTGGCCATCTTCTCCGAAAAGGGCGTCATGCGCCACCATGCCGTGGGCGGCTGGGACAACGTCAACGCTGTGTGGGAGTGGGCCAGCAAGTTCAACTGCGACATGGTCATCTTCAATGACAATGTGGCCTGTAAGGGCATGAACGGTGTCCACGCTCTCATGGAGGAGCAGGCCCGTGACCTGGGCTTCCACTTCATATTCCTGGAGCACGACCTGGAGGACTGCCGTACCATCTCCCGGCGGGATATGCGGAACACCGTCAACAAATACATGACCGTCGTACTGAACGAGGCACCGCTGGACCCCACGCTGGTGGACTTCGATGACAGTCTGGCCTGGTAAGGAGGGAACCATATGAAATTCGCAGCTAAATTGCTGAAAAGCCTGCTCATCACGGCAGCGCTGCTGTTTGCGGGCACGTTCACCATCTATTATCTCAATCTGGAGAACAAGCTGATCTACAAGGTCATTTATCCTCTCCTGCAAAAGCACTACAACAGCCAGCAGCGTGACCGCCGCATTTGAAAAGAAGAAAAGGATACCCGCCCTCCGGCGGGTATCCTTTTGCGCAAAAGGCCGTCCTTCGATGGACGGCCTTTCGGCACACGAACAAAAAAGAACGGCCCTGTGGGCCGTTCTTTTGCCTGTGGATAGGGGAGAGGGCTCACTCCGTGGTGTGATGTTCCTTGCCGAAGTGCAGCTCGCGCATACCCTCCACCTCGTCGCAGATGGCCTTCAGGTTGCAGGAACCGCAGTCGGTGGGCATTCCCTCCAGGATCTTCGTCAGGCTCATGGTGATGTCCTTGACAGTCTTGGCGTCCCTGGTCAGCGCCGCGTAGTCCGCCTCCGGCGCGGTGATAAACAGCAGCTTCACCGCCAGAATGTTGCGGTTCTGCTTATACTGCCGGATAAAGTCCGCGCCGATGCGGCGGAACGTCATGCCCTTCTGCACCGCCTCCCGGCTGATACGCACCTGTTCCCGGCTGGATTCCGAGCTTGTGCGGATCATATAGCCCTTGGGGAACACATGGTACTTCACAAAGTCCATGTCCTGGATAGCCCGGAAGGCCTGCTCCGTGTCGTCCTCGTCATCGGACTCGATATCGCCCACCCGCAGCAGAGCGATGCGGGCATAGTGGCTGTCGCCGTTCAACTCGTCCAGGTCCGGGCCGCAGACCACGATCTCGTCCCCGGGTACCAGCTCCGCAGAGGAGGTCACGCAGGTGAAATTCACCGCGCTTTTGCCGCTGCCGCCCAGCTCATAGGCGGCGTCACGCAGCATGACCAACTCAAAGGCTCCGGTGTCCTCCCAGGCCTCCGCCGGGTCATAGGCGTACCGCTTGGGCGTGGAGGCGCCGGCAAGCGCCTCCACCTCCCGTATGATCGGATTATACAGCTCCATCAGAACTTGATATCCACTTTCTTGCGGTCAAAGATCTTGTTGACCTGCACATAGGCCCAGCCCAGCAGCTTCTGGTCCAGGTTCCAGAAGTACACGACGAACAGTGCGCCCACGGCCACCGCCAGAATACGGATGAGCTTAAAGAGAAATTTGAAAACCTTACACATATCGTAGCCTCCTTAAATGGCAAGAGGTATTCAGGCGCGGGCCATGCCCTTCTGCCGCGCGTACTCGGCGGCGCCCAGCGCGCCCATCAGCTGGGGGTCGGTCTTCAGGTCGATGACCTTCAGCTTCAGCACGTGCTCGATGGCCTGCTTCAAACCGGCATTCTTGGCGCAGCCGCCGGTCAGAGTGATGGCGTCGGTGGCGCCGGCCTTCTTGCTCATGACGAAGCAGCGCTTGGCCACGGCCATCTGGATGCCGGCGGCGATCTCGTCCATGGGCTTGCCTTCGCCCACCAGGGTGATGACCTCGCTCTCGGCGAACACGGTGCACTGCGCGGTGATGGGGATGACGTTCTTGGCCGTCAGGGACAGGTTGGAGAACTCGGGCAGCGTCATCTCGAAGCTGCGGGCCATAGCCTCATAGAACCGGCCGGTGCCGGCGGCGCACTTGTCGTTCATGGCAAAGTTCTTCACGGTGCCGTCGGTGTCGATGGAGATGCCCTTTACGTCCTGGCCGCCGATATCGATGATGGCCTTGACACTGGGGTCGGTGACGTGCACGCCCATGGCGTGACAGGAGATCTCGGAGATATTCTCGTCGGCGAAGGGGACCTTGTTGCGCCCGTAGCCGGTGCCGATCAGATAGCCCAGCTCCTCGGAGGAGTTCAAGCCCACCTTGTTCAGCACTTCCTCCATCGCCAGCTTTGCGGAGACTTCGGAATTGATCTTGCTGCGGATGGTGGTGTCGGCGCAGATCTTGCCGTTCTCATCCAGAATGACCGCCTTGGTATAAGTGGAACCCACATCACAGCCGCCGTAGTATTTCATAGTCGTAAACTCCTTTATATATGTAGTAGTTGAGAATATTACATGCAGTTTTCGTCGTCGAAATCGCAGAGGGAGGGATCGATCGGCTCGGCGCGCATGACCGTGCGCATGTACTCGTTCACCTTGTCGCGCATGGTCTTGCGGGAGACGGTGCGGGGATCCATCAGGTCATGCTCGATCCAGATCATGTGATAGCCGCGCTCGCGGCCCTGCTCGTCCAGGATGCCCTGTACGGTGGCCATGTTCTTGCAGGCCACGTTCTGGTACATGATGATGATGTTGGTGTTCCACGCCTCGCACTGGCGCCACAGCTCGTCCACCACGTTCTGGTAGCCGCCGTTGGTGTGACGGCGCATGACCATACGCTCGTACAGACGCGCCAGATCGCGCAGTGCCTCCTCCTTGTCCTCTGTCTCCAGGGGCTTGGTGAAGTTCAGGGATTCCATCTCCACCAGGATGTTGATGCCCCAGCAGTTGGCCAGCCAGTTGGAGAAGTTGGCGTAGTAGTGGGCGGGGCAGGACCAGACGATGCCGCGGTAGCGCATCTTGCCCACCCACGCCTCGTCGCGGCGCTGGTAGGACTGCATCAGCAGGTCGTTGACCTTGCGGCAGGTCTTCATGACGCGCGGGTCGATACCGCCGTCCATCTCGTAGTTCCACTTGCGGAACAGCTCGTAGCTGGGGCCGATGATCTGGGGATAGGCGGTCTTGTTGACCTCCCACTTTTCCAGCTCGTAGCGCGTCTCCTCGTTAAAGCGCTTCATGGCGGAGAAATAGGCGTCCCAACTCCACTTGGCGCCGGTCTGCTCCTCAATGAACTTGATGCACGCCCGGATATCCTCGGCGCCCATCTGCACCGTCTCCTCGTCCTCATACCGAACCGGGAAGCACAGGTGGAACACGGGCAGGTCGGGGAAGCGGCGGGACATATAGCTGGAGGCCATAGTGGAGCCGTCGCAGGGCATGGAGGAGGAGATAAAACACTTGCCCATGTGGGGCAGGGCATCGATGACCAGCGCGCCGCACTCGGAGGACGGCACCGGGCAGCAGTCCGCCGGCAGGCCGAAGGACTCCACGGCGTCGATGTAGGGCACGCAGGTGAGCTGGTCGATCTCGGACACCAGGAACACCGGCATCAGCTGATAGGGGATACCCAGCAGGTCGGGGAAGCCGGCCATGATCTGGCCCATGGTCATCTCATCGAACAGAACGACCTTCTTGTTCAGCTCGGAGCTGTTGCCGTTCTTCTTATCGCACTTGGCCAGGAACACCAGATTTTCCGCCACATAGCGGAAAATGTCGTAGGTCATCAGGTGGCTCATTTTCAGGGCGTTGCCCCGTTGACCCATGGTGTTCTTATCCATGAAGCTCACGCAGCACATATAGGAGATCATCCAGCGATACCAGAACGTGGTATTCAGGGCGGGTATCAGATCCTTGGAGAAGGTGGCCAACAGCATGCCCCAGACCTTCAGCCAGCCGGAGAAGTCGACGAGGGTGCTCTCCACGCCGCGCCACTCCCGGCGGACAGTGGCCATGTCACCCTTGCGGTACAGGGCACCCAGATGCTTTTCGCCGTTGAGCAGCAGGTCCTTGCGCTCCGCGCAGGTCATGGCGGCAACGGTCTTGGCCTCCCGTGCTACACGGTTCATATTGTCAAGGAAATGCTCCTTCTGTTTCCTGCCAAAGGCCTTCCAGTCCGTCTCCTTGATGAGATCGAGAGCGATGGAGCCAAACTCCTTCAGGTTGGCGGCCTGCGCCTTCCAGTCCATCTCAGTCTTGGCGCGGAAGAATTCGGGATTGGGAAATTTCTTCTTGTCAGCCATCAGTTGGCACCTCCGTTCTGCTTGTGGAGCTTCTTGATCTCCAGCGACTCCACAAAGGCCTGCACGCGGGTCCGCAGCTGGCCGGAGTTGCCGTTGTTGTACAGACGGTCGATGCTCAGCACCGGCCAGTCATACTCCTCATGCATGATGTGGCTCACCAGCGCGCGCTCAAAGCCCCAGTAGTCGCAGTATTTCATCTGCTCATAGATGATTCCGTCAGCGTGATACTCCCGTGCCAGGCGGTCTGCCGTCTCGCGGCGCTGCTGCACCTTCTCATCGGCGATGTAGCGGGCGCACTCGGAGTGCTTCATAATGTGCATGCAGATCTGGGGCAGGGCGTCCTCATCGTCCTTCAGATCAATGATCTCCCGCCCGGGAGTGGAGCCGAAGCAGTATCGGTCGGACACTACCAGTGCGCCGCAGCCCTCGATGAGCTTCGTCAGCTGAGGGTCATCGATCTCGCTGCCCACGATGGCCACGCGGGCACGGAAGGCGGGCTTGGGATCCGGCTTGCGCTTTTTCAGCTCCGTCAGCGTCTCTCGCAGGTAAGGCAGGATCAGGTACTTGGGACAGGTAAAGCTCACCAGGTTCAGCACGTGGAACTCATAGCCGGTGATGACCGGGTTTTCCTCCTTGCGCAGCTCGCCGATCTCGCTGATGATGGAACAGACCTCGTTGTGCTCCTTTACCGCCTGACGGATAGCGGCATCTGAGGTATCCACGCCGTACTTTTCCGTCAGGGGATCCAGCACCCGGCGGCGCATCTGCTTGACGTAAGAGTCCAGCGTGTAGTCGGTGATCTTGTAGGGGATGTCGCAGTGGGTGACAAAGAAGTTGGGCTTGTCATTCATCTGCAGAATTTCAAAGTGCTCCATGGCGCGGTTCATCATGGAACAGGCGTCCACGCCGGCCAGCGCGTCCAGGAACTGGTAGCCGCCCTCCATGCCACGCTCCACCAGGGCGCGCGCATATTCACAGGTGTAGTTGGACATATAGTAGGTAGCGATGTCCAGTGAACCGGTGCGGGGGGCGCGGAGCCGGACGGAGAAGCAGCCGGGCAGGTTCAGCAGCGGCTCAGGCATATGGTAGCAGGTATAGCCGATGGCCAGCTTCCCCTCCGCCTGTGCCTGTTTTACCAGATCATTGTCGGCATTCTCCAGCAGGCTCTCGAAGTAGATCAGATGCTTCAGGTCTCTCAAGAATTACACCTCTCTCCTAATGTATTTCAATTATAAGATCTCCAGCTTGGTCAGGGCTTCGCGTGCGCCGCGGATGACAGGGGCATCCTCCGGCAGATCAAAAACACTAAGACCCTGGATATCATTGGCGGCGTGCTGTGGGTCGCTGCCGATGGTGGCCAGTATCTCCGTGCCGTTGATATGGATGTAGGGAATCAGCGCCGGGTCCGTGACCCGATTGACGATAGCGCCGCAGCGGTCGTACATCACCAGCTCGTCGGCCACCCGCTTGATGGTGTCGATGACCTGTGTACCCTTGCGGCTGGGATCGGTGATGAGCACCAGATGCGTCACCTTCTCCATCACCCGGCGGTTGATCTGCTCGATGCCGGCCTCACCGTCGATGACCACGTAGTCAAAGTCGTTGGCCAGCAGGTTGATGACCTCCTTCAGATAGGCGTTCACCTTGCAGTAGCAGCCTGCCGTCTCCGGCCGGCCGATGGCGAGAAACGAGAACCGCTGCTGCTCCACCATGGTGTCAAAAATGCGGTATCGTGCCTCGCTCAGCAGCTCGATGGCCTCCCGGGGCGCACCGTCCTCCACCGAGGCCACGATGCTCTTGCGGATGTCGTCCAGCGTCTCTTTCACCTCAACGCCCAGCGCGGTGGACAGTCCCACCGCCGGGTCGGCGTCGATGGCCAGAATACGCTTGTCGGGGTACGCTTCAGTCAGCAGCCGCACAAAGGCGGCGGAGATGGAGGTCTTGCCCACGCCGCCCTTACCGGCGACGGCGATGATCTTGGGGGAGTGCTCCAACAAGTCTCACGTCCTTTCGTGTTACCCGCCGCCGTCATTTCTGACCGAAATGGCGGCTATGCCACAGAAGTACGCGGGTTTGTGCAGTATTGTTAAATTCCTAACATCATACTACCACAAATACCGGCAAATTGCAATGAAAGTTTCGGCATTTTGCTGCATTTTTTGGCAGTATTGCGCCACTGGCCGGGGGAAAGGGGTGTGTATATTTTGCGGCGTTTTTACGCCTTTGCCCCTTTGACGCGGCGGCCATACCGTGCTATAATACGGGATAAAGTATTATCCCCCTCTTGAAAGGAGAGGCTTTATGCGTATCATCGATCTGGAGACCATTAACCAGGCCATGAACAACGAGGCGCAGTTCGTCCTGCGCTGCGAGGAAGTATTCCACGACAAGGTGTCCTCCGCCGCGTCGGCTATCCTGTCCGCCGGGCGCGAGCGCCGCATTGTGGCGCTGACCGGCCCCTCCGGCAGCGGCAAGACCACCACCGCCATGCGCCTGCGCGACTACCTGGAAAATCTGGGCGTCAAGGTCTGCCTGCTGAGCATGGACAACTTTTTCCTGCCCCTGGACCAGCGTCCGCTGGAGGCTACCGACTGGGAGTCCCCTTACTGCGTCAATGTGGACCTGCTGGTCAGCTGCATCGGCCGCCTGCTGGACGGCGAGCAGGTGGATATTCCCTGGTACGATTTCAAGACTGGCACTACCGGCGGCTATAAGCCCATGCAGGGCGACAAGGACTGCATCGTCATTGCCGAGGGAATCCATATGCTCAACCCCCTGATTTTCGATAAGATCCGCGGCGCGGCCACCGGCATCTATGTGGCGCCCCGTACCCGTATCCTCACCAATAAGGACCGCGTGGTTCGTCCCGAGCAGCTGCGCGTGGCCCGCCGGCTCATCCGGGACTACAACACCCGGGGCCACTCCCTGCGGGAGACGGTCGAGCGTGCCGAGAGCGTCAACGCCGGCGAGGTCAACTATATCCGGCCCTTTAAGAGCAACGCCGCCATTCACATTGACTCCTTCCACGACTATGAGCCCTGTATCCTGGCCAAGTGCCTGGCCAACATCCCCAATTTCCGGCAGGAACTGACGCCGGAGTATATGCAGGAGCACGACCTCACCGACCTGGTAGAGGTGGTGGAGAGCGTCCCGCCTTTGCACACGCCTTATGTGCCGCTGAATTCCATCGTCCGCGAGTTCGTGGGCGGCAGCAGCTATGAATATTGAGCAATAAGGGAGGTATCCTAACTATGAGCAGAATCATTACCATCAGCCGTGAGTTTGGTTCCGGCGGCCGTGAGCTGGGCAAGCGTCTGGCCAAGGCCCTGGGCATTCCGTGCTACGACCACGAGATCATCGAGATGATCGCCAAGGAAAACGGCTTCAACGAGGATTATGTGGCCAACGTGGGCGAAAAGAGCATCGAAGCCGCCTATCCGCTGACCATCGGGCACCGCTTTGGTATGCAGCCCTTCCAGATCATGGAGCAGCCCATCCGCGTGGCAGTGGCCCAGCGCCAGATCATCGAGAACTTCGCCAAGCAAGGCGACTGCGTCATCGTGGGCCGGGCCGCCGATGTTATCCTCAAGGACTACGACCCGCTGAACATCTTTGTCTATGCGGATAAGGACTCCAAGATCGAGCGCTGCCAGCGCCGTGCCCCGCAGGGTGAGCATCTGACGCCCCGGGAGATCGAGTCCCATATGAAGCAGATCGACCGCAACCGTGCCCAGCACCACCAGATGTACAGCGACAGCAAGTGGGGCGACAAAGGCTCCTACGACCTGTGCATCAACACCACCAAGCGCTTTGTCAAGGATATCGTTCCGTCCATCGCCAAGTTCTGTGAGGACTGGTTCAATTCCCACGGTTAATACATAAAAGGCCCGCGCCGCGGGCCTTTTACCGCAGAGAGGAAGGAGGCTGTTCTGTGAAAGTCCGTCTCAATGACGATCCCGAGATCGTGAAAACCATCCGCGAGGGCCTGAAACGCACCGGCGGCTACTGTCCCTGCCGTCTGGCCCGCACCGAGGAGAACAGGTGTATGTGCAAGGAGTTCAAGGACCAGATCGCCGACCCGAACTTCGAGGGCTACTGCCACTGCCGTTTGTACTACAAGGAGAAATAAAAAACCGGGCCGATGGCCCGGTTTTTTATTTCTTGATAAGCTCCTTCACCAGTCCGGCCACGGTCAGCACCACGCCGCCGATAAGCATGAAGTCCGCCAGGTTCCACACCAGCGCCCGTTTTTTGGCCTTTCGGTGGGGGAATTGCAGATAGTCCGTCACGCTGCCCCGCCGCAGCCGGTCCCATTGGTTGCTGATGCCGCCCAGCAGCACCGACAGAATGCCCAGCTGTGCCGCGAAGGCCCGCTTGCCCAGCTCCGGCAGCAGACACGCTGCCGCCGCCAGCCATACGCCCAGCGGCAGCCAGCGCAGCAGCTTCTCGTGCTTCTGTCCCAGCCCCAGAAAGAACCCCCGGTTCTCCAGATGGGTCAGGCGCACATACCGACGCTCCCATTTCAGCTTCCCCGTCCGGGACAGATATTTCAATATCCGGTCGGCGGCAAACAGCGCCGCCGCAATGCCGATGGCTATGTACATCCGTTACCTCCGTCCCCGCCGCACGGTAAAGCCGAACACCAGGCCGCACAGGCCGCCTACGATGTGGGCGATCTGGGAGACGTTGTCCTGCTTGAACAGTCCGTCCATGATCTCGCCGCCCAGGTAGAAGATGACCACCAGAATCAGCGTCACGGGGATCTCGCCCTTCCGCGCCGCCGTAAAGGAGGACAGCACGATCATCATGAACACTACGCCGCTGGCGCCCAGCAGCGCCGTGTGGGGAAAGAAGATAAAATTCACCAGGCCGGTGACCAGCGCCGTCAGCGCGATCATCCACACCATGGTGCCGCTGCCGTATTTCTCCTCCAGACCGGGGCCCACCAGCAGCAGGAGCAGCATATTGCCCATGTAGTGGTCATAGCCGGAGTGCCCCAGCACATGGCCGAAAAAGCGTACGTATGTCAGAGGGTCGGCCAGCGAGGACCGGTACACGGAGAAATACTGCGTCGTGGCGGCACCGTTGGTCCAGTTGCCCAGCAGCAGGGCGATCAGGCTCAGCAGGGCGAAGGATAATATCACCGGCGCGTTGAAGCGAATAATGATCTTTTTCAAGCAGGATACCTCTTTTCAAATACGTTTGAAAAGAGTATACTATACATTCAGAAAAAAGTAAACCAAGGAGGGCCTGTGCCGTGAAAAAATGGGTGAAGATCATTCTCTGCGTTCTGCTGGCGTTGTTGCTGCTGGCGGGCGGCTATGTGGCCTATGTGTTTATCGACTATCACCGTATCGGCGACCAGATGCTGACGCCGGTGCAGTCCACCGATGCCGCCCGGTCCGTCGATACGAATACGGCCTATACGGTCGTTTCCTGGAACATCGGTTTCGGCGCTTACGAGGACGACTACGGCTTTTTCATGGACGGCGGCACGGAGTCCCGCGCCTGGTCAAAAGAGCGCCTGACGGCCAACATGGACGCCATCGCCGGGTACCTGAAGCAGCAGAACGCCGACTTCTGCCTGCTGCAGGAGGTGGATATCGGCTCCACCCGTACCTACCATGTGGACGAGCGCGAGCCGCTGTATGCCGCCCTCTTCAACAAGAGCAGCGTTTTCTGCCAGAATTACGACTCGCCCTATCTTCTGTATCCCCTGACCGCTCCCCACGGAGCCTCCCGGTCCGGCCTGCTGACCTTCTCTCCGGCGAATATCACCGCAGCTGACCGCGTGGAGCTGCCGGTGGAGTCCGGTTTTATGAAGCTTCTGGACCTGGACCGCTGCTACTCTGTCAGCCGTGTCCCCGTCTCCGGCGGCGGTGAGCTGGTGCTCTACGACCTGCACCTCTCTGCCTACACCAGTGACGGTACCATCGCCACGGAGCAGCTGGCGCTGTTGCTGGCGGATATGCAGGCGGAGTACGAAAAGGGCAGCTGGTGCGTGGCCGGCGGCGACTTCAACAAGGACCTGCTGGGGGACTCCTCCGTCTATTTCGGCGCGGCGGAGCAGGAATATTCCTGGGCGCAGCCCATACCGGAGGGCGTGTTCGACAGCTATGACGTGCAGCTGGTGGCGCCACTGGACGAGAACGATCCGGTGCCATCCTGCCGCAACGCCGACGGTCCATACCACGACGGCCAGTATGTCCTCACCGTGGATGGCTTCCTGGTCACCCCCAATGTTGCCGTGGACAGTGCCGCTGTTTTGGATACAGGCTTTGCCTACTCCGATCACAACCCGGTACAGATGACGTTTACCCTGCAAAAGTAAGCAAAAGCACCCCGTCACGGGGTGCTTTTTTCACCGTAAAGCAGGAAGGTGCGCGTCTATTCATAAAAATTTCGAAAAGGGGGTTGCAAAGATGTCCGTTATGTGGTAACATACGTCCATCAATTAGATACAGCCCGATGAACCGCCCGGAATGGAAAGACCGGATGGGGAGGGAACTCTGGAGAATCCCATTCAGTTGGGTGCCGAAGGTGCAAGGCGCGCGAGCGCCGAATCTCTCAGGCAAAAGGACGGAGCAGACGAGTTTTTCGCTTGACCAGACTTCTCCAGAGTTGCCGTTTTCCGGCAGCTCTATTTTTTATGCAAGGAGAGAAATTGTATGTTAGAAAGTGTATTGTTCCCCATCGTATCCAAGATCAACGAGTACCTCAGCAACTATATCCTCATCTTCCTGCTGGTGGGTGTGGGCCTGTGGTACTCTATCAAGACCCGCTTTGTCCAGGTCCGTTGCTTCGGCGAGGGCATGAAAAAGTTTTTCGGTGAGATGAACCTCCGCGGCGGCGCCCAGAAAAGCGGCATGACCTCCTTCCAGGCGCTGGCCACCGCCATCGCCGCCCAGGTGGGCACTGGCAATATCGTGGGTGCCTCCGGCGCCATCCTCACCGGCGGCCCCGGCGCCATCTTCTGGATGTGGATCATCGCCTTCTTCGGCATGGCCACCATCTATGCCGAGGCTACCCTGGCCCAGAAGACCCGTATCGTTGAGCCTGACGGCAATATCAAGGGCGGCCCGGTCTACTACATCACCACGGCGTTCAAGGGCGGCTTCGGCAAGTTCCTGGCGGGCTTCTTCGCCGTCTCTATCATCCTGGCCCTTGGCTTCATGGGCTGCATGGTCCAGTCCAACTCCATCGGCTCCACCATGCAGACGGCTTTCGGCATCCCCTCCTGGATCGTGGGTATCGTCCTGGTCATCATCTGCGCCATCATCTTCCTGGGCGGTGTGCAGCGTCTTGCCGCCGTCACCGAGAAGCTGGTGCCTATTATGGCCGGTATCTTCCTGCTGGGCGGTCTGGTGATCCTCTGCGCCCGCATCAAGTACGTCCCTTCCACCTTCGGCATGATCTTCAAGTATGCCTTCCAGCCCCAGGCCATCATCGGCGGCGGTATCGGCTACGCCCTCAAGACCGCGATCTCCCAGGGCGCCAAGCGCGGCCTCTTCTCCAATGAGGCCGGTATGGGCTCTACGCCCCACGCCCACGCCCAAGCCAATGTGGCCCACGCCCACGATCAGGGTGTCGTGGCCATGATCGGTGTGTTCATCGACACCTTCATCGTCCTGACCCTGAATGCCCTGGTCATTATCTGCACCCTGTACACCGCTGACGGCCCTCTGGCCAACGGCTACTTCGGCGACATCACCGCCACCCTGGGCAAGACCAACCTGGCCCAGACGGCCTTCGGCTCCGTATTCGGCGCCAGCCTGGGCGCCAAGTTCGTGGCCATCTGCCTGCTGTTCTTCGCCTTCTCTACCATCCTCAGCTGGAACCTGTTCGGTAAGATCAACGCCAACTACCTTTTCGGCCGCAAGAACAGCAAGCTCTGCAACGTGATCTACACCGTTATCGCCTTGGTATTCATCTTCCTGGGCACCGTCTCCGGCAGTGACTTCGTCTGGGAAGTCACCGATATGTTCAACAACTTCATCGTCCTGCCCAACGTTATTGCGCTCTTCGCCCTCACCGGCATGGTCATGGCCAGCCTCAACGAGATCGGCAAGGGCAAGCAGCTGAAGGTCTGAGTAAGCAGGGGAGAGGCGTAGGCCTCTCCCCGTTTTCCCCTTTTGCAAAACGCGAAAAAAACAAAAATTAGGGGTTGACATTTTTGAAAATCCCTGCTATATTATACAAGTCGGCAGCGCCGACCACCCGATGTGGGGGTATAGCTCAGCTGGGAGCCCGGTTGAAGCGGTAAACAACCCCCGCACTAATTGAATAAGAAATTACTCAGCGCACCCCTTATATGGGGGTATAGCTCAGCTGGGAGAGCAAGTCACCAGTAAAGCAACCCGCAATCGCAACACGGCATCTAAAAAGTTAATATCCCGGAAGTCCAGTAAAATCAAGGGGTTCCGGTTCCATGGGGGTATAGCTCAGCTGGGAGAGCGCTTGAATGGCATTCAAGAGGTCAGCGGTTCGATCCCGCTTATCTCCACCAACAACAGACCGTAAGGCCAACGCCTTACGGTCTTGTTCTATCTACGGTTCAGATGCACCTCCCCGCTTCCCACAACAATTAAATCAAGTACACATTTGGCGCCCATTTTCAATACGAAGATGGGCGCTTTTTTATTTTATCAACGACGGAGGAAAACAGATATGAACGACCACAGTAAAGATTCGCAGACTCGCTACTTCAGAGAAGCAGCAATCGTCCTTGCCAAGGAGGGTTTCCAGTTGGACGAAGTTCACACTGACAGGCTGTGTATCCTGCTTGACGGTGCGCCGCTGTGCGAAGTGACCGAGAGCGGCGGTATTGCCTACCGCAATAAGGATATTTACGAGCCGGAGCGAATCGCCGCCAAGGACAAGGTGTATGAGATCGTCAGAACCACAGCGGAATATATGCGCCAGATGGAGACAGCGCCCGCTTTGAAAGCCGACGGTCTGGAGAACGGCTACAAGGTGCTGGCGGATTTCAACGGCACTGTGCTGGCTGGAGTTCAGAGTAAACACGGAGTCCACTTCGTCACATGGGATTGGGCCTATGGGCACACAGGAGTATGTCATGGGCACTATTTCATGGAGAACTATGCAGGAGCCAAACAGGACTTTGCTATCCGCTCCGGGCTGATTCAAAAGGAACGGCTTTTCACCCCAGAGCAGATGACCGAGATTTATCGCTGCTGTGCGGACTCTGTAGACGGAGATTTCTTTGAACTCACGGGAGAGCAGGAAAAAATGATCCGCAGTGTTCAGCAGCAGATTGAGGAGTGTGTGCCGGATTTGGACGAGCGGATCCGGCAGCAGGAAGAAGCCTTGGAACAAGCCACACAGGAACAGACAATGTAATATCAAACGGAACGGGCCGGAGTCTTAGCAATAAGATTCCGGCCCTTTTTTCATTTCAGAGAGGAGTTCGCTTATGCCGTACTATTTCATGCGAGACACGCCGCTGCAGGCGTTGGAGCAGTTGATGATGTCTCAGCCCGGTCAAAAACCCAGAGGCGGTGGAATATACCGCAGCCCATTTCATTACACGCCCAAAGATGTGGCGTGCGAATACTGCCAGAACTATGACCGCAAGCATCCGTGCCGCCTGTGTGAATGCACCTGTCTGGAGGAACGGATCGAAGCAGGTGTACTGGAGATGAATGAGTTCGTGCGGGACTGCTTCGCACCCTCTATGGGGCCGCAGTTCCGAAAACGGATGCATCAGCAACTCAGAGAAAGAAACCTTCAATTCTTCCTGTCCAATGCCCACCGGCGAAGATGGACATACTGGCGGGAACGCTGCTGGCGTCTGTCTGACCGGAACAAAGCGGCTCTCTTCCTGCTCACGGCATACGAGAGCCTTTGGCGCAGAATGGTCTGGAAATGCGGGAACGACGGTTTTGACTTTCAAAGCGTCCGTCTCGGAGGGATCGAGCCGGAGTTATACAGCGTCTACCAGGCGGCGAAGGCCATTGCAGTCGGCTGCTGCAATATTACTCTTGCGGACCTTGCGTCTCCGGAATTGGTCACAGATGAGGCGTTCCACCTGATCACTGGCGCACTACTGATGGCCAAATACGGAGATGCGGTTTTGAATTTGGAAAAAGGAGTGAATGAAACATGATGATTCAAGCGGTTCTCGGTAATCCCAACCACCCGGAATACGGCGTGGCGACCATCCCGTTCCCCATTCCGCATGACCAGTACACACACTGCATGGAATTGCTGGAGGCGCTGGAGATTGGCGACGCGGTCAAAGCCGACTGCCAGGTGCAGGAGATCAACAGCTTTTACTTTGTGCTCAAGCGCACGGAGATGCTTACGGTCAATGTGGAGGAGCTGAACTACCTCGCCAAGCGGCTGGATAGCTTTGATACCGGCGAAGCCGCACAGTTTCAGGCGATGGCCCACAAGCTGGAGCTTTTTGAACTGAAGGATCTGATCAACCTGACCTTCTGCTGCCAACAGGCTACAGTCATTACAAACTTTTCCGACCTCGCCGCTGTTGGCCGTGACCACTACATGAATCTGCACGGAGGATGTGCCAAGACAGAGGAATTGGATGCGCTGGACGGCGAGGAAACCGCTCGGCGGCTCATCGAAAATGGCGGCGGCACGATCACCCCCTACGGCGTGGTCTACGACAACAGCATGAAGTTAGAACAGGTCTACGATGGCCGGTTCTTCCCCTGCTATTACTATGAGCCGAATGCCATCACCGTTGCTGTGACATCCAAAGCCGAGCCGGAGGACACCGAACACATCACATGGCTGTTCCTCCCCATGGAGCGGGAGGAGATCGACCGCGCCCTCCTTCGCGGGGGCATCACAGATCCCGCCGATGTCCGCCTGCGGCTGGAGGACAGCCAGCTCCCCAACGAGGTGGATGTTCTTCTTGATATGGAGTACGAAACCCTCTCCGACCTCAACGAACTGGCAGAGGCAACGGATGGGTTGTCAAATGCGGATATGGAAAAGCTGGGCGCTGTGGTCATGCTGGCAGAGCCAAAGTCCGCAGCACAGATCAAAAACCTTGCGGAAAGCCTTGACCTGTTTGACTTCGCCCCCGGTGCACACTCTCCCGCCGAGTACGGCAGGTACATGATCCGTCAGTCCGGTCATTTCGACTATGACGAAAATCTCGACGCTTTTTACGACTATGAGAAGTACGGCACGGAGCGCATGAATGAGGAGGACGGGATGTTCACTGACCGGGGGTACATCGCCTATAAGGGCTATACCAGCATGGAGGAAGTGATGAACGGAAGCCAGAGCAGCCACATGGAGATGGGAGGGCTTTCACGATGATCATTCAAGCAGAACTAAAGTGTAAGCAGACCGGGTGCGAGGCAGACCCCTGCGCCGTGGATACCTTTCCCGCATCGAGCAGAATATCAACGATAACGGCTTCACGACCCGCCGAGCCACCGAGCAGGATCTTAAAAAGATGCTGGGTGTTTACTTTGAGCAGAACGTGACAACGGAAAAGTTCGAGGACTTCGATGGTGACCGCTGGGTCATTGTCGGTGAGTAAAGGAGGGACTCATTTGGCAAAGAAAACGAAAAAAGCAGCGCCGCAGAGCCGGGAGACTGCAAGCATCAAATCCTTCCTGGATATGATCGCACCTTCCGTGGTCAAGTTCGAACCCGATCACTTCATCTGCGGCAACACCTTCCGCTGCGTGTGGGCGCTGCGGGAATATCCCACGCAGACCGATGAGCAGGCTATTCTCCGACATCTGGGCGAAAAGGATGGGATCACGCTGCGTATCTACACCCGACAGGTAACACCTGCCGAGGAAAAGCGCATCATCCAGAATGCTGCCAACAAAAACCGCATGGGCAGCTCCAACACCAACGACCTGCAGCAGACGATCACGGCGGAAAGCAATCTGCAGGATGTGGCATCGCTGGTGGCTTCCATGCACCGTAACCGAGAGCCGCTACTTCACTGCGCCGTCTATATTGAACTGACCGCTTCGGATTATAACACGCTGAAGCTGCTCCAGACCGATGTGCTGACGGAACTGGTGCGGAGCAAGCTCAATGTGGACAGGCTCCTGCTCCGTCAGCAGCAGGGCTTCTGCTGTGTCAGTCCAGTGGGCTACAACGCCTTTGGTTCGCAGTTTGAGAGAGTCCTGCCCGCCAACTCTGTGGCAAACCTCTACCCCTTCAACTATTCCGGCAAAACGGACGCCAAAGGCTTCTACATTGGGAAAGACAAGTACGGCAGCAACATCCTCGTCGATTTCGACCAGCGCGATGAGGACAAGACCTCCGCCAATATCCTCATACTCGGCAACTCCGGTCAGGGCAAAAGCTATCTGATGAAACTTCTGATCCTCAATCTGCTGGAATCAGGGAAATCCGTTATCACGCTGGATGCCGAGCATGAGCAGCGGGAAATGTGCGAAGCTGTCGGCGGCTGCTTTGCCGACCTCATGGCGGGCCAGTACATCATCAATGTGCTGGAACCCAAGTGCTGGGATGATGGCGGTGACCCCGAAGATAAGGCCGCACCGGAAGCCTTCCGGAAAAACACATTGTTGGCACAGCACATCTCCTTCCTCAAGGACTTTTTCCGCGCCTACAAGGATATCAGCGACGCTCACATTGACACCATCGAGATCATGCTCTCAAAGCTGTATCAGAAATGGGGCATCACAGACCGGACTAACTTCCGCCGAATGCGACCGGAAGGCTATCCCACCCTCTCCGACCTCTATGACCTGATCGAATCGGAGTATCAAAACTATAATGGCGGGACCCATCAACTCTATACCGAACAGATCTTGCGAGAGGTCCTCCTGGGGCTGCACTCTATGTGTAAAGGTGCCGACGCACAATTCTTCAATGGGCACACCAATATCACCTCCAGCCGTTTCCTCGTGTTCGGCGTCAAAGGACTGCTGGGCGCGGCAAAAAATGTGCGCAACGCCATGCTGTTCAATATTCTCTCCTTCATGTCAGATAAGCTGCTGACCGAGGGCAATACGGTAGCGGCGCTGGACGAGCTGTATATCTGGCTGTCCAACCCCACAGCCATTGAGTACATCCGCAACTGCCTCAAGCGTGTTCGCAAAAAGGAATCCGCCATGCTTCTGGCCTCACAGAATCTGGAAGATTTTGACCAGGAAGGGATCCGTGAGATGACAAAACCGCTATTCAGCATCCCGCCCCACCAGTTTCTATTCAATGCGGGCTCCATCGACAAGCGCAGCTACATGGAAATGCTCCAGCTGGACGAGGCGGAATATAACCTCATCAAGTTTCCGCAGCGTGGTGTCTGCCTGTACAAGTGCGGCAACGAGCGCTATCTGCTGGAGGTACACGCTCCCGCCTACAAGGAAAAGCTGTTTGGCACAGCGGGTGGTCGCTGATGGCAGTAACTGCAGGTATGCTCGCCAGAGCCGCAGCGACAGCCCTTTCCAACGAGAAGCTCCGCAAAGGGATCGGCTGGGTGCTGGTCGCTGTTCTCTCACCTGTCATCTTGCTCATCGCAGTACTGTGTTCCATCGGCACAGGCGGTGCGGAGCATAACAACTATACTGTCTCTGCCTGCTTTTATGGCCCCAGCTATTCCGAAGAAGTACCTGCCGAGTTTCAAACGCATATCACAGAGATGCGCTCGGCTTTTTCTCTTCTGGATTCGGCGGTCGCCGTGGTAAATGTTTCGGCGGAGGATGGCAGCCTTGACCCGACATGGGTCAAGGCCGTTTTCATGGCTCTCTGCTTTGGCGAGGATGCGCCCAGCAGACGAGCCGCAAACCGTTATGTGGAGTGTTTCTACAGGACAGAAACAAGGACTCGCACCGTAGAGGTGATGTTGGAGGATGGCACGACCTCCACGGAGGAAGAAAGCTATACCGTGAATGTGCCGATCTCCCGTGAGGCGAGTTATCTAAGACTGGCTGCTCTTCTGGGCAGAGAAATTACGCAGGATGATAAGGAGAACGCCGAACACATCTACCGGATGATCGTCGGCAGCATGGGCGAAGGCAATTACGATGGTAGCTTCCTTGCAGGCGGCGACCGAAGCATAGAATTGGATGTTTCCGCCTTCACAGATCCCACTACCAAGAACGCCGCGGATCTCGTAATCTATGCCATCCACGCATGGGGATCCGGCTGGGGCTATGTTTGGGGCACCTATGGCAATGTACTGACGGAATCACTCCTGGCCTACAAGCTGGAGCAGTACCCCGACGGCGTCGGTAACTATGAAGATCTTATCCGTGCCAACTGGCTGGATGGCAGAACCACTGACTGCGTGGGTCTCATCAAAGGCTATGGTTGGTTAAACGCTGAGACGATGGAGATCCAGTATGGTACCCACGAGATGCCGGACATCGGCGCCAATCAGATGTACTACAATGCCATGGAGTCTGGGGCTATCGATACCATGCCGGACATTCCCGGTCTTGCCGTTTGGCATGAGGGACATATTGGTGTCTACATTGGCGGCGGTCAGGTCATCGAAGCTATGGGGACAAGGTACGGTGTCGTCAAAACGGAGCTGGCGAACCGCGGCTGGACACACTGGCTGAAGATACCGTATATCAATTACGACTGAGGAGGATCACATGGAGTTTCCAAAAGATGAAGTGAAGGACAAGGTCATTTGGACAAAGGGCGCGGACTTCACCGACGGATCGCCGCGATATACCTTTGAGGGACGCGACCCCGCCACGACCTACGAACGATTTCAGGTCGTTATCTATACAGAGAGGGAGCGCCGATATACACACGACCCCGGAAGCCTCTGTAATCACTACTACGGATATGTGCGCGACGACAAAATGGAATGTGCCGAAACCATCGGACCGTACTATTCTGTCCGGGAGGCAAAGCAGAAAACGCTGGAATTGTTCAATTTGTTTATGCAGCAATACGCTGCTCATGAATTGGGCAGTACCACACAGAAAGCGGCGGATCACGGACATGATGACCAGCAGGAGCATTTTCAATACCAATGGACAGAGGGAACACCGCAGAGGAAGTATGCAGACATGCTGGACAAGCTGATCCCGCAGCACGATGCTTATACCACCGCCGCGTGGATCGCATTTGCGGAGGAACTGGCAGATGGTGCGGAAACCGCCTTCGAGCAGGAAATGTCTTCTTTGGTTGCTGCGTTCAAAGAGATCTCAGAGCGATTCAGTCCTCGTGCCGTGGAGACAGTCTATCAGGTGATCCATGAGCCAGCCAATGCTCTGCTGAGCAATGAGATCATACCAGCAGCGGAAGCCGCGGAACAGGGGGCAAGTTCACAAGAACTGTCTGATATGGCGGCAAGCGGCATATTCGGCGGCGGTCCAATGCCCGAACTGAAAATGTAGGAGGAATGAGACATGGCCTATGTAAAAGTTCCTGCGCCATCGGTGGTGTACCATTTGACGAAAGCAGACCGCCTCGACAGCATTCTGGATGACGGTCAGATCCGCCGCTTTGGGGATAGCGAGTGCTGGTTCTGTGAAAGCTTACCCAAAATGAAAGCGTACATGGAGCAAACCGTGATGTGTGAGGGCAAGCCCTACTATGCCGTAGGTGGTCAGCTTTGCCGCTATCCAAAGTTCGTGCCGGAGGACTATGTCCTCCTTAAACTCGCTCCCTGCCAACCGAAGGATAACTGGTATCGCTGGGATCAGGAAGTCCCGCCCGGTAGTCCGAAAGAGCTGATCAAGGCGGCAAAGGAGTTCTCTGCTTTGAAAATTGGTTACCGCGGTGACCTTTGGTTCAGCACGGTGGAAACCATCGATGTGCCTGCCTTCCTTCATGGTGAGATCATTAGTCAAAAGCAACTGACATCTGGCGAAGCGTGGTCAGCTTTGTTCAACAAAACAGAAAACGAGATGGCTGGGTATATGAAACGGCTTGACCAGCTCTCTCGTGACGAATTGATTCAGGCTGCAGATGAGATCTCCGCCATGA
>OJNW01000453.1_pt1 | contig 28849 bp, 21 predicted proteins | sample 1597951 | NCBI WGS metagenome assembly OJNW01 (sample SAMN01915212, study PRJEB22387) | human gut metagenome | isolation source: stool | host: Homo sapiens | place: USA | reverse complement strand
TTTCTCCGTTATTAAATTTCAATCTGAAAGTTGGTTTTACTTTTTCAGTGCTCTCCATGTTTGCCCATCCCTACAACGGTTCGCTTTATTTCAACGCAGGCCGCTCCAACGGTTTCAATTTCTGGCAGTCAGAGCTCTTTGCGATAGGTGGAAGTGCCATGTGGGAGATGTGTATGGAACGTGAGTATCCTTCTACCAATGATATCATCGCTACGCCCATAGGGGGCGCTGCTATCGGAGAGGTGCTTTACCGCACGTCTGATATGATAACCGATGACCGTACGAGCGGCGGGGAGCGATTTGGTCGGGAACTGGCAGCTTTTGTCATAAACCCGACGCGCGGACTAACGAGAATTTTAACCGGAGATGCCTGGAAAAGGCGAAGTACGAGCGGACGCCGGTTTGGCATTCCCCCTGTAAGCATGAATGTTTCATTGGGAGGTCGTTATCTGGCACTTTGGGACAATGACGAAGGAACACAGGCAGGAGCTGTAGCGGAGATAGAGATAGAGTATGGAGACCGGTATGCTGAACAGACCAGGACACCCTATGACTGGTTCTCTTTTTATATGGAATTACAGGCTGTCAAGACTCAACCATTATTGAGCAGGGTCGAAATTATAGGACGTCTTTTTTCGAAGGAAGTGATAAACAGGAAAAAACTGAATGTATCCGTGGGAATGTACCAGCATTTTGATTTCTTTGATTCTGATACCATTAAATGGAACGCCAATCCGAACAGACTCTCTCCGTGCGTGGTACCATACAAACTGGGGACTCCTGCATCTTTCGGTGCCGGCACAATGTTCAGGTATCAGCCTGCAAAGAGTATGGTGTTTAACGGATTCATACACGCCAATGCCGTGATATTGGGAGGCATATTGACTGATTTCTACCGTGATTATCACCGTAACTATAATTGGGGATCCGGATTCTCAATCAAGGCCGGCCTTGACTGTGTTTTTTTTGACAACAAATTACTTTTGAGTTTAAGGAACCAGTTCTATCAGTTATACACATGGAAAGGTTATGACCAGAAATTTGACTGGTCACTGACTCCGCACGGTACCCCCGTCAATGTTCAAGGTGATAAGTCTCATTCGACCTTTAATCATTTTGAGGCGGAATTAAGCTATAAGATTGGAAAACGAATGTACCTGGCCGCAGAATTTGGTACCTTTATACGAAATACCCGATATGAAATCTGGTTAGACTACAATTATTACCCGAGAATTGAAAGTAAACAAATCAATGCAGAGCTCACGTTGAAATATGTAATTTAAACAAGAGCTTTTATTCCTCCATGAACTGTGTTGACATGACCGAGGCCACTTCCGTTTCCTGCGAGCCTATCTCAGCACGCTTCCATTCACGCATGTCTTGTATGCGGCTGTACATTGACGCATTGTGTATGGCCCGTATGTAGAATATGCGGCAGTTGCCGTCAACAGTCCTTATGATATCCGCAGGTGGCACTCGCTTCTGTTAACATCTTCCACGCAGTCATCGCCACAGAGAAACACGTCAGATATGGCTGACATTATTTCGTTACACTGGTAGCCGTTGTAGGTGGAGCTGCGAACTCCAAGAGTGCCGTTGATGACTTTGTCAAGTGAAAGTGCATAGAAAGCCTTGCTTGCGTAATAAATTCCTCCGAAAGGAGTGATTTTCTCAGATTTTATGTTTACCTTTGCCATATGTCAGATATTCTTTATTTGAGTATTAAGCAGCACTAAGGTAAGTGAATCTTCTGACATATGCAAGCATTGGATAATTTATTGTTATCCAACGACTTGCTCTCTTGTAAAAATAACAAGTCTGCTAATTTAAGGGAATAACGTAAATTTGCGAAAAATCTTAATGAAAAATATGGAACAACCGACATCTAACTTTCCTTACCCCCCTTATAATGAGGAAATCAAAAAAACAAATAACACAGTTTCATGGCTTGGCTTTGGTTTCTCTCTGTTTGTACTGATTTTATTATGGGTCACACTACTAATCAGTGCTCTGATTATCAAGAATAGCACTGACACATTTACAGGCGGTGCATCTGCACTGATAACGATTTTTTTAATGATAGGCTTCCCATTAGGGATTGCAGGATTAATACTGTCCATTGTAGGCTTGATTAAAGCTTCTAATAAAGGAGGAAAGAAATGGATAGGTACTTGTGGATTAATATTTACAGCATTATCCATACTGAGCATATTTATCCCCATTATTATTAGTGCATGTAGCACGAAAGAGCATACATCTAAAATAATTCCTGCGGCTGTTGACACTAAAAGCACTGGGAACAATGTAGTTTTATTGATTGATAAGCTTCAGTTGAAATGCTATGATAATCGAGAGAAACAAGATAATAATCCTTACCAAACTAGGATAGAATATACTTTCCAATTAGAGGATGAATTGGAAGTATGGTTCACTATGCACGACATTACGAAAGAAGATACCCTCAAGGTGGAGGTAACTAATGATACAGACTACACCCAGGTGCATGACGTACTTGAAGCACTTAAGCGATTAGGGATGACCAAATTTCAATTGAAGACCAATCTAAAGGACTCCTGACATTGATAGCGAGAAGCTATCGTGGTAAGGAAATTTCTCGCAGCCGATGTAGAGAGTATCGAAGGCATCGGATCCGTCGGTGCGGTGTTCGAGCAGGTCTTCTTCGGACTCTGTGAGTTTTTCTCCGGCTTTGTCTTTGCGGTTATCGCCTTTAGCGCTTTGCTTGCAAAGAACCCGTTGCGACCGTGGCTTACGCCAGCTGACTGGGGGCGAGGATTAGGTCGTCATTGTTTTGGCGATTGAAGAATGGCATCAGGCATTGTAGTCCATACCTATGCAAATCGGAGCAAGCGGATTGACATCAGCGTCCGATTTGCAGGTGGAGAACGGAGAGGGTAGCCGATTCGTCCGAAGCAACAGAGTCCACTCCACACTCCACTATCTTTGCTCCCCATAAACCACAAATCTCTATTTCTAACTTCTAAATTCACCCCCCTCCTGCTTTTCTAACCACTTCGGGGTGAAAAATCACTACCTTTAGTGATTGCTGGCTATGATGGAATGATGTAATTTTGCACCTATGAAAAAACGTTTGGTTCTCACAGCAACAACTATCGGCGCAATGGCCCTCACCGCCAGCGCATCAACCACCGCCGACACACTCAACTTGCAAGAGGTGACCGTGACGGCTATCAAACAAGGCACCGACATTCGAAACCTTGCCATTTCGGCAACAGAAATCCGACGCAACGACTTGGAGCGCAATGGCATAACTGGCACAAAGTCGGCAGCCGACATGGTGCCCAACATCTACATTCCCGACTACGGCAGCCGCATGACCTCCACCATATATGTGCGTGGATTGGGCACGCGCATCGACCAGCCTGCACTGGGACTGAACATCGACAATGTGCCTGTGCTGTGCAAGGAAAACTACGACTTCGATATGATGGACATCACCAAAGTGGAGATGCTTCGCGGACCGCAAAGCACACTTTTCGGACGCAACACCATGGCGGGCGTGATGAACATCTACACCCTGTCGCCACTGAGCTATGCCGGCACCAGAGCTCTCATTCAATACGGCTCGCACAACACCTACAAAATCGGCGCAAGCCACTACATGAAATTAGCCAACAATTTGGGCATCGCGTTCAACATTCTGCACAATGCCACCGACGGTGAATTTCGCAACGCGTACAACGGCAAAAAGACCGACTGGGAAAAGCAGACCGGAGCGCGCGTGAAAGTGGAGTGGATGCCAGCCTCCGACCTGTTTGTGAGCAATGTGTTCTCGTTTGTCCACAGCCGTGAGGGCGGCTACGCCTACGAGCAGCTGGGCAAGAACGTGATTGCCTACAACGACACCTGCTTCTATCGCCGCACCGGCATTCTCGACGGCTTGACCATTAAGCGGAATTATGAAAATTTCTCGATAAGTGGTATTACCAGCTACCAGTATCTCGACGACAATATGACGCTCGACCAAGATTTCACCGTAGATCCGTACTTCACCCTCACGCAAGAGAGAAAAGAGCACGCCGTGACCGAAGACATCGTGGCTCGCTCCACATCGACAGGGGCATATAGCTGGCTGTTTGGCACTTTCGGCTTCTATCGCCACTACAATATGGATTCACCCGTTACCTTTAAGGACAAGGGCATTAGCCAATTGATTGAGCGGAACCGCAACAATGTCATGCCCTCCTACCCCATTTCGTGGGACACAAGAGACTTTGTGCTTGGCAGCGACTTCAAGAACGACACCTACGGCGTGGCACTCTACCACCAATCGAGCTACCAGCTAGGCGATTTCACCTTTGCCTGTGGTGTGCGCCTCGACTATGAGCATGCGTCGCTGAAATATCACAGCGAAACGCACACAGGCTACACCATCACCACACAGGCTACTGGCGAAGTGTTTTCCCACGAAAATATCGACATCAACGAACGAGGTCGCATCTCGAAAGAGTTTTTGCAACTGCTACCTAAAGTTTCGGTCACCTACCTTGTGGGCGGCAACAAGACGAGTTCGCTCTACCTGAGCGTGGCAAAAGGCAGCAAATCGGGTGGCTTCAACACACAGATGTTCAGCGATGTGCTTCAGCAGAAGCTGATGGGCGTTATGGGCATCGGGGCAAGCTACAACATCGACGAGGTGGTGGGCTACAAACCCGAAACGTCGTGGAACTATGAGTTGGGCGGACACTTCGAGTGCTGGAACCACCGAGTGAAGACCGACATCAGCGCATTCTACCTCGACTGCCGCGATCGTCAGCTCACCGTGTTCCCAAACGGCACCACCACAGGCCGTGTGATGACCAACGCTGGCAAAACTCGCTCCATCGGCGCAGAGTTTGCCATCGCGGTGAACCCTTGGCGTGGCACCAACTTCAACGTGAGCTACGGCTACACCAATGCGAAATTCGTGAAATACAACGACGGCAAAGCCGACTATAAAGACAAATATGTGCCATACAGCCCCAGCCACACGCTGTTTGTAGAAGCCCTGCACCAATTCGATTTCAGCGGTGGCAGCCAGTGGTTGCGTTCTATCACCATCGGCGCCAATATGCGTGACACAGGCGAAATCTACTGGAACGAGGCAAACGATGTGCGCCAACCATTCTACTGCCTGTTGGGCGCATCAGCCACTCTCGCCGGTGACAAATTTTCGCTGGAATTGTGGGGCAAAAACATCACTGGCACGAAGTACAACTCATTTTATTTCGTGTCGATCGGGCACACCTTCCTCCAGCGTGGACACGGTGCATCAATGGGTGCCACCCTGCGCGTAAACATCTGATAAATCAACAATAATCTACAAATAACACAGAATTTCAAAACTATGATGAAAAAAATCTTATTTGCATTTGCAATGCTCGCTATGGTTGCCAGTTTCACTTCATGCGGCGACGACAACAATGGTAACAATAAAGGTGAAGACATGACTACCACCCAATTCCTTGCCATGTGCGCAAAAACGCGCATCAACAGCGTACTGATTTACGACTGCGACTTCACCGCCACATTCACCGCAAAATATGCCGACAAGACTGCGACTCTGGTGCTCAACAATGTGAAATTCGCTGAAAAAATGCCAGCGGTCGATTTTGTGATTGATGGCATTAAGTTCACACAAGAAGGCTCGGTGTTTACATTTGAGGCTTCGTCGGTGAAAGCTACGGGAGGCTACACCGTGGGTGGATTGAAAGGTAAAATCGACACCGAGAACAACGTGTACAACATCACTTTCTATGTTGACGCCACCTACGAAGTGCTGCTCACCAGCCCATACAACTGCTCCGACAATCTGCCCTCTGGCACCGACACTCAAAAGAGCTACGCATTCAAGCAATCGACCGAGGGCGCACAGAAGAAACTGCGTTTCGCGATGATGAATGTGAAATTTGTTGAAGCGATGCCCACACTCAAGGAAATGGCAGTATATTTCAACGACGGAGATGGCTGCACCATCACCAACACCGCCACAGGCTACACATTCGAAAGCGAATCAATCACCCCTTACTACAAGGCTGGAACTACCGAAATTCCAATGGATAGCCGCAAGATGACCAATGTGAAGGGCACTGTGGACCTGGTGAACCGCAAATTCACCATCGATTTCGACTGCTTCGGCTTACACTACAGCGATAAAGGCTCGCTCTATCTTTGAAAAATAATTAAAAAGAACTGCCACAATGCAAAAATGTGTGATACGCTCACACATTATTGTGGCAGTTATATTATATTTGCGTGATATTAAATTAACGCACTTTCATACATGATGAAGAAATTTTTTAGCATACTGTCAGTTTTTGCCCTGATTTTCGCTGTGGCAAGCTGTGGCGACGACAATAAAGAGCCACAACCCGAAACCGTTACACGCTCTGCGCAAATGATCAACCACATTGTGAAATCGGCGAGTGGCGAGGTGCTACCCCTGTCGGAAAGCAAAATCGACTACACTATCGACCGCAACAATCGCAAAGTGACCGAAGTAACCCTTCGCGTGGCTATCGACGGCTCGGCTGAGACCACTGTGAAGATCACCGACATTAAGAGCGAGACCAGCGACCAAATTTGCACTTTCAAGGGCAGCGGCAACGGCGTGCAAAACCTGGTCGGACGCTTCGACTTCAACGAGGGCACCATTCGTGTGAACTATGATTTAGACGGCACTTACCGTGTGATTTCCACCATGCCCGAAATTTTCAGCACCGAGTGCGCCACCTCATGCGTATATACCGACGGCACCACATCGAAGAGCGACGGCACAATGTATCAATTCAGCATCGACCCAGCTTCGCTCACCTCAAACATGACCGTGATGTATCTTCTCGACCAGTCGAAAAAGCGCACGCTCACATCCGTAAAAACGCTGACCAAGGCTAAGGTGACCGTTACCAAAGAAGGCTATGTGGTTGAATCGGAAACCACGATTCCCACTACCACCACCTATAAGTTTAACGGTAAGCTCACCACCACCATTCAGTATCCAGTTTCGAAATTGAAAGCCACTATCGATTTGGAAAACGACAAGTACGAAGCCACCATGCAGCTGGGCACCATCGCCGTAACTGCAAATGGCAAAGTGACTAATTAATAAAAGTGACTAATTAATAAATTTATAGAAAACCAATACTACAATGAAACAAGCAACTATCATTCTTGCAATTCTCTTGGGCTTCGCTGTCACATCTTGCGACAATGGAGGCGACAAAACTATGTATCTTCAAGCACAAATGGTGAACCACATAGGCATCGCCGCGTTTGAAAGCGAATACACTGGCACATATCGTGCCGACGCTGCTGTATATGAAGTGGTTCTCGACACCGAAAATGGTAAAGCCGATGTGGCTTGCCGCATCACTCTGCCTACTGGCAAGATGGGCTCAATCGACCTGCGCGGCATGTCGCTGAGCGTTGACGCTAAGACTGGCGGCTACTACATCAAGCAAACCGCCGACACTCGCTCGCAAGGCTCATACACCGTGACCGACTTTTCAGGCATCATCGACCTGACAAGCAACACCACATCAAAATCGTACTTCTCATTCATCGTGGAGAATCACTATCAGGTGAATGCCACTATCGCAGAAATGCGATTCACTGGCGTTACAGCCGATATCAAGGATGCCGACGGCAATTTGCGCACACTCTCCAACGGCACTGTCGTGACCACGCTCAACCCTACCACCAAGAAGGCGTCAATCACCATCACTGGACTTGACTACGACGGCAATCTTGGCAAGGAGCGTACCCTCACATACGAAAACCTCGACTTCGCACCTTGCAACAATGGTTACAAGATTAAAGCCAGCGTGGCATCGCCCACCACAAATGGCGATGTGGCACTCGCTAAGTACAAGTTGAAGGATTTCGAGGCAGAAATCGACTTTTTCGACGACTTTGATGCTTCCTACACCATCGACAACATTGGCGAGGTGAGGTTGGATCTAATTAATAGGAACAATAACTAAAATCACGACTATAAATTATGAAGAAAATCTTTTCAATGCTCTTAATGGGCATGATGCTGATGGGCATGACTTCATGCCTCGACAACAATGAAAACAACGAAACAAACTTCACCCTGTCGATGTATAACCGCACCGTGACAATGGGTTCGGAAGACGTTTCTGAGTTTAGTGTAAACAACTCCGCATTCAAAATCAACTATACCAATAGCACCATCTCTGTGAATGTGATGGCTACCGTGGGTAAAGACAACACTATCCAATTCAAGATTGATGATATGCAACTCACCGCCGACCAAGGTATGCAAGCTTACCGCTTCTCTTGCCCAGCTGCCACTACCCAAGGTGTGGAAATCACCAACTTCAGAGGTATCATCGACCTGCAAGTAGGTGTGCTGTACATGACTTACAATGTGGGTGCCGACAAGACTGTGCACGCCACAGCCGCTCTCCCATTCTTGCGCTGCAAGACCAACATCGACCCTACCGATGAAACGAAGCAAGACTTCTCAAGCGAAAAAACGCAATACGACTTCCGCATCAACAAGAGCAATATGACTGCTACCGTCACCATCGTAGGCTTTGCTAAAGACGCCGACCAGAAGGAAGCATCTGAAAATATTGCAGTGTTTGAAGGCTTGAACGTGAAGTTCACTCGCAGCGGCTACAAAATCACCGCCCCAATGGTGAAATCAACCACCACAGGTGTAGGCAACGTGTCCGATGCAACAATTAAAGACGTGGAATTCAACATCATCGACCAAGGCATCCGCTTCAACGGCAAATACGAAACCAACACATACGAAGCCGAAACCGCCGGCACAATGTTCAACGAAAAAACAGTCTAAAAAGCGACATCCAATACCCCATAAATACCACAAGCCCTGCAACTCCCCAAAGTCGCAGGGCTTTATTTTCATCCCCCCACACTCCCTAAAAAGTGAACTTATGCACCAAAGACAAAAACTCACACGCCTGCATCTAAATCCAAAAATATTTAGTATCTTTGCTTATATTTAATGTAAACCACTTAATAAAAAATTTCTTACTATGAATAAGATTATTATTTCATTTATTTTTGCTTTATCTTTTTTTACTGCTCAAGCTGTTTCACAAAATGACAAAAAAGACATTAGTACAATTTCTCTTTCACAAAAGGTTGACTCAATTGAACATGAATTGTCTTACTTAAAAATGTCATATGAATTAAGTTCTCTAAATAACGACATAACCATGTTTGCAAATGAAATTTATACAAAATCCCTTGCAATACAATTAAATATCCAAAGTCGATGCTTAGACAGAAGGTTGACAAAAAGTTATACAGAATTTTATGATTCCTGTAAAAACAGACAGAATTCAATTTCTGAACTAATAACAGCTAAAAAGACATTTTTCATTCTAAAATATAGCACATCTGACTTTTCAAAAGAAGAATCAAATGTTTTATTGAGCAACTATAATAATATAGATGTGGTGTACAATTACTTAGTGAATTCCATGAGTTTATTGAAAGTTTCCCTTGAAACATATAATAGCCTTTTTTAGTGTCTTTGCTAAAGAACAAAGAATGAACTAAAATTTGATAAGAAATATGTTTATTTTTCATATATCGCAATAGCAAACTTCCGCATTAAAAGAAAACAAGGCCTCCATACGAAGCCGAAACCGCCGGCACAATGTTCAACGAAAAAACAGTCTAATCCCCCCTCCCCGAACAACAATAAAACACCCCCAAATAAAAACAAGCCCTGCAACTCCCCAAAAGTCGCAGGGCTTTATTTTCACCCCCACCCAAAAATCCAATTTAAAGAAATTATAGGTTAGATTTGCACTGATTCGTCTAATAAAAACCATTTTTATCATAGTAGGGACACGATAATTCGCGTCCGTCACAAACAGTTATATATCAGAGCATTACTACATCTATAAATGAATACAATACACCTTTTTGAGATTTTTTACAGCCAAAATATACACCTTTTTGAGATTTTTGCAAGTATCACATTAAAAATGCAATTTTGGCAAATGGAGAGTAGCGGCATATCAATGATATGCCTAACTATCCATAACTATAATTCAAATACGAATTATGGGGATTAGAGGGTGACGATGCGGGAGTGGGTGGTGTGGAAATCGGTGATGAGTTCGTGCATGATTTGGGCTACGGGCTTCACCTCTTTGATGGTGCTGGCTATTTGGCCGATTTCGAGTTCGCCGTTTTGCAAATCGCCTTCGAAGATGCCTCGCTTCGATGCTGCACGTCCGAGCAGCTCGCGGAGTTCGTCGGCTTCTGCACCACGGCTTTCGGCTTCGGCAATTTTTGCGAACAGTTCGTTTTTAATGAGTCGGGTGGGCGAAATTTTCTTCAACGCCAGCATAGTGCCGTCTTCGCCAAGGTCCACACAAAGTTGCTTGAAGGCATCGCTTGCCGAACTTTCCTCGCTCACGGCAAACAGCGTGCCAATCTGCACGCCCTCTGCTCCGAGTGCCATAGCCGCAAGCATCGCCTTGCCTGAACCGATGCCACCTGCCGCAATCAATGGCAGGGAAATGGCATCGCGAACCTGTGGAATGAGCGCCAAAGTGGTAGTCTCTTCCCTACCGTTATGGCCTCCTGCCTCGAAGCCCTCAGCCACCACGGCATCAACGCCAGCCTCCTCACATTTCTTGGCAAACTTACTGCTCGACACCACATGCGCCACCTTTATGCCAGCCTCGTGGAAGCGTGCGGTGTACTTCTTTGGGCTGCCAGCCGAAGTGAACACGATTTTCACGCCCTTCTCAACGATGATTTCAATGAGACGCTCAATTTCGGGGTACATCAGTGGAATGTTGATGCCCCAAGGCTTGTCGGTGGCGGCGTTCATCTTGTCGATGTGCTCGATGAGGGTTTCGGGGTGCATACTGCCAGCACCCAGCAGTCCCAGTCCACCGGCATTGCTCACAGCGGCAGCCAAACGCCAACCGCTACACCATACCATACCACCAGCAATCACTGGATATTGAATTCCGAAAAGTTCTGTTATTCGATTAGGTTTCATAACTATTATTATTTTATATATTCATTTCAATATTTTCACCTTCAGACAGTTGCATACATTACTTAAATGGCTGACCAAGAAACAAAAGAGCGGTGACCTTACTACGCTTGAGCGCATAAATCACCAACAGGGTTACGCCAATCACACAAAACGCCACCACCATCGACAACGCAGCCAATGGCACCACAGCCATGCCCACCTCTTGAAGCGGCTCTTGAAGCGCAGTGAGGGGGAACAGGAAGAAATAGTGGAGCAAGTAGATGCCCAGGCTCTCGTGACCGAGGAAATTGAAGTATCGGGCTATCGCCGACGGCGTTTTACCCTCGGTGCGATATTCTTTGAGCGACCACGGCTCAACGAGGGCGATTGCCACCAAAATGAGGGCGAAGTGCATCACTGGAATGGTGGCGAAACCGATTACCGGCCACATGCTTGCCATATCGGCTCCCCAAATATCCCATGGATAAACCACGCTGTAGAGCGATACGCCAAACACCACCATGGCAATAGCCAATGCCCACTGGTTGTGCACAAAGCGATTGAACGCCTCTTTCATGTGGTTTACCATCACGCCCATCATAAACACCGGGAAGAAGCGCGCAAGCAGCCCGAAGCCCACATAATCCACATTCGCTTCCTCATCGGCAAAGGTCATCGACAGGGCGATGAGTATTCCGTAGGCGGCAAGCAGTACCACAATTTGAGGGAATATGCCTTTAAGGCGTTGGAGAATGGCGCTAATCGGAATGTAGATCAGGCACAGTTCAAACAGGCACAGCGTGAACCAGTAGCCGTCTTTCCAATAGGCGCGCAAGAGGTCGGGCAGATTGTCGCTCAATGGCGATTGCAGTCCGCTATGTGGAAAATACCACACCCACAGCGGTGTGATGACCAAAAATGGAATAATGAGTTGTATGAAGCGTTTTTTCAGTCCTGGGGTAATGAATTGCTTGTCGGTATTCGCCTTATAGGTGAGATAGCCGCTGATAAAGAAGAACACAGGCATGTGAACTTGGCCTATCAACTTAAAAAGGAAGGCGGCATCAAGCCCTCTAACACACATGGTGAGCGCATGTCCCATCACCACCATGAAAATAGCGATGCCTTTCAGCAGGTCGAAGTATTCAATTCGTTGTTTCTTTAGTCCAATACCATTCATTATGTTAATTAGTTTGTGTAGATTTTGTTTCTACAAAGATACGCAAAAATCACTTTTTTTTGATGTTGATAGATATGAAATTGCTAAATTTGTAGAAAATCATGTACTATGGCAAAAGAAATCAAAAAATGGGCAACTCTGGAATCGCGCTACATCATTCAGCGACCATGGCTCACCGCTCGCGTGGATAAGGTGCAACTGCCCGACGGACGCATCAACCCCGAACACTATGTGCTTGAATACCCTGCGTGGGTGAATGTGATAGCCGTCACCAAAGATGGGCAAATGGTGATGGTGCGCCAGTATCGCCACGGATTCGATGAAGTGCTGGTGGAACTGTGCGCCGGCGTGGTGGAAGATGGCGAAGCGCCTATTGAGGCCGCAAAGCGCGAACTGATTGAAGAAACCGGCTATGCCGGCGGCGAATGGCGCGAAGTGATGACCATCGGGCAAAACCCCAGCATCTGCGACAACCTCACCCACTGCTTCGTGGCTGAAGGCGTGGAGAAAGTGAGCGGCCAGCACCTCGACGCCAGCGAAGACATAGAAGTGCTGCTGATGAGCAAGGCAGAAGTGCTCGACATGCTCATCAACGACCAACAAAAGCAAGCCCTCATGGCAGCCCCCCTCTGGCGCTACTTCTACACCCAGAAATAAAAATTACCACACACAAAAACGCTATGGCGTAAACATAACAAAATTAGGCTCTCTGGCTTTTTTGCAAAGCTTAGAGAGCCTAATTGTTGTTATGGGAAATCACCTTTATGGTTGAGGGTGGTTATTTGATGAATTTTGCGGTTTTGGTGGCGGATTTGATGATGTAAACGCCGCTGGAGAGCGATGTGGTGATGTTGGCGGTGCCGTTGGCGTGTGCCTTGGCCACCATTTTGCCTGTCACATCGTAAATCACAACTTCACCCACCACGTTGCTCACCACGATATTGTCGCCATTCACAGTCACAGCCAATGGGCTATTCTTTACTGCGGTAATGCCTGTGGCTGGAGTTTGGGTGATGGTAAATTCCACATCTTGGCAAGTGAGGTACGACACTTTCACCTTTGCCACGCGTTCTGACGCGCCTTCGGGCAGAGGTTGCGCTGTGGCAGTAATCACAGCATCAGTGTCTTTGCCTGCACCTACGGTAGTGAGCCAAGTGGCTTCTGCGCCTTGGTCGTCGGTCACAGCCACGGTGAGTTCCGACGCATCTTTATAGCTATCGAGGCACAACTTCACATCGCCACCTACAGCACCAACGGTAAGGCTTGTTTCTTTAATAGCCTTGAGCCATGGAAATTCTGTTTCGAGTTCCATAAAAAGATGGGTCTTCAACTCGTTGCCGTTAGTGTCGGTCAAAGATGTGGCTGGCAGCACAGCAGAAGTGGGCTTACCATTATTCATACCAGAGAGGTAGAAGTACTGCGAATTAGTGTCGTTTTTATCATAAGAGATGGTTTGAAGCAGATAGATGGTATTGTTTTGGTCACAGTCGAGACCATACACAAGCCCAAACACATCACGGTCGATTACCACAGGATCGGTTCCTTCGGTTGGAGCTACATCAAATGGAATGGCGTAATAGTTGAAATTGCCCATTGGCACCTTCACAATGTCGGCATACGCACATTCAGCACCAGCAAAGCCAGCATACGGCATATCGTTAGGCGAACAGCGGTAGAACGCAAAACCAAACTTTGAGGTTTCGCTAATCATACCATAGGCAAGCACCCACACACGCTTCACGATGTAAGGCTTGGTTGGCTTCTCGTATTTTGTCATAAAGCCAAATGGCGCATAATAAGCGGAATCGGTAGGATTCTTTCCTAAAAGCATTTGGGTCCAAATATTCTTGGTGAATTTGTGGAAACCGCTCAGCGGAATAGACTGGCTGTTGAAAAGGAAGTTTACATCATCTTTTTGCACATTCGCCAAAGTGAGCGGATAGGTTTTGCCATCCATCTCAGGGGCGCCACCTGCACACACGCCCAACACTGGAAGTTTATAGCTTTCGTCGGCAAAGTCTTGAGCCTTAACCGTAAGTTCTGGAGTAGGATACAAACCTTCGATACTGCGCGAGGGAATAAAGCCTGACACCAAATCCTTGTCGGTAGAGGTTTGGGCTGTACCATCGTCAGCCAGATATTGCCACGACACAGATTCCACATTAGCCGACGAACGGTTAGTCCAAGTCAAATCGGTGTAGGCTGGAACGTGGAGGAAAGTGCGGACCGAACCGCCATCGGTAGCAATCAATGGATATTCAATATTCTTGCTCAATCCCCAATACATAGTACCAGCTGGACGCTGATACAGGGCTGTGAGTTTCGCCTTGTCAACCACCACTTTATCGAGTTCCATCGTGTTGCCACGAATACCCACATATCGGAACGCGATTTCCACTTCCTTACCATCGTAATTCTTCAGCGAAATCATCACATCTTCGCTCCTTTGGTTATAGTAGTTGTTAAACAAATCATTGAGCGTGTAGTTTCGCCACGCTGGCTCAATGTCGTAGATTTCCTTCCATTCACCACCATTTTCACGAATATACACCTTCAGCGTAGCCGAAACAATTTGATGAATAAACTCCATGGTGCCGAAGTTGATGTTCTCGTTCGACATGTCGTAAAGATAGAGCGGAGAATAGCTGATGTTGAACGAGAGTTGCTCATTAGTGCGCAACTTCATCTTTGGAGTTACGAGCCACTCGTCTTGTGGAAGGTCTTCTTTCTTGTTGTCGGCACGTGTCACCCTTGCGTAAGGGATCACGCAATAGTATTTTCCCTCCACAGGAGTTGGGAGCGAGCCTGCCTGTCCGCTCACAAACCATGTGAACGCGCCACCATCGTAACTTCCAGCCTCGCCTTCAGAATTGATTTCGCTCCAAGTGGCAGGTATCCAGTTTTTAGTAGTGCCGTCCCATCCTTCAAAACCTTCATTGAGCAATGCGCCCTCGGCGTCGGCTTTCGATGAAGGCGCTTTCAGCACCTTAACAGGCTGGGCATCGGCTTTAACAATGCGCTTGTATTTCACACCGTTTTTAAGTACGCACTCCTGTTCGGAAACACCGGGCGCAAGCACCCTTTCCGAGAGCACAGTGGCGTTGGCGTCATGCGTGTCGACTAACTGGCGCGACACACTTGCGTTCACTTTGTAGTCTTGACCCTTGGAATTGGCAAGCGGATTCACATCGACACCAGCGTGTGCCATTACCGCCATACCACAAAAAGCCATTGCTGAGAGGAGGATGGTTTTCTTCATAATTGGGTTGATTTATTTATAAGAGTTAATGATCAAGTGACTTTACATCTGCAAAGATAAACAAATATTAAAACAAAATCCACTTTTGCCGCAAAAATGAAAGAAAAATTTCATTTTCAAAACAAAAGTGGATAAATTATTTGGTTTTTGATTTATAACAGTAACACACCACAACCCTATGGCTGCACGGTGATTTGGGTGCCAGAAGAGTGGGCGGAGAGTTGGGGAGCGTATTGGCATTGGGCGGTGGCTATGCCTGCGCTGAAGCTGCCCTCAGCCGTCACATACACATCGTAACTGATGATGTGTGTGCCCTTGTCGAGCGAGGTGAAGAACAGGTTGGTTTGGGCATCTTTCGTCTCTTGGAAGAAATAAGTGCCGTCCATGTAGCGGCTGCCCGAAAGTTGGTCTTTAGGCTCAAAGCAAGCCGCACGCTGGTCGGTGACGGTGAGGAAATCGAGGTCTTTATTGTTTTTGATCACCAGACGCACTTGCACCTTGTCGCCCACCTTGAAATTGCGGTCGGTAGCAGGGATGAGTTTGCCGTCGGCACCATAAACGAGATATTCCTTTCTGATGCTCATTTCGGTGATTTCTTTCGCCTCAACCGAAGCCATAGGAGCCTTATACTGGCAATACACAGCACCCCATGCCGGACTTGCGCCCTTGCGGTCGATTTTCAGCGTGGCACCGCTCTTGGCAGGGATAGTTTTGCGGCAGTAGCCCACATATTCATCAATATGGCTAAACTGCACCGCCTCGTCATCGATGGTGATGATGGGCTTTTCGCTACGTTCGAGCCACTGGCTGCCTGTGGAAAGGAGAGCATACACCGCATCGGCTGCAAGGCTTGAACTGCCCCAGTCGTTGGATTGCTTCATCAGCAGAATCCACTTGCGGATTTGGTCGATTTCGGTCTGCGACGCACCCACCTCGTGCATAGCCTCAAGAATGGTGGCGGTGACTGCCACCTTGTCGAAGTAGCGCCAACCGATTTGCAAATTATCCCAATACATGCCCAACTCTGGTTTCACGATAGCGAACTGGCGGAGCGATTCCACGATGCGGCTTGCCACTTTCTTGTAGCCGCCACGGTTGAGTGCCATGGCAAAGTAAGCCTTTTCGCCCATTGGCAGCCCCTTCCAATCCTTGGTCATGGCAGAGAGTGCCTTTTTCATCATCTTATCGTTACCCGAAGGAAGTTTCACGCCAGGGAACAGCGAGCGCACATACACATACGAACTGAATCCGCTGTAATTCTTCTTATTGATTTTCTGCTGTTCGTTCCACAGTTTGAGCATTTCGCTATCGTAATAGGCAAGCGCCTTTTTCGTCATCTGATTGATGTCAGCATCATCTAAGGTGTAGTCCAAGTGCTGCAATTCGCCAATCAGTTCAAGCACCACTTCGGTGGTCCACAGACTGCTTCGGCAACCATTGTACTCATACCATGGGAATCCGCCATCGGCACGCTGCAACTTCTGCAAAGCGCCCACAATCTTTTTGTGCTCGGTGCTCATCTTCTTCTCGTCGAACAGGTCAATGAGTTTCGACATGCGCAACGACTGGCGGTCGGCCTCGTTCACCCATGGCGATGCCAACAAGTCGGTAATCTTCAAGTCCTTATTTTTTTCGAGCATTGAAGTGAGTGTGCTGTCGTCACCGTCGGCCATCCATTGCTGAATGGCTGTTTTAATGAGCGGATTCGACTTAGCCACACCCTGCGCCAGCACTTCGGCAAAAAGATTGTGCGCAAGGCTGGTGGCAATGTGATAGTTGGGTTCATAGATGGTGGGCAGAGCCGTAACGCAATACCACACAGGATTGTCGCAATATTCGAGCGTCACGCGGCTGTCGAGTGGGAACGATGGCATTTTCACCTCAAAATGAGGCTTGGCGGCATCCACGAAAAATGGTTCGGTTTCAATCACAGGAGCAATATCACTCAGCACAGGAAGCATCACCTGCTCGCCATCGCCGAAAGTGGCATTGGCGGCTTTCACACGGAAGCCTACAAATGGAATGGTGTCGGGCACGGCAAATTCAATGCCCACCACCTCGGTGCCTTTCGCAGCGATATTGCCATCAAAACTCTTGGTCGCCACCACCTCTTGGGTGCGAGGGTTAAACAGTTCGACCACGGCAGAGAATGTGGTAGCCTCATCGGTGGCGTTCATCACGCTTGCCTTCAGTGCCACCTTGTCGCCACCGCGCACAAAGCGTGGCAGGCTCGATTTCACCATAATGGGCTTTTGAGTGAGCACCTCACGACTGATGCTGCTGCTCACCATATTGCCAGTGTAGGCAATGGCTTGCATCACCCAAGTGGTGTTGAATTCTGGTGCCTCAAATTCCACCACCAGATTACCACCTGTATCGGAAGTGAGCATTGGTTTCCAAAGTGCGGTCTTGATGTCGGCCTCACGGAGCTTAATATCGTTGATCTGCGGTTTCTTCTCAGCTTTGCTCTCTTTCGAAAGTTCAGCATTTGCCCTATCAAAAGTCTCAACCTTACTTTCTTCCAACACACCTTGTGATTTCGCACTCATCTTCATCGCACTGCCATAGGCTATGCCGTGAACACTGCCCATCAACAAGATTTGTGGGAAAAATTGCTGGCCATACATATTAAATTCGGGCCACTCTGGCGAGTAACCTTTCACTTTCACCTTATCTTGATATGAAGCGGAAAGGTAACGACTATATACGAAAAACGATGTGCCGATAGCGTAGCGGCGAGCATCGAGATATGCCGCATAAATGCTCCACTTATTGCTACTGAGGCTTTCGAGTGCCTTGTCGTACATTTCAAGCATCATCGCCGTCTGCACAGGATTGCCGTTTTTATCAACAAATTGCATCGTCCACTTTTCCTTTTCGCCTGGCACGAGTTTGTCGCGGAAAGAGTTGAGCTTGATATTCAGTTTCTGCTCATTGATGGTGGAGATGAATTTGTGGTAATATCGGCAGACTTCCCCTTTATACACATTGATAAATTCCACCGATATATATTCGTCGGGGGCATTAGGAATTTGCAGCGCGAAATCGTGCATACCTCGCTTATAGTGCAACCAGCCCTCCTTCACAATGCCTGCTCGGCTTGTTGCCACATAGTAGATGTGAGATTCCGGTGCCGAAACACCGATGGTGGTGTGTGCCACATTCTTTCCGTCAACACGGTAGGCCTCAGTAGGAATCCAGATAGGGCAGTCTTTCACTGGTGCACACTTGTCGGTGCTACGGTAAATAATCACCTTTGCTTTTGAAGTGATATCGGGTTCGTCGGCCACTTGCACCTCAATGGTATATTCGCCAGATGGTACCTCGGAGAAATCGGCTTCGAGGGCATCGGTTCTGAAAGAGCTTGACTTCACCACATTGCCGCCCTCATCTTTCAGCGTGTAGGTGCACACCAAACTCTTGTCGGCTTCATCGGTAGAGTTGAAAATCACAGGCAGTTTTGCCTTTTTGCTGTTTTCGTGGGTGAAGTCCTTGATTTCAATGCTGCGGATTCTGCCTACCACAAACGAGTGGTAACCCTCACGGCTTTCGCCAGCGGCGGTAGTGACCTTGGCGCTGAGCGTGTAGCTACACCAATCCCACGTATATTTTCCCACTTCTTCACCAAATAGCCCGGCAGGGTATTCGATGGTGAAGCGTCCGTCGGCATCGGTGGTGACGGTGGTATCGTTGAGCGTGGTGCCACCCTCGCTCTCATAACGCCAATACCAACTCCACGCCCTCTTTGAGAGCGTCAGTTTCACCTCGGTGCTGGCGATAGGCATACCTGAATAGGTGGTGGCTGTGCCAGTAATCTTCACAGGCTGCTTGCTCACGAAATTATGGCTCACGTCGGGAAACTCCACAGCGAAAGTGGGCGTTTTGTATTCGCTCACATCCACATATTGCCTGCCGTAGAATCCGCTGCCAGAGCAGTTTACCAACCATCTGCCGTTCATACGGTCGGTGGGAATGGTAAATTCACCTTCAATGCGCCCGAAAGCGTCGGAGGTGAGTTTGAGTTTTTTCACCAATTTGTAGTTGGCGTCTTTCAATTCCACTTCAATCACCTCACCCGAAGCCACCGTTTTTGAAGTGGTGCCTACACGATAGAGCACAGCGGCAAACTTGATGGTTTCGCCAGGACGGTAAATCGCCAAGTCGGTGTAAACACTCATTGATTTCTGAATGTTGTCGGTATCGTCGAATTGGTAAACCGACACCTTAGGAGCGTATTTGTCGATGCCTTTGGTGAGGCTCACTTCACGGTCGTAATCAAATTCCACAGGCAGCGCACACGAGCCATCGGCAGCAGTCACGCCATCGATGTTCTCACCCTTCACGCTCACGCCCTTCATGGGTGCGCCTGTGGTGCGGTCCACCGCAAATATTCTGGTTTCCTTCTTTTCGCGAGCCACAGTGAATGAGGCTATGTCGTAAACGAGGAGCAAATCGTTGGTCCGCAAGGCGGATTCAATCGTTTTGCCTCCATTCTTAAACGCCACCACAAACGCATACTGCCCATAAGGGAGCGGATTCAGCACCGCTGTGGTTGCGGTGTCGGTGAAAGATGGCGTCGCACCATCTACATGCTTATCGTAAGTGGCGATAAATTTACATTTTTTTGTGTCGATATTGGTTTCACCACGCTTTTCAAGTGCTTTCACATAACTGTCGGGCACTTGATAGACGCTTATTGAGAAATCGTTCACATTCCTCACCCGGCACTCCACACGAATGGAGTCGCGAGAACTGACGCTGTTGGCGCGTATGATGTCCACCTTCTTGTATTCAATTTCTGCCAACCGCTCGCTCACTTGATAGGCATATACCCCATTAGGGTATCTCTGCAAATAATCCTTCAGCTGCTTATAGCTCTCGGCGGAGGTGGACAATTCAGTGAGCAGACAGCCCGAATGTTCGTTGTCCTTGTATTGGTCGTAAAGTTTGAGTTTTTCCGCCGTATTGAGGCCTTGGCTTTTGCTGAAGAGATAGGCTGGCACATATCCAGCCTTGAGCAAATACTCGCATTGGTCAGTTTGCTCATCAGTGGATTCTGATGCAAATTCACCCTTTTGCGCCAACACGAAATCGTAGAGCGTGGGCTGGTAGAGCGCGCCCAATTCATTACACCTCAAAATGTTGGCATAGTCGATGATGGCACACTTGCGCAATGCTTCCTTATCGCTCACGGCTTCGGTCATCAGTTCTTTAATCTTTTCGTTGAAGTCGTTTATCCCCCATTCCGAGTAATCGGCAGGGCGGGCATCTTCCTTCGTTTTTCGCCAACCGGCATACGCATTCGAATATGAGCGGAAAACCTTGGCTTCGAGGGTGAGCAACAGCGCCTTGAAATCGGGGCGACTTTCCTTTTTCAACACCGACTCAATTTTATCGATAATGGCAGGCAAATTCTCTTGCGAGATATTGCCTTCGGCTATACCGTAACGCACCAGAGCGTCGATCATCTGTTCGCCATTGTTGACTTTCAATGCCGCGGCGAGGTCGGCAGTTGCCTTTTTCGACACCTCTTTCGGGAAATCGAAATCAGGAACTTCCACTTTCTGATTGGCAAAAAGGCTGAATGGGAAAATAGCCATAACTAAAGCAATAATAATATTTGACAATTTGGTTACTTTCATAGGTCACGCGTTTTTTCCTCTTTGGTTATGAGGGTGAATAAAATGGACTAAAATTTAAATGCAAATATAACGACAACTTTCTAAAAATCAGAAATTAGATGTTAGAAATTAAACATTATACCATAAGATAAAAACAAATTTCCGTAATATATTTCATTTCAGGAAAAAATGACATATACTACGGAAATTCGAGATGTGTATTTGTGTAAGTTAGTTTATCTGATTGGGGTTGAGGTCGTCGGTGATGGTTTCGAATGTGGCGTTGCTGTTTTCCACACTGTCGCGGTAACTGCGTGCAGTGGTGTCGGAATCGGCGCCTACCACGATTTCTGTGCCACCAAGCTGACCATTAGCCATTGGATTTTGGCTACTTGAGCTGCCATTGAACAAATTAAACACCTGAATCATACAGAAAATACCGGCAAACATGGCTGCCATATACACATAGGGACGGAATCGCACCCATAGGTTTGGTTTTTCTTTCTCTTCAGGAGCGGCTGCGGCTGGCAACTTCTCTGCGAGGTTTTTGGCAAAATCGTTGAAGTAGTTTTCCGGGGTGGTAAACCCGGAATTTTTACCCAACTTGCTCAATATTTTGGAATCTTCTTCTTGTCTCATAGCGCTTGTTTGACTTGTGTAAATAGAAAAGGTTTAATCCTCCTCACCAAAAAAACTTTCAATTTTTTTAACAGCGTGGTGATACGACGCTTTCAATGCCCCTACCGATGTGCCGAGAATTTCACTCATATCCTCGTATTTCATTTCATCGTAGTAGCGCATGTTAAACACCAGTCGCTGTTTGTCGGGGAGTGTGGCAATGGCCTTCTGAAGTTTGAGTTGAGCCTCATCGCCATCGAAATACCTATCGGCTTCAAGGTTGCTGGTCAAAAACGACGAATCGTCGTCGAGCGAGATGTTGTTTTGCACCTTTTTCTTGTTGATGAAGGTGATGCTTTCGTTCACGGCAATCTTGTAGAGCCATGTCGAAAACTTGGCATCGCCACGGAAACTGCCAATGTTGCTCCACGCCTTGATGAAAGTGTTTTGCAGCACATCGTTGGCATCGTCGTGATCGATAACCATGCGGCGAATTTGCCAGTAAAGCGGTTGCGAATAGTGCTCAATCACTTTACCGAATGCGGCGTTCACCGTCTCCTGATGATGGAGTTGCTCAACAATCAGTGCCTCGTCGTATGTATCTTTTTGTCCCATATATTACTGTTACAGTCCTACAAAGATAACTATTTTATTTCATTTCGGCAAACACTCCTTACTTCTGCCATCACTCCACCCACCCGCACTTTTCGCCGCCATCTTCCACACTATTAAAGGGTGGATTTGTGAGGATACAGATTTTTTGGTATCTTTGTGGGTTATAAGGATTACAAGATATTATCAATATATGAACGAAAACAATCGCAAAGTGGCCCTTATCACGGGCATCACTGGTCAAGACGGCTCTTTCTTGGCTGAATTTCTGCTTGAAAAGGGTTACGACGTGCACGGCACCATTCGCCGCTCGTCGGTAGATTTCCGCGAACGCATTGCCCACCTCGAAGGCAAACCACATTTCCACCTCCACTATGCCGATATGAGCGACTCGATGAGTTTGATTAAGGTAATCGGCCAGGTGCGACCTACCGAAATCTACAACTTGGCGGCGCAAAGCCATGTGCAGGTGAGTTTCGACTCGCCCGAATTTACCGCCGATGTAGATGCCACCGGCGTGCTGCGTGTGCTTGAGGCTGTGCGCCAATGCGGCCTCACCAAGGAATGTCGCATCTATCAAGCCAGCACCAGCGAACTCTACGGCAAAGTGGAAGAAGTGCCTCAAAACGAGAACACCCCTTTCCACCCCTACAGCCCTTACGCGGTGGCTAAGCTCTACGGCTACTGGATTGTGAAAGAATACCGCGAGGCTTACGATATGTTCTGCTGCTCTGGCATCTTGTTCAACCACGAGAGCGAACGCCGTGGCGAGACTTTCGTGACCCGCAAAATCACCCTTGCGGCAGCTCGCATCAAGGCTGGCAAGCAGGAAAAACTGTATTTGGGCAATCTGTCGAGCCTGCGCGACTGGGGCTACGCTCGCGACTATGTGGAGTGTATGTGGCTCATTCTCCAGCACGACACGCCTGAAGACTTCGTGATCGCCACCGGTGTGCAACACAGCGTGCGCGAATTTTGCACCTTGGCGTTCCACCATGTGGGCATCGAACTCGAATGGCAAGGCGAGGGCGAAGACGAGAAGGGTATCGACAAGGCCACAGGCAAGGTGCTTGTGGAGGTGAGCCCCGACTTCTACCGCCCTACCGATGTGGTGAACCTCTGGGGCGACCCCACCAAGGCAAGAGCTGAACTCGGTTGGGACCCACAGCGCACCTCATTCGAGGAACTCGTGAAAATCATGGTTGACCACGACGTGGCAAAGGTGGCTATCGAAAACGCCGGCGACCAAATCCGCGTCAACCTCGCAGAATACCTCGAAAAAGGAATTGTAAAATAAAGTCTACAAGTCAACGAGTCAACAGGTCAACAAGTTTTTTTTGAGACAATAAGTATTTATAAAGTCTACGAGGCGACGATTTAACAGGTTTTTCTGAGTGATGGAGAGAGGAATTGAAACATTGTATATTTGGCAAGAGGCCAGGGCGTTTGTTAACAACGTCTATGGCATGATGGCGAAATGCAATGACTATGGATTCCGTGACCAGATGCAGAGGGCAGCAGTGAGTATCATGAATAATATCGCTGAAGGCTCAGAATCGGGTTATGATGCAAAATTTATTCATTTCCTCCATATTGCCAAAGGGAGTTGTGGCGAAGTGAAAAGTATGCTTTACCTCTGTGAAGATTTCAACATCTGCACCACAGAACAACGAACCGAACTCCAATCGCAACTAAAAAAAATCTCCTCTGGAATTATGAACCTCATAAATTTCCTCAAAAGCCACTCACCCAACCCATTGACCAAATAAACTCATTGACTCAAAAAAAAAACTCGTTGACCTGTTGACTCGTTGACTCGTTGACCAAAAAATAACTCGTTGACCTGTTGACTCGTTGACTCGTTGACCAAAAAAAAATAAAAACAATGGATAAAAATGCGAAAATATATGTGGCTGGGCACCGTGGATTGGTGGGCTCTGCCATTTGGAAGAACCTCGAACAACGTGGCTACCACAATCTGGTGGGCCGCACACATGCCGAACTCGATCTGACCGACCAACTGGCTGTCAGAAAATTCTTCGACGACGAACGCCCCGACGCTGTGGTGCTGGCAGCGGCTTACGTTGGTGGCATTATGGCTAATTCGCTCTACCGCGCCGACTTCATCATGCAAAACATGATGATGCAGTGCAACGTGATTAGCGAGAGTTATGCCCACGGCGTGAAAAAACTGCTTTTCCTCGGTTCCACCTGCATCTACCCCAAGAATGCGCCACAGCCTATCAAGGAAGACGCGCTACTCACCTCGCCACTGGAATACACCAACGAGGAATATGCCTTGGCTAAAATTTCGGGATTGAAGATGTGCGAAAGTTACAATCTGCAATATGGCACCAACTACATAGCCGTGATGCCTACCAACCTCTACGGCCCCAACGATAATTTCCACCTCGAAAATAGCCATGTGATGCCTGCGATGATGCGCAAGGTGTATCTCGCTCGCATGATTGGCGAAGGCAACTGGGACGCTATCCGCAAAGACATGGACAAACGCCCAGTGAACGGCATCGACGGAACGGCATCGGAAGAAGCCATTCTTGATGTGCTGAGCCACTACGGCATCGAGAACAACAAGGTGAACCTTTGGGGCACTGGCTCTCCATTGCGCGAATTTCTCTGGAGCGAGGACATGGCTGATGCCAGCGTGCATGTGCTGCTGAACGTGAACTTCAGCGACATCATCGGCATCGACAAATACTCGTCGGTGCATTTCGGCAACAGCACCGATGGTAAGGTGGACCGCAACAGCAGCGAAGGCCGTGGCGGCGCCATTCCATCGCTGGGCGAAATCCGCAACTGCCACATCAATGTGGGCACTGGCAAGGAGGTGACCATCAAGCAACTTGCCGAACTCGTGGCAAAAGCCGTGGGCTTCACTGGCACTATTGCTTTTGATGCCACCAAACCCGACGGCACTCCACGCAAACTCTGCGATGTGTCGAAGCTCCACAGCCTCGGCTGGACCCATAAAATGGAAATTGAAGACGGTGTGAAAGCACTCTTCAAATGGTATATCGAAAACTAAACAAGACACTATAAATCCACAGTCTATGCCAACTCCAAAAACTAAAGGCGGCTCAGCGCTGAAAGAAGTGATAAGAATCAGTCTTGACGAGCCAAAAATGTTTCATGTGATACTGCACAACGACGATGTGACCACTATGGAATTTGTGGTGCATTTGCTCACCACCGTGTTTCGCAAGTCGCAGCCCGCTGCACAGGAAATCATGCTCACGGTGCACCGCAAAGGCTGCGCCACTGTGGGCACTTACACCTACGATGTGGCTTACACAAGAAAGTCCAAAGCCTTGAATATGGCGAAAAATGCAGGTTATCCACTGAAAATAACAATGGAAGAAGCAAACTAAACACACACTCATAACACTAAATGGAACAAAAGAAAATCACATTCAACCGCGATTTAAACAAGGCGATGAAATTCGCCTCTCAAAAAGCGCTGGTGGAAAATAGCGATTTTATCACTCCGGAGCATTTGCTCTACGGCATGATGACGCTGCCACAGATGCAAGACTTGATGTGGTCGTGCAACGAAGTCTTCGACCTCGACGATTTTTTGGATGAGCTCGACGAGCACATTGAGGAATCGACGAAAGACGACTCGCAAGGCGCGAAACCCAACGACATTTGCGAGCCTTCCTTCCAATTGCAGCAGGTTTTCACCGATGCCGTGCGCCAGGCCATCATGGCTGAGCGCAAAGCCATAGATATGCCAATGGCAATCAACGCCATTCTATGCCTTGAGAATTCATGGGCGGCATATCTGCTTCGCAAGCACGCCAATGTGGAAGACTTTGAGATTATGACTGGGACCGAAATTCATTTTCACGAACACTCCACAGGTGTAGAAGAAGACGACGACCAATATTCAAACGGTGAAGGTAATAATCCATTTGGACTTTTCGACGATGACGACGAGGATCTGCTGTTTGGCGATGAGGACGACTACTCAAGCCCCTCCCACAAAAACGACAAGTGGAAAAAATATGTGACATGCATCAATGAGCACCTCGCTGAGAAAAATCCGCTCATTGGCAGAGAGCGCGAACTCGACCGCACCATACAGGTGCTGTGCCGAAAAGACAAGAACAACCCTCTACACATCGGCGAGCCGGGCGTGGGTAAAACTGCGCTGGTATATGGCGTGGCACGCCGTATTGAGGAAGGTAAAGTACCCGACCGACTGAAAGGGTGCAACATCTACCAGCTCGACATGGGCACGCTGCTGGCTGGCACTCGCTTCCGTGGCGACATGGAGCAACGATTGAAGCAAATTATGGAGGGTGTGACAAGTGAGGCGCGCTGCATCATCTATCTCGACGAGATTCACAACATCGTAGGGGCAGGAAAAGGTGCAGAGGGTGGCAGCGATGTGTCGGACTTGCTAAAACCTTACCTCGACGACGACCGAATCAGGGTGATAGGTGCCACCACCTACACCGAATATAATAAGAATTTCACCCGCAGCGTGGGTATGATTCGCCGCTTCCAGACCATCGATGTGGAAGAACCAAGCATCGACGAGGCTATCCACATCTTAAAGAGTCTGAAGCCCATCTACGAGAAGTATCATCATGTGAAATACGATGCCGCCGCCATTGAATATGCAGTGACATCGAGCGCAAAGTTTATCACCGACCGTTTCTTGCCCGACAAGGCCATCGACATCATCGATGAAGCCGGGGCGCAAGCCGAGATGGAAGGAAAAAAGTACAAGAAAATCGGCAAAAAACAAATTGCCGAGGTGCTGGCGAAAGTGGCGAAAATCGACGCGCTTGCCATCAAGCAAGACGACAACAAGAACCTCGCATCGCTCGAAAGTCGCATGAAAAGCGTGATTTACGGTCAAAACCGCGCTATCCAAACCGTGGTGGAAGCCGTGCAACTCTCCAAGGCTGGACTTACCGATGAAAACAAGCCGCTGGCAAGTCTGCTGTTCGTGGGTCCCACAGGCGTGGGCAAAACCGAAGTGGCGAAAATGCTGGCGCAGGAATTGGGCGTGAAACTCGTGCGCTTCGACATGAGCGAATATGTGGAGAAGCACACCGTGGCAAAACTGATTGGCGCACCTGCTGGCTATGTGGGCTACGACGACGGTGGTTTGCTCACCGATGCCGTGCGTAAATCACCCGACTGCGTGCTCCTGCTCGACGAAATTGAGAAAGCGCACTCCGACATCTTCAACATTCTGCTGCAGGTGATGGACTACGGTGTGCTCACCGACAGCAAGGGACGCAAGGCGCATTTCAAGAATGTGATTCTGATTATGACCAGCAACGCCGGCGCACAATACGCCTCACAGGCAAGCGTGGGATTCGCTTCCACAGCCACTGCCGGTAGTGCCATGCTCAAGCAGGTGAAGCACACATTCAAGCCCGAATTTATCAACCGCCTCAACGAGATTGTGGTGTTTAACGATATGGACGAGCAGATGGCGAAACTCATTCTCGGCAAGAAATTGCGTGAACTCAACGCCAAACTGGCAGCGAAATCGGTAAGCATCACGCTCACCGACGAAGCGCACCAGCATCTGCTCAAGAGCGGTTACTCGAAGGAGTACGGCGCACGCGAAATGGACCGTGTGATACAGCAGCAACTCAAAACCATGCTCATGCGTGAAATTCTGTTCGGCAAACTGAAAAAAGGCGGTGAAGCCACTGTGGATTTGCAAAACGGCATATTAACTATCAAGCAATCATAATTCCAACTATGGTTTTTCAACTCGACGACGACGATATTTGGTTTCCAGAGCCCATATTCGGTGAAGACGATGGATTGCTGGCTGTGGGCGGTGATTTGAGCACAGAGCGGCTCATCATGGCTTATTCCAACGGCATTTTCCCCTGGTATCCCTACGATGCCGGCTACCCTATCATGTGGTATTGCCCACTGAAGCGATTTGTGATTTTCCCCGACGAGATTCACATTTCGCACTCGATGCGCACGCTCTTAAACAAGCACACCTACCGTGTGACATGGGATAAGGACTTTGATGGCGTGATTCATGGCTGTGCCACGGTTTCGCAACGCAACGTCACCGAAGGCGCATGGCTCGGCGATGATATGATTGAGGCTTACACACGCTTGCACCGCGAGGGCATCACCCACAGCGTGGAAGTGTGGGACGGCGATAGACTGGTGGGCGGACTGTATGGCGAAAGAATAGGCAACGCCTTCTGTGGCGAGAGCATGTTCTCGCTCGTGCCCAGCGCATCAAAACTGGCGCTCATCTACCTTGCACGAAAAATGCAAGCCGAGGGCGTGGCAATCATCGACTGCCAGTTCGAAACACCCCACCTCGCATCAATGGGCGGCAAATTCATCACCTACAACCACTACATGACCCTCCTAACCGGCCACGAATACACCACCCTCGACCTCGACGACTAACCACCCCCACCCCGAAAAAGCAGAAAGTTATAAACTATCCAAATGCTCCGAGTACGGATCAGTGGAAAATTTGTGGGGATAAATTATGCTTTGTTGCCGAATCGTCAATG
>OJNW01000423.1_pt1 | contig 30101 bp, 25 predicted proteins | sample 1597951 | NCBI WGS metagenome assembly OJNW01 (sample SAMN01915212, study PRJEB22387) | human gut metagenome | isolation source: stool | host: Homo sapiens | place: USA | reverse complement strand
GGTATGCTGCCGCTATGGGTCAAATGAAAATGTCCTTGACTTGGGGAGCACTTTACAGACAGCACGGGATAGGATACTGCCCATCGTCTGGGCGGCTTTGAGCTGTGCGTCGGTGGTAACGTGGGCGTAAGTGTCCAGCGTGAAACCCGCCGAGTAGTGGCCCAGCATCGAGGACACCGTTTTCACGTCCACGCCATTTTGCAGGGCCATGGTTGCGAAGGTATGCCGGAGGTCGTGAAAGCGGATGCGGGGCAGCCCCGCTCGTTTCAGCACCCGCTGGAGCATGTGCAGGACGCTGTCTGGTGACATGGGGCCTCCGGTGGGTGACGGGAACACCCATTCGCTATTTCCGATCTTGCACTTTTGCATTTTTAGTACGTCTATTGCGTCTGCCGACAGGGGCAGGGTGCGGTAGGCGTTTTTCGTTTTCAACGGTGCTTCGACTACTTTGCCATTCTGCCGAGAGATGGCCCGTTGGATTTTCAACACACCACGGTCGAGGTCGACGTCCGTCCACTTCAGCCCCAGCAGTTCGCCCCGCCGAAGTCCGGTAGCGAGGTCGAGGTAGTAGAGTTCGTACACACCGCTGTCTCTGGCCTCCTGGAAGAAGGCGCTGAGTTGGTCGGCGGTCAGGGTTTTCATCTCCTTGTGCTCTACCTTCGGCAAGGCACAGCCCTGTGTCGGATTGCGGGTTACCAACTTCTGCTCCATGGCGAGATTGTACGCCGAACCGATCATCTGATGGATGTTTCGCACGGTTTTCGGTGCCAAACCTTTCGGCTTTTTCTTGGCCTCGACGCGGTCTACCCGGCCACCGTCCAGCAGGTGCTTGTAGAACCGCTGTAAGTCCAGAGAAGTCAGGTCTGCCAGCGAAATGCTGCCAATTTGCGGCTTGATGTGGTTTTTCAGAAAACCTTGGCTGGTCTTGAACGTGGACAGTCTGAGTTTCACCTTGGCATAGTTTTCCATCCACACCTCCAGCCAACTCCCAACCGTGTAGGTCTTAGCCCGTCTGTAGTCGATGCCCACATTTTCTTCGATGGCCTTTTTCAGTTTTTCCTTGACTTCCGCCTGTGTTTTTCCGAGAACGTTTTTGATGATGGCCTTGCCGGTTTCGGGATCGTGACCGACAGTATATCTTCCCTCCCAGCGGCCATCCTTTCGCTTGCGGATATTTCCCTCTCCGTTTGCTCGTCTTTTCGGCATAAAATCAGCCTCCTTTGCCAACGAACAATACCGTAATCAAGGGAACAAAGCTACCCGAAAGTCGAACTGTTATCAGAAAGTTATCATTTGCGCTCCCTCAAGCGGGGAGCCTTATCTTTGTCTCTGCCAGCGCAACTGAGCGCACCCGAGATCTCTGTGGATTATTCCCTCGGCATATTGCCAAATATGCCGTAAACAGGTGTATTTACAGCACAAATCTAAGCATTCCGTTCTGCGCCGCACCCCTTTGACCACATATTTGCCCACAGACAGCGAAAAGCCGCCCCGCCGGGGATTTCCCTCAGGCGGGGTGGACTGCTTCCTGTTATGCCGTCCGTCTGCTCCATCGCTTTCTTGCCTGGAAGCCGGTCATCGTGCGCTCTTGTAGTGTGTTTTCTTCTGCCGGCAGCGGCTGCGCTTTGGCGATGCCCGCGTCGATCCTCGCCGCCGCCTGCCGCCGCATCTCCTCCGTGATGTGGGAGTAGGTGTTCAGCGTGGTGGCCGCGGAGACATGGCCCAGGATGGTGGACAGCGTCTTGATGTCCATTCCGTGGGCGAGGGCATTGGTGGCGAAGGTGTGGCGGAGATCATGGAAGCGTACCCGTTCACAGCCCGCGTGGTCCAACAGCCTGTGCAGCCGCTGGCGCACCACCGAGGGCAGCAGGGGCGAGTCCTCCTTCTTGGGGGACGGAAACAGCCATCTGGAAACATTCCTTTTCCGGTACTCTCTGAACACCTCCAACACTTTGGGCGGTAGGAGCAGAGTGCGTACCGCCGCCTTTGTTTTCGGCTCAGTGATGACCAATTCCGAGCCTATGACCACCGCCTGCTTGCTGATTCGCAGTTCGCCCGTGGTCAAATTCAGGTCCTCCCATTGCAGGGCCGTCAGCTCGCCCAACCGCAGCCCTGTGGCAAATTCCAGCAGGAACAACTCGTAGTACTTTTCCTCCTTCGCCTGGATCAGCAGCTTCTGCATGGACTCCCGCGAGAGGACATTCATTTCCCCTTTTGGGGCGGGCGGCAGCTTGCAGCCAGACGCGGGGTTTTGCGGGATCAGATCCTCCGATACCGCCCGTTCCAGCGCCCGCCGGCACAGGCTGTGGATGTTGCGGAGCTGGGAGTCCGCCAGCCCCGTTTCACCGTCCGATTGGTCCGCACGCCCCTCCGTTTTCAGCCAGGCGAAGAACTGCTGCATATCCTTCGCGGTCAGCCTGTTCAGCGGGATATGACCCAGTTCCGGTCTGATGTACAGCCGGAGATAGCCTTCGTAGATCCGCCGTGTGCCGGGACGGGCAGCGGGTTTGCTGTATGTTTCATACCAGTGCTCCATCCAGTCCCCGAAGGGCATATCCGCCCTGGTCCTCGGCGGCGCAGGCGGCGCAAGGGTATCCTTCAGCGTTTTCAGCTTCTCCACACACTCAGATTTTGTTTTAGCCAGCACATTTTTCGTTTTCGGCAGGCCCTTGTCATCGTAGCCGATGACCACACGGCCCTCCCATCGGCCGTCCTTTCTCAGGCGGACAGTTCCTTCTCCATTTTTCCGTTTTCTTCCCACGATCTCAGCTCCTCTCCGAAAACGTCTGTGAGGAATTCCCCCACGATCTCCGCCGCCCGCCTCTGCATATCGCCGGTGGTGTGGGTGTAGGTATCCAGCGTGAATGCCGCTCTTGTATGGCCGAGGATCCCAGAGAGCGTTTTCACATCTACGCCGGAGGTCAGCGCATGGGTGGCGAAAGTGTGGCGCAGATCATGAAAGCGGATGTCAGGCAGTCCCGCCTGCTCCAGCAGCAGCTTCATGCGCCGGTAGGCGGCATCCGGTGCGGTCGGCCGCTCCGGGCGGAGCAGGTCCGGGAATATCCAAGCTGTCTTCGCCGCCCGCTTTCTCTCCTTCAGCAGCACCGCAAGGCTGGGCGGCAGGGTGATCGTCCGTGTCCCCGCGTAGGTCTTGGTATCGCCTGTGGTAAGGCCCTTGCCCTTCTCCCGGCGCACCGTGCGGCAGATTTTCAAGGTTCCATTCACTGCGTCGAAGTCCTCCCACCGCAGGCCGCACAGCTCGCCCCTCCGCAGGCCGGTGGTGAGCTCTGTGTAGAAGAGGTCATGCCATAGGGTGTCCTTCTGAATGAACTCCAGAAGGCGGTCGACCTGCTCCGCCGTCAGCACCTTCTTTTCCTGATAGCTGAACTTTGGCGGCGTCACCTCCTCCACTGGATTCCTCGGGATGAGCCGCGCCTGTGCCGCTGCTTTCAGAATTCCATGGAGCGTGGTATGGATGCGGCGGACCGTGCCGCTGGCCAGCTTCCGGGACAGCATATCATAAAACCGCTGGATGTCCGCCGCCTTGAGCTGCCCGATCCGTTTCTCTCCAAGGCAGGGACGGATATGGTTCTCGATGTAGCCGCGGTAACCGTTCAGGGTGCCGGGCCGCACCATCCCCTCCTTGCTCACCAGCCATTGGTCCAGCCACTCGGACAGGGTGAGCCTGCTCTGCTCCGTCAGGTCGACGCCCTGATAGGCGGTGATGCACTTCCGCAGCCTTGCGGTCAGCTCCTTTTGGGTATCGGCGTAGACATAGCGGAAGATGGAGTCGCCGTTGTCCTTGTGCCCCACTACGATGCGGCCCTCCCAGCGGCCATCCTCCCGCTTGCGTACCATGCCGTCGCCGGACGGTCTTCGTTTTGCCATGTGGTTTCACCTCCGAGGTTTTTTCTTTGATTAGGCGCAGCAGCTCCTGCGTGGCCTGAGGGTTATTCTGCCGAGGGAAATTTGTGCGGCTCTGCCACGCACTGATACAGCACCGCGCCACAGCGACGACAAAGCAGGTACTGCAGGCGGTTGCCCAACAGGCCATGTTTTCGGAAGGTCACCAGCGCCTCGCCGTGCTGCCAGCCCCTTCCGATGTCCTCGCTGCCGCAGTAGAGGCAGCGCGTCACCGGGAATTGATGAGTCATGACTGCTCCTCCTTTTCTGATTGGTAAACACACAATACCGAAGACGCGGAGAGAAAGCGAGTGGAATCCCCGGCACCGGCGCAAATTCTACGAAAGCAACAATCCAGCCACCCCATCCTCTCTCGCGGTCCGGCTTTACTCCGGGCCTAATCAAAATCCGGCAGCATCCGTTGGATGTCCTGGGCATCCTCAAACCTGATCTGCCCGTTGGTGCGCTTGACCTCGTCCGTCACATAGCCGCGCAGGGCGCGGCGATCCTCCATAGCGTCGCCGAAGTGCGCGGCGATGGTGTGGGCCATGATGCCCTGCTCCACCGCGCACTTGAACAGGAGGCAGTTGGTGCGGTTGGCGCTGTCTGCCACGATCCCGCGCAGCGTCGCTGTCAGCGCGTTGGGGAGGTACTCGCTTGCATCCTCCGCGCCCAGGTAGCCCATGTAGAAGTGCAGCGACTTTTCAATGAACTCGCTGCGGCTTTTGCAGTTGGCCTCCTCCAGCCAGCCGTCCATGCGGCGGATCGTCGAGGGTCTGAGCCAAGCGGGGATCCGCGTCTTATTTTCGTGTTCCATATTGTTTTCTCCTTTTTTCTGGTGTGACACCGCGCAAACCCGCACGGTGTCTGGATTTTTCGTCTTTTCGACCACCTAAGCCCCGCAGGAAGTCCCAAACCGACCTCGGAGCGGCATCCTCGGAAAGCCCCGCACTGCGGGGCTTTGTGGGCGAGAGGGGTCGCTTTGCGACCACCTCTCTTTATCTTGTGCTTTTATCGAACGGGTGGGTTTCAGCGGAACTCGCCATAGCCGGGGGAAAAGCGGTGAACCCATGCGCTCTGTTCTCCCTTTGCGCCTGTGTCAAAAAGCAGCAAATTCCGCATCAGTGAGACGGGGGTGGTATCACTACCCTCGGAGCGAGCCGCGTGCTCCCAAAACTCTGTGCGGCCACGGGTCAGGAGGGCGTATTTTGCCGTTTTACGCGCTCTGCTCTCCCGCTGCCGGAGTGAACGCAGCGCCCAGCTTTTCGGCTCTTGCCTGTGCCCGCTGCCGTTCCATGGCTTGTCCCGCTTTCTCCAGCTGACGCTCATAGCAGAGGGCGAGAGCATTCTTGATCGGCAGGATGGTGTACTTGAGACAGCCGTTGCGCTTGAGACCGTCCCTGTGATGATCTCCGTGCGCTCTGTTCGGATGAGCCCATGCTCTTCCAGTGCGGCAACATACTTTGCTACGGTGTTGACCGAGATGCCCAGCTTCCTTGCGATGGCGGGGTAACTGACAATGCATTGGTAGGTGCGGCGATCCTCAATGCGGAGGAGGTAGGCGTAGATGTTGATCTCCATGTGGTGCAGTCCCAGATCAAAGACTGCGTTGGGAACAGGAAAGAAATTCTTGATGGTGTCCTTCTTCACATAGGGCGTGTTCAGCATTCCGACGCCCCTTTCGTGTGCGCGGCGATCCATTTCCGCAGTTCCTCCTTCGGAACGACGATGCGTTTGCCGATCCGCAGAGAGGGAAAGTCATCCTCCTGAATGAGTTCGTAGATGCTGGAGTCCGAGACTCCCATGAGATCCACCAGCTGCTTCACATTCAGCAGCAGGGGCAGTTCGTCATAGCTGGTATAAATGCTTTTCTTCAAATCGTGTCCTCCTTGCAGCTTTGTTGGTAGAGCGTATTCAGTTTTTGTCGGTAATGCGTATTTTGATCTCACCCCCCTATGATTCTTTCTCTGCTGTACGCCGCGCCCTCGCTCCGTTGGTGCGCTCCCCCTTTGCGGGCTCGTGGCGACACTTCGCCCGGAGCATCCGGGCTGCGGCGGCAGGGATCAACTTTTCAAGGTTCCAAAAATAACGGTTGACATATCTGCCTTAATAGATTAGACTTATTTCATAAAACTTGTTTCATGCGTCTACTTCTGGGCATACTATAACATGTCAACGCCCCGTTGTCAAGTCTTATTAAACGCTATATATTTCATCAGTCTAATCTCGTTTTAAGGAGAGTCCATTATGCATACCTACATTTTCAGAACCTACATCGACGGCGGCAGGGAGTACTACGAGTACACCGATGCAGCGGACAGAGAGCAGACCATAAAAAAAGACTTTCCGTTTCCGGAAAGTCTGATGAGTCTGCTGTATATGGATATCTGGGAGCTGGAGCCCATCACCAGGAAGATGGACAAGGCCTTGCTGGCTTTTTACCAGTCCAGCGCCAAGGATGACCTGCAGGTCGTAGCAGCAGGACTGGACGAGATTGCATCCCGACACGTCTATTTTGAGCTGCTGCGGCTGGACTGGCTGGAGCGTTTGGATATGGTGGACAGCACCGCACCCGGAGATTTTCAGGACTTGCTGCCACACAAGAAGATTTCTTATCTCTGCAGCAGCATCGACACCATGCAGAAGCAGATCAAGGGGCTGATCGCACAGGCGCTGGACATGGACGGTGAGAAGAGATCCGTATCCGAGAAGATGGTGGCCTACTACAACGCCGAGGGCGGCGACACGCTGAACACCTTTCAGTTCCAACCCCAGACCATGAACTTTGAGGTCATCGACAGACGGATCTTTGCCGAGGTACTCTATCCCAAGGACGTCTGCGACCTCATCGATTTCCATGTGCGGGAGTGCGTGAAGCGGGAGGTGAGGATGCGGGTGTGCAAGAACTGCCTGCGCTACTTCGCCGTGACGGGCAAGGCCAGCATGGAGTACTGCGGCCGGATCTGTGACAGCAAGGGCCGCACCTGCCGGGAGATGGGGGCCATCAACACATGGACGCAGCGCAAGCAGGGCGACGAGGTGTTCAAGGAATACCGCAGGGAGTACAAAAAGCGTTTCGCCCGCATCAACGCAGGCAAGCTGACCAAGAGCGCGTTCTACGCCTGGAGTGAGGAAGCCAGAAGGAGGAAGGAGGACTGCGACAGCGGCGTGATCACAACCGAGGATTTCTCCCGCTGGCTGAAGGAGTCGTGAGAAAGAGGTGCCGCTATTGGGCGGAGATGGTTCCGGAGATGCAGCCCTATAAGTGAGCTTTTGCGTTTTCCTCTTACAAATAAGAATACCTTTCATTCATCGACCCGAAACCAGAATATGGGGCGGCGGAATAATACCGCCGCCCCACATCTGTATTGTACCGAGACGATTATTTGTTGTAGGTGCGGAACAGGAAGGTCACGATTTGAGCACGGGTGCAGTCATTATCGGGACCGAACAGCCCGCCGCCGATGCCGGTGGTGATGCCGTTTGCTGCAGCCCATGCCACCGCATCCGCATAGTACGCGTTTTTGGGAACATCGCGGAACTCCGCTGTACCCTCTGCCCTGGCACTTAGCGCACGGTAGAGGAAGGTCACGCTTTGCGCCCTCGTACAGGTAGCATCGGGTGAGAATCTTCCATTGCCCGTGCCAGTCGTGATCCCGTTCTCGACTGCCCAAGCCACCGACCTCGCATAGTAGGCACTTGCGGGTACATCAGAGAAACTGCTGGCATTCTTCGGCTCCGGACTGCCCGCTGCACGCCACAGGAAGGTGACGATCTGCGCGCGGGTGCAGGGAGCGTCGGGTGCGAACAGACCGTTGCCGACGCCGCCGGTGATGCCGTTTTTCGCAGCCCATTTGACGGCCTCATAGTAGTAGGCGTCCGTGGAAACATCCGCAAAGCTCTGTGTTGGAGCTTCCTCAACGAAGCGGGCTCTGACAGTCACATCGCCTGCAGGCATGATGAAGCTGCACTCGCCGCCCCACTTTCTGAGATCGAGTTCGCTGCCCTTCTTGTCCATAACCATAAGCATTTCCAGCTCATAGCCCCTGTCGGGATAGACCATGATGGTTACTGTGGAGCCCTTGGCAGCAGACGAAGGCGAAACGGTAATGCTGCCGTTCATAGTCCTTTCGACCATGATGTTGTAGGCCGGGTTAAAGATGCCTCCGCCCGAGCCGCCGCTGCCACCCGAGCCGCCGCTGCCACCCGAGCCGCCGCCCGAAGGTGCAGCATACTTCACCCAGCTCACGCCGAAGGGCGACAGACTGGTCACACGGAAGTGCAGGCCATCCGCCTGCTTCGTGTGCGAAACGAGCTCCAGTTCACCGGCACGGGCAACAGTCGTAAGCATGTGGACTATCGTAAAGGTATCCTTGCTGTCTGTGCCGTTGGGATAAGGAAGCACCACCTCCACACCGCCTGTGGGGAAATTCGCTTCATCGACCTCGACCCAGTTGCCCTCGGCGTTCTTGTATCGCAGCGCAATGTCATAGAACGCACGGTTTTCCGCCGTTCCGATCATCATGGTCTCAAGCCGGAGCTTGATCTTATCCGCCGTATCAAGGTCATGATGTCTCTCCAGCACCTGCGGCACGGTCAGCTCGCCTATGACCAGCTTGTGCGCGGCGATGTCCGCGCTGATATTGCCAGTCACGCCGGTGAGTGTGACGGTATAGCTCCCGTCCGCGTTCTTCCGCGCGGAAACCGTCTCGCAGCCTGCTGCTTTGCCGCTGCCGGTCAGGCAATCGTAGCCGTTGACGGTCAGCTTGGAGAAGTCGCTGTACTCAGCGGCTGGCCTGACCGTGAAGGTCACATCACCGCCTGCGCGGATCTCGGTAGCCGGCAGAGTGTCCGCAGGCAGCCTTTTCACATCGGAGATCTCATAGCCGGGCCCGCCCGTCGGAATGGAGAAGCCGCTGTACTCGGCAAAGGCCGCCTTGACCTCCACATTCCTGCTCAGGCTTTCAATGGTCAGTGTGTTGGACAGGCAGTGATCCATAGTCACGCCAAGGGAAGACATGTTCTCCCGGGTGACCGCGGTGCCGTTCACCGTCCAGCGGTCGGTCATCATTCCGCTGCTCGGTACTGCGGTGAATACCAGTCTGGAGCCGCCGGCAACGCTGGCCTGCCGCCCTGCGGGCAGAGCCAGCTCCGTGCCGTTGGCAGCAGCGCTCAGCGTGCCGCCATCGCCGTTCACGGCGTAGGAAACATCATAGCGGACGGCTGTGGCGAACACCACGGTGACCGTGTGCGCCTGCGTCACATTTTCCAATGTGTAGCTGGTCTTGTTGGAAGAGTTAGGCACGGGAACACCATCCACCTGCCACTCCTTCACATAGCCGTACTCCGCGGGAACGGCGGTAAAGGTGATGCTCTGCCCGTAGGTCACGGTGGCGGGGCTTGCCTCATGACCCTCGGCGGTGATCGTGCCGCCGCCGGAAGCATCGTAGGTCACCGAATAGGTAGTGGTATTCTCTGTAAATACGGCTTCAATGGCGTATTCCATTGTTGCCTCCTGCCCGGTGGGAACCGTCCAGCGCAGCGTTGCAGTCTCGTTTGTAAGGGTCTCGCCATCGATCGTCCAGTGGTCGAACACATAGCCGTTATGCGGCGCGGCAGTGAAGGTGACCTGCGTGCCGCCGCGGATGCTCGCCGCGCTGCCGGAGTACCCATCTGCGGTCACGGTGCCGTGCTCCGCCGTCCAGCTGACGGTGTACTCCACCGGGCGGAACGCTACGGTGATGACCGCGCCCGCGCTTCCGGCGGTATAGGTGTAGGTGCTGTCCGTTTCACCGCTGACCGGCGTGCCGTTCACCGACCACTGCTCCACCTCGTAGCCGGTGTCCGGCTCGGCGGTGAAGGTGACGGAAGCGCCTTCTGCCAGTGTGAAGCCGGAGGCAATATTACCAACCTGCTCCGTACCGCCCGCCATTGCGCCGGTGATGCGTCCGTGCTCTCCGGCGGATGCCGTGATCCTGTCGCCCAGCGGCATGAACTGTACCATAACGGTCTTCTCCTCGTCAACACCTCTGAGCACCAACTGCGTCCCGATGAAGGCCGCGCCGCTCTCCTGGTACACCTCGCCGTTCACGCGCCATTCCCGCACACGGTAGCCGTTATCCGGAGCTGCGGTAAAGGTCAAATCGGAACCCTCATAGACCTCTGCGTCCGAAGAGAGGCTGTATGTATACGCCGCCATATTTTTGCGGACCGTGCTTGCGGTCAGGGTGCCGTTGTCTCTGCCGCCGACCGCCGCCACGGAGTAGGAGATCGCATACTTGTCCAAGGCTTCAAAATCCGCCGAAAGCGTCTGATCTGCCCTGACATTGAGGATTGTATAGGTATGATTATCGCTGTTGTCCACCGCTGTCCAGGCTTCGTCGGGATTGTTCACAACATAGCCTGTATCCGGCTTGATGGTAACGGTCAGGTTCGTTCCGGGATCCACATAATCGGTAGAGGTTATGGTGACAGGCTTGCTGTTTCTTGTGCCGCGCACCTCGATCGTGCCGTTTGCCGTGCGCTCGATCATCACGATCGGCTTCTTTGCCACGGTGACGGTGACCTCGGTATCGGCGGCCAGCTTCAGCTCCGCCGACCTGCCGCCTGCCGCAGGCGTTACATTTTCGCTCCACGAAACGAGATCATAGCTGCCGTCCAGCGTCAGCGTGAAGTCCACCGGCGTATTCGCCGCATAGGAGCCTCCGCTCGTCAGTTCCGTGCCATTGCTGGAGGCTGTCAGGGTCGCCTCGTCCCCGTCCTCGGCTGCAAGACCGAGGATCTTCCAGCTGAGACGGTGGGTGTTGGCCACGGCGACCACCGCGCGGACATACAGCGCTGCCGAATCGCTGCCAAAGGCGGTGTCGTACAGCGTGAAGCTACCGCCGGAGTCGCCTTCCGTCCAGGTCTTACCGTCCGTGGAGTACTCCCAGCGGTTGACCGTGTTGAAGCTCGTGTCCGTGAAGGTGACCGTATAGGTCAGCGCCGTGCCCTGGGGCAGAACGCTGCCCGCAGCCACAGCCTTGCCGGTCCGCGCCCAGGTGATGGCGACCGTGCCTGCAGAAACCGGCTTCTCTTGCCCATCCGTCAGCGTGGGTTCAGCGGCGGTGAAGGTTTTTTTCGTCACAAAGGAGACCGTGACTGTGTATTCCGTCTGATCCAGTCCGGAAAGGGTCAGTTCTTTCTCGCGGTAGAGCTTACCGGCGCCCGGCCATGTGTAGTCCGTACCGTTCACCGTCCACTTTTCCACCATATAGCCGCTCTGCGGGTCTGCGGTAAAGGTGACGGAGGAGCCGTAGGTGACCTTTGCGTTGTTTGCGATCGTGCTGCCGCCGCCGGTCCTGGCGGTGACGGAGCCTTTTTCGCCCGCGCTGTAATGGATCACGGAGAACTGGTTGGCGAATTCCACCTCGACCTTGAGCTGCCCATCTTTGGCATCGCGGGCGATGCTGAACGCGTCGATGCTCAGCGTCTGCGTGGCCGAGCCTGTGGTCGCTCCAATACGGTATGGTGAGTCTTCTCCGACCTCCGTACCGTTCACCAGCCAGCGGCTGACCTGATAGCCGGTCTCCGGATTGGCCTGGAACACAAGCGGCTCTCCCTGCTTGCGGTTTTCACCGGAGGAGAAGTTCGTCAGGTTGCTGCCATAAGATCCGAAGATCGTGCCATGCCCGGTGGCGGCCACCTGATAGTAAACCGGCGCCGCATCAGCCTCGCGGCGGAGAGAGTTCGTCTGCAGCGTGACCGAGTACGCGCTTTGCAGGCGTCTGGAATCCTCCGATTCCTTCCACTGCGGCGCAAAGGTGAATACGCCGATCCTGTCCGGGTTAGAAAAATATTCGTTGATGTCGGAAACGGTCAGGCTGTTTGTCAGCGCAGTCCTGTCGCGCCCCAGAGCGCCTACAAAGTCGAGCCTGATGTCCGGCAGTGCGGCGGGCGCGGCACCCCAGGCCGGGCGGATTGTCAGCCCGCGCGGTGTAACGGTCAGCACGGCGGACGCAAGCTCCCTGCCGTTGCTGCCCTTTGCCGAGAAGGTATACTGTCCGGCGGTCTGTGGGAAGAAGCGGCCGGTGTCGATGTCGGCCGCCGCCGCGCCGGGGGCTGCCGCCTGATAGGAGACGGTTTCGTCTGCCTGCGTCCACGCCACACCGTCCCACTTCTGCGTCTGAAGCATCAGATCTGCGCCGTATTCCACAGATGCGCCGAGCGCCTTGCCGTTTTCGGTCAGCAACAGACGGTACAGAGTGGTATTCTTCCCTTCAGTGTCCTTGCCCAGCGCAGCGTAATACACCGGTGTTTTCGAGCTGGAGGCCGCATAGCCGCCATCCGCGGTCACAGCCGCGTGGATGGTGTATACGCCCTGGGTGGGAGCTGTCCATTCCATAGTCATCGTGCCGTTCGCATCCGTCGTGACTGCGATTGAAAAGCTCTCCCCGGTGGCGGTGTCCGTGATAACGAAGGCCGCGGGCTTTTTTGCCAGCCTTTCACCGTTGCTCGCCACCTCGGCAGTGAGCGTCAACTTCGAGCCCGATTGCTGCGTATAGGTGTCAACGGAAACCTCAACTGTTTCGCTATAGGAAACAGGCATCAGGCTGCTCAGGGGATATGCGGCGCCGCCGATCAGCAGCTTTTCCGCCGGATCGACTTCGGTCACGGTGTAGGAGCCCGTGTCCGCCGACTTTTTCAGGAGGAAGAAGCATTCCTTATCATCCTTTTTGCCGAAGAGCACGATCTCTTCGTCGTTCTTACTACGATGGAAAACGGAATACTGCGGCTTGTTGGATTCTTCCAATTCAACTTCCGTGCCGACAGTACCGCTGTCGGCACTGAAATATTTGCCGCCGCTCTCCCAGTAGAAGGTCGGTTTTGCGGTCGAGCCATCCCAGTGGGCCACAGCGAAGTAGACCGTGCTCGTCTCGCCGGTCTCGCCGGCGGTTACTTCCTTGCTCAGCTGGCCTCCGGCGAGGGCTGCTGTAAAGCCTTCCACCTCGGCAGTTTCGTTGAACGCAGTATATACGGGAGAAAGTGCGTCCCCTGTCACAGTATATCGCTTGCCGCTGTCCGGACCGGTCAGCTGGTAATATTGGGTCTCCGTGATCGTGGTGCCGTCCTGGCCGTCCTGTGTGGTTTTGCTCTCGATCACGCCGATGTACGGGCCGTCTTCTCCCGCCCGGTACACAGTGCCCTGCACGTCATCCTTCTCGAAGGAGGCTGTTTTCTGAACGCTCTGTGGCTGTGTAGCGGTCGTTTGCTTCGTCCAGTCCGCCCCGCCGTAGTATGGCTCGCTCTGCGTTCCGTTCCCGCCAGCCGCGTGTGTCACGGTTACATCGCTAACGCTGGTGGGCAGTGCGCCGATCGTCAGCGTGGCCGCGTTGCTGTAATAATACACCGCAGAAGACTCCGCCAGTGTGTATGCTGTCACCATCAGCCGGTACTGGGTGCCGTTCATTGAGGCCGCTGCGTCACGCACGGTCAGTGTCGAGCTGGTCGCGTTGCGTACATCTTTCCACGCAGGCGAGCCAGGGTTGCGCTCCTGCCATTGCATGGTAAGGGTAGTCTTCGGATCGCTCTTGAATACTGTGGCCGAAAAAACTGCATCCCCTCCGGGGCGCACCGTTTGATTGGCGACCGCACCGACCTGAACATAGTTCGGGCCGTTTTCCTTCGGCGTGGTAAAGCTGATCGAGCTGCTGTCCACAGACTCCACGCCGTTGGTGTAGCCGCGCGCCACAAAGGTGTAGGACACATCTCCCGCCAGATCGTTCAGCTCAAAGCTGTTCTTCGTTCCGGAAACGGCACCAACAAAAGCATGCGGCCTTGTGGCGCCCTCTATCACGCGGTAGATACGGTACTCCTCCGCCGGACGGCTGCCCGCACTCCAGGTGAGCGTTGCGCCGGTGCTGGTAAGCGTTTCTACTGCCAGATCTCTGGGCGGAGAGGACGGCGCGTGGACATTATTCACCAGATAGCCCAGCGCGGGGACCTTTTTCCCATTGAGCGTCATGTTCCACATGACGAAGTCCCACGAGAAGCCATAGCCGTCCGCCTTGGGGCTGTTCACCGAGCCGCTGTGCTCCGTGCCTGTGCCGTTCATTTTGGAGTGGCTCTTGGTAAAGGTATAACCGGCTCCGCCGCCCACCTTCGCTCCGCCGATCTTTTTCCATGCCACCACATTCACAGAGAGTTCGTACTCAAAACTCTTCTCTGTCTCCGTGGTAACGGTAATGGTCTTTTCGATGTTGCCCTTACCCGTCAACTCGGACCAGCCGCTTTTGGACACGAGAGGGGTAGAGCCGCCTGCGTTGGTGATTTGGCTGACGTTGGAGCGGTAGCTGAAGGGGTTGCCCGCCTCTGCCAGCCGATCCTCGGCAATGGGTTCTAATCTGTAGGCGACGGCTTCTTCATTGTATTCCTCCACAGAGACGATACTGGTGTGGGGTGGCAGGGTCTTCATGACCGCCATATCTTTGCCGTCGGAAAGATTTCGGTAGGTATAGACCAGTACGGGAACACGGTACACCACCACTGCGTTCTCTCCGGAATTGTTTTCATAGTCGACGCTGTGTTCAATGGAGCGGCTGACATTGGTGGCCCAGGTGAAGTTGTTTTCGATGGTGGTCTCAAAACCGGCGCCGGAGTTTTCGACCTCGACCTCGTACCCCACCAGCACGGTAGTGTTCAGGCCGTGGCTCTTGCCGCTGCCGCTCCCGCTGCTGCTGCTTTTGCCGTAAGCCGTGCGGCCCTCGCCCAGATCGTCTCCCAGCTCCTCAAAGTAGGGCACGGCCTCCAGCACGGCCAGCACGTCGTAGTCCGTCCACTGACGCTCCACGCCCACATAGCGCACCAGGGTGCTGTCGCTGTCATAGTTGAAGTCGGTCAGACACACATAAGCGCCAGATTGCTTGCTGATGAACCAACCTTTCGTTTCCGAGTTCCTGAACTCATAGCCGTTGTTACCGCCCTTTGGCTGGCAGCCGATGGTATACAGGGTGCTGTAATGGTTTCCGGTGCCGCTCTGCTTGACCAGCGATGCGAAGACGACCTGCTCGCGCCCCTCGTCGTTGCCGTCAAAGTTGCCCACGGCCACGGCCTGCACCTGCTTGTTGGTGATCTTGGTTGATCCAATGTATTTGTCGGTTTGAGTGAAGGCACCGTGAGTGTACTTGTGGGCGAGGGAGCCGCTGCCGCTGTTGTCATCCCACGCGTACACACTGCCCGAGAAGAACACCGCATCCGGCTGCGCCCCGCCCTGATAACGGAAGCACTTCACGATCAGCGGACTGAGGACCTCGTCGCCGCTGTACAGACCGTGAGTGGTCAGCGTATTCGTGGTATGTGTCTGCCGGTGCAGGAACTCATACTTGCCCTGAAAGTTTTTCTGCACGCCTGTCCACACTTCGGTCATGCCGACGCACCGAACCATGGAGAAGCCGCAGGTTTTATTGTTGATCGAGATATTTTGGTTGCCGGAGTAGTCGATCATGCCCGCCGTGACGATCTCCGGGAAATCCGTCCCGTTGGAGGAGTCGTCACTGGCCAGCACATTGCCCACGGAGGAGCTGCCCCAGACATAGCGGTGCTGCTTGCTCGCCGCGGACACATCTCCCACCGCAACAGTCCCCTCGCCCGCCGAGGGCGCGTATTTGAAGGTCTGCGTCCACCTGCCCTCCAGCCTGTCGTACAGGAACACCTGCGTACCCAGATTCTTGACATTGTCGTTGCCATGGGTATCGTTCAGCCCGGCGGTGATGACCAGCTCATCGTAGCCGTCCTTGTCGGTATCCGCCGCCGTCAACTGCACCACCGGCACATTCTGAATATGATTTGCCTTCAGGTCGCTGACACCCAGCAACTCGTACACGTTTCCGATCTCGCCGCTCTCGGTCAGCGTCAGGCTGCTCCCTTTGCCGCTGATGGTGTATTCCATCAGCTTGGCATCTACGTTTCCCTGCGTGGGCGGCACGTAGACGACCACGGAATCCACGCCGTCGCCGTCGAAGTCGCCGCAGGCGATGGCGGCGAAGCCGCCCAGCTCAAAGGCAAGGCGGTTGATCCAGCTCCGGTTGCCGGAGGACACCGTGCTGGTGTGCACCGCATTGTTGTTCCGGTCCCGCAGGGACAGCTCGATCCCTGCCGCACTCAGACCGATCATGGCGATGTGCTCCTGGCGTCCGCTGCCGGTATTCACGCCGTCGGTGGCCGCCACACGGTAGCTGGCTTGCTTTGAATTTGAAACCGTGAGGGAGTTGAACGTCACGCGGTACTGGTTCGCCAGATTCGGGAAGGCCCCCATCAGATTTCCCGCCTCGGAGCCGTCCCCGTTGTAGTCATAGGTGTGGCTGTACAGCGGTGCTCCGCCCCAGCTGTAGGACAGCATCAGCTCCGACTTGACAAACAGCGGCACGGCGCGGCCGCTGCTGCCGAAGGGGGCGTCCGCCACCGCGCTGTTGTACTCAGTGCTGCCCGCTGTCAGTCCTGTAGCCGCCGGCAGACCGAAGGCTCCCTTGCCCTCGGAGGCAGCCGCAGTGCCTTCCTCCGCCCGCACCATGGCGGGCAAAAGCTGCACGCACAGGATGGCGCTCAACAGCAATGCCATAAGTCTTCTGCTGCAATGTTTCATAAGCGATTCCTCCTTTGCTTCGCAGGGTGTCACATAATTCTGCTTATTCTAATTTTACCATGCTTTTCTCGCCCGCGCTGTGTCGTTTAGGGGCGAATTCGTGTTGTTTAGGAGAACAGGGCATATATCGCTTGTGCGATTTGTGCTCCTTTGCTACAATGTTGGAAGAAAGGAGGACGGTACGGTGAGCACAAAAAACAGGAAAATCTGGGCTGCCGGGGTATTGCTGATCCTCACGGTCGCGGCGGCGATCGGGTTCCTGTTCCGCCTGTCGCAGCCGGATCAGGAACAGCGGTCGGTCTACCTGAACTGCACAGAGTCGGATCGCGGCGGCTGGGTATTCTTTACAGAGGCCGGCCCAGTGGAACCTGTCTTCGGCTTTGGTGGTTATATCAACGGTATTCCGGCGGAGGGGACCGGCCCTGTCGCGGCGGAGCGCGTGATGGAGGAACCGGGTGCGCGGCACTTTCTGCAGTTTGACAGTTACGGCGCTGGCCTGCAGGTGTTTCTGGATCATACGCTTCTCTATACAGACTTTCCGGCCGAGGAAAACCCGGTGGACAGCTTTCTGGAGGATGTTGATCCTGCCAGTATTTCCCACGACGGGCTCCGCGTTCCGCTGCCGGAGGACTGCGGCGGGAAGCGGCTTCGCATTGTCACCTACGGACCCTCCGGCGATGGCCTTCGCCAGCCGGTACTGCCCTCGCTGGTGGGACGCTTTTCCGACGCCGTGGTACAGACCTCCGGCGTCGTCTGGCCCATGGCGGCAGTCACGGCGCAGCTTTTGCTGGCGATCTGTCTGCTACTGGTGCTGCTGCTTGGCGCACACGATGGCGAGTTTCTCTGGAAGCTGCTGCCTCTGATCGGCTATTTCCTGCTGGCGGCGGCAGCCGGGGTCTGTCATACCTATCTCGAAATTTCGGCCGGGCTGAATGCTGACGCCGGGCTTCTGAACTGGGTCTACCTGATCTATATGGATCTTCTTTACTGCTATCTGGCCGCGGCGCTGCACGGCTGGAAGCGGTGGGTGCTGCTCTCCGGTGCGCTGCTCCATATCCTGCTTTCTGCGCTGTGGAGCTTCGCGGCGCTGCCGCTGCTCGCCAGTGCAGCGGGAGACTGGCTCGGCACCACCCTGTTTCTTCTGGCAGCGGCGCTGCTTCTGTTCTCCCATGAGCAGCCGCTGCGCCGAACGAGCCTGTTTCTCTGCGCGGTGGCGGGCGGTTTATTTGCGTTCTGGGGCGTGACCCGATTCAGCGGAAGCGGGATCTTTTATCCACTGACCAACCCGGTGACCACGCTGCTGGCGGGGTATCCCCATGCATTTTACGCGATCCTGTGCGGCTTTGCCGGTGCGCTGTGCGCCGTGCAGGTGGTGACGGGCTTTGTGCGCGAAACACTGCTTCGCCAGCGCCGGATGCAGGCGATCAAAAGCAGCAGTCAGGCAGCGCAGGAAAAGTATGCGCAGGCACAGGAGACAGTCCGGCGGACGGCGGCATTCCGCCATGAGTGGAAAAACCATATCGCCGCCCTGCACCTTTTGGCACAAAAGTCGGATCAAGCCGGTCTTTTGGACTATCTGAACCGGCTGGATGGACAATTGGAACAGCTCTTTCCAAAGGTTTATACGGTCAATCCGACGGTCAACACGATCCTCCAGCGCTTCGCGGCCCAGGCAGACAGGTATGGTGTTTCTTTCCATGTCAGCGCTATGCTGCCGGAAACGCTGCCCATCGAGGAGGCGGATCTGTGCGGTTTTCTGTTTAACCTGCTGGACAACGCCGTGGAGGCCGCCGCCAAAACGGAACACGGCGAGATCGTCTGTTCCCTGCAGATCCGCCAGCAGTATCTGGCCATCCGATGTGAAAACACCTACAATGGGGTGCTGCAAACAGATGAAAACGGACAGCTATGCACCACAAAGCAGGATGCCGGCAGCCACGGCTTCGGCCTTTTGCAGATGCGAACCATCGCCGAGAAGTACGGCAGCGTACTGGCTGTCAGCTATGATGACACCCGCTTCACCGTGATGACGGCTCTGAAGCTGCTGCCCGAAAAAGAGACCCCATAAGCTCTCTGTAAACACAAAATGCGACGCCTCCCATCGGGAGACGCCGCATTCTCTTTATCCAAATGGCCTTGCCCTTACTTCAGTTTTGATTGAGATACCGGACGAACTGGTCCTGAAACTGCTCCATATAGCGCCGTCCGATGCTTAGATCTCTTCCATCTGTCAGGTATATTGTCCGGCTGCTGACCCTGCGGATATGGAAGAGATTTACGATAAAGCTGTTGTGACAGCGGCAGAAGCGATCCTTCGGCAGATACTTCTGCATCTGGCTCAGCGGGCAGAGAATGAATTGTTCGCCATGTGTTGTGTGGAGTACGCTGCCGTGATCCCGGCTTTCAGCGCAGAGGATATCCTCTGCCGGCAGGACAAAGGTCCTGCCGGCCACCCGGAAGGTTACGGTGCGGGGCTGATGATATAACCGCAAATCCGTTTTGATCGCCTGCTCCAGATCTTCCCGGGAAACCGGCTTGAGCAGGTACTGGATGGGGCGGACGCTGTAGCCGTCCTTGAGAAACTCCGTGGAACCGGTGATAAACAGGATGCTGGTCCTGTCGTCCCGCTCCCGCAGCTCCTGCGCCAGCTTCATGCCGGTCTTGCCGTCCATCAGAATATCCAGACAAAGCAGTGAGAACTCCGCACCCGCTGAAAAAGCTGCCTCCAGTTCCTCGGCTGAAGAATAGGGCGTGACCGTATGCTCCATCTGCAGCCCGGACAGGAGCGCCGCGCACTGTGCGCACAAGTCCTCACGGAGATTTTTTTCGTCTTCACAAACCGCCACCCGATACATCCTGCTCACCGCCCTTTCCTTAACGCTCATTATAGCGGATGGCATGGGAATTTACAATACCGCTGCGCTCCGCCGCCGCACAGCCTTCGGGGTTGAGTTTGCTAAGCACCTATTTATAATTTAAATGTTATTTCCATTACAATCCCGGTTCTATAAAATGCACGGCAGAAGTTTCCCAATATTTTTTAGACACGACTTTCATTACCGTCGAGATTTAGCTGATACATTCGGAATATGACCGGAAAATCTTTTGGATACCATTGTTCTTCGTAAGAATATTGATATTTCATTCCCACATTCCGCATGACGCCGCCGCTTCGAGGATGGATTTATGTATAATTTAGGGGCGAAAAGCAAGGATTATTTCTTCTGTAAGCAGTTTCAGAAAATACAGGCATAAACGGGCGCGGACAGGCCACGGATGCCCTCAAAATATGGCACGTCCACTTCCGTTGCGTTCCCAATGTGATAGGTTTCACCCGCGGAACGGGCAAGAAGATATTGCCGCGTGCCCCAGGCATTGCTGTCACGATAGATGCAGATCAGCAGCGGCAGCAGAAACGCGCAGGTCAGTACCGCAAACAGCACCGCATGACGGCGGGGGCTGCGCGTGAATGAGCGTTTCATATAGAGCAGATAGGTCATAAACAAGCCTCCTGTTCAACATGGTTTATAAAATGGCGGCAGGGCAGCGACCTTGCTGCGCAAAGCCACTGCCCTGTGTATATGGCCTGTGGGCTTTGCGGTGTCAATCGCGCCTACGGGTCGATGATTTATGTATCATATTTCCCTTTTATATGTCCTTATGTGGCTCCGTAATTGTCGCCACCACCTCCCGCAGTTCCTCACTGAACTCGTCGAGATCGCCGAGTGTGATAACTCCCTCATTGATCATACGGCAGATAATTGGAAGAGGATCCGATCCTCTCATGGAGATCTGCACGCCGGCACAGCATCTATCCTCACGGATGCGCTTGCATAACTCCCAAAACTTATCAGCTTCGGAGCCGTCTCCACTCAATAATTCGATATATTCCTTGTTCAGCCTCCCGATATAAGCCTCCTGCCATCCGGCAAGCTTGTTTCGGAACAGACGCCAATCCCGTTTAGAACTCCAATTGGAGTGCATGCTTTTGCCTCCTCTCCTTGAACCTCATCAATCATCCTGATTTCTTTCAAATTCACGGAACAGAAAGCAAAAACGCTGCTGTGCCGCACCATACACATCAATATTCGGATATTCCCTTTTCGCCGTCTCATGTTCTACATCGCAGCGCATATTTGCTTTTATTATATAACAAAAAGTGCATCAAGTAAAAACAATCTGCAAATTTTAAGGAGTTTCTTTAATTTTTAGAGCTCCTGCTTTTCACTGTATTCGCTCTCCTTAATAGCTTTAGGGTTATTGTATGATATGGAGGCGTTCTTTTCACGCCACACCCGCCTTTCCTCCAGCTCCGCTCTTCCCGGAAGATCTCACGCCGTGCTGTCTGTTTTCTTTGATTATGGCATCCCACCTCATGGGGTGGCCCCAGTGCGGTTTTCGTGTTGTTCACCGAGTGGAAAAGCAGGCTGCCGAGAATACCGCAAAGCCCCGCCGGAATTGCTCCGGTGAGGCTTTGCTTTTGACCACATAAAATGCCACAGACAGGTGTGGAACACACGGGAGATATGAGCCGCAAGATGTTAGGAAAGGAATTAGAATCGAGAAGAAACTGCTAAAAACGGCTAAAAAGTGTAGGAAAAATAATGCGGTAGCGCTTTGCCTATTGCGACGCAAATTTTGCGCTGCCGGGGGCGTTCTCTTTGGTTATTGCAAGGCAGATTTTAAACCGTCTTCTATGCAGGCTATTTGTCTTTATCTCCGTAAAGGTCAAACCGTTTTTAGCATATACCTCTTCGACCTGTTTTCTGATCTCAGGATTGATGCGGAAACGGAACATATCCGTCTTGGGCGCTGTCACAATGTTTTCCACTTCGGATTCCTCCTCACTTGATTGTTTTCTTGACCATAGTATATCCGACGACATCAAAAAAGTCAACGAGATGTAGCAACATTGTTGCTACATCTCGCTTGGCTGTGTTTGCAGAGAAAATTTGAAAGCGGGGGCAAAATACTCAATCAAGCAAGTTGCGATAAAGGAAGGTCACGATCTGCCCACGGGTACAGGTGCTGTCAGGCGCAAATTCCGATGCGCTGACACCGTTGGTCACGCCCTGCTCCACCGCCCATGCAACAGCCTGAGCAAAATCAGCACTGGCAGGTACGTCGGTAAAACTGCTATTCACGGACATCTTAGGACTTCCAGCCAGCTTCCAAAGATATGTAACGGCAGCGGCTCTGGTACAAGGCGTGCTTCCACTGCCTTTGGCCATCAGATCCTTCTCGTTGGCCCAGCACAGTGCTTTGTAGAACGGACTGGTTTCTGCCACATCAGATGCGGGACAAGCGGCGTTGGAGTTGGGAGAACCGTTGGCGCGCCACAGGAATGTCAAGATCTGCGCCGTTGTGCATGTATTGCCGGGACTAAAGGTGGTTGCACTCGTTCCGTTGGTGATCCCCTCTTTTACAGCCCAGCCGATGGCGGCTCTAAAGGGAGAGTTATCCGCAACATCGGTAAAACCAAGGTCGGTTTTTTCGATCCATTTTGCGTAGACAGTTGTATCCCAATCAAGCTTTACTTCGCTGACGGCCTTAGTCAGTTCTTTGTCGGAGAACCATCCGGAAAAGGCGAAGCCAGCTCTGGTCGGCACATAAGAGGTCAGTTTGACCGGCTTACTGGTTTTCGCCGTGATCCCCGTGATCTCAGAGCCGCCGTTAGAGTCAAAGCTCAGTTCAGGAAGTCCGATCACACCCGTTCGGAACAGCGTGTTATCAAAAACGCCGTTCATATTGGGATCGTTCAAAATCGTATCATAAAGTTTTCCACGCTCTGTTGTCCAGACATTGCCGTTCAAACCTGCCCATTTCATGTATCCTTCCAGATAGTCCTTCTGGAGATGCTTCCAGTTGCTATAGCGGCTGCAAAGCGTTTCGGCGGCAGGCTGTAGCATTGCCAGTGCTTCCGCGTAGGTCACATATCCGGACAGATATCCCCACTGCGCCAGATGGCTTACGCGGCACAGATCCCATGTTGTATTCGATGCGATAAGTGCTTTGGCTTGAGCAAACAACCCTTCTCTGTTTGTGATGCCCCAATCCGTCGCCAGCGGCGTGCGGCCAAAGTCCGGGCCTGTGGTGTGGATCCGATCTGTAACCGCGCTCCCCACAGCCATCGCACCATAGCGTACTTTGCCGCCAAACAGATTTGCTTCCTTGGGATTGTTTTCGTAGAGGAGCAGAGCGCCCATGCTGATTGCCCATTGCTCCAAATTAGAGCTTCCGGCTACAGACTTATCTTCCGTAATTTCAATCAGTTGCTTGTCTTTGCTTCGTGTAACGGTCTGTCCAAACCAATCTGCCAGATCGTCTACTGAGACATAGATCTGGTTACTTTCCATAAATGGCACCACTGTCAGCGTAGTCGCTGCTCCGTTGATGTAAGCAGTTTTGCTGTTAGGTGTAAGTGTGATCGTATCACCGGCCCGGGACACGATGGTTTGCCCAGAAGTTGTATTTTGCGCTACCACTGCACCCATCAGTTCCGCAAGGCGGCGCACCGGCACCATCACCTGATCGTTCCGGATGCAGGCCCCTGCCGTATCCATATAATCACTGCTGATCCGCACATGACCCGGATGAACCAGATCTCCGTCCAGCGTAACAAAAACAAGATCCTTGACTGCCTTCAATCCGGCAGTGGGAACACCGTTGGCGGCACCCCAATCCAAAAGCTCTGCCATGGTAAACTGCTCATACCCCAGCAGGTGCTCCACAGCACCAAAAAACCATTTCACATTGCCATCCGATGCGGTGGTAAGGTCGCAGCTGAGCATATTGAGGCGGGCATTCCATACATACGCCTGATAAACGGCAGCTTCATCGTTTGCCCCCGCGTAATAACATGCCATTTCAAAAGCAGTGCTGGAGGGGACACGATTCCCCTTGGCCACGGCATTGAGAGCAAACTTCAGTTTGATCAGTCCTAACTCGAACTGGACGCTGGGAGAGGTAGACCGACTCAATGTTTCACATTCTTTATAATACGTTTTTCCATATGCCGGTGCTTCTCCGCCGGATTGTGCATAATTTCGCAGAGTGGTAATGGTGTTCCACATATCAGACTGATAAGCCGCGCCATCGGAGAAGGTCACATACTCGGACTTGTCGATCCACGAAGGGGCGGTGGCTGTCTGTGCTGCGGAAGCAGATGGGATCATAGTAAGGGAAAGTGCCAGACAAACCATGCAGGCAGTGACACGAGCGAAAATGCTTTGAAGCCGTAAAGTTTTCATTGTTGCCTCCTCTTATTATTTTTGAGTCTACAGCAGAATTTCAAGAAACGATCACGTGGAGAAAAGGCGGAGCAGCGCATTTTCATGAGCGCGCATGACGCTGCAAAAATGTGACCATTACCATTTCATACGAACACCTCCTAAATGTAACTTGAAGTCAATGTGTGTTATTGCCCAGGTTGCAAGGGTCCAATTCTCCATAGAACCACAGCGTAGATTTTATAGTTTTTCCATCAACAAGAAGTGTCTCTTCATATCCCATTTCTGTAAGGGCGGTGGTAATGCCACGCTTCGCAGTAAAGGAACTTCCTTTGTTGAGAGGAAGCCAACTTTGATCACTGTAGTTCCGCTTCCAGAAAGTCTCAAAATACTCTTGACTATAAAATATAACGATTTGGGACTCTCCAAGCAGCGGCTCGCAGAGAACGGCAACAACTCTGCAGAATGATAGATTCGTTGGTTTCGCCTGAATAAAACGCTGACATTGTTCCAGCCACGCTTTACAGAACGCTGTTTTGACCGATCCCGCAGTACTTGGAGAGTTGAGCCATGTCCCACTGGGGACATGAAAATGCTCATACAATCTGTTTGATTCGCTTTCAAATGGTGTCAACCCGTCAATATCACGCAGGAGCTTTCTGAGTTTGCGCCTTTGTCCTCGAACCTTTTTCCTGTCGGAGCAGAAACTTCTCATATATGCAACTCCTATACCACGCACGCAATAGCCATACCGACATACCACCCTGGAGTGAGAATGTAATCCTGCTTTGCAATGTCCTGTGTAGTGACAACAGCACAGAAGCCCTTTTCATCTTCAAGCGTTCCATCAACGAAGGCATTGTAGGTATCAGCAATTTTCTTGATGTCTTCATCCGTCAGTTCGCGCAGCTTCCGCGTAACCATAGTGCCGAGTTTCCGTGCGTCGATGAATAGCGTCTTGCCTTTCTGCTTTTTGTTCTTTGCAAGAAACCAGAGCGATACCGGAATCTGCGTCGTGTAGAAAAGCTGCGTTGGCATTGCGACGATACAGTCCACAAGGTCAGCGTTGATAATGTTCTTGCGGATTTCACCTTCACTGCCGGACTGCGAGGAAAGCGAACCATTTGCAAGCACCATACTGATACGCCCATTCGGAGCGAGATGTCAGATCATGTGCTGCAACCACGCGAAGTTTGCGTTGCCAGCAGGAGGCGTTCCATACTGCCAACGGACATCATCAACAAGTTTATCTGCACCCCAGCCAGAGAGATTGAAGGGCGGATTCGCCATAATGAAGTCTGCCTTGAGCTGCGGGTGACAATCGTTAAAGAAAGTGTCCGCGTTAAACTTGCCGAGGTCAGCTTCAATGCCGCGAATGGCAAGATTCATCTGCGCCATCTTCCATGTGGTCGGGTTGGAGTCCTGACCGAAGACGGAAATCTTGTTGATGTTGCCGCCGTGATTTTCGATGAACTTTGCGGACTGAACAAACATACCGCCAGAGCCGCAGCACGGGTCATAAACACGTCCATTAAACGGCTGCAACACCTCAACAAGGGTACGCACAACACAAGAGGGAGTATAGAACTCACCAGCAAGTTTACCTTCCTGTTCGGCAAACTTAGAGAGGCAGTATTCGTATGTACGACCGAGAATGTCCTTACTGTTTCCATGCTCAATCATCTGAATGTTGGTGAAGAGATCAACCACCTCACCAAGACGCCGCTTGTCCAGCTCTGGACTGGCAAAGTTCTTAGGAAGAATATCTTTGAGGCGCTTGTTTTCTTTCTCAATACTGCGCATTGCATCATCAATCACCGTGCCAATTTCCGGCGTGTGAGCGGCAGCAGCAATCGCACTCCATCGTGCATTCTCAGGGACAAAGAAGATGTTTTCGGCAGTGTATTCGTCCTGATCCTCTTCAAATCCATCGCCTTCTTCAACCAGTTCCTTGTACTTTGCCTCGAAGCGATCAGAAATGTATTTCAAGAAAATCAATCCGAGAACGACGGACTTGTATTCGGATGCGTCGATGTTTCCGCGTAGGACGCAAGCCGCATCCCAGATTTGTTTTTCAAAGCCGATATTGCTTGTACTTCCAGCCATAGTTTTTTCTCCCTTACATTTTGTCTCTGTAAAAAATTTATGGTTATACTCAAAATCCACTCAAAACGAGCGGGGCAACAATAATTCAGGCACTTCCATCCGGTATGATTTCCATAATATCCTCAACCCTACAATCCAACGCCGTACAGATCTTCAGAAGTATCTCCGTTGTGACATGGCCATTCCGCCCCATCTTGGTCACGGACGCTGGACTTATGCCCGCCTTTTCACACAGGCCTTTTTTCTTCATGTCCTTATCGATGAGTAGCTTCAAGAGTTTTTTATAACTCACAGACATAAAAATCTCCTCCGTACCGATATACAAAAATGCTCTGCCGCTTGGCAGAGCATTCGGTCTATTGCAGCCATACTGCCAAGGCCTATTCCAACACATGACAGCGTTGTTTATAATGATAGCATATTTGGTCAGAGAAAGCAAGAAAATGATAGATCCGCACGAATTCCGACTCCGTCAAATTTCTTTTTGCTCTGTGAAAGAAACAGTTGAACCTCTGAGCAGTCAGAGCTACAATGCCAACACCTCATAACGAGGACAAAGTGAACGGAGGTCAGATGATGAATTATGAATCAATCTCATTTCAGGACTATGAATCCATCACCGTTGATGAGCTGAAAGAGCAAACCAACAGTCTGTTAAATCTGGTAACAGAAGAACAGCGCCCGCTGCGCGTATTCATGAACGACGGCAAGGCTCTCCTGCTGTTCCCGCAGGATCTGCTCGCCCCAATCTGCGATTCTGACTTTCGCTTGATTCTGCTATCGGCAATGCGGTATGCGATGGGAAGAAACACATATATGCCCGTAGTAGTTGCCAATTATATCAAGCGTCACCGTCAGTTTCTGGATGGTAAGTTTCTCGTTTTGGCTACCGATGATATTCGCCGGCATCTTGAAGACTATGCAGAATATGATCCAAATGCAAATCTCTGGCACAACCTTTTAGATGCGCTCAAAGCAGAACAGGAGGAGCGTGCTACTCGTCAGGCAAGAAAAATCAGACCGTGTCCGGTCTGTGGGGAACCATTAGAGGTTACCAGCATTACTGACAACCGGCATTCACCTGGTGGCTTTGACGTGATAGCTCGCTGCCAAAATTGCCGCTCTAATTACAAGTGGTTCTGCGATAAGGACGGCGGCGTCACAGATATGAAAGAGCATTTTTTCGGATAAGGCGAGCGTGAATCTCGGTAGGAAGCGCTCGGTATATCCCTTATCTATAGTGGCTCAACCTTTGAACTGCGCAGTATCTTCCGTAGAGTAGTCAAAACAAAAATGCACGCTCATATGAGTGGATGCTTTCCCGTATTCTGGTACGTTTTCCCTTAAAATGCCCCTCAAATTACGGGAACGCGACGGCTATTAAGCGAAAACTAATTCAATTCAAAATAGCAGCGTTGCGTCAGCAGGTGTTACATGATCCTCGAAATCTGCATTGTATTCCTGCGATAACTACTAACGGATATACGAGGCAACTCTTGCGGGAAAGACAATTTTGTGGTTTTTATATTCATGGGCATAGAGAGGGTAAAATACTATATCCGCGAGTTCGGCGCAAGCCATGTGGGTTCCTATGATCCTTTCCGACTGGTGTTTTGGGAGGATGCCGCACAAGAGCTGATTGATTACTTTGAAAGGGGCAACTGACATGGATAAAGAGCGTATGGCAGAATTAGAAGAAATCGAAGCCCATGGTGCCGAGAACGGCTGGGTTGCACCAATGACAGAGGAAGACAAGGAGTTCTTCGCATATTTCCGCTCTGTGTTTAAGCGTTACAACATTTCACCCTCAAAGGCAACACGGTTAGAGTATGATTTTGTGACGCGAGTTGCGGAGAGTGAGTTCTATCTCCAGAAGGCAAATGCGTGAGAGTATTCTTTGGTTACAGCGGTGCGATTTTGGAACGGCTGAGAATCCCTTTTTATTGACTACAGCGGCGCAAAATATGCACGTTTTACTCCGAAAAATGCCGCCGCGCCGAAATCACTTTTTCGGGTGGTTGAAAATGGGGCTTTCCTCAACCACCTGCGGAATGGTCACCTTGAAAAGTCCGCTGTCACGGGTATTTTCCGCCCCTCACGTTCACCCACGACTGCGAAAACGCCTCTCAAGGTGCACCTTAGACTGCGGTTTCCAAACCGCGGAAAGCCCCGCACTGCGGGGCTTTGTGGGCGGGCCGCGGGCGCTTGCGACTGCGGCCCTTTATCTTGTGCTTTTATCGAACGGCCCTCACCGCTCGAAAATTCAGCTTATAAAGTTCGGTTTTTCGCCAATAAACACTCCCGCAAATATCGCCAAAAAGTTACCGCTACAATGCTGTACCAAACCGCTTCTCATCCCGTTTTTCAACTTCTCGCACAAATGGCCCACGTTCGCTTTCATAGGCGAAAGTGGGTATACACACTCGGCTTTCGGAGAAAGATCGCACACAAGGGCTCACACGGCGAAACAGGGGGCATTTCGGATGGGGGTGGTATCACTACTCTCGGAGCGTTCCGCACGTTCACCAACATCCCCGGGCCGGGTATCAGAACGGCAAGTTTTGCCGCTTTTGGGGCTTGGTCGGGGGTGCTCCCAAAGAACGCAGAAAGCCTTCGGAACAGCGATGCGCTTATGCGCGTCGCTGTTCCGAGGCGTCGCGGCCCCGCTGGGCTGCGTGATCTGTTTGCAACTTGGTGATGTTGCTGTTTTTTCACTCTGTGCGCAGTACTTTCTGAACGTGCGAGGTGGGGGTGGTATCACTACCCTCGGAGCGTTCCACACGTTTCGGAAACCCTGCGTGGCCAGGGGGTAGAACGGCAAACTTTGCCGCTTTTGGGGCTTGGTCGGGTGCTCCCAAAGAACGCAGAGAGCCTTCGGGACAGCGATGCGCTTAATGGAAAGGACAAACAATGCTTTGAGAACACCTTTCGTCTTCAATGAAAACAATGAAAGTAAGAAGATGGCAACAGTAAGTGTGGCTGTAATAAGTGGAGCAAAATTTGCATACATCACCGGCTACAAACTGTGATAATCAAAAATAAACACATTTGCCGATATTAAAGAAAGGAAGCCCCCTTTTTGGGGGCTTCCTTTCTTGTTTACTCCACCGATCAACGGCTCAATATTAAAAAATCTCCGAAACCAAGAACGCTACAACATAGCAGATCGGTTGGTGTATCATGTAAATAATAAGCGAATGTTTCCCTAAAAAGTTAATACCTGGAACTTTCCATTTTCCAAATAGCCGGTTAATCAGCCCCTTTTCCTGTAAGAAACTGTACAGGAAATATCCTGTTGCAAATAAGAAAATCCATGGGAGCAACGGAAAATAGTCGGTAGATGAAAAGCCAGCTTGCGGAAATCCAATATAAGCTAATACCGATTTCAACCATGTAACATTCAGCAAATTATCAGATAGTTGGATAGGGTCTTGCTTCGTCCAACTTCTGAGAATGAGGAATAGCACAAAGCTAACACTTACCCCAACCCCAGCCGGGATTTTTTTCAGAACCTTATCCAGTAAAATCCATATCAAAATACAGCTGCCAATAAGCGTTAGAACACCGTAGCGCACCCGATCATTGGGAAGAACTATGGCGGTAACGAGCGAAACGACCACACCACCACCAAACGCCCACAATCCCCTTTTCATGTGTTTTTTTCCTAAATGCCAGCTGAACCCAGCCAGCAAAATAAAAGTCCAGCAAATGGATTGCTGCCAAATATAGGCACCGTGGGACTTATACCATGGAATATCTGCATTATACAGATAAACTAAATCCCATAAGAAATGATACGAAATCATTTCAATAATGGTTATACCTCTTATCAAATCAATAAACGGTAAACGCTGCTTTATTTGCGTTGTTTCCAGCAAAATTTCATCACCCCTTTTATTTACTCCAAAATCGGCTCCACCAGCTCCGGGGCGGCTCTGGCTGCTGCCGTTCCGGCTCTGCCGGAGCTACGCAATCCTCTGATTTTCTTCATGTTCTGTACCTCTTTCGTAAATTCCGATTCATAATGTAAGAGTAAGGTCTATCCGGCCTTGCTCTTTTCTTTTAAAATGGAGATATGGTCTGACGAAATTTCCGATTGGGACATCACGCCCGCAGACAAATGTGTCAGCCAGCCTCCATTTGTTGCTCACTTTTCGTATTCAAATTGTACCATAAAACTTGTGAACAGTTCTACCGCAACTTTGGACTATATGAGAAAAGTCCGAACAGTTTTCTGCCCGGAC
>OJNW01000387.1_pt1 | contig 32007 bp, 30 predicted proteins | sample 1597951 | NCBI WGS metagenome assembly OJNW01 (sample SAMN01915212, study PRJEB22387) | human gut metagenome | isolation source: stool | host: Homo sapiens | place: USA | reverse complement strand
TAAAAATACTTTTTAGAATTCTTGTTCAACCCAATCATAGAATTGTTCACCCCAAAAAAATACTAAGCGGATATAACCAGATGAATTTTAATTAGGTATCATGATTGCTGTCAGCAAAGTAAAATAATGAGCGAGGATAATGATGCCTGTATTACAAAAAAAAGTGGCAGTATATAATACCATTTGTTGATTTTTTTGTTATCATATTTTCTGAATATTTTATTTCCTTTGTCGTTACGCCGATAGAACAGATAGATGCAGACAAGAATGAAAATTACCATTATCATGATATACTTTGGATATATTTCTATATTATAAAAATCTCCAATCGCCTTGCATATTCCAAACGAGGCTGGTGCAATAGGAAATATGAATCCAAATGCGCCACTGGACACACTTCCACCTTCACTTCCTCCATCTTGAATTTTACCATTGATATAAAAATAAAACTCAGTCGTTCCAACCAAGAGGTTCTTTGCCTGTTTAAAAATTTTCATCAATCCAATCGTATAATTGTTCCCCCTTCACTTTTTTCTTATATAAAAAGGAAATCTATTATTTTTTCACCTCCCACACCAACGAATGCAAAAAAAATGTAGTAGGAGAACAATGTGAACAAGGTAAAATACCATTTGCCTATTTTAGTATGCTCTTTGTAATAAGCGATTATTTTTTTACCTCGGTCATTGTGCTTATAGTAAAGAAACACAAAAAAAGTCATCATAACAACGATACAAAAGCCGGCTCCATTAGATATTTTTATTAACATCCATTTTTGGAAAAAGTGCTCAATTAGCGATTCTATAATTATATTTGGCCAAAAAAATCCCAAAGCACCTAAGCTGACAGACCCGTCATCGAATCGGAGAATGCTACTGGCATAAAAATATATATCAAATATCTTCATAGTCACTTGAATTACAACGTATCACCTATCCAATCGTAAAGTTGTTCACCCCAAATGGCGTCAGCCATTCCCAAACCAACAGGTTAAAGGTCTCAACCAATGCCATTTCGTCTGTAATTTTAGTGGTCTGCTTTACTCTAATAATTCAATTATGAGCAAAAATATTGAAACATAAGACACGACAAACGCTATATGGAGAAGCAGTAAATTATACCACTTGTTGTATTTTGACTTTTCGTAATAGTCAATTACTTTTTCACCTCTACCATTATGCCGATAATAAAAGTATATAGAAATCAGCAATATAGATAGTATAGACCAAAAAGCTATCGTGTTGTCCAATATCGGGATATGATATTTTTTTAGGAATAAGTTTATCAACGACAATGTGAATAACAGAGGTAGGAAAAAACCAAATACGCCACACAATATCCATCCTCGACAGCTGACAAAATTTCCTTTGCTCCACACATAAAAATATAAATCAAAAATACACATATTTGTTAAATCTAAAGATTTTTTTTCGTCTTTATGGTCTCACTGACTGCGGATTTCCTTCATATCAAACCAAAATAGAAATAAAGTATAGCTATAAAGGCCAAAACTGCCAATTGAAGACCGAAACAAATTGGTAATATGTAATACCATTTGTTGAATTTTGTCTGTTCAAAAGTATTGATAATGCGGTCGCCATAATGATTGCGCTTATAGAGCAAATAAATAAAAACAAGTATTGCTATAATAAGGGATAGTAATAACACGAAAGGAAAGGAAATTGATATCGCTCTTTTTACCAATTGGTTTAGTAGAAAAATTACAAATGTGACAGGAAAAGAATAGCCCATGACTCCATAAAAAATGTCACCTTTTTCATTTGGCCACCTTGATTTACTGTTGATAGCAAAGAAGAAATCTAAAAATCTCATAATTTAAAACTCTTTTTCAATCCAGTTATAAAATTGCTCACCCCAAAGAGCGTCAGCCATGCCCAATCCCACTGAAATAAAAGGACCAACCACAGGAGTATAAGTTGATAAATAGGTAGCTTTTTTCTCATCGCAGGCGAGTTTTTGTGTATTTAAGTGCAAATTTTAGTCATTATAATGATAAAGCCAAATGTTATGGAAAACATAATAATGAAGTATATCAGTGCATAAAGCATTAAAATATACCATTTATTATATTTTGTGTGTTCATATTGGGTTATTATCAAATCTCCAATGTTGTCTTTTTTATAGTGTTTGTATATTGGCAAAACCAATATACATGAAACAATGATGTATACCAACACAGGAATTTTCGTTGAAAACAGTATTTCAAAAAGGAAACCAAAATCAAAACTTAATAGAAGAATCGGGAAAAAGAAAAAAAACGACCCCCCAAAAACATCTCCTTTGCCATCTGTGAGCCATTTGCTTCCAAGATAAAAATAGAAATTGATAATTTTTTTCACTGCTAACATCATATTACTTTTCTATCCAATTATAATAATCTTCACCCCATAGAGCATCAGCAAATCCAAGCCCTACGGGAACAAAAACAATATCGCTCTTAACGTAATTCCTCAAGAAGAACACACAGATGATGATGGATATAATTTTATTTGTCATTGAAATGAGAATTATAAGGCGCGTTGTTTGAAGTTTGTTTTGTTAATTTGATTGTAAATTTAATCATTGTTTTTGTCTAAAGCAAAATAATTAGATGAAAAATGTGGTGATTCCATAGTTCCCTCTAATGGTTAGCCCCGACTGGCACACTTGGGGTGGGGGAGGAACTGTGGGGGGGGGGGTCGAAAAGCGAAATAAAATGGTATAAATGTAAAAAAGTGTTTTTTGAGGAAAAATTTCGCTATTTTGGGCTGATTTTTGGCAAAAATCGGGATTTTTAGCCGAGGTGCGATTATAAAAAATTAACATAATAACACACAGGGATAGCATCGTTAACAGAAATTATGCAAATAGGCGTATTTTCAACAATACTTAACTATAAATTCACATTAATAAGTTTTTCAGTTCAAAAAAAAGGCACTACATTTGTACGACTTTCCACTTTTGAAGCGAAAGTTGAATAAAAATTGAAAATAAACGTTTTATAATAGACATTAATTATTATGGCAACAGCAACAGCAAAACCAGCTACTGGTAAACTTGGTATCATGGTAGTTGGCCTTGGTGCAGTGAGCACCACGTTCATGACTGGCGTTTTGATGACTCGCAAGGGTCTTGGCAAGCCAGTAGGTTCTATGACTCAATACGATAAGATTCGTGTTGGCCGTGGCGAAAACAAGAAATATCTGAAATATAACGAAATCGTGTCGATGCCATCATTGAACGATATCGTGTTCACAGCTTGGGACGTATATCCTGCTAACGCTTACGAAAGTGCTCTCAACGCACACGTGCTCAAAGAAAAAGACATCGAACCAGTGAAGGATGAGCTTCTCGCCATCAAGCCTATGAAGGCCGCTTTCGACCACAACTACGCAAAGCGCCTTGACGGTGACAATGTGAAGCAATGCAAAGACCGCTGGGATATGGTTGAACAACTCCGCGAAGACATCCGCAACTTCAAGAAAGAAAGCGGTGTGGAACGCGTTGTGGTTCTCTGGGCTGCATCAACTGAAATCTATGTTGCTCCTGATATGAAGTATCACGGCACAGTGGCAGCTCTCGAAGCAGCCATGAAGGCTAACGATGTGGAACACGTGGCTCCATCTATGTGCTACGCTTATGCAGCACTTATGGAAGACTGCCCATTCGTGATGGGTGCTCCTAACACCACCGTTGATATTCCAGCTATGTGGGAACTCGCAGAAGCTAAGAAATTGCCTATCGCAGGTAAGGACTTCAAGACTGGCCAAACTTTGGTTAAGAGTGGTTTCGCTCCAATCATCGGCACTCGTATGCTCGGCTTGAACGGCTGGTTCTCTACCAACATTCTCGGTAACCGCGACGGTCTCGTGCTCGACGAACCTGCTAACTTCCGCACCAAGGAAGTGTCGAAGCTCTCTACTCTCGAATCTATCCTCGTGGGTGAAGAACAACCAGACCTCTACAGCAACTACTACCACAAGGTGCGTATCAACTACTACCCACCACGCGACGACAACAAGGAAGGTTGGGACAACATCGACATCTTCGGTTGGATGGGCTATCCAATGCAGATTAAGATCAACTTCCTCTGCCGCGACTCTATCCTCGCAGCACCTCTCTGCCTCGACCTCTGCTTGCTCATTGACCTCGCACACCGTGCTGGCCGCTGGGGCACTCAACGCTTCTTGAGCTTCTTCTTGAAGAGCCCACAACACGACTACACCGTTGATGAAGTGCCTGTAAACCACCTCTTCCAACAGTACGTGATGCTCAAGAACGCTATCCGCGAAATGGGTGGCTACGAAGCTGACGAAGAAATCGATTAATCTTCCTCGCGCATAAAATGTAAGATTTTACATACATTTCCTTAAATACTCGAAAATCGGGACTGCCTCATCATCAGGCAGTCCCGATTTTTTTTGAAAATGATATACAAGTCGCCCCTGCACAAACCAAAGGGACGGTTCTTTTGGTTTGTATATGCCAAAGGCATACCAAAAGAACCGTCCCTTTGGTTTGAAACAGGAGCTTGAATCTTCCATGCCGCATCACCAACGCCACCCTCTTACGAGGTCGGTAGTATCGCCAAAATATTGAATATCAATCATTTGTCGCGGACGCGAAGTATCGCGTCCCTACCATTCAAAATCGTTTTCGGGATTCGGCACACGCCCCCTTATTTTCTTACCACTTTGCCTTTATGGATGTAGAAGCCTTGGGGGAGGTCGTTGGTGGTGGTGGCGTTTTGCTTCACGATGCGGCCATCAATAGTGTAAACATTGGTGTCGGTGGCTTTTTCGCTTGCGCAAATGTCGGTCACACTGCTTACCAATTCTTCCTTGATGTTGGCAAATTCTTTCCACACAGGAGCCGCCTTGTAGTTTGCCAATGAGCCTTTTGGCACATACAGCGTGCAGTGGCTTGCTACCTTAGTGAACACCTTGTCGGTTTCTGCAATTTCAGCAGGAACAGCCGATTTGCAGTGGATAGCCACGAGGTTGGGGCATTCCGACACCGAGTAATAACCAAATGCGCTCACGCTTGCTGGAATCACGAGGCAACGCAAATCGTCGTTATAGCAAAGCGAAAAAGAGGCAACTTTCTCAATTCCTTCAGGAATTTGGCAGGTGTCCTTGCCGTTGGTGAAGAAAATGAGGCTTTTGCTGTCGTTGTTGGTCAAGAAGCCGTTTGAGAAAGCGAAGTGGGTGTTTGCCGCGTCGATGTTGATGTTTCGCAGTGCGTCGCATCCACTAAACGCATTTGCGCTAATGTCGCTGACCGATGCTCCAATGTTGATGGTGGCAAGTTTGCGGCAAGCTTCAAACATAAGAGGGCTGATATTCTCAAGGCCTGCGCCAGTAGAGAACTCTGTGAGGTTGTCACATTCCGAAAAGCAGAGTCCACCCACCTTCTTCACCGAATTTGGGAACGCCATATTGGAAAGCTGCGTACAGCGGCGAAACACGAAATCGCCTATCTCTGTGAGGTTGCCAGCCCACTTCACGGTGGTTAGTTTGGTGTTCCAGATAAATGCGCCATCTCCAAGCGTTGTCACTTTTTTCCCAATCTCCACACTTGTCACGCCACTGTTGTTAAAAGCGTAATCTCCAATCTTGGTTACAGTGCACTCGCCCACAGCTTCAGGCACCACAAGCGCTCCAATGTTGGTGTAGTTCTCACTCTCGTCGTAGTAGCAAATGGGATGTGGGCTTTTAACGGAATAGCTCAGCATAGGAGCTCCCGTGCGAATTGTTGGAAACAGGGCATAAGTGGCGTATGCCGTCTTTTCGGCATCGTTAGTGGTATAATGAATGCCCTCACTCACTACGTCTGCACCAGCCATCGCCAAAGCTTGCGTAGCCATCAGCGCAGCAACAAAACAATTAGTAAAATAATGTTTCATAATTCTGATATTTAAAATTAATTAGAAAAATAATAAGTCGCATCGAAAAACTCATCTTGCCAAGCAACAATAACAATTTGTCGTCTAAGATAATTGTTTAAATAGGTGATTATTAATGATATTTTGTGCAAATATACGAATTGTCACTACCCCCCCCCATTTGTTAAGGCTAATTAGCAAGGTTTAATAAATATTTACAATTTATCCCACATTGCTCCGATTAGGATTTGGGAAAAATATTCCATTAAAAGCCGATTCAAATAGCAGCCAACAAGTTTAAGAATTTTTTATTATAAAATCGGATTTTAATGGATTAAATCGGTGTTTCGCACCCCTATAGCATACACTTCGGACCCATAACAGACCCAAGCAGACCCAAATCAGACTTCAATCCGACTTGCAACCTGCTGCACTCGTTGACCTGTTGACTCGTTGGCTCTCGTTGGCTTAAAATGCAAAATTGCGTGTGGGAATGCGCGATTTGTGTGAAAAAAGTAGTAATTTTGTAGGCTAAACACATTAGATAATAGAAATGTGGGGAGTAGGCACACCGAATGCGCTGAAAACCACTATCATTACTACAATAATGAATCCGATTAAAGGAAACAAAAAAGACGAAGAAAAGAAAATCATCAACGAAGCTGCTGGTGAAGAATACAAGTACGGCTTTGTGACCGATGTCGAAACCGCCGTTATCCCGAAAGGGCTTAACGAGGATGTGGTGCGCCAAATCTCGGCACTCAAGGGCGAGCCTGAATGGCTGCTGGAGTTCCGCCTGAAGGCGTTCCGCCACTGGCTCACGCTGCCCCAACCCAAATGGGGACACGTGAACATTCCCGACATCGACTTCCAAGACATCAGCTACTACGCTGCCCCTCGCAAGCGTACCCCACAGAAGGAAATCGACCCTGAGGTGAAGAAAACTTTCGACAAGCTGGGCATTCCGCTGGAGGAGCAAATGCGCCTGTCGGGCATGGCGGTAGATGCCATCATGGACAGCGTGAGCGTACACACCACCTATCGCGAGAAACTCGCCGAACTTGGCGTGATTTTCTGCTCTATTAGCGAGGCGGTGAAAGACTACCCCGACCTTGTGAAGAAATACATGGGCACGGTGGTGCCTTATACCGACAACTTTTATGCCGCGCTTAATTCGGCTGTGTTCAGCGATGGCTCGTTTGTGTATATTCCAAAGGGCGTGCGTTGCCCAATGGAACTGTCGTCGTATTTCCGCATCAATGCCGCACAGACTGGGCAGTTTGAGCGCACGCTGATTGTTGCCGACGACGACAGCTATGTGTCGTATCTCGAAGGCTGCACCGCACCTCAGCGCGACGAGAACCAACTCCACGCCGCCATCGTGGAAATCATTGTGGAGGAGCGCGCCGAAGTGAAATACAGCACCGTGCAGAACTGGTACCCCGGCGACAAAGACGGCCGTGGCGGTATCTACAACCTGGTGACCAAGCGTGGCATCTGCCGTGGCGACCACAGCAAACTCTCGTGGACGCAGGTGGAAACCGGCTCGGCTATCACTTGGAAATACCCAAGCTGCATTCTGGCTGGCGACAACACCGTGGGCGAGTTCTACTCCGTGGCACTCACCCGCAATCGCCAAGAGGCCGACACCGGCACCAAGATGATTCACTTGGGCAAGAACAGCCGCAGCACCATCGTGTCGAAAGGCATTTCGGCTGGCAACAGTCAAAACAGTTACCGCGGTATGGTGAAAATTGCCCCTAAGGCTACCAACTGCCGCAACTACACCCAGTGCGACAGCCTCTTGCTCACCCCCACCAGCGGTGCACACACATTCCCTGTGATTGAGGTGGGCAATGACTCATCGGTAGTGGAGCATGAAGCCACCACCAGCAAAATCAACGAGGAACAAATCTTCTATTGCAACCAGCGTGGCATCAGCACCGAAGATGCCGTGGGACTCATCGTGAACGGCTACGCCAAAGAGGTGATGGCAAAACTCCCAATGGAATTTGCAGTAGAAGCCCAAAAGCTGCTCAGCATCTCGCTCGAAGGCAGCATAGGATAAGAGATTAGAAGTTAGAGATTAGAAATTAGAGGTTTTGAAATTAAAATTTAGAAGTTAAGGAGTTAAAGAAGTTAAGACGATGCCTTTGGCGCTTGACGCAATGGAGTTCCCACCATCCCCTGTCGGACTTGTCAGACCTGTCGGACTCGTCAGACAAAAAACTCGTTGACCCGTTGACCTGTTGACTCGTTGACTTAAAAATTCAAAACCGACCATAAAATAGTATTATGCTTGAAATAAAAGACTTACGCGCCTCGATTGAGGGCAAGGAGATTTTGAAAGGCATCAACCTCACGGTGAAGCCGGGTGAAGTTCACGCCATTATGGGTCCGAACGGCTCTGGCAAGAGTACGCTCAGCGCAGTGCTCACCGGCAACCCTGCCTACACTGTGACCGGTGGCGAAGTGGAATTTAACGGCAAAGACCTCTTGGCACTCTCTCCCGAAGACCGTGCCCACGAAGGTTTGTTCCTCAGTTTCCAGTACCCTGTGGAAATTCCGGGGGTGTCGATGGTGAACTTTATGCGTGCCGCCATCAATGAGAAACGCAAATACTACGGAAAAGAGCCTCTGAGCGCAAGCGACTTCCTGAAACTCATGCGCGAGAAGCGCCAAGTGGTGCAACTCGACAACAAACTTGCATCACGCGCCGTGAACGAGGGTTTCTCTGGCGGCGAGAAGAAGCGCAACGAGATTTTCCAAATGGCTATGCTGGAGCCTAAGTTGAGCATTCTCGACGAAACCGACAGCGGCCTCGACATCGACGCGCTGCGCATTGTGGCTGAGGGCGTGAACACGCTGAAAACCGCCAACAATGCCACCATCGTGATCACACACTACCAACGCCTGCTCGACTACATCAAGCCCGACTTCGTGCATGTGCTCTACAAGGGACGCATCGTGATGAGCGCCGGCCCTGAACTGGTGATGGAGCTTGAGGAAAAGGGCTACGACTGGATTAAGGAACAAGTGGATAAAAAAGGAGAGTAAGCCGCTATGACAATTTCACTCACTCAATACATCGACCTCTACACCCAGCACGCCGAAGCCATCTGCGCCCACGCACCAGCCGCTATGAATGCGCTGCGCGCCAATGCGCTTGCCGCTCTCGGTGGCGCCACGCTCCCCAAAAAAGGGCAGGAGGACTACGAGGCGACTGATTTGGAAAAGGTGTTTGCGCCCGACTATGGCGTGAACATCAATCGTGTGCCTTTCGCACCCGATGCGGCGGCTTCGTTTCGCTGCGATGTGCCCAACATGAGCACTTGCCTCTACTTCTTTTTCAACGACATATTTGCAGAAAGCCGCACCGCCGCACGCAACACGCAAGCCGGGCTGGTGATTGAAAGTTTTGCCGATGCGCAAAAAAATCACCCCGAAGTGCTCCAGAAGCACCTTGGCTCACTTGCCGACCTGAAGAAGCCGGAAGTGGCGCTCAACACCCTGCTCGCACAAGACGGTATACTCATCTATGTGCCAAAGGGCATGGTGGTGGAGAAGCCTATTCAGCTGGTGAACATATTCAAGGCTGCCGCGCCTGTGATGGCACTTCGCCGCATTCTGGTGGTGCTGGAAGAGGGCGCACAGGCCAAGATGCTGGTGTGCGACCACACGCAAGACGCCGACCACAGCTACCTCGCAAGCCAAGTGGTGGAAATCGTGGCTGAGCGTGGCTCGATGTTCGACTACTACGATTTGGAGGAGAGCAGCGAGAGCACCCACCGCGTTTCGTCGATTTTCGTGCGCCAAGCCGAAGGCTCGAATGTGCTGATTGATGGCATCACGCTGCTCAACGGCATTACTCGCAACGACTATTATGTGAACATCGACGGTGAGCACGCCGAAACACACCTGCTCGGCATGACCGTGGCATCTGCCCGTCAGCACGTCGACAACCACACGTTCATCAGCCACAATGTGGCACGCTGCGAAAGCAACGAGATGTTTAAGTATGTGCTCAACGACCAATCCGTGGGCGCATTCGCAGGCAAGGTGCTGGTGAAGGAGAATTGCCCTCGCACAGTGGCTTATCAAGGCAACCGCAACATCGTGGCATCGGCCGACGCGAAGATGTACAGCAAGCCTCAACTTGAGATTTACACCGACGATGTGAAGTGCTCGCACGGCTCTGCCACAGGTCAACTCAATGAGGAAGCAATGTTCTACATGCGCTCGCGCGGTATCAGCGAGGCAGAGGCACGCCAATTGCTCATGCAGGCGTTTATGAGCGACGTAATCGACGCCGTTCGCCTCCCTGCGTTGAAAGACCGCTTGCACCACTTGGTGGAAAAACGCTTCCGTGGCCAACTGGCAATGTGTGCCGATTGCACAGCGGCAAACTGTGCGGCAGCAAAATAACAGACAACATTTAATATCTGACAGATCACTACAAACTAAATATGTTCGACGATTCGAAACTCACTTCTATTAGAAAAGACTACCCCATTCTTCAACGCGAGATTGAGGGACACCCCATCGTGTACCTCGACAACGCCGCCACCTCGCAAGCCCCTATGTGCGTGGTGAAAGCCATTGAAGATATGTATTTCCACCACCGTGCCAATGTTCACCGTGGCGTACACACCCTTTCAGGCGAGGCTACCGACATGGTGGAAGCCACTCGCGAGAAGGTGCGTGCGTTTATCAATGCCGCATCCGTTGAAGAGGTGGTGTTCACACGCGGCACTACCGAGGCCATCAACCTGGTGGCTGCCACCTATGGCGACCGACTTTGCAACGGTGATGAAATCATCCTCACCACCATGGAGCATCACAGCAACATCGTGCCTTGGCAACTCATTGGCAAGGATAAGCGAATCCGCATTCGTGTGGTGCCCATCAACGATGCAGGCGAAGTGAATTTAGATGAATATGCCGACTTGTTTACCGAGCAAACCCGCTTTGTAGCATTGGCGCATGTGTCGAATGTGCTTGGCACCATCAATCCTGTGAAGGAGATGATTGCCATTGCACATCAGCATGGCGTGCCTGTGCTCATCGACGGTGCACAGGCGGCTCCACACATCGCTATCGACGTGCGCGACCTTGACTGCGACTTCTACGCATTCTCTGCCCACAAGATGTATGGCCCTACTGGCGTGGGCGTGCTTTATGGCAAGAAATTCCGCCTCAACAGTATGTCGCCCTACCAAGGTGGTGGCGAAATGATTGGCACAGTGAGTTTTGAGCGCACCACCTACGCCGAACTCCCATTCAAATTCGAAGCCGGCACCCCCGATTATGTGGGCATCGCCGCATTCGGCACCGCGCTCGACTATATCAATGAGTTGGGCATCGAAAACATTGCCGCACACGAGCGTGCGCTGGTGGAGGAAGCCACACGCGGACTGCTCACCATCGACGGTATGCGCATCTTCGGCACTGCCGAAAACAAGGCTGGTGTGATTTCGTTCCTTGTGGGCGACATCAACAGTTACGACATGGGACTGCTGCTCGACAAACTCGGTTTTGAAGTGCGTACAGGCCACCACTGCGCCCAACCGCTGATGAACCGCTACGGCGTGCAAGGCATGGTGCGCGCATCATTCGCCGCCTACAACACCCTCGACGAAGTGCACCGCTTCGTAGAAGCCGTCCGCCGCGTCTCCACCATGTTCTAAAATTCCAACAGTCAGGAAGATTAAGTCACAAATAAATAGTGCAAGCATGATTACAAAAGAAGAAGCACTTGCTTTGCTCAAAAGCACAGAAACGTATCGCATAGAGAGAACCATCTCTACTGGCAACATGGACAAGTTCTGTGAAGCTATTTGTGCATTTGCCAACGACCTTCCTAACTCTCACAAGAATGGATATCTTTTCATTGGAGCGCATGACAACGGCTCTTTGTCTGGTTTAAAAGTGGACGATACTCTGCTAAAAAGAATCTCAAGCATCCGTTCAGATGGAAATATTCTTCCTTTACCGGTGATGAATGTTGACAAGCTTGACTTTCCTGAAGGTGACTTACTTGTTGCTGAAGTTTCGCCATCGTTGATTCCACCAGTTCGCTATCGAGGACGAGTATTTGTCAGAGTTGGTCCAAGACGCGATATTGCAAGTGAAGCGGAAGAGCGCATTCTCACCGAACGCAGAACGTCATACATGGCAACATACGACGCCACCCCATGCATCGGCTCTTCTTTAGACGACCTGTACCTTGATTATATCAGAGATACGTATCTTCCTGCAGTAGTTGATACTGAGGTGCTTGCACAAGACAATCGAGATATAAAAGAACAACTCGCTTCCGTGCGCTTGTATGACCGCATTCACGACTGCCCTACTTATGCTGCTCTGATACTTTTCGGCAAAAACCCTCGCTATTATATGCCTGGTGCATACGTGCAGTATGTAAGATTTGAAGGAAAGGAGAAGGGCGGAGAAGTTTTGAACGAAAAACGATTCCAAGGACCACTATACAAAATGTTGTCAGAGTTAGAATCATTCGTTGAAAATGCCATAGTCACACAGAGGCCAGTAACAGAAAGCCTTTTCAAGGAGAAAACTATAATCAACTATCCGAACAAAGCTTTGCGTGAATTGATGATGAATGCCTGTATGCACCGCGACTATCAGGCAAACATGCCAATTCGCCTCTACCAGTTCGACGACCATGTAGAGATTATGAATGCAGGAGGGCTGTATGGTGAAGCTCGCCCAGAGAACTTCCCCACCGTCAATGACTACCGAAACCCCATCATCGCCGAGGCTATGAAAGAAATGAAGTATGTCAACATGTTTAATCAGGGGGTAAAACGTGTACAGGATATCCTCCACGAAAATGGAAACAAGCCAGCAGAGTTTGATGTTTCTAAACTGACAGTATTCTGCGTAAACGTCTTTTCTACAGAAAGTGAAGCCGAAGGGGTGCATAAGCAAACCCAGAAAAATGATACGACAAATGTCCCGATAAAAATACCACAACTCACTGATAGACAAAACAAAATATACACAACAATAAAAAATGTCCCGAAAAATGTCCCGAAAAATGTCCCATATTTTGCCTCGTTGTTTAATGTGTCAGAAAAAACCATTAAGCGAGATTTATACATTCTTCGTGACAAAAATCTCATCAAATATGTGGGTAGCAACAAGACTGGTCATTGGGAGGCTATAGACAATCAGAAATCAGAAAACGACAATTAAATACAAGACCGAATTCCTTGTTGAAATTCGGTCTTATATTTTTCTATATGAAAAATACCACAAACCGTAAATCATCCGTGAGATTTCCCACCAGGCGTGCAAAAACTGTGAGATTTGTGGAATCTGTGTGAGCCCAAAAGCCCACAAGCCGTGGCTTCCGTGCGACCAAGGGGGGGTAATCGTTCAGGATTCTACGGAGTTCGGCGTTGGTGAGCAGGAAAGTTGCCTCTTCGGGGGTGTTAGCACTACTATATATATATTGTATGTTGAAACCTCGTTTTACAGCCTCTTTCAGCAATGGGTCGTCCTCGATATCGTCGTCGGTGAACAAATCTTTCGCGGTCAAATTAGCGACATTGCTTCGCACCTCACTCATACTCAATCCCGACTCCGTAATATCCACGTAGCAGTTCAGCGTGCGGCCCTCTTTGGCAAACTGCACAATCCTCATACCGCCACCAGCGTCCATCGGCAATTTGTTTTGCGCCAGCTTCAGTTGAGCGTCAAACAAGTCATCGCCTCGGAGCGGAGCTTTTTGAGCAGCCTCCAATTCCTTAGGAGTCAGCATAGCCACCTGCCTGGATCCATCTGTGCACTCATACACAAATTTCACACCCATACTTGCGGCAAGAAGTTCGCGCGTAAAGTCCTTCTCAAATTCCGCCACCATATTTCGGAGCAGCGTTTTTGAGGTCTCAGGGTCGCCAAGGTTGATGCAAATGTTTCTAAACGCCTCTTGGTCCACCTCATAGGTATATACCACCAAGTCGCCATCCATCTCCACACTCGTCATCGTGATGCCATCGGCAATCTTCTCTGGGCAATCATCATTGACATCAGCCACCTCAATGGCCAATTTACCTTTCTGAAAAATGCAACTGCCCAGCAGCAAAACCACCGCCAGCAAGCAGAATGATAACAATTTCGCCTTCATAATGTATCTGTTTTATGGGTTAAAATTCGGGACGGAAGCCAGATTTGGCCTTCTTGAACTGATTGTATTTCTCTTTGTTGAAGCGAAACATGATGCGGCTACGCTCACGGCGCTCTGCCGATGCATCAGCAGGTTCCACTATGCCCAAAGTCACCATCTTGCGATGGAAATTTCGGCGGTCGAGTTCGTGCTCGGCATCGTTGTCTAAAATGGTGTCGTAGAGTTGCTTGAGTTGCGACATAGTGAACTGCTCCGGCATCAATTCAAAGCCAATAGGCTTGTAATGAATACGGCAACGAAGTTCCTCCAACGCATCATCGAGGATTTGCTGGTGGTCGAAAGCAAGTTCGGGCAAGTCGTTGATGTCAAACCATTGCGCATTGGCGGCATCATCACCACCCACCACTTCACACTTCTTCACCAGCGCCAAGTGAGCCACTGTGATAACGCGCTCGCGTGGGTCGCGGCTCAACTCCGAATACACCTTGAATTGCTCCACCGAATCCACGTCCACGCCAGTCTCCTCGCGCAGTTCACGCAAGGCGCAAGCCTCCACATTTTCGTCGGCGAGCCGTCCGTCGTAATCTTCCGAACGAAGAAAGCCACCAGGCAATGCCCAGCAGCCCTTGTACGGTTCGCCACCACGCTCAATGAGCAACACTTGGAGCGCCATACGCTTGTTTTTCTTCTTTGATTCACGGTCCTCTGGAGCCACATCGTAGCCAAACACCACACAGTCGGTGGTCACGGCTGGGTGGGGGTACTGATAAGAGTATTGATACTTGTTTTCTGCCATTGATTTAATCTTTTCAATGCAAAGATAATGTTTTTCATGATATTAGTGTGTGTTTTTTACATAAAATTCGCTCCCCCAAAAGCGGTCAGGTATTTCTGGGTTTAAGAATTCACTTCTTCAGCACATCCCAAAACGACTGTGGAAGGGCCACATTGCCGAGATGGCGTGCCGCCTTGAAAAGTGGCGCAATATCTTCATCTCTGAAGCCTGCCACTCCGCAACCAATGCGAGTGACATAGAAATTGAGTTCGGGGTGGCAGTCGGCAAAGCGGATAAACTCATCGACGTATGCCTTAATGGTGTCAATGCCTCCCTGCATGGTGGGAATGGCATAACTGTGGCCTTGCAAGCCCACGCCTTGCCCCCATACAGCGCCAAATCGCTCTACCGCGAGGCGCGACGCTTGACCACCATGATATCCTTCCAAATTGCTGCCGAACACAAACACCTCATTGTCGTTCAATGTGTTCACAAATCGGGGCGTCACGCGGTTAAATTCCTCAAAATAAGAAGCATTGAGGCGGCGACGCGCCATTCTATACTCTTCCTCACTGGCATAGTTGGCGTTTTTCATTCGGCGTAGTTTTTCAAAATGGCGTTCGCGGCTGAGGCGCTCTTTTTCCCACATAGCCCTCATTCCCTTCTCGCTTTGCTCAAACTGGAAACTGCTTTCAATGCTGAATTTCATGGCTGTGGCTTGTGCATCGATGTTGGCACCAATGAAGGTGAACACCCATCCCTCTTCTTTCAACTGCTCAATCAACTTTTTCACCTGAAGATAACTGAATTTTTTTGACGAGTTTTCTTCACCATCAGTGATAATGGTCACAACTACCTGCACATTGCTCGCACTCTCAATCAGCGAATGTAAGCGTGTGCAGGTGTGACCAATAGCATCGTTAAGCGCTGTGCTACCATTGGGGCGATAGTCTTCCATGGTAAGGTTTTTCACGGTTTCAATAGAAGTGTTTTCCACAATATAGCGGCTGGAATTAAGATTGGTGTCGAAGCAGAAGATGCTCACAAACTGAGCAGTTGCGTCATCTTCGGCTGCGGTTTTTCGAATGGTGTTTAAGGTTTCGTTGCACCCTTCAATGGTTTGGTTTCTCACGCAATGCATCGACCCGCTTTCATCAAGTATAATCAAGTTGTAAACTACAGATGCTGCTACTGGTTGTTCCTGGGCATCAGCAATAGGTTGTGCTTGCTTTTCCGATTTTCCTGAAAAAGATGATAAAGTATTCATAATTGTATTGTCTTTACTGTTTTTTGCTATTTGTGTTATTTTTACACAGCAAAATTACATACACTTTTTGAATTGACAAAATTTTCTTGCGTTATTTTTACGCAAATACAAATATTTAACATTCTTTTACGACTTCGTCAACGCGTCACCCACAAGAAATTGCTCGGTCCACAAACCTCAACGAGAATGCAATATTCTCACACCCTCTCGTATAGAGTATGGGGGCACTATTTTATTCGCTTCTCAGCGCGTCACCCAAATAAAAATAGTCACATCTGATTATCAAGTAGTTACGATTGTTTCTTAAAAAAGCGACGAAGTCAAGTGTTTTTTCTGCAACCACAACACTTGTTGTTCCAGAGCGATTCTTCTTTCTTTTTTGATAAACATAGCTAAAAAAACTTTTGCGTACCCCAAAACAAGGGTACGCAAATATGCATAATATTGTTTATCAGCCAGTTATAAAAACAACTGTTTTTTGAGTGACAAAGTCAGGAAAAATTCCGTAAATTCAAATATCTCACTCCAAACCTCATTTCCTAAAAGTCACATTGGATTGCCGAAAGCAAAAGCGGCTTTGTGAGAAATCGTTGGAGACGAGTACAGGACGCCTTACCAATAAAGCTGACACATGATTTTAGTGTTCAGGTGCTTGGATTCAATGATATAGATTTCCACTATAAATCATTGGTTATTTCTTTATTTGGAGTCGCAAATGGAATTAACGGACTCTTGATGATGACGACTTTAATCCGAGCACGACTGATCATCACATTAAGCCTGTTCCTGTTCAGGAGGAACGAATCCTGAATCTTATAATATTCTGCATCGCTTACCGACATAGTAAGTATAATTACATCCACATCTTGCCCCTGAAGTCTTTCAACCGTGTCAATACAGGTGTCAGAAGACACATTACCTGCGGCTGTCCATTCTTCGCGGACGAGGTTTACCTGTTTGCGGTATGGGGTGATAATGGCAACTTCAAGCCCTTTTTCTTTATATTTTATTGCTTGTCGCACTGCTTCTTGGGCTTCTTCTCTATTGAAATCTTCGCATCCATTTGTGGCGATGTTGACCAATTCAATCGAATCATGAATGGATTCTGTATCCACGTGGTTGTTGGCAATAGAAGAGTCGCTAATCAGTTTTACACCAAACGGCTCATAGAATTGTTCAGATACATACTTACATATCGTAGAGTTCATTCTGTACGTTGTCGTCAAAGTCGTTTTCAATTCCTCAGGAAGAATTCTTTGGAGATGGTCAAATATGCTAATAGATAATGGGTGGTTTGCCATCTTTTCATGAAAAATAGGTGGCATCTGTTGATGATCTCCAATAAACACGTATGATCCGCCTTCCAAGGCGGCAATGGCGGATCCTAGGCTGAGAGGAATTTGTGAGGCTTCATCTATTAATACAATGGAAGGTGTAAATGCATTTCCATGTAGAGCCAAATAGAGAATTGCACCACATAAAGTCATTCCGACTATGTTGCCAGGCTCAGTTATTGTTCTTCGTTTATGGGATTTTTGTCTTTTTAGAAAATCCCCATATTGCCACATTGAAGAGAAATTCCTCACGCTCGTATTCAACGACACAGCCTTGAATTCATTACCGATTTTAAATGTTGGAACATCGTATTCTGCAATTTTATTCAACGCGTTGTTTACAGCTTGGTGACTATTACATATTATCAAAACATCTTTCCCTGCATCGCTATACATTTTTGCGATGGCAGATAGAACTTTGGTTTTCCCCGTACCGGGAGGACCTTGTATTGCATATAGTGACGGTCGCTTTAACACATTAGCCACCGCTTTTTGCTGTTCAGAGTTCAGTCTTGAAATGATACCATCGTCAATAGGTATGCTTTTACCAAATTCCTTGTCAGGAGCTTCAACTTCTGCCAATTCCTCAATGTAAAACGAACCACTACATCCATCATTGATCTTTTCAATTGTAGAGATAAATATGCCTGTCATCTGTGGCTCTATTATTGACAACGAAAAACTTCCCATTTTTTTAGAATCACAAGGCATTCCCGTTAAGCAAACACAATTTTCGAAATTATCAGTTACGGTTGCAGTCCCTGAAACGATTATAGGAGGGGAACTGCGAAATTTGACAGTATCACCTATTCTCCATTTGGTGTGGTTTTTACTGGGGCATAATTCAACATTACCTTTGCCATCCTCATTTACGACAACGGCTTCCTTTATCATATAACCCTGCTCTTCCTTTTCGTCGTCCGAGAGGTTTTTGTGATCTTCAATATCCTGCTTTTCGTATTCTTCAGTGTTATGAAGATACGAAAGCAGGTTATTTTTGTACGTGTTAAAGTTCATTCTCCTTTGTCCTATTGTTTCAGAAGTCGTTTGATATATTCTCTCACTTGAGGATCACATGCATAGATGTAGCATCCTTTTTTGCCTCTAGTCATAAGCACACGATAGATGTTCTTTGTAATTCTATCTTTTTCAGGACCTTCTACAGGGACATTTTTGTCTTGATTCTGTACAGCATCGTTGCTGCAAAGACAATCCTTTTCAGGATCATACTTGAGATCTCCAGCAATGATTACGCCTACATAGTCAACCTCCCATCCTTGTGCCGAATGAATGCATCCTGTTTGGTTGATACCATTGATATCATTTAGCCATACTTCTGCATTCTTAGCATACCGGTTTCTGTATATTCCGGTCGCTCTTCTCCCCTTTGTCTCCCAAGGTATTGAGAACAACGATCCGTCTTCTCCCGGTATAACTATCTCATGGAGAAGATCACCGTTTTCCTCAACGCGCTCCTGCTTCCATGGCCAGCACCATCCTGCAAGCAAACGTGCTCTCTGTTTGAACTCCTTACCTTGGGCTGCTTTCAGAACATCGTCATATGAACGCCCTTTTCCCAACATTTCATCAGCAAAACGGCCGAAATCGTCCATCTCTCGAACTTTTTGGTACATCAATGAAGGTGAATCAAATACTTCAAACTCGTACTTGCTACTGTCCAACTTTACATTTTGGGTTCGTGGCGTTTTATACAACACACGCTCAACCCAGTCGATATAGTTGTTTGAACCATTGCAACGGAATTGATCCTTAAGTTCAAACTCGATGACGTTTACCTTGACATTGGAAGGAGTGGCATCCTTTACCCATTCAGGACCATATTCCAACTCACCCTTAAGGCTGCGGATTTTTTTCTCAGCATCCCTGATTTCTTCTGGATTGCCAGAATCCAGGACTTTTTGATAGTTCTCTTCAGCCTTCTCCAGTTTTCTTTCAACTTTAGGTATTCCACCATGATAAGCACCTTTTGCGCCATTGAGATATGCCTTATTCTCGGCTATTATCTTTTCATAATAGTTGTTGGCGCAACTTTTGATGTTTTCAGAGGTTCCGATTTCTATTTTTTTTACAGACTGAAAATCATCAATAAAGAACACGCTAACTCTAGAAGAGAAAAGCATATTCATTATCTGTGTCAAATGTGTTTGGTTGCGTTTGTTGTTTTCGTTTTGGTCGTTTGAAGACTTTTCAATACGATGTGCTTCATCCACAATTAATGCATCAATCCAATTCTCGCCTTTGCAATTGTCGCTAAGATGTGGTTTTATCGTAACGTTTTTCTTTATCAGATCAGTGGCTTCGCAATCTTGTCCGTTTGCATACCTTACATTTCTCAGGATCTCTTTGTAACCTCTTACAAGGGATGTTGAACGTGTGGAATAAAAGATGTTTTGAAATTTCCCTGTTCTTGCCAACCCTGCAATAAGGCGCATGGCGATAACGCTCTTGCCTGTACCAGGACCTCCCTTTACAATTACAACTGTCTTTTCATTTTTTTTGTCCGTTTTTTGGATGGCGCCGAGAATCTCGTTGTAGGCATCCAATTGTGTTCCAATAAGGGAGAATTCTTCACTATCCTCTGCACCATCAAACATAGTCTTGGCTGCATCCTGCAGACGTTTGGTTATGCCAATCTCGCTATTCACAATCTTTTTCAGAATGACTTCTCCCTTGCCAAGGCCGATAAGTTCATTAAGTTTTTGGGCGAATTCTGTCCTTTGGTCTTCACAATAGAGAGGGCAAGAATTGGTAACGTGATTGTATGCACTATCGCATAATACTGGATTTTTACCCATTGACTGATAATTGTAGCAGTACGCAAAACCATAAAGGTTTATTTTTTTATCCTTTTCATCATTGAATGCGTAAATATGATTGAGTAAGTGATTTTGATACTCAACGGCTTGTGCTGATGGATGTGATTCGTACCTGGTTTGTCTACCGCCTTCTACTATGAGGTCTGTGCAGAATGTATAACCGTTATAGTGCTCTGATACATTATCATTGCTCCATTGCTTCAGTTCTATGTGTATCATGTTTGCAGCACCATCCTGGCCATGTCCGAAGAGAACACAGTCAATACGGCCACCTACAGGAATAATGTATTCAAAGCCAATGATTGCATCGCCAGCTACATCGCTTGGATGCAATAACTCAGTAATGGCTTTGAAATTATTCTTCCATGAATCAATTTCTCTATTACCACATGAAACGCCAAATTTTTGCGCACAATCGCACATAGATTCCACGATTTCATCAACACGATTTCTTCTTATGTACTCAAGAAAGTCCTTAACTGTGGATGTGTAAAAAAGTTGTTTGTATAATTCATTTTAATTAGTTTATAAATTATGTTATTTTTACACAGCAAAATTACATACACTTTTTGAATTGACAAAATTTTCTTGCGTTATTTTTACGCAGATATAAATATTTAACATTCTTTCACAGAAAAACGGGGCAGATAATCGCTAACTTTGTAATAACTACTAACTACACATTATTTATATAATATGAAAAGATTCCTTCTGATTGCTTTCGCCCTGATGTGCGTATTTGGCGTGCAAGCTAAAGGGCTGAAAGGGAAAACTATCTACCTCAACCCCGGCCACGGTGGCTACACATTTGGCGACCGTCCAACTGCCACCATCAACCACGAGCAAATGGACACACTAAGTTTCTACGAAACTCGCTCCAACCTATGGAAAGCGCTCGAAACTGCACGACACCTGCGCCGCGACGGTGCACGCGTGATTATGAGCCGCACTCGCTCTGGCTATGTCACACAGTCGCAAATGGACGAAGGCATACTCAACGAAAATCAGGAGAGCCACGCTCTGCCATCGGAAGACAAGGTGGACAAGCGCTACAACCAAGTGGAAACCACCGAAGATGGCTCCGGGCAACAGCAAATCGTGGGGCTCGAACGCATCGCGTGCCAAGTGGACTCGATCAAGCCCGACTATTTCCTTTCAATGCACAGCAACGCCCACAAAATCGGCTCCACCGTCAACTATCTGGTGATGCTTCACCGTGGCGAAACTGGTAAGCCATATTTTGAAAACAGCGATTCGATGGCACGCGTGATGTGGCCTTACGCTTTCGACAATCCCCTTTCGGTGTGGAGCCACTACTCTGCCGACAAGCCTGCTGTGGTGGGCGACATCAGTTGGATGGGCGGAACACCTCCAGGCACTCCCAACCGCATTGGCGTGAACGGCTACTATGCCGTGCTGAAATTCCGTGCGCCCGGTTTCCTCGTTGAAGGCTCGTTCCACACCTACGACCCCGAACGCCAACGTCTGCTCAACCGCGACTACTGCCGCCTCGAAGGCTTGCGCTACTACCGTGGCATTCGCGCCTACTTCGGGGGCAAGCCTGAAAAGGTGGGTTACCTCGCCGGCTCAGTGAAATCAGCCACCGAAAAGATGGAACACCCTCTCTACACCTACCGTGAAGGCAGCATCGACCAGTGGAAACCCATCAACTACTGCATGGTTTACCTCTACGACTCACGAGGCGTGAACATCAAAGCATACCACACCGACCAAGAGTGGAACGGCATTTTCGCATTCTTCGACCTCAAGCCCGGCAAATACACCCTCCGCTACCGCGCCTACGGCTACGAAGAACTGACCGAAGAAGTGGAAGTGGTGGCCGACAAAACCACCTACCTCCTCCCCCGCCTCACCAAAAACTAACCCATCTCCCCATACGTTCAATACCCCCGATTGTTCCACAATCGGGGGTATTTCACACCCATCCATCACCTTTTTCACCTTATAATCTGCTGAAAACACATCACAAACACCCAATTTCAGCAACTTATAACCCTATAATCTGCTGAAAACACACTACAAACACCCCATTTCAGCAACTTATAACCCTATAATCTGCTGAAAACACGATTAAGCGCAGCACTCTCACAGGTAGGGACGTGATAATTCACGTCCGCCGATAATTTCACAACACTCTGATTAACATCTGTTTATTATATTCCCACCGATTTGATTTTGGTGAGGGCGGTGGGTGGGATTGGGGTGGTGGTGTGGAGAGGTTTGGGGGCGTGGATGCTACCGTGAAATCTGATTGTGCGGTCTATTTTTGAGAGGTCGATGGCGAATAGCGTGTATTCGCTTGCGAGGGGCTGGCGGTGCGTGTGCCGTGGCTGATGGTTTGCAAATTCTTGTATTTCCTCCATTGTGGCATCGCCCCTTATGATGCTGATGGGCGCAGGTATTCCGGGCTTCTCGACGCTCGCCTCAAGTTCCAACGGCACAACGCAATACACGGTGCTGTATCTGAGTTTCAACTCAAATGTCACATCATCGGGGGCTGCTGGCGCAAAGCGCATTTCCACCCATCGCCGCTGTTGGCTGTCGTCCATGCAAATCATGTCGGTCGGCGATGCGACACGAAACCCCTGCCCCTCCATTTCGTGCTCAATAATAGCGGCATTGTCGTCGGTCATCGCCACAAGAATTGCGGCGCACAATCCATGCTCGCCCTCCATGATTGCGAAGTGCTCCTTCGGAATGAGATATGTGCTGGTTATCGCTTGCTTCACTTCCCGAATCTGCTGTGCGCAGTCCGATTTCGCGACTTTTCTTATTGTGGAGAGTCTGTTGCGGTGGTTCTTCGTCATTGTGTAGGGGTGATACCTGTGCCACGCCTCATCGAGCAGCACCATTGGCATTTCGCCAAGGTTGAAAATCCCACGGCTGTGCACAGTCCCGATTTGTGTTTCTCCTACGGTCATCCCTTTGCCTTTTGTCAAATCCTTATCCATTCCTTCGTTGATTGTTTGTTTTCATGTATCTAATTACAGCCAATAAAGTTACAAAATCTTTTCCCAAAACCGTGCATATTGGGGGGACAAAAAATCCCTCGCAAGGCTGGATGGGGTGAAATGCCTTGCGAGGGAGAGATTTAGGGTATAAACCCCAATCGGCACCGATTTAGGGTTAGAGAGATGTTAGTTGAAACTCGTATTAATGTGTGTTATGACAAACGTTTTTTGAAATAGATGTAGTAGCCTGTGAGGGGGAGTGTGGCACCAACCACACACACGATGAATGTGAGAATTTTGGTGGCTATTCCGCCCCAACTGCCCACATGTATGGCATGGAACAGACGCATCATTTCGCCGCGTGGCAGCAGATGCAGACCGAACGCCACTCCTGTGAGGGCAAGCACCACCAACCACAACACCACCCAATATCCGAGCGAGGTGTGCAAGTCGAACCACAACTTGCGCCGCCCTTTGCCGGTGGCGATAGTGAATCGCTGCCGCCATTGCTGTCGGTTTTTGGGCCACACTATCCACACGCCGCTCAGCAGTATGACGATGAAGAATATCGTCACATAGGTCACGATATATTTGCCCACCTTGCCGGCAAACAGCGACTTGTGCAACCGTGCCGTGTAGGTGAAGAAGTCGGGCTTGTCGGTCATTCCCGCCTTTTTCATTTTAGCCACCTTCTTCTGATATGCCGCAATGCTGTCGGCGCTCACATCGGCTGACTGCTTTTGGTGCTGCTGAGCGTGAGGTATCACCTTGGGCATTCCGAGCGCGCTGCGAATCTCGTCTTTAAACACGAGCGTGGCACCCGATAGGCATATCACCGTGATGAGTATGCCCAGCGGTATCGATAGCCACAAATGAATGCGATATATCCATTTTCTGCTCATGCGCTTTAGCCTTTGAAGTTGAGTTTCAGCCCTACGACGAACATTCTGCCAGGAGAATAGAGCGCATGGCGAATGTTATCGTGGTCGATGCGGTCGTCCTTCTTATTGAAGATATTTTCCACACCCACGCTTGGCATCACATTGAGCCACTTCGACACGTTGAAGGTGTGGGTGGTGTTGATGCCCCAAACGCCATATCCTGGAGCGTCCTCATAGTTGGGATAGAGTGTTTTGCTCTGCAAGCGTCCGTTCAAATTCACATTCAAGGTGTAGCGATTCCATGTTTGGTTGTAGTTGAACGCCAAGGTGCCAGTGTGGCGCACTGAGCGTTCGAGGTCTTTCCACTCGTCGCCTGTCTTAGTGCGTGCATAGGTATATACGTAGCTACCCATCACCGAGAAGCCATCAAACACATTCACGCTGGCGTTTACCTGAAGCCCCTTCACCGAACCCTTGTCGCTGTTCACATAGAGGCTATACGACTTCAGTTTGGCGGCTTGTGCCTCGGTCATTTCAGGAAATTCCTGACGCAGTTCTGCGCGAGTGGCATCGTCGACAGTGTGCTTTTCCTTGATAATCATATCGTTGATAAAGTTCATGTACCCCATCACCGAGATAGAGAACACACGGTTGCTGTATTCGGCGTTGAGCGACACATAATTGCTCTTTTCAGCATTCAGATTCTTGTTGCCAAAAGTGATAACCGGTCTGCCAGCCATCAACTTAAAGTAGTGGTAATACAGTTCGTCGAGACCAGGAGCACGGAAGCCCTGTGAATAAGCCGCACGGAAGCGGAAATTGCCTGGCGAATACATCAACGCCACTTTAGGGGTGAAGTTGTTGCCAAATGCCTCGTGGCGAGTGTAGCGCACACCCACGGTGGCGGAGAGGTTTTGGAGCAACTTCATATCGTGCTGCGCATAGCCAGCCCAAGTGTAGGCGTTGTTGTCCACGTCGCCAGCGGTAGCCACAAGGTAATCTTTGCGCCAGTCGGCACCAATCATGGTGGTGGCTCCGTCATAGAAGTTAAACACGCCCTTCAGTTCGCCTTCGTAATACTTCTGACCCTTGCTCTTCACATAGTCGCCCAACTGATGACTGCCCGATGCCACATCGTAGATGTTGCCATAATCGTAGGAGTCTTTGATGAAGTCAAACAGCAAAGAGTGGCGCGAGAATTTATACTTTGCTCCGGCTTCCCATCGCCAGCCCTCGCTGCGAATGTCGTAAGCCGAGCCGCCCTCCTTGCCATCCACAGGCTCTGGGCGATTGGTGCGCTTCCACGAGTAAGCCCCACCGGCATAGAGCGAGAGCTTGTTGCGGAAATCGTAGGTGAAGCGCTGGTTCACCACATTTGAAGTGTAGCCCACGAATAGCGGATCGATGGTTTCGAGCGTTTCGCCTGTTTTCGAGTCGGTGGTCAAGTTGCTATTCTGATAGCTGTCGGCTGCGTCGTGGCTAAACGAGGTGTAGGAACCAAAGCCCTTGGTGAAAATATCCACATTTGCCGACTGCGACCATTGTCCCTTGCCCGACACGCGCGAATTTGAAGTGACCGAAATCAGCTGGTCGGTGGGCTGGTCGGTGATGATATTGATCACGCCACCAATGGCATCAGAGCCATACAGCGACGAAGCTGCGCCGTCAAGCACCTCGATGCGCTTGATTTTGCCCATATTGATGCGGTTCAAATCCACATTGCCCGAAATGTCGCCAATCAGTTTTTTCCCATTCACAAGTATGAGCACATACTTGTTGCCCAGTCCGTTGAGACGAAGATACGAACCCATGGTGTTGGGTGCGAACGACACCTGCGGCATCAGGCGCGACATGGCGTCCTGAAAGTCGGTCAAGCCAGTCTCTTTGAGCATATTTTTCGAAATCACGTGTACGGGGGTGGTGGTAGATTTAAGCAACTGACGGTGCCCATTACCAGTAACCACTACGGGGTTAAGCTCAAACACGCGGTTGAGCGTGTCGCTATACTGCGAGCCAGCTGGCTGGACAGGCGTATCACCGGCGGCATAAGCCCCCTGTGCCAACATAAGCACACAGGCCGATGCCATAAAAATCCATTTGTTCTTCATCATTTTGTGCTATTTAGGAGTTGATTTATATTATTCAATATGAGTTGCTGAATCTCTGGCATCTCGCCAAGACCTTCGCTGATATGGCGCACACGATAGCCTGCCTTTCTCAAGGCCTCGCCCCATACGCCTTTAATATCTTCCTCGTTGTGGTTGCCAGCGATAAACAGCAACGGCACCACTACCACATTCTTGCGGCTATCCTTCGCCAACTGCGCCATCACATTGTCGAGCGTTGGAAAACTCTCAATAATGCCAACGTGCCAGTTGGGTCTGCCCTCGAATTTAGCGAGGCAATCGAGTTGCGAATAGATGGCATTCGCTGGGCTGTCACTGCCATGGCCCACAATCACCACCTGCTCATCACTCTTGGCTTTGATGTGGGCGGCGATTTGGTCGAGCATATTGCGACAATCGTCCACCGAGTAGAGCAGCGGACGAGCCACCACTATTTTCTTGAACTTGCTTTTGCGGGCGTTCACTTCGTTTTTCACGATGTCGTTCATCACGCCATCGAGCAGCATGGTGGTCTGCACCACGGCGTTTTGGCAGCCATCGGCTATCAACTTGTCAAGTCCCTCGCCAATGGTCAGTTTCTTGATTCCTCGTTTTCCCAACGACTTAATGACCGGCCCTGCGGCATACGCCTCAACCACCTCGCAATCAGCGAATCGAACCATCGCCATACTGTCGAGCGCATCAATAGTGGCCTTGCGGCTTGCATCATTTCTGGTGCCGTAATGCACCAGCAGCACACCCGTCTTTTCGGCAGGGGCACTCTGCCCCATCGCCACCTCGGCGCACATCAGCACCGACAATAAACACAACGCTATTCTGAACATCATTTCTTATTACCTTAAAATCATTTAACAAAATCGGTCATTAGGGCTTGTGGTATTTCGGAATTTTAGAAGAATGAATTTTGCTTGTCTTTTAATGAGTGATAGCGAGCTATTACGAATTAAAAACAAGCAAAAGGCATCTTATAAAAGCCGAAAGGCCGCAAGAAGTAATCAAAAAATCCTTACACGTCCTAATGACCGATTTGGGTTAAAGTGGTCACATCGCCCACGTACACATCCCCATTGCCGTCAACATCGCTGCGAGTGATGCTGAATATATTTGCCTGTGGACTTTAAATCCGCCTCTATAGTGTAAATATTGTTGTGGAAAATGGTGATTTGCTTTTCCTTCTTCTATTGTTCTTAAGTTGTTATGTTGTATGTAAATATTTGATCTTTGGTTTATTGGCTCAAAATTATGCAATTATTTATTTCCGCCATTCATGTGGTGGTTGATTTCTTCTACTATTATGATGCAATCGTTTGCACAGTACTCCCCTTTCTGTGCTCTTTTTGTTTTGGGATTTGGAAATTAGCGGAAAAACTGTTTGAAATATGGCAGATTTTTCGGAACTTTGTATTTAATAAATAAAACAAATATGCGTTTACGTCACATTTTCATACTTTTAATCTTGTTTGTGTTGGTTTTCACGGCATCGTCGTGTGTGAGTAGAGTCATGTACGAAGACGGCCAATTCGACAGCACAGATATGCTTGAAAATGCCGACGACATATTCCTTCTAAACAGCGAAATCAACCAAGACGACGATTTCCACGACTAATCCCCCACCAGTGAACATTTGAAGTCATCAATCACCGTCGCTATATACTAATATAGTGAGGCCGTTCATTTTGTCCACAGTCAAAGCCCTTATGAGCCGACAAATGAACTAAAATTTCTATAACCATTCCTCGTAAGTCAATCGGAAGAACTGTTGTGAAAAATGGTTTTTCTTTTACTGCCATTTGAAAAAGTAGTTTAGATTATTAATTTAGTTTAAAAACACGCCAAAAGGTTTTGACATTTTGAATTATTGATGTACATTTGAACAACTTTTTAAAAGTTAAATTTTAACGATTAAAATTTTAAATAAAGAATTAATTTAACACATTTGATATGAAAAAGAGTAAAAAGTTAGCTTTCGCAACCATCGCGAGCTCTGTTTTATTAAGCGCCACCACCGCTTACGGCGTGACTAAGGCGACAGTGAACGACGTGTTTATTCCATCAGGCGAGCAAACCAACGGCTTTGTGAACACCACAAGCAGAGGTTTTGCCGGACAGCCCGACTTCACCCAAGTGGCAGAACACACCATCAACTCTGTGGTATCAATTAAGAATTATGCTAATGCCCGTCAGCAACAATTCCAAGACTGGGGCGGCGGTTTCGATCCATTTGAATTTTTCTTCGGCCCTGGCATGGGGCAGCAACGCAAGCAGCAACAGCCTAAGCAGAGAAGCGAAGGCAAGCCTCAGTTGCGCGGTTCTGGTTCTGGCGTCATTATCAGTGCCGATGGCTATATCGTGACCAACAACCATGTGGTGGACGGTGCCGACAAACTCACCGTTACGCTCAACAACAACGATGAATACAACGCGCGTGTGATTGGCACCGATGCCAACACCGACTTGGCGCTCATCAAAATCACTCCCGAAAAGGGTAAGACCCTCGACCCTATCTCGTTTGGCAATAGCGACGATGTGAAGGTGGGCGAATGGGCTGTGGCTGTAGGTAATCCTTTCGGCTTCAACTCTTCAGTTACCGCTGGTATTATCAGTGCTAAAGGCCGTGGCGTGAGCGAAGGCAGCGTGGGCATCAAATCGTTTATCCAGCACGATGCAGCAGTTAACCCTGGCAACAGTGGCGGCGCACTGGTCAACACCGATGGCGACCTTATTGGCATCAACACTATGATTTATTCACAAACCGGCAACTATGCAGGTATCTCATTCGCCGTGCCAAGCAACATTGTGAAGAAAATCGTGACCGACTTGAAGCAATATGGCACTGTGCAACGTGCAGTGCTCGGCATCAGCTACGAAGAACTCAATGCTGAAAAGGCTAAAGAACACAAAATCACTGCTACAAAGGGCGGCATTTATGTGGCTAAGGTGAGCGACGGCGGTGCAGCTATGGATGCTGGCATCAAGGAAGGCGACGTGATTGTGAAACTCAATGGCGCAGAGGTGAAAAACAGCGGTGAAATGCAAGAGGAAATGAGCAAGTTGCGTCCTGGCGACAAAGCCACTATCCAATACTATCGCGACAATAAACTCAAAACCACTACAGTTACCTTCAAGAACGACCAAGGCACTACAAGCATCACCAAGAGCAGCGACTTCACTTCACTGGGCTGCGCATTCATGGCGTTGACCAGCAAGGAGAAGGAGGATCTCGATATCACCAACGGTGTGAAGGTGACTGGATTGAAGGACGGCAAGTTTAAAGCCAACGGCATTAAGAACGGTCTCGTAATCACTGCCATCAACGACCAGAGCGTGAACAGCAGCGATGATGTGGAAGAAATCTACAATTCAATCATGCAATCAAAAGACACCGATAAGGTGATGCTGATTAAAGGTTTCTACGAAACTGGACGTAAAGTATATATCGCTGTAAATATTGCAGACGATGAAAAATAATTAAAACTCATAGACATAAGTACTGTAAACGCCGGGGCTCACCGCCTCGGCGTTTCTTTTTATATTCGGGATAAAAAAACTTAAAAATGTCCCATTTCATCGCATTTTTTAGGCGAAATACCAATTTGGCACAGTTTATGACACATTATATATGTAGAAGCCAACTTAACACAGGAGTGTCGAAGCACAATCTATATTTAAGAACTCGGACTAATAGAATCCAGAAAATCACAAGAAGGCTTTCCTGACACGACCTTGAATAAAATGGTAACTAACAAGCAGTACCCATTACCGAGTATTGCCTTGAAAACACAACTTAGTTTTTCATCATTAAAAATTTCATCAGAATGCGACAATTCAAAATCGGAAACTCTATCACTGTACGCGAACCTATCCTTGACACCTATTTGCAGGAAATCAGTAAAATAGATATGATTACACCCGATGAGGAAGTGGAACTTGCTCACGAAATCAAAATGGGCGACCAAAATGCCAAACAGCGGCTGATTACAGCCAACCTTCGCTTCGTGGTGTCGGTGGCTAAGCAATACCAGAACAAGGGGTTGAGTTTGTGCGATTTAATCAACGAGGGCAATATCGGTCTCATCAAAGCCGCTGAGAAATTCGACGACACTTATGGCTTCAAATTTATTTCTTACGCTGTGTGGTGGATTCGTCAGTCCATTCTCCAAGCCGTGGCTGAGCAATCGCGCCTCGTGCGCTTGCCCATGAATCAAGTGGGAACGCTCAACAGCATCAACAAGGCCATTACCGCCTTTGAGCAAAAGCACGAGCGCCGTCCATCGCAAGACGAACTTGCCCAGTTGCTCGACCTCTCTGTCGACAAAATACAGAGCACTATCCTCTCTGCCGGCAAATCGGTGTCGGTCGACGCTCCATTTGCCGAGCCCGACGACAGCAACAGCCTGCTCGACATTCTGCCCAACGACGACACCCCCACCACCGACTCTGGGCTCCAGCAAGAAGATCTCAGCAAGGAGGTGAGCCACTCGCTCAACCTGCTCACCAAGCGCGAGCAAGGCATTCTGCGTATGGCGTTCGGTATAGGCTGCCCACAGAAAAGCCTCGATGAAATCGGCAACTACTACGAGCTCACACGCGAGCGCGTTCGCCAAATCAAGGAGCGCGCCATACGCCGACTGCGAGGCAGCAGAAGCGTCAACCTCATTCCTTTCATTAGCCAGTAAGGAGTGGTGGAAATGCGCTAATTTTCTGTTTGACAAAATTTTCACAGGTAAATATACCTCTTAATTCAATAATTTTTAGTATCTTTGCACGCTAAAAACTCTGTTTACTAATAAATGAGACAACTTAAGATTACAAAGTCGATCACCAATCGCGAGAGCGCCTCTCTTGATAAATATCTGCAAGAGATTGGCCGTAAGGACCTTATCACCGTAGATGAAGAAGTGGAGCTCGCTCAAAAGATTAAGCAAGGTGATCAGGCAGCTCTCGACAAACTTGTAAGCGCGAATCTTCGATTCGTTGTATCTGTGGCAAAGCAGTATCAAAACCAAGGATTAAGTCTCCCCGACTTGATCGACGAAGGTAACCTCGGCCTCATCAAGGCAGCCCAGAAATTCGATGAAACTCGCGGTTTCAAGTTCATCTCTTATGCAGTATGGTGGATTCGTCAATCCATTCTTCAAGCTTTGGCAGAACAGTCACGCATCGTTCGTCTGCCGCTCAACCAGGTTGGTTCACTCAACAAAATCGGTAAAGCCCTCCAGCGATTTGAGCAAGAAAACGAACGTCGCCCATCTCCAGCCGAATTGGCTGAGCAGCTCGATGTGCCTGTTGAAAAAATTGCCGACACCATGAAGGTGTCAGGTCGCCACGTATCTGTTGATGCTCCATTCGTTGATGGCGAAGACAACAGCCTCCTCGATGTGCTTCCAAACGAAGATTCGCCAATGGCCGACTCTTCCCTCACCCAGGAATCACTCTCTAAGGAAGTGAACCGCGCCCTTGAACAACTCAACCCACGCGAACGCGACATCCTCAAAATGTTCTTCGGCATCGGTTGCCAAGAAATGACACTTGAAGAAATTGGCGCAAAGTTCGACCTCACTCGCGAACGTGTACGCCAAATCAAAGAGAAAGCCATACGTCGCCTCAAAGGCCAAAAGAGTAAACTCCTCAAATCATATTTGGGTTAAAAGACACAGTATTCGCAAAAAAATTACCGCTCTGAAAGTTTCACACTTTCGGAGCGGCTTTTTTTTAGGTGATTCTCAAAACGATAACGCCATAGCGTAGGGACATGCCTTTGGCATGTTTCGATGCAAACAGC
>OJNW01000383.1_pt1 | contig 32403 bp, 41 predicted proteins | sample 1597951 | NCBI WGS metagenome assembly OJNW01 (sample SAMN01915212, study PRJEB22387) | human gut metagenome | isolation source: stool | host: Homo sapiens | place: USA | reverse complement strand
CCCTACAATTTTTGAAGCCAACTTTTAGTCGACCCTATCTAATTGCGGATTACCAGAAGTCTTTGTGGAATCTTCCTCCATAATGATTGTCTTTATAGTTTGTGATATACAAATATAAGACTAATACACCTACAAGAATAATGCCTACAATAAATAAAGTATGAGCTGACATCTTTCCATATAGGAACATGCATCCACACCCAACAAGTAATAATACATCAACAATAATGACAACAGGATCTAATTTCTTCATATCTTGACACTTCCTTTCAATTTCTTGATATAATAGTTTGGTATGAAAAATAAAACAATGATTGGACATATTTTAGCTTTTGTATGCATTATGATTTGGGGTTCTACCTTTGTATCGAGTAAGATACTACTTGATACATTTACACCCATTGAACTTCTTTTTATACGCTTTTTAATTGGTTTTTTAACACTATGCATTTTAAGTCCTAAAATATTAAAATTAGAAAACAGAAAAGATGAAATTTGGTACATCCTTAGCGGATTAACCGGTGTTTTCTTATATTATTTTATTGAAAGTACAGCTCTAGTCTATACTTATGCCACAAATGTAGGTGTCATTATATCCATAGCCCCCTTCTTTACTTCCATACTTGCCTATCTATGTTTTAAGGATGAACCCTTTAAGATCAACTTTGTGGTAGGCTTCATTGTAGCCTTTTTTGGCATCTTCTTCATTAGCTTTAATGGCCAACAAATGCATCTATCTCCAAAGGGAGATATTCTAACAATTGTGGCAGCCGTGATGTGGGCTATATATAGTGTTGTATTAAAGAAAGTCAATGCATTAGGACATACTTCCGTTCAAAATACGAAACGAATCTTTGCGTGGGGACTTTTCTTTATGACAATCAGCCTTCCAATATTAGGATTTGATATATCCATGGAAGAGATTCTAATCCCACGCAATCTATTAAATCTACTTTTCTTAGGTGTAATAGCTTGTGCGGGATGCTTTGTGATTTGGAACCATTCTTGTTCCATATTAGGAAGTGTTAGAACCAATCAATATGTATATTTAAACCCCATCGCCACAATTATCTTTTCAGTAATGATCCTACATGAAAAGATTACACTATGTATTGTTCTTGGAACTATACTTACTTTATCTGGCTTAATTATATCCGAATACAAGAAGGAATCTTAACCAATTCTTTCTTTTATTTTGGATAAAATTAATTTAGCTTCTTTCAAATCACTTAAGTACATATCACTATTCAACAACACCTTCTTTTTCGATACATATATTGGTAAAACTGTACCATCCTTTAAAGTCAATTTTATTCCCACATACATCATAGGCTCTATTGCACCAGCCATAAATGGGGTTTGGCCTAGTATTGTATGTGTAAATGGTTTTGTCTTCCCTTTAAAATTGGCATCTTCATTTTGAATAGAACATTTTAATATATCTGAATACAAGCATCTTTTACCATCAACTTCTAAACATTCATCCTAAATTTCACACATATCTTTTATCACTTCTTTTATCTTTTCTGCATCCATACGATCTTTAATATATTGATTCGTATTGACCATCGTCTTTTCTTTAGATACATATATGGCCAAAATAGTTTCATCTTTTAATACAACCTTTACTCCAACAAATAGATATGGATTTTGTAAAATCCCAAATGGTATGGTCCGCTAGGAAGTATAGCCGTAAATGGAACACCCTTTCCTTTTTACTAAGCTTTTTCATTTAAGACACAAAAACGAACTACATCACTATAAGAATATGTATCGGATGGAATGGTAAATTGTTTATTCAAATCATCAAATCTTATATATTTATCTATATTCAGAATTAAACCTCCACATTATTAAGCAGCCAATAATCAGGATAATGCCACTCACAATGAAACTTGTATTTTTAGATAAGTAATAATAAGCCAAGCGATTACACAACCAAATTAAAACTATGATTACACAATTTCCAAATACCCTTTTATCCATACCCTATCTCCTTATCTTCATATTAATCATTTAGCCATTTAGAATCAAATGTATTGTCCAAATAGGTCATTTAAAAGGAAAAAAAAGTAAGGTCTTGCCTTACTTAAATCTTTGGTTGATATCGCATATCCGATACATTATATACAGTAATAAATGCTTTTGGATCGAGTGTATTGATGAATTTCATCAACTTTTGATATTCCACTTTATCTACGATGGTGATGATTTCATTACGTTTTTCCATATTGTATGCACCATACGCTTCATATACCGTTGCTCCACTATGTAGTTCATGGATGATAAATTCACGAAGCTCTTTTTCTTTTGGTGTGATGATACATACTCTTCGTTTAATATTATGATCAAAGATAAAATGATCGAGAACAATGCCATTAAAATAAGTACCCAAAATACTTAACACAACCGTTTTCTTATCATAAACAAGGGCTGCGGATAAGGCAACACACATACCCGATAATGACATGGCTTTTCCTAGTTCCATATGCAGATATTTATTCATAATCTTTGCGACAATATCAAGACCGCCTGATGATGCATTTCGATTAAATAAAATACTCAATCCTACACTCACTACAAGAATGTAGCACAATACATCCAATTCTTGACTGTTTGTGAAAGATACAAAATTTGGAAACAGGATTTCAAAAAATGCAAGAAAAACAGGTAGCATAATACTTGTATAGACTGTTTTTACACCAAATTCTTTACCACAAGTTAGAAAACCAATAATTAATAAAACAACATTTAAAATCATGGTAATGGCAGATAATGGTAATGGTATAAAATTAGATAGTATGATACCTAATCCAGAAATACTACTTACAGAAGTATGACTAGGCACTAGAAAAAAATAGACGGCTGCTGCAATAATTCCAACTGCGAGCGTCAAAATCATGGCTTCCTTTAAGATATTTTTATAATTTTTATTCATGAAAACTGTCTCCTAATAATTCGCTATTAATATTATTCTATCAAAAAGCAATCGTTCATTCCATGCTATTGTGAATATTAATCTTGGCCCAAATCAAAAGGAATCCTAAAATACATGATTATGGATTCCTTTTTAAATTAACACTCAATGGCTACTTTAATTACACCATCACGTTTGTTTTCAAATAGTTCATACCCTTTTGCAATTCGGCTAAGAGGATATGTATGGGTAATCAAAGGTTCTGTATTGATCTTACCTTGTGCAATCAATTTTAAAGTCTTTTCACAATCACAACCATCAACACCACCTGTTTTGAAAGTCAGGTTTTTCCCATACATGTCGGGAAGTGGTAAAACTTGTGGTGTATCATATAAAGCCACGATTGTCACAATCGCATTTGCTCTTGCACATTGCCATGCAAGCTGAAAAGTAGATGGAACACCCGCAACTTCAAGAACAACATCTGCACCACCATGATCACTATTTTCTAGCACAAAGTCTTGGCATTTTTCTGGAGTTACTGTTAAGACTTCTGGATAATGTTCATGGATAAAAGCAAGACGAGACTCATCTTTTTCACACATAATTATTCTTTTTGGCTTTTGAAGCATAACACAAAGCAAAGTACAAATACCTGTAGGACCAGCACCAATAATCAATACAGTATCCTCTTCCTTGATTTCTGAAATACGAGTTGCCCAATATCCTGTTGCTAATACATCCCCTACAAACAAAGCTTGTCGATTACTGACACCATCAGGTATTTTATTCAATCCTTGATCTGCAAAAGGAACTCGTACATATTCTGCCTGTCCGCCATCAATTCGACATCCAAGAGCCCATCCTCCATTATCATCCGTACAGTTGTTCACATAGCCGTTTTGACAGAAAAAACACTCACCACAAAAAGTTTCTACATTCACCGTTACACGATCTCCAGGTTTTACATGAGTTACTTTATTTCCAACTTGTTCTACAATACCAACCATTTCATGACCAACAGTAATACCAGGCACGGCACGAGGAACACTACCATGTTTAATATGCAGATCGCTTGAACAAATACTCGCAAGTGTCACTTTTACAATCGCATCCCTTTCATGAAGAAGGACCGGTTTTGGTTTTTCCATCAATTCAAATTTCCCTTTTTCCAAATACGTATATGCCAACATATTGTTTGACTCCTTTTCTATTCGTACTTATTAAACGATTTACCAATTTTCTACAAGATGTAATCCTGTTTTTATAGCCTGTTGCACTTTCTTTTTGATTTCATCTTCCGAAACATAATCCATATTTTGTGTAGCAATCACATCCATAGGACCAATCCCCCATAGCCAGCTCAGTGCCTTTAAATAAGGTGTGGCCTGTTCTAATGGATCGCCAGTCGAAATATCCATGCCACGTGTTGTGATATACAACAATTTCTCTACCTTACAATTCCCGTAACAAGTTTTATCATCACTTTTAAATGTTGCATTAAATATGGAACATAATTCCAAAAAATTCTTAAGTGCAGCCGGATAGGACATATCCCAAAACGGGGTGGCTATGACGATTCAATCTGTATCACGAATCATCTTTGCCCATGATAATGATTGTGAATCATAGTTTCCATGCATTCTTTGTTGAATACGATCTTCCTTTATGATTTGAAGAGGAAGTTCATTTATAACAAACTTCGTAATAGCATATCTTTCAGATAGCTTAGAAATAATCGGCTCGGCAATTCTGCGGGTTCTAGACTCTTTACGCATACATGCATCTATATATACTAATGATTTCATATTTTTCCTCATCTCTTATTATAAGCATATGTTATATATAATTAATGTAACACATTCTATCTTAAGTATATTAATGAAAAAGAAGAATTGGTACGCAGGCGAGTAGTTAAGACCGGCGCTAACGGAAAGAAACGAAGCTACAGCTGCAACCATTGCTTTCCACAGATTATCATTTGTGGCGATTGCGGTGAAACGTTCAGAAGAATTCATTGGAACAATCGCGGCTGCAAATACATCGTCTGGCGCTGCATCAGTAAATTAGAACCTACGGGCCTCGAGTGCCACGCTAGAACAATAGACGAGCTTGACCTGCAGGAAATCGTACTTACTGCCTTGAATGAGCTTCTTGGTGATAAATCGAAATACCAGAAACAGCTACAGCAAAATATCGCGTCCGACATCAGAGCTTCTTCAGCCATAACCACGGATGGTATCGATGAGAAGCTTATGAAACTTCAGCGGAGCTAGTTAAAAAGGGCAACTACAAGGAAGCCTATAATGAGATTGCCGACCAGATTTTTGCACTCAGAGAAAAGTGCCAGCAGGCCTCAATGGACACTGTACAGCACGACGAACAGCTACAGCGCATCAATAAACTGAAGTGTTAAGGAATTGTTGGTCGCCAATCCTTCAAGCAATGCTGTCATAAACTTAATTTGTTCTCCTTCGAATATGATATTCCCCTGCGGATTCTTCAGGTGCTCAACATTGCCATGTGCACATTCCAGAAGTTTCATAAATCTTTTGCGTAATGTACAATCAGCTAAATCTTTGCTTTCTGATATTTCTTTACATAAATCATCTCCTTAATTTTTTGTCACCGGCGACTGTGCTTATTATCTCACTGATTCCGCTTCATTTTAATGACATGATTTCATACCCATTTTGTCACGTACCCTATCACAACCAACTTTTCGATAATTATTTGTTACCCATAATCCATATGTTTTCATAAAATATACCCCGAAGGTATATATACCTTCGGGTGTATCATCGATTTATATGGTTTAGTGTATGCTTCAAGAGAACAGATCCACAAATGCCCCAACTACTGTTTCCCAAAAACCTATTGGATTCTTAGCATTCTTTATCAATTTCCTATCTAATTTATCTATCCTTTTAATTAGTTTTGATTTTTCTTCCTGATATTTTGGATCTTTGCTTACAATAAAATTTGTCAATTGCTCAATAAAGTCTGCAGACGTTACTGCCAATGACTTGGGATATATTGTCAATGATCTAGTTGGCGGATTTCCTCTTGTCACCAACTTCATAGCACAGTTATTTTTTTCCGTTACATAATTCAATTCTTTAATGAAGGCATCCTTATCCAGGAGCAAATAGTAACTATAAGTCATATAGCTATTACATCCAGTCGGGTTAACAGTTTCTATATTTGATTTATCCTTCTTCTGGTAAGTTGAATCCGTAAGCTCATCCAGGAACAATTCTAAAGATTGTGAAATAATATATGAGTGTACATCCTCAATTAAATGACTACTCTTACTTTCAAAAACAAGGCAATCTCTTTCAAGATCTTTCGCAACATTCATTATCTTCTTATGAACATAGATGCTATCCCCTGAATATTCAAATTCTTTTGCCACAGGATAATACTGGATTGTGTTTCCCTTTAATATCTCCTTATAGTCTTGCCATCTTTTATACCTATTAGAAATCAACCCATCCTTTAAATCTCTAAAATGAACATGTAGTTTCTTATAAAGATCTTGCAAATATTTTCTGTCAGATTGATTTTTACCAGCCTTTAATCCTAGAACAAAAGTGACAAGACTTACAATCAAACTGGTCAGAAAGCTGGTTAGAATCGTATCCATTATTCCACCCTCATTTCAGATTATTTACTATTTTCTATCATTCCTTCATGTCCTGAAGATATACGAATTCTTCTTCCAAGTATTTTTTCTGCTTCTTTTCGTAAAGAAGAATCATCGACATCAATATAAAAATCATCGAAATCTTCTATTTCCAAAGCATTCCACATAAATATCAGAAGAATAGCAAAGGTAACTGTGCTAATCTTAATTCCAGTAACATCCTTTTCCTACTAATGTATAGTATCAAACTTTCCGCATCATCGCAATTAATATTTTAGAACGCAAATATATTTTCAGCAACAAGAAAATATTATGCTGCTACATTATACATTTATCTCATCACTTCTTTATTAACCAATATAACAAATGTACTGTCCCAAAAAAGGGACACATAATCAGAATTTCGCTATTGACAAGCAGTGCTTTCCGGTACCGGAAAGCTCAAAACGCTTGTTGAGAGGTAGCCCCCAATCCCCCAGAACTGACCGCAAGGCGATCAGGCTACGCACCCACTTTCGTGTGCGCTAAGGACTTCTGTATTCTGCAGAAAAAATGGACCTCTGAGGAAGTTGTTTGCTTCACTTCAGTAGATCCATTGTAATAATATCACAGGGATTTTCTTAAGAAAATGGATGGCAAGTGGACAATTAGTACCCTTTGCCTTTTATTCATCCTATTTCATTCCCTTAAACATACGTGTCATAACAAAATGCTCGTGAAAGCTACCTTTATTACCATGTATTCCAGTTACCAGACTGTAGTTTTTCTCCATAACATCAAAAATATCGTTCATTTCAAATTCAGGGAATTTCTCAAAATTACAAAGATTGAAGATAAATTTGTCATCCGATAATTCAAATACAATCATCTTACCGTCTCCATTCCAATCAATCTTTCCTGTCGGAATATCACTTAATCCAATCAGATCTGTTGAATAATCCCTCTTAATAAAATACAATTTCCAAGCGCCGTGATACTCCATCTCCTCCGGATTACGAATAAAATCCAGAAAATCAAAATGTATATCCTGCGCTTCTGGGATTGAAAGGAACTTAGCAAATATCGCCTTAACAATCTGTATTTTTGTTTGCTTCTGAAATCCCTTTACTTTCTTTGGATCACCATCTTCTGAATAGAATTTCTTATACGCTTCATCGTATTTCCCAAGAAAAGTATTACATTTACGGCACAAAGTTCTTGCAGTTCTTCCCTTTGGATATAGGTCTTTGGCCAAATGCTGATCAAAATACTTCTCAGCGCACTCTTTTGGATCTTCTCCATTTTTGATTGCAGCGCTGATTGCTTCTTTTAGTTCAGGATTATCTCCCATAAGAGTATCCATGAACTTTGTTAAATCAAGTTCAATAATATCGTCATTTCCTACACTATGAGCTGGATAATGCTCCTCACTCATGTCTTCATCATTAAAATACTGTTCACACAGTCTACACTGTACCTTTTGTTCGTTCAAACATTTTCCCCCTTTAATATCTTTATATCTTTGCTAATAATCCTTTCATTCCAATCAAAACAGACTCACCAAAATAGCGAACCATTCTTGGTAATGAACCAATAACCGTTCCTGCAATCATTGCTTCGATAAACAGCTTCCAGTCTACCGGTGGCATAAACAAGCAGCTAAGCCCGGCCAAAATAATAAATCCACCTACTAGTCCAAAGATAAAACCAAATACGCCACCTGCAAAATCAATCATGCAAATAAGAATCGTAAGTACAATCTGTACCGGTAACAGTACCCCCTTCAATAAGAAATGAAGAACACTTCCAAATACTCTCAATGCGATCATAGTTGGCACCTCCTTATTTACTTAGGATCTGCTTCATAAACTGAATTACTTCCTTCTGTTCCTGACCACTCAGCTTCATAAACAGCTGATAATATGCTCCAAGCTTCTGCATACGATTTTCCTCCTCTTGATCTGCACCAAAGAGCAGCCAATTTGTTGTCACATGATATAAGCCTGCAAAATCTTTTATTTCTTCTGCTGTAACTGCTCTTTTCCCTGCCTCAATCGCACTAAGCGTTGGGCGTGACATTTCCATACTACGTGCAGCATCCTCTTGATACATGCCTACATTGTTTCTTGCTTCTTTTAATCTAATACCAATGGTTTTATCCATGCTGCGCCTCCATGTCAGCTTTTCTGATATCTTCAATATAACACATTTGCTGATCAATGTCAGTATTTCTGACATAGAATTCACAGATAATTCCAGACTCACGTCAACTTCTCGCAATTTTTATACTTCTATATGAAAAACATCCCGTTGTGCTGTCACAACAGGTATTCTTTATGATTCATTCAATGCTTGTACAATTTTATTGACTTTATCCATGTAGTCTTTTTCTGTTACACCAACTGCACCTAATATTTTTTTCTGTCTGCTAGTCAAACTATATCTTACATGATATTTATTATCCGAAAGTTTTGTTATTCCTAGTCTTTCATATTCTCTTATTACTTTTGGTACTGTATTTTCTTTGCGGTTCTTTTTGTACACTGGCTTCAATGCCTGATATATTTCGTTTCTTATTATGAGTGCTCCAAACTATATAAACACCTTGCTTTCCAGCTTTTCTGTATCATGTACTCTGAATACATCAAATCCAAGGTAGCTCTTTTCCGTTCTGAATGTCTTTTCAACGGCATCTCTGTCTCTGTATATGCTTAATGCTTCTGCTGCATCCATCTTCTTTGATGTTACAATCACAAAGTAACCTACCTTGTTCACCATTTCCTTGATCTTTTTCTCTTTTCTTTGATGTGCAAATAAATATCCATTATCATCAAACTTTACTTTATAATATCCTTCATATGCCTTTACATCTTCTTTTCTCTGGGTCTTTCTTTGCACTTTTTCTTCCATTATTTCATCCATCTTTTTGTATCGGCCATTGATGATTATTTTATCTTTCTCCGCCTGAATCCCATCATAATATACATGCACATACTCTGTTTTGCCCGTTCCAAAAAGATCTTTTTCTAATGTCATACCGTACAGTTCATGTTCTTCAATATAATTTGTACATCCATTCCGTAATATGGCCTCACATTCTTCTACTGCTTCTTGTACAAACCCCGCATTTCCTTTTGTCATCAATATGTAGTCATATCCATTTTTTTCAAAATTGCGAATGTTCTTTATTGAAAAATATCCTCTGTCCAATATAAACCCCATATTTTCACATCTTAATATTTCGCTCTTTCCACCATTTTTTCACATTCTGTATTGTCTATGATACTTCCTGGATACAGCGAATAAAATAATGGCTTGTTCCCAGTTTGATTATATCCAAGTGACATGTTTACTTGCGGAAGGTCTGGATTATCTTTCGCGTGTCCATACTCTGCCAGTTCAAGATTTCCTGCAACACAGTTCATGTTCGTTGAATCATAGGATATATAAATATCTTTATCTGCATGCATTTTTACCCATGCTCTTATAAACAGATCCATATCCTTTATATTCATATTGTCAAACAGTCTTCCAATTGTACTGTCTGTAAAATTACTCTCATTAAACAACACATTATGGTAACCATAATCCTCAAAATACTGCATAACATTATTTTCTGTCATCATCATATATGTAGCTAGATCCAGTATCTTTTCCCACTGTTCCGGAAATACACTTTCAAGCACATCCATGAGCTGTGTCTTTCTGACAATCGCATCTACAATGACAAAAGGACCACAAGATACAGTATCAGCTCTTTCACCAGGAACATCAAGTTCAACAGGCTTACCATAAAGCTCAAAATAATTCTGATTAGGAATCAACATTCCATCCTCATTTAATTTTCCAATCGCAATTCTTTTAGGTCGTGAACATTTAAGTTTCGAAGAATATTCAACCCTCTTTGTCAGATACACATAAGCACCACTTTTAGTTCGGACTGTGACAGTGCGTTCAGGTAAATCAACTGGTTTATAAATCACGAGAAGTTGACGCAAGCAACAAGGTTGCGAATAATAATGGAGGTAATTCAAATGTCAAACTACACAAAAACGAATGTTGGTAATGAAGGTCGTGCAGAACTTCATGAAACACTTTCTTTAACGGGAGCTGAAGTAAGTATTAATTCTCTTCCTGCTGGTGCAAGCGTTCCTTTTGTTCATTCTCATAAGAACAATGAAGAAATCTATGGGATCATTGCTGGAAAAGGAACGGCTTTCATTGATGGGGATACTGTCGAAATTACTGCTGGTGACTGGTTAAAAATCAGTCCTGCTGCAAAGCGTCAATTCTTTGCAGCCAGTGATTCAGGAATCACTTATATTTGCATTCAGGTGAAAGAAAACTCACTTGATGGATTCACAGCTGATGATTCAATGATACTTTTCAAAATTTAGCAATTCTTGTCATTTACATAGATTAATTGGCAGTTATTTCTTCTTCAACCATTCTTCCTTCGTCAATGCATTGACATGACCGGTCCGTTTCTCATGCATCAAAGGGACATCAATATCTTCACTCGTCCACTGATATTTAAAACCGACCTTTTCTTGAACACGCTTCGATTTGATGTTGCCTTCATAATATCCGCACCAAACTTTACTCATACCGATATCTTCGAAGGCGTGGCGAAGAAGCTCATTTGCGGCTTCCGGCATTATTCCTTGCCCCCAGAAAGGTTTTCCAATCCAGTAACCAAGTTCGCATTCATCGTCTTTTTCGGTCATATCGGTATGACCATTTAATTTTAGTTCAATAGCACCTATAGCCTTACCATCTTCTTTTAGGCAGATTGCATACGCCTCTTTGCCATTGAGGACATTTTTAATTACATCTTTGCTTTCATCTAAACTCTGATGTGGTGGCCATCCAGCAATAGGTCCCACATCTGGATTGCTTGCATATTTATATAAATCCTCTGCATCGCTTTCTTCCCAGCGGCGCAGAATTAATCTTTCTGTTTCAAGTATCATACTTCGTTCTCCTTTTTCTTTCAGCTGCTTCATGAACTACCACACCTGATATATGGTTGGGATCACTGTGATGGACTCTTCTCAATTGAAATTTGTATTACCACAGTGATTTTGATTTATGCAGTACAACATGTACACACATTACATCTAATTCATCTCATTACTAAAGTCGCGAGTATTCTAAGATTGCATTATAAATAAACCTTTCCTTATTTTCTTTGTCTTATTTATAATCAAGCCTAAACGACTAGATTGATAAATTTTGATTTTGCACTACTCTTCGTATTTCGTGTATTTATCAAGCTGAACATCAATATCACGACCACCATACATCACTCGTATGATGGAAACTGTTCTATCATCATTATCTACAATACATAGAACACAATAATTATCTATCTGAACAATATGAAGCCCACGACTTTTCCACGGTTCTCCATAATAAAAACGATAGCGCTCTGGCATATCGTCAAGACTCATATTACACTGGAAATACCAGACCACTAATTCTGATGATACTCTCACTATTTTTTATCTGTTTTTTTCTCCAATATTTTTATTGAATTCAGGTAGTCTTCTTCCACCGTGCTGAGTGTTCGCACTTTATATTTTTTATATTCACCAGTTGCTTTATCAACAGCCTGTTTGTGTGATATACTTCCATTCCCCTGCAAAAGCTGTTCACCGCTCATTTTCAAAATCCGATCAAGATGCTCTGCCCAGTCCCTCATTGTCATAGCTTGTTCTCGTTCTGCCTGACGTTCTGCAAAATCAAGATATCCAGATACCAGCTGTCCCATTGCACGTAATTCTTTTTCAGATAAATAGTTCTTTGCAACTACAGCTTCTTTTATTGTTGGTTGATTTCCTTTAAAAGTAGTAAGTCCCATAAATTCTTTTTCTGCATCTACTCTGTTATAAATTACTTCTGATGCAGTTTGTCCATGAATTGCGTAGTGAATTTTGTTTTGCACTTTTTTGAAAAATACAATGGATATTTCCGCTTTCGAATCATAATCTATGCTCGTTGCATTTCTAGAACCTGACGATAAAACACTTTTTCGGATGCACGAATATCACGAATTCTCTCTAACAATTCCTTAAAATATCCACCACCACCTAGATTTTTCAAACGATCGTCATCTAAAGCAAAACCTTTTCTCATGTATTCTTTTAAAATTCCAGTTGCCCAGATTCTAAACTGTGTTCCTCGTTTTGATTTTATACGATATCCAACAGAAATAATAACATCAAGATTGTAATAATCTACATTGTAAACTTTTCCATCAGAAGCAGTGTAGGCAAATTTTGCCCACACTGACTCTTTTTCTAACTCTCCCTCTTTAAAAATATTTCTGACATGTTTTCCAATCACACTACGATCTCTCTGAAACAATTCTGCCATCTGATCAATAGACAACCAAACTGTATCACCATCAAAAGTAGTCTCAACTTTCGTCAGGCCATCCTCTGTCGTATAAATAATCATATCTGCTTTTTCTTTATCCATAAATTAATTTTCCTCCAAAATCAGATACACTATCAACGTGACAAGTCACTATAGTAAAATCATCATTCCTCATCTTTACCATTAATAATACGGTAATAATCATCCCTATTCACGCAGAGTTTTACTGTGGTATCTGGTTTTTGTTTGTCCAAAAGGCACACCGTCTCCACATGGCTCGATACGCGCTGATTGATGTCGCAATATTGGAAATTATCGCTCTATTTTGAGCCGATTTTCGATTGTTCTCGGAAACATATCGTGGTTTTATGGTTGCTACTATATGTAAGCAGCACATGAGCCGCCACTGCCTCAAGCCGGGACTAACATTTTAGGGAATTGGTCATCGTAGAACTATTTCCATATAGAAGGCATCGTCTCAACCTAGTATTTAACGAGCATTTCTCATCATATCCATCAAATCGTTAATATCAACTAATGAAATCAAATGTTCCTGACGCTCAGCAAACTGTCTTGCGTCTCTTGTAAACAAGGAAGATGTCACATGAATTGCTTTATTTGCTTTCCTATCAGATTGAACACCCAATAGACTTCTAACCAATTGCACATCAACCTTGTGCCTTGCACTATACTTTTTACATTCAATTAGAATCATATAGGGAATTCCACTAATTTCTTTTGTTGCGATAATATCACAACCACCATCTCTCGTAGCAGGTGTAATTTCAACATTATATCCTTGCTGTGAAAAAACCTCTGCAACAAGTTCCTCAAACTCTCTTGGTGTTATATCGTAAATAGCTTCTTTATCTCTTAGAACTCTTTCAATATTTGCACAGGCTCCGCTTACTTGCTGACGGATACCTTCTTCTTCGTAATAATCAAAATCCGAATCATAATAGTTTACTACTGTTTCCGGAGATTCTAAGATTTCACAACCATCGCTTTCTTCATCGCAATAGTTCAAAGCACCAACAGGATATTCAAATGCCTTGATGGTAAAACGCATTACGTTTCCGCAATCTTCGCATTGACATTCTCCATAGAAATCGTGTTCAACTTCATCGTCCATGTTTCTTTCATATGCAAAGGTCTCTTCATCGAGTGAATCAATGTGAATTCTGTATTCAGCGCCACAATCCAGACATTTAATAATTAATTCTCCAGCTAAACCTATTTCCATATCCAGCACCTCAATTATTGAAACAGGTCATCGTTCCAAACAAGTTTTACCAAGTCAACAAGTACTGCTATTCTCCCAGTAATCTCGTTTTTGCCAAATGAAGCATACGATTTAAATCCAAGATTGTTATCTGCAATGAACTTCTTAAATTTAGGATTATTCTGATATGCCAAATCACCAAGCGATTCAGTATAGATATTGCCTTCGTTAGAACAATATTTCTTCAGTTTATAATCATACTTTGCATCGTTTAAGCTTGCGTTGATACTCTTATGAAGAAGCAGCAACGCACCGATGCTATTTCTCCAGCGTTTAAAATCATCTTGGTCAGAATACTCTGCAGTAAACCATTCATAATGGTCTGTAATAATATGCTCAATCTCAAACGGATTCTTTGTTTGAGTATTCATGTAATTACAATAGTTTGATGCAACACCTGTCTGCTCTTCAATATATCCAGTGATACGAGCAAGGATGTTTTTGATGTATTTCTTAGTAAAGCTGTTCAGTCTTAAATCGCTTAATGCTGCTGCAGGGTCAAATGCAAGATTGATATACTGCTGCTCTAATTTCTGTTTCAATATAGGTATGTCAGTCATACGGATATCCTTAGTTACATTGAAAACAAAGTTCTTGATTGTACTATAATCAACAGAGCGGTAATTTGTGACTCTGGATACAATTAACACATCAATAAATCTTGCTACCAGATTAATCTTCTCAATAATAACTGGCCACGAATCTTCATAGCATACAGAAGCTAATAAAAGTTGTGGCTGTAATGTGAAGTTAACCTGAGCGTTATAATATACATATTTTGTTTCTTCAGCGAATGTTGTTTCTGCCTGACGAATACGCTCATAAACCTCTGCAAATTTAGCAAATTTCTTTATGAACAACTCAAAATCATCGGAACCATTAAGCCCTAACTTATCGCGTTCATCTCGCACCCATTTATGGAAGGAACCACCGATAATGTCAAAATCCTTATTTACTGCACCGGCTTTTGTCTCACGGATTGTTTCTGCATAGTGAGCTCTAAGCCAAGCTTTAATAAATGTCTCGTCACCCTTGTCATCATCCTTTTTCAATGTAAGAACTTTATCCTTCCAAATACCATTCATCTTTTCACGTGATGAATCGGATTTTATTTCTGAAAGAATATAACCCTTTAACATTTCCGTAGATGTAAGGCTCAAACCACGGTCGTTCATGGTAACAAATACTTTATGAGCGTCCTGCTCAGTTGTTGCTACAATTTCAATAAAGAATACTTTTTCCGCAACCCAATCGCAAAAATGCAGCAGCATTTCATCTGTAATATCTGCAGGAAAAACATCCTGAATATCCTGATATCGACCGTAAAGATTTTTTACAGATTCTCCGGCCCCTGTAGTATCGAAATCAGTATCGTTGAAAATCGCATTCATACAATCCTGACGGTCATCAACGTTGATGTTGAAAGACTTTGTACCAAAGGATTCTGAGAAAATCATAGTCTCAATCATGTTATAACTCTGGCCGATGGTCTTTAATCTGTTGTTAAGGTACATCAACAATAGTGTCAAAGACGAGAATCTTTGCTGACCATCAATGATTGCATTTTCTCTTCCAGCCAGAACAATAGAACCCATAAAATATGCACCGTAATCAGCTACAGCTTGTCTTGGGTCATCTGTTTTATAATATTCCAAGAATTCTGATGTAAGGTCATCAATCAATTCTTCTATGTGCTTACGCTGCCACATATATTCACGCTGGTAGTAGTGAATCGAATATTTTGTATTTTGTAATAATTGTTTTAGGTTCTTAGGCGAACCTTCAATCTTCTTCATTAGGCTTCCTCCTCCAGAAACAGCCCCGGTACATTAAATTTTATGCTGGCCGCTTCTGTCATTACGCTCGTGTTCCCACATGCTAATAACGAGCTTTTTAATTTTAATTCACCGCCACTACCATCATGAACAACATATTCCTCTTTGTGATTGCGGATATAAGTTGCTGATTCTCGTGAGAAGCCATTTCTCTGAAGTAGAATCGGTAATGGATTTGTTGTTCCAAATTCAACATACTTATACCAGTCATTATCAAATTCGGTAACATCGTGAACTTTTTTATATTCGTTTGAAAATCTCAAGAAGTAGTTCGAAATGCCAAATAGGATAACATTTTCAATCACTTCTAATGTATCGGCAAACACCACATTTCTGTGTTCCTTCGTTCTATCGTTATAAGTTGTAGGTGGTTGATATGCCGACACTCTAAAATTATCAGGATGGTTTTTATGATATTCGATAGCTCTCTTCATGATATAGCTTAATCCAGAACCCTCCATCCACTGCCTGCTATATTACCGATAGTCGAGTTTCCGGATTAAACAACATCTAAATCACTCACTCAAATTGAGTTTGCACCCTAGATAACGTCTATCCTAGTGCCACAACCTACGACATCTAATCCACAGCCTAAACCCTCTGATCGTTTTTACAGTAGATATGTTTCAATATAAGAAATACGGACTTTCATGAGCTACCTACTAATCTCAAAAAATCCCGTAAATACGCTACTTTTTGCTATTTATTTCTCTTTCCTAGACATCAAACAGACCGTCTCAACGGTATTACCAGATCCCACAAAGCTTATAGTTTCAACTTTTTTAATGTTTCTGCGTATTTTCTATAACCAACTATTGTATCTTGAAAATCTTTTTGAGCTTCTTGAGGTAAATCTTTAATAATCTCTTTCTCAACAAACTCTGCTATTTCTTTCATAGCATCGGATATGTCTTTTATTATCTGTTCAAATGTACTATTTAAGGTATAATGCATCAATCGATTTCTATATTGATAAATATGCATACTGGCAACGAATGTATATTCCATTTCACATACATTCTTTAACCTCAAAATTCCCGATTTAACATCAACACTTACAAAATCTCCTGCCAAATAATCTGAATATTTAGCCTTATTCAAATCAGAAAAAATGAGCGTCCAATGTTCTTGCTCTAACCTATATTTAACAAGTAATTCCAAACAATTTGCCAAATTCAATATAATATGTTTCATGGTTAATTCATCAAAATCACCCTGACTAGATAAATACAAAAATGGATCTAACTCTACATTTACCATTTCCATAGAATCATGTATATTATTCAAAAAGAAAAGTTCATATTTCATACCCATTCACCCATCACTTTTTACCTACTTCTTATTAGATTCCACTTCTAATTTCGGGAGATTATTCAAGCTTACTGTTTCCAACGTCTGCAATTGCTGTACCGTTAACATCCGAAGCAATTCCATCCGCTCTTTCTGATTCTTATCCTGATTAATTAAAACAGCATTATAGCTTTCCAAATTTGCTAGTACCAATAATTGGTTTAGCGTTGCCGCATCCCTCATATTTCCTTTCGCAGTTGGATTTTCATCTTTCCACTGTTTTGCGGTTCTTCCAAATAAAACAACATTCAACATATCTGCTTCATTAGCATAAGTATAAGCCACCTGTGCAGGCGTTAATTCTGGCGGAATCAAATTTTCTTTAATTGCATCTGTATGTATCCTGTAATTCAACTTAGAAATCTCTCTATTTAAGTTCCAATTCAAAGACAACCGACTGTTCTCATCTGTCTTTAAACGCCTATAGTCTTTCATAATATATAACTGAAACTCAGGAGAAATCCAAGTTGCGAAAGACATAGCGATATCGCTATGAGCATATGTTCCCCCATAACGTCCTGCTTTTGAAACGATGCCAATAGCATCTGTCGCTTCTATCCATTTCTTGGGTGACATTGTAAACGCATTGGCTCCAGCCTGCTTTTTAAACCCCTCGAATTCGAGGGGTTTAAAGTCTGGATTATGTAACCTTTCCCATAATCCTAGAAATTCTATAACATCCCGATTTCTCATCCAGTTTTGAATAACCGCCGTCGGGTCATCGCTCTTATACCGGGCAATATCCGTTAATGAAATAAATTCATTCTCAAAATCCTGCGTATAAATTCCAATATCTATCCCATTTGCATGAATTGTATCTTTAATTATTTTCCCCATTGTGCCTCCTGTAATCACATCATAATATTTGAAATACCTTATTTTCTTTCCTTTTAAGAAAAATCTGCTGAATAACTATCTTCCTCTTCCCACATTTTCCAATATGCGTCAATATAACTCTTAATACAACCGGGATATATATACAAATACTTCTACACACCCTTTTATACAACTCCAATATTTTTTCATCACACGCAAGGTCCAATAGATAATCAAGCAAATGCGATAATTCAGCCTCTGACACAGTTCTACTACACACATCTTCAACCAACGGCAAATAAAACTCATAGGCTTTTTGATGTATTTCAACTATCTGCTCTACAATCTGATAAATCCTTTCATCCATTAAATTACCTCAAAATATTTAAGTGCATCCGCTATCGCTTCTACCTTCTCTTTCGGTGGACACTTCCTCGGCTGTTTCAATTCCTCTACCGCATTAGGAGCATCATACATTGTTAATCCCAAAGACCTTTTCACCTCTGCAATATACGCAGTATGTACTTTAAATCCATATTTCTTTTCAACATATTTCTGTATCATTTTATATGTAATTTTCGGTTTCGGCTGATATTTCTTTGCCCGCTCTGCAATCGCATCCAACGGCACTTTCCCCTTACCTTTTCCAAATTCCACTTTTACATTAATAACACTATCTGGTGATTTGTGGGACAAAAGTGCAATGGTTTCCACGTGGCTAGTTACAGGAAATGTTTCTATATATACATCTCCTACTTGAATGTTTCAATAAATGTATGCTTACCATGATTGGATTCATAAACACGAATCTCACAATTTTTAGGCTTTGGTCTCCACTTAATACCGTTTTTACGATCTTCTAGATAGCCACATAAAGAACGAATAATACCACCATGACATACAATCAATACATTCTCATAATTCTTCTTTTCAAGTTCCTTTAAAAAGGATTGACTTCGTTTGACCATACTCTTGACTGATTCAACCGACTTAGGATTTGGCAATAGTTCAGGAAAAGCCCAATAGGAAGTCATTTTTAATCCCAATTTAAAGTAGTTTCTCAATTCATAATCCCCAAAATCCACTTCAATAATACGAGAATCAATCTTTACATCCTTTTGATCTACATTGCCAATAATCGATGCTGTTTGAATCGCTCTTTGTAGAGGGCTTGCATATACCGCATCAAAATGAATATCACCAATCTTTTTTCTTGCCTCTTTTGCTTGTTGAATTCCCGTCTCATTTAAAGGTTCATCTGTAAGTCCCTGCATTAATTTTTGTTTATTTAAAGCCGTCTGGCCATGTCTAGTAATCCAAATCTTCATTCAATTACTCCCTCAATCAAAGTCTCTACGAGCATATAAGACTTTTCCAATAACCTTTACCGGCAATTCTTCCACCTCTTCCGGCGTAAAAACCTTTGTGTCAATCTTAGGATTTGCAGCTTCTAAAATCATTAAACCCTTTTTATATAAAACACGCTTTAATGTCGCTTCCTCACCCACAAGTACAATCGCAATACTTCCAGACTCCACTTCATTTGTCTGTTTTACAAAGACAAGATCTCCCTCATAGATATGGGCGTTGATCATAGAGTCTCCGCGTACACGTAAAAAGTAATCCCCTTTTTTACCATCATGACGATTTAATTCAATGTACCCCTCAATATCTTCCATTGGAAAACCATCATATCCAGCTTTTACACTACCAACGATAGGTTTGATTCTTTCTTCTTCATCCAAAATGCTTTTGACATCACAATCCAACATATCGGATAATTTCTTTAATGTATTGGCCTTTAAATGTGTGCTTTCCCCCTTTAACCAACGAAAATATGTAGCACGACCAATTCCTATCCTTTTAGCCGCCTCATCATGTTTAATATTATTTTCAATCTCATATTGTAGTAATAATTGTCTTAACTGCATAGTTACACCACCTTTATCTATATAGTATCAAAAAATAAATAAAATACCAGCAAAAATTTATTAACTTTTTAAGAAAGTCTCAAATCTATCTTGAATTTTTATTTATTTTTAACTATGATTTTATACGAACGATATGGGGTGTGGAGGTATTTATGCAAAAAACATATTTATGTATTGATTTAAAATCCTTTTATGCATCCGTAGAATGTGTTGAACTTGGCCTTGATCCATTCAAAGTCAATCTTGTGGTGGCCGATCCTACACGAGGTGGTGGTGCCATTACACTTGCTGCAACACCAGCCATTAAGAAATTAGGCGTATCGAGTCGTGGTCGTATCTTTGAGATTGATCCAAAAATTGAATATATGATTACTCCACCTAGAATGCATCTATATATGGAATATAGCTGCAAAGTCTATAAAGTCTTCTTGGAATTTATTGCCAAAGAAGATATTCATGTTTATTCCATCGATGAATCTTTTTTGGATATCACAAGCTATTTAAAGCTCTATCAAGTCAATGCCAAAGAATTGGCAAAAAAAATGTTAAATCGTATTTATGAAAAAACCGGCCTTACAGCTACTGTAGGCATTGGAACCAATCTGTATCTTGCTAAGATTGCGATGGATATATCCGCCAAACATAATGCGGATCGCATGGCCTATTTAAATGAAGACTTATATCGCCAAACATTATGGCATCATACACCTATGACTGATTTTTGGATGCTTGGAAACGGAACAGAAAGAAGATTACACAAATTAGGTATCTATGACATGTATGACTTGTGCCAATTCCCTATTGAAATATTATATAAAGAATTTGGTGTAAATGCCGAATATATCATTGACCATGCTTGGGGCAAAGAACCTACGACCATTCAAGACATTAAAAATTATAAATCGAAACAACATTCTATATCCAATTCCCAAATTCTTTTTGAGGATTATTCCTACCAAAATGCTTTTGTGGTTATGAAAGAAATGGTGGATCAAAATGTATTGACATTAACCGAGAAACATTTGGTTACTAAACAAATCTCATTAATGATTGGCTACTCCAAAGATTGTATCAAACCAAGCTGTGGCTCATGTAAGATTACGAATTGTACAAACTCCTATTCCATCTTATTAGAAGAATTCAAACGACTCTATATTCGCATTGTGAATCCAAATTATCCCATACGTCAGATTGCGATTAGTTTTCAAGATGTGAAAAATGAATATTATTATGAGAATTATGATTTATTTACAGACGTAGAAAAAGTAGAACGAGAAAAAAAGCTACAAGAAACTTTAGTTCAAATCAAACATCGCTATGGCAAGAATGCCATCTTAAAAGGGATGAATGCCTTAGATTATGCAACCGCTAAGAAAAGAAACACATTGATTGGTGGCCATAACGCATATTAGAGGAGTTTTCACTCCTCTAATTCTATGTAACTAATTTGTTTTAGATTGATTTTTGTCTTTACGATTTGAAAAATTTGCGTATCCAGATTGATTTTAGAAACTACGCCTGTGATTCTTTTATAATTGATACGATCATAATACTCAATCGTGACAAGTTTTCCTTTTTGAATTTCATGCACTCTTTCATTTAAGATTTCATAATCATCCTGCGATAAAATTCTTGGACTTACAATTTCTACTTCACATTCTTGAATCATTTCTTTAAAGCCTTTTAAAGAATCAAAGCTCTGAAAGATCTGAGCCCGATTTTCTTTTTTCTTATGTATTAAATCCATATATATCACATCCTTATAAGGATATCATACGTATTTATTATATAATTTCAAGATAGATTTGAGACTTTCTTTAGAAATTTTCTAAAATGTATTTTTGTGTGTTCAAACACTTTCTTAAACGTACCTGTGTATTGTCTTCATTTGTATCCGCTTGTTTAAAATGGTTTGAACTTGCCAAACGAGAATAGTAGGCATCTAGATAATCTTGTAGTTCCATATACTTATCTGTATCTAGATTTAATTCAAAACCTTCATGAGTTGCCTTAAAATCATTCATTTTATCAAGCTCTGCAAGTAAGCCATCAATGATTTCTAAAGTTAATTCATCTTTTTTAGCTGCCTTTAAATATTGGTTTAAACGCTTTTTAAAGACCATTGTATTAAAAGTACCATTCTCTTTCATCTTCTCTACTTTCTTTTTAAAGAAATAAGAACCAATAGCTAAAGAAGCCGTTGTCGATAATAAAGCTATAAATTTTATTTTCTGTTTCTTTGTCATAAATAAAAACCTCGATTCATCTATCTTTATTTTACTTTAAAATGAAAAAACATTCCACTAAGGAATGTTAGAATCGAAGCATCTGCATAAATGTCGTTATAAGCATCGAAAATACGACAAATACAACAACAAGTATAATTATAAAACTACGAAATTTTTTTCTCACATGAGCCTCCTATAGAAAGTTGAATTTCTTTTAATCTCTTGATCCACAAAATCTGCATCGAACTTTTCAGTAAGCGTAGATGTATCGCTAAATAGATTTGTCCCAAGACCAAGTTTGTCCCCTTTGATCTTATAACCTAAAGCCGCTAATATTGTAGGATAAAAATCCATGGTCGTAAAGTCTCGATTTTTTTCTTTTACAGGCTTTACTCTTGAATGAATGAATGTGTTCCAAACTCTTCGATCATAGTTCGATGAATAAGTATCATGAATATATTCAGCCGCCATACTTGTATGATCACCCTGAATGACTATAACTGTATCTTTGTAGAAATCTTGTTTCTTTAGCCATTCCATAAAATCTTTTAGATTTTCATCTGTATGATAAATCGAATTCGATAAAGATTCTTTAAATAAATTCTTACAATTTTTAGATTGATACCCATAAGGATGATGCGTATCAACAGTCAACATTTCAAAGTCAAAAGGTTTAGAAGATTTGGATAAATCTAAGATCTTCTCTTTCGAAAATTCAAAGAGTTTATCATCTTCAAACCCCCAGAACGCATGATAATCCTTATCAAGAATTCCTTCTTCTTTTAAAGAAACTGTGTCTTGAATATCATAATGACCATGTTGATCAAAATAGCTTCGTCTACCTCCAAATGTTGCATCTGAACCAATCATAAATACACGATTATAGCCATCTTTTTCTAGAATATCGCCAAGTGTATTGACTTTAGGCATAAATGGAACTTTATCCTTACAAAATTTATGTTTTAAACTAAAAATCAAAGGAAGACCTGAAGTACTCGCAACAATACCACCCGTAGTCCAACCTGTTCCTGTTAAGACTCTAGCGCCACCAATTTTTTCATGTTGCGAAAAAGAAACGGAGTCTTTTGTTAGCTGAGACAGATAAGGCAATAAATCTTCATTGGCATCTCCTCCGTCTTCTTTTTTGGCATAGGTTGTTTCCATCGATTCTAAATAAATGTGAATAAAATTCATCTTCTTTTCGGGTGAAATCACTTCAGATTCTACAAAATATGTATCATAAAAATCGGTTTTCTTAAATTGATCAAAGACATATGAAAAGAAATGAATTTGACAAAGACCATATGTACAACAAAGTAAGAGAATCGTTTTAGCAATATTAATAGGAACCCAACTAAAAATAAGGCCAAAAATAAAGCCTGGAAGCAAACACTTTTTCATCCACCCAAAAATAAATTGTGTATTGGTACCTTCTAATGGCACTTTAATGTGGTATACAATTTGTTCAAAACTAGAAAGTCCAAAATAAGAATAGGCCCACTTACTCGAAATGGCCAATGTGAATGCGAATGTAACAATAAATATACTCATAACCAATCCTTTCGAAAGACAAAAATAGGTCATAAGACCTATTTGTTGCACTTATTTTTTAAAGTCTGACTTGGACGAAACTTAGGAAGTTTTGTCGCCTGAATCATCATTCTTTCTTTTGTCACAGGATTGATACCCATTCTTGATTTACGATCAAATATTTCAAACTTACCAAACGCCGTAATATCGACATGACCATCATTTGCCAAGGCATCACTCATTTCATTAAAAATCAAATCAACTGCATATGCAGCATCTTTTTTAGACATATTTAATTGAATTGATAAAGTCTGTGTTAAAGACTCCTTATTAACATACTTTCCCATACTAAAATTCCTTCTTTAAATCACGAATCATTAAATCTTGTGCACAATCACTTGGAAGTTTTCCATTATATAAGATTTGGTAAACTTCTTCACAAATTGGCATATCAATACCATTTTCTGTCGCAACACGATGCACAATTTTTGCGGTACGAACACCTTCTACAGTCTTTGTGTTGTTCTTAAAGAAGTTTTCAACAGAATTTTCTTTACCAATTTGATATCCAGCCTCAAAATTACGAGAATGTACACTTGTACAAGTTACAATCAAGTCTCCAATTCCAGTAAGTCCCATGAATGTTTTTTGTTGACCACCAAAATGAACACCATAACGAATCATTTCTTGTAAGCCACGCGTAATCAAGGCTGCGCGCGTATTATCTTGGTAACCTAAACCAGACAAGATTCCAGAAGCAATAGCCATGACATTTTTAATCGCAACTCCAAGTTCTGAACCAATTTCATCATTACCTGTATAAATACGCAAATATTGATTTGAGAATAAATTTTGAACGGTAAGCGCATCCTCATTTTTTAAACTGATCGCATCAATTGTAGTCAATAAACGAATAACAACTTCTTCTGCATGACTTGGACCAATTAAACTTACAACTGAACTTAATTTATCTTCATCAATACAACGACGAATAACTTGTGACATTCTTTCATTTGTTTCTGGATGGAACCCTTTTGAAACATTGATGATGATTGTCTTTTTTTCTAACAAATCATTAATTTGATGACAAATCGGATCAATTGCGATTGTAGGAACGGCCAATAATACAATATCGGCTCCTTTTACGCATTCAATATCTGTCGTAGCTTTTAATTCAGGATTTAATTCTACATCCCCAAAATATTTTGAGTTTTTATGATTTTCATTGATGTCATTCACTTCATTTTCTGCAACACCATAAACCATAACTTCTTGATGATTATCTTGTAAGACTTGAGCTAAAGCTGTCCCCCAGCTTCCACTACCAATCACAACTGTACGCATATTTAACTCCTTACTATGAGCGTTTACGAGCCAAAATTTTAATTGGTGTTCCCGTAAAGCCAAATGCTTCTCTTAATTTATTTTCAATATAACGAGCATAACTAAAATGTAATAATTCTGGATCATTCACAAATAATACAATCGTTGGAGGTTCAACTGCAACTTGACTAGCATAATAAATCTTTAATTGTTTACCCAAGTGTGGTTTTGCCGGATTCATCATCTGTGCATCTAGAATCACATCATTTAAAATATTTGTTGGAATACGCAAAGTACATGCATCATGTACCTGATCAATCAAAGGAATCAATTGATTCACTTTACTTCCAGTCAGTGCTGAAGTAAACGCAATTGGTGCATAGTTCAAATATAAGAATTGAGCACGAATTTCCTTTTCAATTTTAGCCATTGTCTTTTCATCTTTTTCAACTGTATCCCACTTATTGTAGACAATGATGACACCTTTACCAGCATCATGCGCAAGACCAGCAACATGTTTATCCTGATCACGAATACCTTTTTCACCATCAATTAAGAATAAAACAACATTACTACGATCAATAGCACTTAAAGCACGTAAGATCGAATATTTTTCAATATTCTCATAAATCTTACCTTTTTTACGAATACCTGCCGTATCAATGATCATATATTCTTTATCGTCAACATGAAATGGCGTATCAATCGCATCACGCGTTGTACCTTCGACATTGGATACAATAACACGATCTTCTTTTAAGATTGAATTGACTAAACTTGATTTTCCAACATTTGGACGCCCAATGACACAAAATGAAGTAATACCTTCATATGGAGATAAATTCTTTTCTGGAAGTTTTTCCATGACAATATCCAATAAATCTCCAAGCCCAATACCATGAGCGCCACTAAGTACAACAGGATCTCCTAGACCTAAGGCATAGAACTCATATACATTCATCTGCATTTCTGGATTGTCCACTTTATTACAAGCCAAAATAACTGGCTTTTTACACTTTTGTAGTTTTCTTGCGATAACTGTATCATCTGTCATTACACCTTCTTTTGCCGAAGTTAAGAAAATAATAACATCCGCTTCTTCAATCGCAATATCTACTTGCATATTGATTTCCTGGGCAAATGCCTGGTCCTCAATTTGAATACCACCCGTATCGATCAAGCGAAAAGTTTGTGTCAGCCATTCCACTTCACCATAAATTCTATCTCTTGTTACTCCGGGCGTATCATCTACAATGCTCTTTCTTTGTCCAATCAAACGATTGAATATCGTTGATTTTCCAACGTTTGGCCGACCAACTATGGCCACAGTACCTCGAATCATATTGTGGTCCCCTTTCTACATTATTCGACTATTTCTAATACTTTTGAAACGACTTCATCTATAGTTAGATTTGAAGTGTCAATTTCAATCGCATCTTCTGTTTTTTGTAAAGGCGAAATTTCACGATGCGTATCCTGATAATCTCTTGCGACAATATCCTGATAGATTGTCTCATAATCTGCATTGATTCCCTTAGAAATATATTCATCATATCTTCTTTGGGCTCTTGCCTTACTTGAAGCACTCATAAAAATCTTAACTTCTGCATCCGGCAAAACTACAGAACAAATATCTCTACCATCTACAATAAAGCCTTTACTTGCACATACTTTTTGTTGAAGATTCACTAATTTTTTACGAACGATCGCAAGCTGACTCGTTTTACTTGCCTGCATCGAAACATCATTCATACGAATTTCTTTAGAAACATCTTCCCCATCTAAATATACATGATTTTCTTCGTCAAAATGAATATCAATCGAATCCATTAAATCACTCATCGCATTTTCATCATGAATATCCATGTTGTCTTTTAAAGTCTTATATGCTACACAACGATACATAGCACCCGTATCCAAATGTTTCATACCTAACTTTTCAGCAACAATATCCGCAATCGTACTTTTTCCGACCCCACTAGGGCCATCAATCGCAATATTAATTTTTTTCATTTCAGTCCTCATTAAATATTCTTAAATGTCCAAACCAAATAACCAATAATCGCAACTAAGGCAATAATCAATATACCTAATACGACATTTAATACGATTTCTGAACCCTTCTTCCCTTTTTTACTTGCTTTTTCAAAGTCCGAAGTTTTCATGCGCATTTTTGCACTAGGCATAGATTCAAGTTCATCACGTTTTTCTTTTTTACGCTTTGACTTTTTCTTCTTTTCATTTTTTTGTTGTTCTTCTGTTTTATCAAAATCATCACCAGATAAGAACATTAAATCCAAATTGTCATTCACAGGTTTTTTGACATCTTCTACATCATCACTTGTTAAGACAATTTTTTCTTCCTTTGGTTCTTGACGAACAGGTCTTTCAAACTCTTGTGTTGTAGGTTTTGAAATCTTCATTGTCGAACCTAAATCTTCATCATCTGTTTCCATTGGAATCACATGTTGATTTCTTTTTCTTGTTTCACTTGTTGAATCCAATTGTTTTAAAATATTGATCTGCGTATCATCTGTAATACGATTTCCATTATCAATATTGTATTGTTTCACTTCCCCAAGAAGATCTTCCATAACTGGAGAAGTAGGCATTTCTTTTACAGTTGGAGAAACACGCACCGTATCATGTGGATACAATGGCTTATTGGCATGTGAACCACTATCTACACGTGATAGTCTTTGTAGTTTTACTGGCTGCGCTTGAGCTGCAGTTGTTTCTTCATCTAAACGATCTCTAAGTTCTTGATACTTTTGTTTTCTTGAAAGTTGAGTCATAAGTACCTCCTAAACATTCCTTACTATTATACACTATTCAACAAAAAAAGAAAAATAGGCAATCGCCTATTTTGCACGTCCTGAATATTTACCATCATTTGTATTTACTACAATCAACTCATCTTGATTGATAAATAAAGGAACTTTTACTTCTAATCCCGTTTCTAAAACAGCGTTTTTACTTGCAGAAGTAGCTGTATCTCCCTTAACGGCTTGTTCACACTCAACGATTTTTAAAGTTGCCTTATCCGGTAAAATAACACCTAAAATTTCACCTTCATAACTTGAAATATTTACATTTGAGTTTGGAACAATGAAGTTTCTTTCCCATTTTAGACGATCCATAGGAATTTCGACTTGATCATATGTTTCATTGTCCATAAATACCATGGCATCTTCTGTATCATATAAATATTGCATTTCTCTTTTTTCAATTTGAGCAGGTTCAACCTTTTCTCCACCACCCCAAGACAATTCAACATTACTTCCTGTACGAATGTTACGAACTTTTGCCTTAACAACCATGGCACTACGAGCGGTTTTATTTTGTGACGCTTCTAGAACTGTATAGATTTCACCATCGACTAAAATTGTAAGACCTGGTTTTAAATCATTTGAACTAATCATGTTTTTCTCCTTTAAAATTGTATGTTTAACCTAAATTATTTTATATCACGCTTGAATTTTGTCAAGAAAAAGAAAAAAAGCACCGAAGTGCTTTCTTTCATCGAAAGGATCGATAAAGTAATTTCTTATGTGTTATTAAGGAAGGATATATACACACAAGATGGATTTTGAGTCGAAAGGTGAGCCATACTTTCTATCTCTTACCACCCATATAATACCCCTATTTCGTAAACTTGTAAACCCTTCCACCTATTTTTCGAAAATTAAATCAAAATTTGTCATTTCAGCCTTATTTGAAACACCCAAATTATAATTTCTATCCTTGATCAATAATAATAGATCTTCATCTAGATCTGGGTTTTGACAAGCCGCTAAAAATAGACGAATGGCTTCCATAGCCAATAATTGAGCACGATCATATAGATCAAAGAAACTTTCCGTTGAAACAAACGAACTGTCACTAGGATGAACCCAACGCGTATGTAAAAGATTCATTACATCATATGGATCATCTGGATGATTCGGAACAATATATCCAGATAAAGAATTATAGGCTTTTGTGAAAGTCTCTAATGTTTGAAGTGCCTTTAACTTATCTCCAGAAGCATCATAGAATAGCGTTTCAATAAAATGCCAATCGTTTAAACTTTCTAGAATTTGATGTGGCTTAATATCAAAACCTAAGATTTGACGAATGGCCGGAACATAAATACGCGCAATCGCTCTAGCTTGCTCTTTTGTCACATCACAAACTTCATAAAATTTAAAATCTTCAATCGTACACTCACGCTTTACTTTCAACATGATCGCATCCAATAAAGATTCAAAACGATGATGATACCAAGCACTTTTTCCTTTGCATGGACCAGTACGATAGAAAACATAAGGATGACTAGTCGCATCCAATGCCCAATGACATAAATGCCCGCAAACATAGGTCATCATATCTTTTTTGATGTCTTCATCTTGTTCATTACGAATTGAAATCAAAGCTTTTTGGTAAAAATCATTGACATGAGCTGCATGAAACATGCTTCCTGCAACTCTTAAATCACTTTTCTTATAAAAATCTTTTGGATTCATTCCATGAAAGAATAGAAAATCAGGTCCATTTGAACCGATTTCTAAAAGTTGTAGTCTAGGCTCAAATAGATCATGTGTACTTTCATCCACTTTATCAAAGATTTCCTGTGCAAATAAAGTATGTGTAATAATATTAGGCATTGTTTTTTACCTCCTCAATCAAACCATGATATACAATATATTCAGCATATGTATCCATTTGGCAATATGTTGAAATGGCCTTTTTTACTTCTTTTTTCTCTTCTTCATCCTTATCATCATATGTACGATACGCAAATACGGCATTCAAACCATTTTGAATATCTAAATCAAGATAAGAAACATCTTTTGAAAAGACGGGTAATATACTCTTTAAAGAATAATGTCCACGCATTTTTGAATTATAATACAATCCAGCTTCAAATGGTTTTGATAAATCTACCATTCTAGAACAGATTGCATCTAATTCTTCTTTATATTCTTCAAATTGACTTGCAAGTTGCTTCAACCTTAGCTTCTCAGCTCCTTCCATATTGTATACAAGAATCGTCCCTGTTTTTGGAAGGTCTTGAATCAATTGTTCGACAAAATGTCTTCTACAGTCTTTCGATTCAAAGAAATTATAATGTTTCAAATTCCCGTCTTGTGTTTCTACATGCAAACTATATTGGAAACACAGTACATCAAAAGGCTTCATATTTTCATAAGGTGGTATGGCAAAGGTATCCCATTCAAAATCTAGATATGAAATTGGATACTGAATTTGTTTCATCCATACTTTTAATGCGGCCCGATCCATGAATGGTTTATTCGTTTTACTTGCCATATATTGCGCATATTGAAGACGAAACCCTTCAATTTGATTCAATGGCAATTCATGAATATGACGAATACCACGATTATAGGCATCTAGTTTATGTTGATTGGTCGTAAAAAACAAAATAGAATCATCAGGTTCATTGGATTCGTCAAAACATACAGAATAATAATTACATCTTCTTAATGCCGTACATTGTTTTGTACGCACTGGAGTGATGCTAGTGCGATTCAAAATTTCTTTGGTTCTTTCAATCCAACGATCCAAATCAATATCCACTTCCTCTATGCACTCGGCAATCGTTTTCGATAAATGATTACGCTTATTGAATAGCTTATCACTTATGCATAACAACTCATTTAAATCTAGACTTTCTTTTCGAATATATTCCTTATTCAAATACACAATGCGATTTTGAGTCACGTGAATACCACAATGAGATAGAATGATTTCATTGATTTTCATAATCAACGCCTCATTCTCTTTTGGATATGCACTTAAATGTGGATATACAGCCATATATCCATTCTCTACTTTTTTTAGATATGGAATTTTTGTACGACACTCCTTATATTCGAATCGTGCAAAACATACGACATCATTTTCTTCTAATAACTTTAAAGATTGTTCATTTGAATCCATGGAATGACCTAAACCGCAATTTGTTGCGTTTAGATACGTTTGCCAAAGGTTTGAGAATGGACAATCCATTTTATAAAAACTTTCTTGGTGAATTGAATTGTGGACACTGTTCCAACAAAAACAGTCACATTTCATTTCACGCATTAAATCTGATACATGTAACATAAAATTTTTCACCATTCTTATTGTACTTCAAAAATCAAATCTTTTCATCCTTTATAAACGTTTAATATTTTTTTTACGCGCATAACATAGTTTGACTTCACATCTTCTGGCTGCAAGATTTCGACTTGATTTGTCATCGCAAATAAAGATTGATACAAATTCGACATGTCGTCTGTATAAAATTCAAAGTCGGTGAAACCCTCTTGTTTATTGATGATTTGTAGTTTATTACCCCAATATTTTTCTTTAAACAAACGAAGACCATTCTCATTATGATAGACTCTGACTTGTATTTGTTTTAAATCTAAAGGAATTAGGGAATGCTCTCCAATATAGTTACTTAAATGGAAATGATTATCACGAATAAAATGTCTCGATGAGATTTCACATGAATACATACGTTCTAAGCTGAAACGATACATACGATAATCTTTTCTCAATAAGGAAAAGCCAATTAAATAATAGGATTTATGATAGTGAATTATTTCGTAGGGCTCAACCTCAAATTCTTTGGGGGTTTCATCTTGTAAAGATTGGTACGACAAAAGGACGCAAAGGCCTAGATTTATGGCTTGTTGCGTCTTGTCGATCATAGTTGAAGTCTTTTGATCCAACTTGATTGAATTTGACATGTAGTGCAATGAATCGTTTGATGAAATTTTACTTGTCGCAATAATCTTATCCATGGCATCACAATATAAAGGGAGTGGTTTAAAATCTTTTTGTGTACGCATAAATTTATACGATTGTACCAATGCATCCTTTTGTTCGTCACTAAAAATAGTGACCGGAAGATCATATTGATCATTTAAGATATAGCCTCCATAGCGTCCTTTCACTTCTTCTACGTTATAACCTGCAAGGACAAGCTCTTTTTTAAATTCACGAATATTTCGTGGATTTACTTCTAGTTCTGAAGCAAGTTGTGTTGTATTCATCTTTCCTCTTGCCTTTAAAAGTTGTAGCATGCGAATGCATAAGTTTGTTCGATTCATAAGTAAATTTTTCTCCTTCACTAATAATTAAACAGTTGGAGATAAACTCCTCTAAGAACCGTACGTGCAGTTTTCCCGCATA
>OJNW01000375.1_pt1 | contig 32873 bp, 27 predicted proteins | sample 1597951 | NCBI WGS metagenome assembly OJNW01 (sample SAMN01915212, study PRJEB22387) | human gut metagenome | isolation source: stool | host: Homo sapiens | place: USA | reverse complement strand
GCTTTGAATGGATAGGAGCTTATGACATTACCGCTGACGAGCTTCTTGCCGGGACAGACACCGCCAAGACCGAGAGCAAGACCGCACAGGCGCAAATGCTCATTCTGGAACTGCTTGCGGACGGAAAGCGTATGCCGAGCGCAGAGCTGGAAAAGGCAGTCAATGAGCGTGGGATTTCCTCACGCACCATGAGAACGGCAAAGAGCCGTATCGGGGACAGACTTGTGACCGAGAAAGACGGCACAGCATGGGTCTGCTATCTCCGAGACTGACAACAGGAACACGGCAAGCGTGGCAAAGACGGCAAGGTTTTTATAGATACCTTAATGTTGCCGCCTTGCCTTGTTCCCTCATACCGACACCGCCCGATGATGAACAGTCACCGGGCATTTTTCATTTACAGGAGGATTTTGAATGAACAATACCGCAACCAACACCGCCACTTGCCCGACTGTCAGAAAGCAGATCGGCAAGACAACCTATATCGTCCGTGTGCATTTCAGCCAGACCGCAAAAGAGACAATGGAGGACAAAATCAAGCGTCTGCTCCGTGAGGAAGTCCGCAAAATGTGACTTCTTTTTGGATTTGATGAAAAAGTCCTTGACTTTTCGTCTCTGGAAAAACAGCCAAGTCGATCCTGATTTCCTGTGGTGCGCGCCTTGCTGTATTCGACATCGCAGAACTGCGTGAAGTCACGGCCTATGATGAGCTGGAACTGGACACTTTGGGAGACCGGAAAACTGCCCTGTTCCTCATTATGAGTGATACAGATGACAGCTTTAACTTCCTGATCTCCATGTGTTATACCCAGCTTTTCAACCTGCTCTGCGAAAAAGCCGACGATGTGTATGGCGGCAGGCTCCCAGTCCATGTACGCTGCTTAATTGATGAAGCCGCCAATATCGGGCAGATTCCTCGTTTGGAAAAGCTGGTCGCTACCATCCGAAGCCGTGAGATCTCCGCCTGTCTGGTGTTGCAGGCACAGAGTCAGCTCAAGGCGATCTATAAGGATAATGCGGATACCATCATCGGCAACATGGATACTTCCATCTTCCTGGGCGGTAAGGAGCCAACCACCCTCAAGGAGCTGGCTGCCGTGCTGGGCAAGGAAACCATCGACACCTACAACACCGGAGAGAGCCGTGGTCGGGAAACCTCCCACTCGCTCAACTATCAAAAATTGGGGAAAGAGCTGATGAGCCAGGATGAGCTTGCTGTTATGGATGGCGGCAAGTGTATCCTCCAGTTGCGTGGTGTGCGTCCTTTCCTTTCGGATAAGTACGACATTACCAAGCACCCCAATTTCAAGTACACTGCCGACGCGGACGATAAGAACGCTTTTGACATTGAAGCATTCCTGTCCGCAAGGCTGAAACTCAAGCCCAATGAGGTCTGCGAAGTATATGAAGTAGACACAAAGGGCGCTTAACTTCGTTCCGCTTTTGAAGGGAGTGATCTTATCTATTCGCCGCACCTGCCCTCTATGGGCCATTGGCGTACAAAGCGGACAATCGCAAGAAAAAATAATGAAAAAGGAGGACAGCCGGAATCATGCCCCCGGAAACCGGGCGGCAGATTGTTCCGGCTTTTGTATGCCTATGAAACATGACAAACCTATTTTTTAATCAGATTCCGGCTAACAAACTATATGGCATTTTTTGAACAGGCAATCACCGTTCTTCAGACACTCGTTATCGCGCTCGGTGCCGGTCTTGGTATCTGGGGCGTTATCAACCTGCTGGAAGGTTACGGCAACGACAACCCCGGCGCAAAGAGCCAGGGCATGAAGCAGCTTATGGCCGGCGCTGGTGTAGCCGTAGTCGGCATGGTCCTTGTACCTCTGCTCTCCGGTCTTTTCTCTGTCTAAGCGTCCCTGCATGAAATCCTTGCCGCTCCCGCAGCTTTGCGGGGGCGGCGGAAAGGAGGTTGACACCGTATGGATTTCTTACTTGAAGCCCTGACAAATTGGCTGAAAGAAATGCTGGTGGGCGGTATTATGAGCAACCTTTCGGGGATGTTTGACAGCGTAAACCAACAGGTCGCGGATATATCCGTACAGGTAGGACAGACCCCACAGGGATGGAATGGCAGTATTTTCAGTATGATTGAGAATCTGTCCAACTCCATCATGGTGCCGATTGCAGGCGTGATCCTGGCTATCGTGATGACCGTAGACCTGATCCAGATGATCGCAGACAAGAACAACCTGCATGACGATGTATGCTAATAGCGAGGACTTTCAAGTCCTCGCTATTACAACGATGGTCAGCTCATTTGTGGCAAAATGGAATGACCCAAGCACCAGTTTGATGATCTGCACTAATAATTAAAAACACTATTTCGATTAAAATAGAGTACGCAAATAGGTAGGACCATCATCACCGATAAGCATTTCAGTGTGTCCAAATATCAAATAATAGGTTTCGACGACAATTGAAATATCATCAGCGTGCTTAACCACGATGCAAACTGGTATGACCGGAATTTGTTTGCTGTAAATACCCGAATTAAATGCAATGATATTTTGTTTATCTTTTTCCGAGACAAATTCGCGGTATTCTTCTTGGCATATCAAAAAAGGGTTATTCGCCAAGTGTGCAATACCTAATAATTCTATTGATAAGCAGAGCAATAACAATAGCATAAATACTTTTTTTCGCCTCCACTTTTTGAAAGCGAAGATGGGTATTACGGATGCAATCATGACAGCAATACATATTTGAACAATATATATTAGCAAAGAAATAATCGCCAAGAACATAAACCGATCTCCATGTTATTTAACAGGGTCTGTCGATGAATCAAAATTCCAATCGTCGTTTGCAGCCGCATAAGTCCAAGCGTTTTCATCTGCTGGAACCCAATTCAGATTTGATGGGATGCCAAGACTGCGGATGGCTTCGTGTTCATCCGCAAAAACGCTCCATGTACCGCTACCAAGCAAACGATATCCTCTTTGAGCAGTCACCTTGAATCGACCATCATTGGGATAGTTATTGGCAGTAGTTCCTTTTGTTCCGTTTATATACCAATAATACCATCTTCCGGCAACCAAGTCGGACGTGTCATCCACACCAACGCAAAAACTCACTTCCTGATTATTATCTAAAAAGTTAGTACCAATATGTATAAGCCTGATCCCAAATTACTTCAAGGTGATGGTAACTGCCGTCAATTGTATTGACTCGTTTCAGGGTATTCTCAACTGCTTTGTGCTCAGAGATTTCTTCCACTGTCGGTGTTTTGGAGATGCGTCTACTTGACATCACACCAGAAAGGGATAGTTCAATGTCAGAAACAGGTGCGGTAGTATCAACAACAATATACTTTAGTTGAAAAAAGCGCATAAGCAGACCGATTAACAGTCTATCTTATGCGCCAACAGAAACGATTTTGATACGACCTCTCCATACCTGGGGAACGCACCAATGCCGCATTCGAATAAAGCCGGACTGTGCATCATGAAAACGATACATGGCGTAACCTCCTAATCATAGTATGTCAGACAGATAGTCTATCTGCATAATAAGTATACCACGTTTTTAGGGCAGAGACAACCCATAATTCAAGAATAAGTTGTAACAATTTTGTGAATGCGCAGGTAACCTCTGTACCATATAGGAAGCAAGCTGATTTTTCGGCTTGCTTCTTTATTTTAGGTCGTCCCTTATCAAAATACTATCTGAGACTTTGCCAAAAAGCGTTTTTGAGATTGTAGTAAGGGTAGAGGAGGAAAAACGCTCCGGTCGAGCCTTACTAATGGTAACGCCAATGTCACCATTGGTATGTCGTAATCCCGCTGCTGCGATGCCATAAAAACAGAAAAAAAGTCGCAGCAACGAACGGCGGGCGATGGCAACTCGTTCACAAAATGTTTACAAATACGCACCCTGCTTTTTGCCGGAAAGATGTCCGTTGTAAAGTGAAGGGAGGCTTGGAGCAGCAGAGAGCAAGATTCTACCGAGGTGCCAGATTTCGCATTTCGCTCATTCTGTCCCATCGGAATCTTGTTGGGGAGTGCCTTCCCCAAACCCTGCTATACGCAGCCTGACGGCTGCGGCAACCTCGCGCAGCGACAGAGCTTTGCAAGCTCTATCGCTGCGCAAGGTTTTGAAAATCACCTGAGCTGAAACCGGCTCCCGCAGAAAAATTTTTCTCACCGGCATACTCAACAAACGGCAGATTTCTGTCCGTTGAAAAGTAGAAAGGGCAAAACATGGAACAAAACCGGAGGCTGATTCACTTAGTAAGGTGGAGAGGTTTTCAGAAATTTTTTCTCCGGCAGTACCAAGTTTTCGAGAAAAAATGTCCGTTGTATGTTGAGAGGGGCTTCCAAACCGGAAAGCCCTTCCCGCGCCGGAGCCGGTAACAGTTTGACCCCGGCGGCACGGTGTTCCTTGACAAGTGAATAGCTTTTTCAGACAACAAGCTCTCTGTGATAGCCAAACCGAAGGGTGCGCCATGACCTCCCGCGTGGGAGTGAGCGAGAAACGCCAGCTTCGGGAAAGCCGGGTCGTTCCCGGTGGGCGATGACAGCAGAGGGCAGCTACTCCCCATCCGGGATCGTCCGAGCGTGATAACAACCGTCGCAGACCATCCGATGAAAGGCCGCATCAGTAAATTGCGGGCATGAAGCGAGTGCCGAGAACGTCAGGCAGTCTGAAAAGGCAGAAGTTATAAAGTAAAGGGCTTTCCGCTCTGGAAAACCCTTGTGAGTTTGAGCCAGTAATAGGGTGCAAATTCGCCCCGAAAACGGCGATAAGTGAAAGGAGATGAAGCCCATGCCCCGCAAAAAGTATGACACGCCGCACCGCAGCCGTGTTGTCAAGACCCGCATGACCGAGGAAGAATACGCCGATTTTGCTGCCCGCCTTGCACCCTACGGCATCAGTCAGTCCGAGTTTATCCGCAGAGCCATTCAGGGCGCAAGCATCCGTCCTGTTGTCACGGTTTCCCCGGTCAACGACGAGCTGCTTGCCGCGCTTGGAAAGCTGACCGCCGAATACGGCAGAATTGGGAATAACCTCAATCAGATTGCCCGTGCTATCAATGACTGGCACAATCCCTATCCCCACCTTGCCGCAGAAGTACGGGCGGCGGCTTCCGATCTCGCCGCTTTGAAGTTTGAAGTGCTGGAAAAGGTAGGTGAAGCCGTTGGCAACGTTCAAACATATCAGCTCTAAAAACGCCAACTACGGCGACGCTGAAAAATACCTGACCTTTGCGCACGACGAGTTTACCATGAAGCCCACGCTGGACGCAGACGGGCGGCTTGTGCCGAGAGAGGATTACCGCATTTCCACGCTGAACTGCGGCGAGGATGATTTTGCGGTTGCCTGTATGCGCTCCAACCTCCGCTATGGCAAAAATCAAAAGCGCGAGGACGTCAAGAGCCATCATTACATCATCAGCTTTGACCCGCGGGACGGCCCGGACAACGGGCTGACCGTGGATAAGGCGCAGGAGCTTGGCGAAAGGTTTTGCCGGGAGCAGTTTCCCGGTCATCAGGCGATTGTCTGCACCCACCCGGACGGGCATAACCAGTCCGGCAACATCCATGTGCATATCGTCATCAACAGTCTGCGGATCGAAAATGTGCCGCTGCTGCCCTACATGGACAGACCTGCCGACACGAAAGCCGGATGCAAGCACCGCTGCACCGACGCGGCGATGGAATATTTCAAATCCGAGGTCATGGAGCTGTGTCACGAAGCAGGTCTTTATCAGATCGACCTTCTGGGTGGCAGCGCAAACCGCGTCACCGAGCGCGAGTATTGGGCAAAGAAAAAGGGACAAGCTGCGCTGGATCAGGAAAACGCCGCCCTTGCCGCAGAGGACAAGCCCACCAAGCCGACACGTTTTGAAACCGACAAGGAGAAGCTGCGCCAGATCATCCGAAAAACGCTGAACGAATCGTTCACCGTCGAGGATTTTGCGCGGAAGCTGCTGCAATACGGCGTGACCGTCAAGGAGAGCCGTGGGCGGTTTTCCTATCTCACCCCCGACCGCACAAAGCCCATCACGGCGCGGAAGCTGGGCGACAGCTTTGATAAATCCGCCGTGCTTGCCGCTTTGGAGCAAAACGCCCTGCGTCCCGTGAATACCCTCACTTCAAGTGATGGTATTCCTCTTGACCGCACCCTATCTTCAAACGAGGGTGCTTCCGGCAAGACTGCCCCTAAGCAGAGTGTACCGCAAGCCCCGACTATCGGGCGCATGGTTGACCGTGAAGCAAAACGCGCCGAGGGCAAAGGCATCGGCTATGACCGCTGGGCAACGATGCACAACCTAAAGGCATGGTCAAAAACCTTCATGTACTTGCAGGAGCATGACCTTCTATCCCCGGATAAGCTGGGTGCCGCCGTGGATGCCGCCGGTGCAGAAGCACGGGAAGCACGCAGCCGCTATGACGCTGCTACTGCCAAGGTAACGGACAAAAAAGCGATGCTGGAAGCGATGGACAATTACCGCAAGACCTATCCCGTTATCAAGGAGTATCGTGCGATCCGCAAGGAAAAGGACAAGCAGAAATTCTATGCCGCGCATGAAGCGGATTTTATCATCAACGACGCTGCCAAGCGCCAGCTTGACAAGCTGGGCGCACCGAAGCAGCTTCCGAAGCGCAAGGAGGTCGTTGCAGAAATTCAATCTCTCATTTCTGAGAAAAACGAGTGCTACAACGATTACCGCGAGAAAAGCGACCGGCTGCATGAGCTGATGACCATGCAGCGCAACTATCAGATGGCGATGCCGCAGCCGAAGCGAGGGCGCAGCCATGAACAGGAGCGATAAAAAGTAAAATGCCGCCAGAAGCGGCGGCATTTGCAGACGGTCAATCCGTTTGATCTTCACTTGTTTCAGTCAGCAGCTCTATGAACGCTGCCGGAGCGTACACGGGGATCGGTGCTTTGCTGTAATCCTTCGTGTTCCGCGTCACGATGCAGTCCACGCCGGAGCGTACCGCCGTTTCGACCATCACGGCATCTTCAAAATCTGAAATCTCCGCTGAGATTGCCTTGCGGATGTCCAGTGCCGTAGTGTCCAGCAGACCGAACAACGCGCAGAGCTTTGTCAGAACGTCGCGGGTCGCTTTGTCGCTGTGGGTCTGCCGGTGTGTCAGGTAGTAAATGTCCGTGATGGCTTTCGCCGTCAGGAAGCCTTCAAACTGCCGGTTGGCGCAGAGCAGGAAAATCGACTGTGCATCCTTGCAGAACGGTTCGCGGCTTTGCAGCGCATCTACGATAACACAGGTATCAATGACAGCTCTCATATCCGGTTCAGCCTTTCTTCCTTTGCTTCCTCCAACGTCACATCAGCCGGAAGAATCCCGAACAGAGACTTGGCAATATCTACTCTGTCCTGATGGGGATTGGAGAGCTTGGCGACAACCTTGCCGTTGCGGGTGATGAAAATGTCCTCCGTCGCTGCAAGCAGAAGATACTTTCCGAGATTGCTTTTCAATTCCGTCGCAGTAATCGACATGATCTGGTTCCTCCCTTCGTGATTTGGTTCATCTTTATTATATCCGAATCGGACGAAACATGCAACCAGTTCGTGCGAAATATTTTGTGAACCGTCCGATAACTTTCTGCGACTGGAACGGAGCAAATGTCCCTCCCAAAAGCGCACAGAACACGCCGAAGGGACTCACCCATACCGCAATACCGCCCGTTCCTTAAATGGGGCGCACAGGGCGAAAAAAGCCCGAAAATGATACTGAGATTTACAGTTTGACCGTCTGCCGGAGCGTAACGCTTTGGCGACAGATAGGAGCGTGAAAATGCCGAGAATGAGCAAGCAGCGGCGTTTGGAATGGTCGTTCTTCCTCGACCACCGAAACCGCATTTCCTACAATCCCCTTTGCCGTGGGTGCATCCACGGCTGCAAGCAGAGTTTCAGGGCAATCGTTGTTCTTTGCCCGCATTACTGGTCAAAACGCTGGAAACCGCCAGACTGAGGGCTGTCACGATTCGTTATACCCCATTTCCCGCGAAGGAGGTGACATTCCATCACTGAGTACATGAGAGCGGATACCCGGCTGCCGCCGTATCTGCCATATCCCCGTTTCCTGCTGCAAGCAGACCTGACCCAAACGGCGAAGCTGCTGTACGCGCTGCTGCTTGACCGGGCAACACTCTCACAGGCAAACGGCTGGCTGGACGAGGGCGGCAGGATTTACCTTGTGTTCCCCATAGAGAAGATTGCCGCCGCGCTGGACAGAAGCACCATGACCGTGAAAACCGCTCTTTCCGAGTTGGAGGACGCGGGGCTGATCAAGCGGCGCAGGAGCGGCTTTTCCAAGCCGAACCGCATCTATGTGAAGATGCCGCCAGACGGACAGAAAACTTTCCAAGTGACAGACAGAAAGCCTTCCTCTATTGGGACAGAAAACTGTCCGACTGATGGACAGAAAATTGTCCCTATGATGGAAAGAAAACTGTCCCCTAACAACCTGAGTAGTAACAACCTGAATCAGAACCACCTGAGTAGAGAGAGTGAAGCGCCCGCCACATACGGGCGGTATGAGAATGTTTTCCTGACAGAGAGTGAATATGCCGAGCTGCTGCGGGATTTTCCCGACAGGCTGGACAGGCTCATTTCCGAGCTGTCCTCCTACATGGAATCCACGGGCAGAAGCTATCAGAATCACGCTGCCACCATCAGACGGTGGGCAGAGAACGATAAAACAAAGGGTGTCCCAAAGCAGGGCATCCCTGATTACACCTGTAAGGAGGGAGAAAGCCTATGAACGATTTTACCGATATTGTTTCCAAAGCGATGGAAGTCAGCCCCGACGATGGCGATTACACCGGAGAGGACGGCTTGCTGTACTGCGGCAAGTGCCATACGCCGAAGGAAGCCTATTTTGAAGATGGTCATGCCGCCCTGTTCGGACGTGACCGGCATCCCACGAACTGCGCCTGTCAGCAAAAACGCATGGATGAAAAGCGGCTGGCTGACCAGCAGCGCAAGCATGAGGACACCGTAAAGGAGCTGAAAAAGGACTGCTTTGACACGCCGAAGCTGCGGGACTGGTGCTTCGCACAGGACAACGGTGCAAATCCGCAGATGAAGCACGCGAGATTTTACGCCGACAATTTTGATACGATGCTCCTTGATAATATCGGCTATCTGCTCTGGGGCAGCGTCGGGACGGGCAAGAGCTTTTTCGCCGCCTGTATCGCCAACTCCCTGATGGAGAAAGAAATCCCTGTCCGCATGACGAACTTTGCCGCCGTTCTCAATGACCTATCCGGCAGCTTTGAGGGCAGAAATGCGTACATCGCCCGCTTGTGCCGTTATCCGCTGCTGATTCTGGATGATTTCGGCATGGAGCGCGGCACGGAATACGGACTGGAACAGGTCTACAACGTGATAGACAGCCGCTACCGCAGCGGCAAGCCCCTGATCGTCACCACCAATCTGAGCCTTGACGAGTTGCAGCATCCGCAGGACACGCCCCACGCCCGCATTTATGACAGACTGCTGGAAATGTGCGCCCCGATCCTGTTCACCGGGACAAACTTCCGCAGGCAGACCGCACAGAACAAGCTGGATAGATTAAAAACAATGATGAAGGAGAAGGAGTGCCTATGAACAATACCGCCACCGCAACCGCAAAAGAAACCGTGCGCCGTCCCGCACCCGCCGCTCCTTCCTCTGCCGGAAGGATGACCCGCAGGGTGGGCAACACCACCTACCGCGTGACGCTGCACTTCAAAGAAAACGGCAAGGAGGATATGAACGATAAAATCAAGCGGCTGATCAAAATGGGCTGCGAAGGTTGAGAAAGCGAGGAATTACGATGAAAACCCGGAAAAGTTCACATTGTCCGCTTTACTGCGGCTTAGAAATCGGCTATACTGTAATTGCCACAAATGAGCTGGCTGTCTGAAAGAGGTATCGTTATGAACAACAGACAGTCACAAGAAAAAATCACCGCCATCTATTGCCGCCTGAGCCGCGACGATGATCTTGCCGGGGACAGTAATTCCATCATCCATCAGAAGGATATGCTCACGCGCTATGCCCGTGAACGGAATTTTCCGAATGTATCGGTCTATTCTGACGACGGTTGGAGCGGCACGAATTTTGAGCGTCCGGACTGGAAACGCCTGATTGCCGACATTGAAGCCGGTAAGGTTGGCATTGTCCTTGTAAAAGATCTCAGCCGAGTGGGTCGTGATTACCTCCGTGTGGGCTTCTATACGGAGGTCACCTTCCCGCAGAACGGCGTTCGCTTCATTGCCGTCAACAATGGCGTGGACAGCGCCAATCAGTCTGAAAACGACTTTGCACCCTTTCTCAATATCATGAACGATTTTTACGCTCGTGATACAAGCAAGAAGGTCAGCGCCGTCTATCGGGCAAAGGGCAACAAGGGCGAACACACCGGCAATCATCCCATCTACGGGTATCTGAAAGACCCGGAGAACAAGCAGCGCTGGATTATCGACGAGGAAGCTGCCGCCGTTGTGCGCCGCATCTTCCGTATGGTCATTGACGGCAAGGGTGTGTACCAGATCGCGGATATTCTGTCCGAGGAAAAGGTACTTTGCCCGTCTGCCTACCTTGCCGCAAAGGGTGTCGGCAACCGCAGGAACAGCAAGTTTGAAGATCCCTATCGCTGGTGGGGTACGACGGTGAGCTACATTCTCGCCCGCATGGAGTACATGGGGCATACCGTCAATTTCAAAACCTTTAAGACCTGCTACCGGGACAAGCACCGCAAGCAGGCTCCCAAAGAGGACTGGAAAATCTTTGAGAATACCCATGAAGCAATCATTGACAAGACCACATGGGAAACCGCGCAGAAGCTCCGCAGGACGATCCGGCGCGGTGACCGCAATAAAGAGCCGAATCCGCTGACCGGGCTGCTCTACTGCGGCGAGTGCGGCGCAAAAATGTATAACGAGCGCAGCAATGGGGACGCATACCACAAGACCCCGAAAGACAACTACGTTTGTGCTTCCTACCGCAAGAAAACGACCTCCTGCACCATTCACTTTATCCGCTCGGAGATCGTCCGTGACCTGATTCTGGATGCGCTGCGAAATGTAGCGACCTACGCCAGAGCCAACAAGGAGGATTTCGAGCAGCTTGTGATGCAAACCACCTCCGACGCGAGAAAGCGCAGTCTGCAAAGCGGCAGGACGGAGCTTGACCGCATCATGCGCCGCACAAACGAGTTGGACACGCTGCTGCAAAAGCTCTATGAGGACTACGCCCTCGGACGCTTGCCGGAGAAGCGGCACGCGAAGCTCTCCGCGCAGTATGAAGCGGAACAGGCGCAGCTTGAACAGCGCAGCGCCGAACTGATGGAGCAGATGAACGCAGAACAGGAAGAAAGCGTCAATGTTGACCGCTTCATGGAGCTGGTAGACCGCTATACGGACTTCACCGAGCTGACCACGCCCATGCTCAATGAGTTCATCGACAAGGTGATCGTCTATGAGCGCAGGAAGATCAACCGCTATCAGTACGACCAGAGAATCGAGATTTACTTCAATTTCATCGGCAAGGTGACGCTGCCGGAGGAAGAAACGGAAGCCGCGCCGGAAGCCCCCAAAACGCTTCACGTTGCCAGCAATTCCAGCTTTGCGCCCATCGGGGACTACCTCTCCGCGCAGGGCGAAGAAGCGATTGCGCTGCCGTTCTCCAAGGTGGAGGAACTGACCGGGAAGCCGCTCTGCAAGTCGGCGTACAAGTATGCTTCCTATTGGTATCCGGCGCAGGACAGACCGCTTTCCAATACCATCTACAACGCAGGATATGACGTTGACCGCGTGGACTTAGCCGCCGGGATCGTGTATCTGACGAAAGCCGCATAATTGAACGAACACCCCGCACCGTGCGTTTACAGGACGCATGGTGCGGGGTGTTTTTGCGTTTTCAGCGGTTTTAGGCGGGATATTCGATGCCCTGTACGCAGGACGCACCTTTGCGCTTCACGGAATCGGACGATAACCAGCTAAACCGCAAAAGGTCACGCGAAACCACGCACCGGCTGTACTGTGCCGTGAATCGCGGAACGGTGCAATCCATACGCGCAGACAGCAGATACTTCACGAATCAGGCAAGCATTGATTTTCACTGCCTGATTTCAAGTCTGTTTTGCCTGAAAATCCTTGCAAATTCGGCTTGTTTGCAAAGTGTTTACAGTTTCATTTGAAAAACCGTCTTGACAATATTCATCGGACGTGGACACCTGGATGTTCTTCAAGTGGATATTCAAGACCGCCTGCGCCGTGCTCATCGTCACCAACACATGGAACATCGTCATGGGCGTGTTCGAAGCTACTCAGAGCGTTGTCAACAGCGCGTCGGGCATCATCATATCGGACACGTCTCTGACGTTCAACGAGCATATCGCGGGATTTGAAGCTGCGCTTGCGGAAATGGAGGTCTGGTCGCTGCTGGGACTGTGGCTGGAGTCCGTGGTCGTGCATCTTTCCATGTGGGCGCTGACCATCTGCATTTTCATCATCTGCTACGGCAGAATGATCGAGATCTACTGCGTGACCTCCATCGCGCCCATCCCCATGGCGACCATGGCCAACCGGGAATGGGGGCAGATGGGCCAGAACTACCTCAGAAGCCTGCTGGCGCTGGGGTTTCAGGGCTTCCTCATCATCGTCTGCGTGGCGATTTACGCGGTGCTGATCCAGAACATCGTGGTGGAGAGCAGCGTCTCGGCGGCCATATGGACGTGCATGGGGTACACGGTGCTGCTGTGCTTCACGCTGTTTAAGACGAGCTCCCTTGCCAGGAGCCTGTTCCATGCCCACTGACGGAGGTGATGAAATTTGGCATACGTTCCCGTACCCAAGGACTTGAACGCGGTGAAAACCAAGGTCATGTTCAATTTAACAAAACGGCAGATTCTGTGCTTCGGCGGCGGCGCGCTCATCGGCGTACCGCTTTTCTTTCTGCTCAAGGGCCATATCGGCAGCAGCGCGGCGGCTCTTTGCATGATGCTGGTCATGCTGCCCTTCTTCCTGCTGGCCATGTACGAAAAGAACGGTCAGCCGCCGGAGAAGCTCATCCGCAACATCGTGCAGGTGTGCTTTCTGCGCCCCAAACAGCGCCCGTACAGGACGAACAATTTCTACGACCTGCTGAACCGGCAGGATATTTTGGATAAGGAGGTCTACGCGATTGTCCACAAACAAAAACCCCGCAAGAAAGCTCACACGAGCCGAGCGAAAGCAGATCGACGCGGCGATTGCAAGAGCCAGGCGTCAGGATAAGCGAAAGAAGTCCGCCCAGGACAGCATCCCCTTTCAGCGGATGTACCCCGACGGCGTGTGCCGCGTGACGGACAATTACTACACGAAAACCGTGCAGTTTCAGGATATCAACTACCAGCTCAACCAGAACGAGGACAAGACCGCCATTTTCGACGGCTGGTGCGACTTCCTCAACTATTTTGATTCCTCCATCCGCTTCCAGCTCTCCTTTATCAACCTCTCCGCCACGCGGGATACCTACGCCCGGCGCATCGCTATCCCCTTGCAGGGCGACTGCTTCGACAAGCTCCGCACCGAGTACACCGGGATGCTGCAAAGCCAGCTTGCCCGCGGCAACAACGGGCTTATTAAGACCAAGTACCTGACCTTCGGCGTGGAGGCGGACAGCCTGAAAGCGGCAAAGCCCCGATTGGAGCGCATCGAGACGGATATCCTCAACAACTTCCGCCGTCTGGGCGTGACGGCGGAGAGCCTGAACGGGATGGAGCGCCTGCGCCTGCTGCACGGGATGCTCCACATGGACGAGCCGCAGCCCTTCCGCTTCTCGTGGGACTGGCTGGCTCCCTCCGGGCTGTCGGTGAAGGACTTCATCGCGCCCAGCGCCTTTGAGTTCAAGACCGGCAGCAGCTTCGGCGTGGGCAGCAAGACCGGCTGCGTATCCTTCTTGCAGATTTTAGCGCCGGAGCTCAACGACCGGATGCTGGCGGACTTTCTGGATATGGAAAGCTCCCTTATCGTCAGTATGCACGTCCAGTCCGTGGATCAGGTGAAGGCCATCAAGACCATTAAGCGCAAGATCACCGACTTGCAGAAAATGACCATTGAGGAGCAGAAAAAGGCGGTGCGCTCCGGCTACGATATGGATATTATCCCCTCCGACCTTGCCACCTACGGCACGGAGGCGAAAAAGCTCTTGCAGGAGCTGCAAAGCCGCAACGAGCGTATGTTCCTTTTGACCTTCCTTGTGGTGAACGTGGCGGACAACAGGCAGCGCCTCGGCAACAACGTCTTTCAGGCGGGCTCCATCGCCCAGAAGTACAACTGCCAGCTCACGCGGCTGGACTTCCAGCAGGAGGAGGGCTTCATGTCCGCGCTGCCGCTTGGGTATAACCAGATTGAAATCCAGCGGGGGCTGACCACCTCCAGCGTGGCAATTTTCGTGCCGTTTACCACCCAGGAGCTGTTTCAGGACGGCAAGGAAGCCCTGTACTGCGGGCTGAACGCCCTTTCCAATAACCTCATCATGGTAGACAGAAAGCTGCTGAAAAACCCCAACGGGCTGATCTTAGGCACGCCCGGAAGCGGCAAGTCCTTCTCCGCCAAGCGTGAGATCGCCAACGTGTTCCTCGTCACGAATGACGATATCATCATCTGCGACCCGGAGGCGGAGTACGGCCCGCTGGTGGAGCACCTGCACGGGCAGGTAGTGAAGATCTCGCCCACCTCCACCGACTACCTGAACCCCATGGATTTGAACCTGAATTACAGCGACGATGAAAACCCGCTGAGCCTGAAATCCGACTTCATCCTCTCCCTGTGCGAGCTGATCGTGGGCGGCAAGGACGGCCTCATGCCGGTGGAAAAGACCATCATCGACCGCTGTGTGCGCTCTGTCTACCGGGAATACCTGAGCGACCCCCGCCCGGAAAAAATGCCTATTTTGGAGGACTTGTACAACGAGCTTCGCAGGCAGGACGAAAAGGAGGCGCAGTATATCGCCACGGCGCTGGAAATCTACGTCACCGGCTCCCTCAACGTGTTCAACCACCGCAGCAACGTGAATATCGAAAACCGCGTGGTCAGCTTCGATATCAAGGAGCTGGGCAAGCAGTTAAAGAAGATCGGGATGCTGGTGGTGCAGGACGCGGTGTGGAACCGCGTCACAATTAACCGGGAACAGCGCAAGTCTACCCGCTACTATATCGACGAAATGCACCTTCTTTTGAAGGAGGAGCAGACCGCCGCGTATACGGTGGAGATATGGAAGCGATTCCGCAAGTGGGGCGGCGTTCCCACGGGCATCACCCAGAACGTCAAAGACCTGCTCTCCAGCCGTGAGGTGGAGAACATCTTTGAAAACTCCGACTATGTGTATATGCTCAACCAGGCTTCCGGCGACCGGCAGATTCTGGCGAAGCAGCTCAACATCTCGCCCCACCAGCTCTCGTATGTGACTCAATCCGCCGAGGGCGAGGGGCTTTTGTTCTACGGCAGCGTGATCCTGCCCTTCGTAGACCGCTTCCCCAAGGATACGGAGCTGTACAAAATCATCACGACAAAATTGTCCGACCTCTCCGAACAAACCGGGGAGGAAGCGAAGGACGCCATTACAGAGTAAGGAAGGAGAAAAGAATATGGATAACCACCTTATGATTTTTGAAAGCGCAGATTTTGGTCGGGTACGTTCCGTGCTGAAAGACGGTGCTCCTTGGTTTGTTGCGGTTGATGTGTGTAAAGCTCTCGGATTGAACCAGGTTACGCGCGCAATGTCCAGATTGGACTCGGATGAAGGTGGGTTACTTGAAGTACCCCACCCCCAGAACGCCGATAAGACGATTGAAATAAATGCAGTAAGTGAAGCCGGACTCTATCATTTGATCCTTTGTTCCAAAAAGCCGGAAGCGAGAGCCTTCAAGCGCTGGATCACCCATGAGGTCATTCCCTCCATCCGCAAGCACGGCGCGTATATGACGGACAGCCTGTTGGATGCGCTGGAGGCGCACCCCGAGGCCGTGCCGGAGTACCTGAACCGCCTGCGCAGCGAAAACGCCCGAAACCGGGAGCTGACCCGCCGTCTCCGGCTTGCCCTCCCCAAAGCGGAGTATTACGACGCCTTTGTTGACCCTGCGGACTGCACCAATATCCGCACCACCGCCAAGGAGCTGGGCGTTCCCGAAAAGCAGTTTACCCGGTATCTGGAGGAAAAGAAGTATCTGTTCCGGGACAAGAACCGCAAGCTCTTTCCCCGTGCGGTCAAAAAGAGCGCCGGTCTGTTTCTGGTGAGGGACTTTTACACCGAGCGCGGCAAGCTGGGACACTATACCCTCATCACCCCGGCGGGCAAGCGGCATTTTTTGGAGAGAACGGATGAAATTCTGTTTGAATAACGCTCTTAACCCATCAGCAGTCCCATCAGGAGGTGATGAATATGGCAAAACGCTCGCCAAGGCTGATTTTTACCGAGGAAGAACGCGCCCTGCCGGAGCTGGAACGAGCTGTCCGCAGGGCGGACAGGGCGGCGGTTAAGCTGGAGAAGGCCGAAGCGAAAATTCCCAAGAAAACCGTTAAGGTCAGGGAGCGCGTTGTGGACAGTGAGAGCGGCAAGGTCACGACGCGCCTTTTCTTTGAGGAGGCGGACAAAAAGCGTCCGCCCTCCAAGCTGGCGCACGCCGCAAGGAAAGCGCCGCTGGATACCGTCCGCAGCGCAGTCCACCGCAAGCTCCGGGAGGAGGGCGACGACAACCCCGGCACGGAGGCGGCGAACACCCTGACCGAGACGGCGGAGCGCACCTGGCGCATTGCGGAATCGGCGCACCGCTCCCATGCGGAAAAGCCCTACCGCAAAGCGGACAAGGCGGAAGCCGCCGCAGACAAAGCCAATCTCAAGGCGCTGAACAAACAGTACGAGCAGGAATACGGCAGGGCTTCCAACCCCTATTCCCGCTGGCAGCAGAAGCAGGCCATTAAAAAGGAATACGCCGCCGCAAAAGCGGGGAACGGCGCGAGGAATACCGTCAAAGCGTCCGAGACCACCGCGAAGGCGGCAAAGCGCGCCGCCGAGGGAAGCAAAAAGGCCGGCAGCTTTTTTGTACGGCACAAGAAGGGCTTTCTCATTGCGGGCGGCGTCGCCGCCGTGATATTGCTGCTCATGACCTGCATTTCCTCCTGCTCCACGCTGTTTCAGGGCGGGGTGTCCGGCATTGCGGCCTCCACCTATCCGCTGGAGGATGCGGATATGCTGGCGGCGGAAGCCGCCTACTGCGCCATGGAGGACGAGCTGCGGGAATACCTGAACAGCTACGAAAGTACCCACGATTACGACGAGTACCACTTCGACCTGGACGAGATTGAGCACGACCCCTATGTGCTCATTTCCATGATTACCGCCCTCAAGGGCGGAGAATGGACGATTGACGAAATAGGCGGGATTCTGGAGACGCTGTTTGAAAAGCAGTATATCTTAACGGAAACCGTCACCACGGAAACCAGATACCGCACCGAAACGCATATCGGCTACTACACCGACGAAAACGGCAATCTGCAAAGCTACGAGTACGAGGCGGAGGTTCCCTACACCTGGTATATCTGCCATGTGGAGCTGGAAAACTTCAACCTCTCCCATGTGCCGGTGCATATCATGTCCCACGATCAGCTTTCCATGTACGCCGTGTATATGAGCGTGCTGGGCAACCGCCCCGACCTGTTCCCCGGCTCCCCGTATGTGAACCGGTACTACCACACCCAGTATGAGAAGTATGAGATACCCCCGGAGGCGCTGGCGGATGAGCAGTTCGCCGCCATCATCAAGGAAGCGGAGAAGTATCTGGGCTACCCCTATATCTGGGGCGGCAGCTCGCCGGACACCTCCTTCGACTGCTCCGGCTTCGTTTCGTATGTCTACAACAACTGCGGCCTGCACTGGAGCTTCGGCAGGCTGGGCGCGGAGGGGCTGCGGGGCATGTGCGCCTATGTCTCCCCGGAAAGCGCCCGTCCCGGCGACCTGATCTTTTTTGAAAAGACCTACGACACCGCAGGCGCGTCCCATGTGGGCATCTATGTGGGCAATAACAGGATGCTCCACTGCGGCGACCCCATTCACTACGCTTCCATCGACACGAGCTACTGGCGAAGCCATTTTCTCCAGTTTGGCAGATTACCTTAACAACAACCATATCAACGCAAAAAGGAGGATGTTATGAACCCGCGACTTGAAAAGCTGCGTCAGGAGCGCGAGAAGCTGGCGGAAAAGCTCGCATCGCTGACCGCACGGCTAAAAGCCCTGGACGAGCAGATTCTGAAGCTGGAAAACACGGATATTGTGGGCATCGTCCGCGAGAACGGGCTGACCATCGAGCAGCTCGCGGCGCTGATGGAGATGCTGGAAAAGCGTCCCACGGCGGCGCTGCCCGACGAATACAGAAAAACGGAGGAATTTGTGGATGAAGAATAAATGGAGATTTTTTGCCGTGACGCTGGCCGTCGTGCTCTGCATGACGGTCTTTTCCGTTACGGCCTATGCAGGCGGCGGCGATATGGTCGATTCGACAATGGGCGACCCAACCATGGAAACCCCAACTGCAACTACACAGCCGGAGAATACGAATACCGGTGAACAGACCCCAAACGGACAGACACTGACCGTGCTTGTGACCGAAAATGCGGACGGAAGCCATACCGTGACCATCGGGGATCGGAGCTGGACGCTTCCCGCCAAACGGGAGCAGGCCGGAAAGGTGGTCAACGTCCGCACCTATTTGAACCTGCGCACCGGCCCCGGCACGGATTACACCGTGATCGGGCGTCTGCTCAACGGCGCGGAGGTGAAGGTGCTGGAGGAAAGCAACGGCTGGTACAAGGTGGTCGTGCCGGAGCAGACCGGCTATGTATACGGCAAATACCTTGAGGTTCTCAACACCTCTGCGGGAGGCGGTGAGAACGACACGGATACTGCGGGACTGCTGGAGATACTGCTGCAATATTACGCCGCTGCCGGAGGCTCCGCTCCCCTGACCCCGGACGGCAACCTGACGCTCATGGACGACATCGGCTCCGCTTTCGGCGCAGGCAAGCAGTTCATCACCGTGACGACCAAGGGCGGCAACACCTTTTATCTCATAATCGACCGGGACGATAAGGGCAATGAGAACGTCCATTTCCTGAATCTTGTGGACGAGGCCGACCTGCTGGCGCTGACCAAGGACGGCGAGAGCATCGTCCCCGCCTGCGCCTGCACGGACAAATGCGCTGTGGGCAAAATCAACACGGGCTGCAAGGTGTGCAGAACCAATATGAGCGAGTGCGCGGGTAAGGAAGTGACGGAACCCACGCCACAGCCCGCCGAGCCTGCGGAGACCGCGCCCGAAAAGAAGTCCGGCGGTGCGGGGCTCATTGTGGTCGTCCTCCTGCTCCTGTTGGGCGGAGGCGGTGCGCTGTACTGGTTCAAGCTCCGCAAGCCCAAGGCCGACACCCGTGGGGCGGACGATCTGGACGATTACGACTACGGCGAGGACGAGGAAGAAGAGGATTACGAGTTTGAAGATGAAAACACTGCTGACAGTGAGGAGGACAAAAACCAATGATGAATACGACCTGTTACCGGCTTGTTGTGTGTGAAAAGCCCTCCGTGGCAAGGAGCATTGCCGCCGTTCTTGGCGCAGGCAGGCGCGAGGACGGCTTTCTTTCGGGCGGCGGCTACCTCGTCTCCTGGTGCTTCGGGCATCTTGCGGAGCTTTCGGACGCAGACGCCTACGACGAAAAGTACGGCAAATGGCGAAGGGAGGACTTGCCCATCCTGCCGGATAGCTGGCAGTACACCGTGGCGAGGGACAAGCAGAAGCAGATGAACACCCTGCGCACCCTCATGCACAGAGAGGACGTTTGCGAGGTCGTCAACGCCTGCGACGCCGGGCGCGAGGGTGAGCTGATCTTCCGCACGGCGTATAATCTCAACAACTGCCGCAAGCGCGTAAAGCGGCTTTGGATCTCCTCCATGGAGGATGCGGCTATCCTTGAGGGCTTTGAAAATCTCCGCGACGGCGCGGAGTACGACAACCTCTACGTCTCCGCCCTCTGCCGCAGCAAGGCGGACTGGCTGGTGGGCATCAACGCCACCCGCCTGTTTTCCGTGATGTACCACCGCACCCTGAACGTGGGGCGCGTGGTGTCGCCCACGCTTGCGCTGCTGGTGCAGCGGGAAGCGGAAATCAACGCCTTTCAGCCGGAGAGCTTCTACACCGTCCATCTGGACTTTGACGGCTTCTCCGCCGCAGGCGGGCGCATGAAGGAGCAGGCTGAGGCGGAGCGGCTTGCCGGGGACTGCAACAGCAAAACCGCCGCTGTTACCTCCGTCGTGCAGACGGAAAAGACGGAGAAAGCCCCGGCGCTCTACGACCTGACCACCCTCCAGCGGGACGCGAACCGCTTGCTTGGGTACACGGCGCAGCAGTCGCTGGATTACCTGCAAAGCCTGTATGAAAAGAAGCTCTGCACCTACCCCCGCACCGACAGCCGCTACCTCACCGACGATATGGAGGGCGGCGTAAACGCGCTGGCGCTGTGCTGCGCAGGCGTCTGCGGCACGGAGCCGCCCGCAGCCGTCTGTTCGGGGCAGGTGTGCAGCAGCAAAAATGTCAGCGACCACCACGCCGTCGTTCCCACCATGGCAGCGGGCGAAACGGATTTGGAAACCTTGCTCGCAGGCGAACGGGAGCTGCTGCGCCTTGTTTCCCGTCAGGTGCTTATGGCGGTCAGCGCACCCTTCGTCTATCTGGAGACCGAGGCAAGGCTGGACTGCGGCGGAAATGCCTTTGCCGCCAAAGGGAAAACAATCCTTCATATGGGTTGGAGGGCATACACGGAAAAGGGCAAGCAGGACAGTACCCTCCCGGAGCTTTCCGAGAGACAGTCGCTTCCCGTTTCCTTCTGCGAGGTCAAAGAGGGAAAAACGACCCCGCCCAAACAATTCACTGAGGATACGCTTCTGTCGGCTATGGAGACGGCGGGCAAGGAGGATATGCCGGAGGATGCGGAGCGGCGCGGGCTGGGAACCCCCGCAACAAGGGCAGCGGTCATTGAAAAACTGGTGGCCACGGGCTTTGCGGAGCGCAGAAAGGCGAAAAAATCTGTACGCCTCGTTCCCACCGAAGCGGGCGTGTCCCTCATTACCGTGCTGCCCGAACAGCTCCAGTCCCCGCTGCTCACCGCCGAATGGGAGCACCGCCTCAAGGAGATCGAGTGCGGCGAGCTGGGCGCGGACGAGTTCCTCGCCGGCATCCGCGATATGGTCGCAGCGCTGGTTCGGGACGCTGCGCCTGTGGACGGCGCGGAGGTACTGTTCCCCTCCGGCAGACCCGTTGTGGGCAAATGCCCCCGCTGCGGCGCAGAGGTCACGGAGAGCAAAAACGGCTATTTCTGCGAGAGACGGAGCTGCAAGTTCGGGCTGTGGCGGGACAACCGCTTCCTTGCCGCCAAGAAGATCAGCCTGACGAAGAAGATGGCTTCCTCGCTCCTGACGCAGGGACGCGCCTACGCCAGCGGTATCTACTCCGAGAAAACCGGCAAGACCTACGACGCATTCATCGTACTGGAGGACGACGGCGCGCGTTCCTCCTATAAGCTGGACTTCACCAAGTGACCCTCGCAGGCTCCCGCACGGGCGTTTCGTTCCCCTGCGGGAGCCGCCGTTTTTACCATGATCCAAAGGAGGTATACACGAAATGGCTGAAAAACAGACCAACAAGGAACGGCTCAAGGACATCACCGACAGCATCGAGACGGGCATAAAGGAGCTGTTTGAGAGCGACAGATACAGGCAGTACCTTTCCACCATGAGCCGCTTTCACCGCTACAGCGTCAACAACACCATGCTCATCTATATGCAGCGCCCCGACGCCACCCATGTGGCTGGCTTCAACAAATGGCGCGATCAGTTCGGAAGAAGCGTCAAAAAGGGCGAAAAGGGCATTAAGATCATCGCCCCCACGCCCTTCAAGAAGAAAATCGAGCAGCAGAAATTAGACCCTGACACCAAGCTCCCCCTGCGGGACGAGAACGGCGATATTATCACGGAGGAAAAGACGGTGCAGATCCCCATGTACAAGCCCGTGGTGGTGTTCGACGTGCAGCAGACCGCGGGCAAGCCCCTGCCGGAGCTGGCGGCGAACCTTACGGGGGACGTGCAGAATTACGGGGTGTTCATGGAAGCTCTGCGCCGCAGCGCGCCTGTCCCAATCTCCTTTGAGAAGCTGGCGGAGAATATGGACGGATACTTCTCCGTGGACAAACAGCGCATCGTCCTCAGAGAAGGCATGAGCGAGGTACAGACGGTCTGCGCCGCCGTCCATGAGATCGCCCACTCCAAGCTCCACAATAAGGACGAAATCGGAGAAAAATATCAGGAGGTCGAGCTGTTCGGCAAGCCTGCGCTGTTTTCAAACGGGCGCATCGACCGGGATAAGCTGCCGGAGGGCTTGTATGCGTATGACCTGCGCGGCTCGGATTACGATCCGGGTATGCCGGTAACGCTTGAAAGCCATGTCACCGTCAATCACGCCGCCTCTGTCATCACAGCAGCGCCCATTGAGCTGCCGGAGCAGGGCTTTCTGTATCTGGGCGAGGACGGGCTGAACTTCACAGGCGGCGAGCAGACCGTGAAGGAGTTTCTGCACGCACAGTACCCGGAAAAGGCAAAGCTCTCCCGCGCCGCCGAGGAGATTCAGGCGGAGAGCATCTCCTTCGCCGTCTGCGCCTATTACGGCATTGAGACAGGCGAAAACAGCTTCGGGTATCTGGCGACCTGGGCAAAGGACAGAGAGCTGACCGAGCTTCGCGCATCGCTGGAGACCATCAACCGAACCTCATCCTCCCTGATTACGGATATCGACCGCCATTACGCGGAAATCTGCAAGGAGCGCGGGCTGGATAAGGAGACGGAGAGCCTTGCCGCCCAGCCGGTGCAGGAGATCGCCGTGCAGGAGCCGGAGCCGGTCACAGCGCCGGACAACGGCTGCGTCCCCGACCCTGCGATTTCTGTTGAGAGCATGAACGCCTACGGCTACACCGATTCCAATATGCTGCCGCTGACAAAGGAGCGTGCGCTGGAGCTCATGGAACGGGACGTGAGCGTGTATATGCTTCACACGGACAACACCGAGGCCATGGCCTTCGATGCAGAGGAAGTCCGCAGCTTTGACGGCGTCTTCGGCGTGGAAGTCTCCGAATGGGAGACGGTCAAAGACCGCTTCGCACCGCCGGACTATGAAAAGGCGTTCCTCGACAACACCGCCGACAGCTTTGCCATCTATCAGCTTCGGGATAATGATAATACGGCGCAGCTCCGCTTTATGAACTCCGAGTATCTGGAGAAGAAGGGGCTTTCCATTGAAAAGGAAAATTACACCGCCGTCTACGCGGGCGGCCTCGACCGCAGGGGCGATACGCAGGACAGGTTGGACGAACTGTATGAGACCTTCAACATCCGCCGCCCGGAGGATTTTCGCGGTCGCAGCCTGTCCGTCAGCGACATCGTGGCGCTGAAGCAGAACGGCGTGGTATCCTGTCATTACGTGGATTCCCGGGGCTTCAAGGCGCTGCCCGACTTCCTCAAGCCGGAAAACTATCTCAAAAACGCGGAGATGGCCATGGAGGACGACTACGGCATGATCGACGGCGTTATCAACAATGGGCCGAAGCAGACCGTGGCTGAGCTGGAGGAACAGGCAAAGTCCGGCAAGCCCATCTCCCTCATGGAGCTGGCGCAGGCGGCGCGCCGGGAACAGGCGCAAGCGTCACGGCAGGAGAAGAAGCCCTCCGTGCTGGCAAAGCTCTGTCCTCCCGTCAACGAGCCGAAAAAGACAGCGCGTTCAAAGCGCGCGGAAAGAGAGCTGCTATGATGAATTTTACCAACGATGAAATGAACCTCATGTGCATCTACCAGAGCGACAGCCGCAGCGGGCTGATTGCCGCCCTCACCGAAATGCGCGGATACCTGGACGAGGACGAAGCCCAGCTGCGGGAGCTGACCGACAGCGCCCTGCAAAAGCTGGGCGAAATCACCGACGAGGACTACGCAGCGCTGGAGCTGGTGCCGGACTTCGACACGGACGAATAAGGCGGATGCGGCGGGAGCGGCCTTCGGGTCGCTCCGGCTTTGCTTTCACGATTCTATTTCCCAAAATCGAAAAAATATTGATTTTGGGAAATAGATGGTGATGCTTCGCTTGTCTGCACTGCCGCATTGTTGGACAAAATGCGTGTATCCGCAAAAATGTTCAATAGATGCGGTTTGCCCTTCTCTTTACAAAAATGTCCGTTCGAGTGCGTAACATCCGCGGAAAACGCACAGAATGAGCAGGGAGTTTTCGCACTATTTTTTGAAATCACTTGATTTTCACCGGATAGTTGCGTATAATAAGACTGCGAGGTGAAAATATGATAAAGACAACAGCAATGCTACTGGAGGAACTGCGGGAATACGGTTCTCCGAAGTCAAAGCTCGCGCGTATGGCGGAGCGGGGCGAATGCTTTCCCATTACAAGGGGGCTATATGAAACTGACCGGAACGCTCCTGCGTACCTGCTTGCGGGCAGTATTTACGGGCCTTCATACATTTCCTTTGAATATGCCCTCAGCCGCTACGGGCTGATTCCCGAGGCGGTATATGCCGTTACCTGCGCCACCTTTGAAAAGAAAAAGAAAAAGAAGTATGAAACTCCCTTCGGAACCTTCACCTATCGGGATGTGCCGTCCGAGGCGTTCCCGCTGGGGCTTCGGCTCGTGCAGGAGGGCGATTATTTCTACCGGATCGCAGAACCGGAAAAAGCACTGTGCGACCAACTCTATACCCTGCCGCCCGTACCGAACACACAGGAGCTTTTCCGGCTGCTGACGGAGGATTTGCGGATTGAGGAATCGGAGATTGGGAAGCTGGACGGAAATAAGGTTTGCAAATACAGCGGAGCGTACCATACCACGAACGTAAAGAAGCTCTGCTCGCTTTTAAGGAGGCTTTGATATGAACAGCGCCATTGAACAGATGCTGAAAAGCTATCATGTAGAGAATATCTACGACAGAAAGAACGCAATGAAGGAAATCATGCAGGAAATTGTGCTCTGCGGCTTGTCCCGCGCGGGTTTCTTCAAAAAAGCGGCGTTCTACGGCGGAACCGCCCTGCGAATCTTCTACGGTCTCGACCGCTTCTCCGAGGATCTGGATTTTTCGCTGGAAGCGGAGGATTTGGACTTTGATCTGACCGCCTACTTTCCCGTGCTGGAGAAGGAAGTAAAAGCCTTTGGGCTGAATGTGGAGATTCAGGAAAAGGAAAAGACAAAAGAAAGCACCATCCGCTCCGCCTTTCTGAAGGGGAACACGAAGGAACATCTCCTGCTGTTCTACGCGGATGAAAAGGTGGCGGGAAGCGTAGCGAAGAATGAAGCGGTCAAGATTAAGTTCGAGGTGGACGTTAACCCGCCCGCCTTCGCCGCATTCGAGCACAAATACCGGCTGTTGCCCGTTCCGTATGAGGTGAAAATGTATGATATGCCCTCCCTGTTCGCAGGAAAAATCCATGCGGTCATCTGCCGTGCGTGGCAAAGCCGCATCAAGGGCAGGGATCTTTACGACTATGTATTCTATCTTTCAAGGGGTGCGGCCGTCAATCAAAAACACCTTCGGGCACGATTGATTGATTCAGGATATATTTCTGCCGATGCGGACTGTTCCTTGCCGAAAATCAAAGCGATGCTGGCGGAACGCTTCGACAGCATCGATTACGCACAGGCAAGGCAGGATGTGGAGCCGTTCATTCACGATTCCTCCGTGCTGAATATCTGGAGCGCAGACTTTTTCAAACAAATCACGGAGGGACTGACTGCGGTATAGTCCCCGACTGAAAACCGAATACCGCCCCTTACATAGAGCGTCCGTTCCGGGCGCTCTAAATTTATGCCATGAAGGAGGAGCAATATGCCGAGCAAGCTACAAACGTATATGCAGATGGCGGACGAGGCGCAGCGGCAGATCACCGGCAGCTACCGGGGCTGGACGGGCTTTCTCACCACCGCCGCAAGGCTGTACAAATACCCCTACGCCGAGCAGGTCATGATCCACGCCCAGCGTCCGGACGCCACCGCCTGCGCGGAGTACGACTTCTGGAACGAAAAGATGGGGCGGTATGTCCGCAGGGGCTCCAAGGGCATCGCCCTCATCGACAGCAGCGGCGAAAGGCCGAGGCTTCGGTATGTGTTCGACGTGTCTGACACGGGCGGAAGGGCGTTTCCAAAGAGCCGCTACCTGTGGGAATACCGGGAGGAACACGCGGATGCGGTAAGCGCCATGCTGGAGAGCCGCTACGGTGTGGACGGAAAAGGAGGGCTGCCAGACCAGCTTGAGCGCATCGCGTCTCAGCTTGCGGAGGAATACTGGCGGGACTATAAGCGGGATATCCTCGCCATCGTTGACGATTCCTTTCTTTACGGGTATGATGAGTTCAACGTAGGAGCGGCCTTCCAAAGCGCCGCCGCCGTCAGCATCGCCTACTCGCTCATGTCCCGCTGCGAGCTTGAAGCGGACGACCGCTTCGAGCATGAGGATTTCCTGAGCATCTTCGATTTCAACACCCCGGAAGCCGCCGCCGAGCTGGGTACGGCGGTGAGCAGGATCAACGGAGAGGTGCTGCGGCAGATCGAAGTCACCATCAAGAATTACGAGCGCGAGAAACTCGCGGAAAGGAGCCATAGCCATGACAGAACTGACCTACACCAAGAACGGGGACTACCTGATTCCCGACCTGACGCTGAGCGAAACGCCGGAGGACGCGAGACCCCTGGGCAAGTACGGGAGACTGCGCAGGAGCTACCTTCAGGAGCACAGACCGGGGCTGTACAGCCGTCTGGTGCTGTCGGAGAAGCTGTTCCCGCACCTGCGGGAGATCGACGAGACGGCGAACCGGAGATTGGAGCAGATGATGCCGGAGCTGATGAAGTCGGCGGGCGTGACGGAGGAGCTGAAAGCCCGCGACCAGATGAAATGGGTGGGGCTGATGAACAGCCTGAAAGCGCAGGCGGAGGAGATCATCCTCAGCGAGCTGGTGTACAACTGACCAATGACGCGCCGGAAGCGGAACCGGCGCAGCCTCCGATACCGCAGGCATACCAACTGAGCCTGTTCCCCACGGAGGAAGAGCAAATCGCATATATCGCAGAAGCGGAGAGCTACATGCCCTCCGCTTTTTCCATGTCCATCCCGCAGTCGGATATCGACCACATTCTGCGTATGGAGGGCAACGCCGATTATGCCCGCATGAAGATCGCCACGGAGTTTTCCAAGGGCAAGAGCGTGGAAGAAATCGCGGCGTTTCTTCAAAGCAGCTTCCACGGCGGCAACGGCGTCGTCACCGAGAACGGCAGATATTCCGCGTGGTACGCCGAGGACGGCATCCACATCGCCAATGGGGACGCGGCAAGATATCTGACCTCCGCAAAGGTCGTAAGCTGGCAGGAGGCGGCGGAGCGCATCGGACAGCTTTTGGAGCAGGGCGAATACGCCGCCAATGTGGAGCTTGCGGAAGCGCCGGGGCATGAGCGCGCGGAGTTGGCGCAGTCTATCTGGTATCTACGGCAGGATTTAAGTGAAAAGGCACGGGCGCAGGGCTACCTCTCCTGCTTGTCGGATATGCGGGGCGGCGGTTTCCCGGAGGAAACGGCGCGGCTTGCCGAGCGGCTGACAGACCCTGCGTTCCGCGAAGTCCTCATGGATGATTTTTCACAGCTCCGATCCGACTACCGGGAGGACAGGAGCCTGCTGCGCTTCCATTACCACAAGCCGGACAAAATCGAGCAGGGCCTGCGGGAGCTGTCCCTGCCCCGCAGGGAATACCGCACCGAAATGGCGGAGATCCCCGCCGTGCAGCGGTTTATTACCGAGGACGAGATCGCCGCGACCCTGACCCGCGGCAGCAATATTGAAGGGAGCAAGGGGCGCATCTACGCCTATTTCAAAGAGAAACACAGCCCCAAAGAGCAGGCGGACTTCCTGAAAGACGAATACGGCATTGGGGGACGCTCCCACGCGGTATCCGGCGCGTCCCACAGCGGTGAGGATCACAGCGGCAAGGGCGTCAGCTTGAAAAAGCAGGACTGTCCCGATGTGCAGTTAAAATGGAGCAAGGTTGCCTCCCGTATCTCCGAGCTGATCCGCAAAGACCGTTTCCTGACCCCGGAGGAAAAGGCGCGCTTTGAGCAGCTTCAGCGGCAGACCGCAGCGCGAAGCGCAGCATGGAATGACTACAATGCCGTAAAGGAAGCCCACCCGGATAACCTCGTGCTGTTTCAGGTGGGCGATTTCTTTGAGATGTACGGCGAGGACGCAAAGCAGGCGGCGGAGCTGCTGAATATGAATCTGACCACCCGCAACATCCCCGGCGCTGGCCGTGTAGAGATGTGCGGTGTACCGTCGCACAATTTAGAGATGTATGTGGAGAAACTGCGCGATAAGTATGATGTGACGATTGCCGAAGTGCCGGACTTTAGAGGTGAGCGCCACATTTACACGCTGCGCTCTATCGACCATGAAGCAAAAGCCGCCATCAATGTTTATGAAGCGGAGTTCGGCGCGGACGGCACGAGGGTGTTCCGCGATCCTGCCGCAGAGCAGGCTCAGCCCACGGTGCAGGAGCTGTTCGAGAGATACCGCCTGAGCGTGGGCAACGCGCTTTCCAAGGATGAAGCATTTCTCAACGCCTGCCGCAACTCCGACCGTCAAAACGCCTATCTGGAGGGCGCGGCGGCCATCCGGCGCATCGTCATGGCGTCTGAGGATTTGCAGCTTACGCGCCTCTATTTCGATATGCCCTCCTTCCACAACCGGCTCCATCAGGAGCTTTTGGACGAGCTGTATCCCACGCTGTCGACCACGATAACGCCCTCGCCCTACAAGGTGACGCAGGAGGACATCGACGCTGCCTTGCAGAGCTGGAACGGAAAAATTGAAAGCAAGCAGGCGGTTGTTCGGTATATGGAGCAGCACGGGCGTGAAAGGGAAACCGCCGCATGGCTGGCGCGGGAGTACGGCGCAGACGACAGCACAAAGCCCCTCCGGATTTCCGTGGGCAGCTCCGAGCCGGTTATGCTCTCGTGGCCGAAGGTGCAGCGGCGACTGGCGCAGCTCATCCGCGAGGATAAATTCTTCACAGAGCAAGAAAAGTCTGTGTTGGAGCAGAACCGGAATTACCTGATTTTAGACCGGCTTCGGGCAGACTGCGAATACTTTCTTGGCGCAGGCAACCGCGCAGAAAAGCACCTGTGGGCGGGCAGCGTCTATGCACAGATCGTCAAAATGCGGGAGCTTTATGACGCGCTTCCTCAAAAACCGGAATGGCTGACCAAAGAAATGATTGATGATTATGCCGACCAGATGGCACCACAGTATCAGGTCGTAGTGTATCATCACTTTGAAAACGGCTTTGATGAGAAACGGGACTATCAAACGCTGGAAGAAGCAGAAAAAGCCGCACAGGGTTATGTGAACGGCACGATGGAAAGCGACGGCTTTGCGTATGACGGCGCAGCCATCTACGACCAGCAGGCACGGAAGTATCTGCGTATCTACGGCGATTACCCGGATGAACGGGCGCACGCAGAGGTAGCGGGACGTGAGCCGACCGCAGAAACCATTATCCCCGCAGACCGTTTCCATGTGGTAAGCCTTGACCGGGGATTCCGTACCCTGTACGCCGTGTGGGACGACGAGACCCACGGCTACCATGTGGACGCGGACGGCGTGACCGAGGAATTTACAAGCGAATGGCAGGCGGAGGCGTACCGGCTGGAGCTGCAAGGACAGGCGGAGCAGGCGCTCACGGAGCGTGCAAAGGGGCTGATCTCCGACTTCTGCCGGAGTGAATACGGCTCAGAGGCGGATTTCAGCGACCCCACGAAAATCGGCGTCGCCTACACCACCGTCACCGACGATGAGATTCCCGTTCAGGTGAATATCGACCTTGTGAATTACCGACTGGAACGCTATCTGGACGACGAGCATCTGGAAACCCGCCAGTACGGCTCTTTGCAGGAGCTTATTACCAACGAGCTGGAAAACCTCGATTTCAGCGACCTCATTCATGTTTCGGATGAGGACGTGGAGCAATACCGATGGCACGCGCCGGAGGAAGCAGTTGCGGAAGCTCCCGAAACGGCTCCTGCCCCGCAGAGAGAAACGTTCCCGTATTCCGTAGGGGATACGGTGTATCTGGAAAACGGCAAGCCGTTCATTATTGAGCGCATCGGGCTTTTTGATATTTCTCTCCGCGACCCATCGCTTCTCTATCCCATCTCCCGTGCGGAGAGCAGGGAGAGCTTCGCGCGGCTCATGGAGCGGTATCCGCAGCCGGAAAAGACCGCCGCAGAGAATACGGCTGTCCCCGAAAAAGAACCAAACCACACCTACACCGAGGAAACCGTGGCGGTATATCCCGCCGACAAAAACAACCTCCCCTATGATGTGGAGATTCGCACCCTGCGCTTTGACGAGCCGGAGCATGACCCACCCTCTGCGGAACCCGCCGAGCCTGAACCTCCTGCTATGAGCGAGGAAGAAGCGCTGCTTCTGGAACAGGAAGGCCGAGCGGCACTTTCGGAAATGGGCGAATTTGTACCCGACCCCGATGATGCCATCTCTCAGGCCGAGATAGACGAGCCTTTCGCACCGCTGCCGCCTGCGGAAAACTTCCGCATTTTGGACGACAATCTCGGCAAGGGCGGTGCAAAGGAGAAATTCTGGCGCAACATCAAGGCAATCGCCACGCTGAAGCAGATTGAAAGCGAAAACAGAAACGCCACACCGGAGGAACAGCATATCCTCTCCCAATACGTCGGCTGGGGCGGGCTTGCGGACGCTTTTGATGAAAGCAAGGATAACTGGAAAGCCGAATTTGCGGAGCTGTACGCCGCGCTATCCCCGGAGGAATACGCCGCTGCCCGCGCCTCCACCCTCAACGCCCACTACACCAGCCCCACCGTTATCCGCGCCGTTTACGACGCGGTGGAGAGCATGGGCTTCCAGACCGGCAATATTCTGGAGCCCAGCATGGGCGTGGGCAACTTCTTCGGTATGCTGCCGGAGAGCATGAAAAGCAGCAGGCTCTACGGCGTGGAGCTGGACAGTATTACCGGCAGAATCGCAAAGCAGCTCTACCCCAAGGCGGATATTACCGTGGCCGGCTTTGAAACCACCGACCGAAAGGACTTCTTCGACCTCGCCGTGGGCAACGTACCCTTTGGACAGTATCAGGTCAGCGACCGGGCTTTTGACAAGCTCGGTTTTTCCATTCACAACTACTTTTTCGCCAAGGCGCTGGAGCAGGTGCGTCCTGGCGGCGTGGTGGCCTTCGTCACCTCCCGCTACACCATGGACGCCAAGGACAGCGCCGCAAGGAAGTATATCGCCCAGCGCGCGGACTTCCTCGGCGCGATCCGCCTGCCCAACAACGCCTTCAAGGCCAACGCCGGTACGGAGGTCGTTTCGGATATTATCTTTCTTCAAAAGCGGGACAGACCCATTGAGATCGAACCTGATTGGGTACACCTTGGAGAGAATGCGGACGGCTTTGCCATCAACCGGTATTTCATCGACCACCCGGAGATGGTGCTGGGGCGGCAGACCTCGGAAAGCACGCAGTACGGCAGGCAGGACTTTACCGTTGTGCCCATCGAGGGCGCAGACCTTGCGGAGCAGCTCAGCGCCGCAATTCGGAATATCCGGGGAACCTACGCGGAAGCGGAGCTGCCCGATCTGGGCGAGGATGAGACCATCGTGGAGACCATCCCGGCAGACCCGAATGTGCGGAACTTCTCCTACACCGTGGTGGACGGGGAGCTGTACTACCGGCAGAACAGCATCATGACCAAGCCCGACTTCAACGCCACCGCAAAGGAGCGTGCCAAGGGCATGGTGGAGCTGCGGGACTGCGTGCAGAAGCTCATCTCTGAGCAGATGGACGGCTTTATTTCGGATGAAACCATCCGGCAGACGCAGGCGGAGCTGAACACACTATACGACGGCTTCACCGCAAAGTATGGGCTTATTAACTCCCGCGCCAACGCCCTGGCCTTTGCCGAGGACAGCTCCTACTATCTGCTCTGCTCTCTGGAGGAGCTGGATGAGGACAAAAACCTCAAGCGCAAGGCGGATATGTTCACCAGGCGAACCATACGGGCGCACGAGGCCGTGACCAGCGTGGACACCGCTTCGGAGGCGCTGGCGCTGTCCATCTCCGAAAAAGCCTGCGTGGATATGGAGTATATGGCGCAGCTCACCGGCAAGAACGAGGACGCTCTCGCCTCCGATCTTCGTGGTGTTATCTTCCGCAATCCCGAAAATAAGCGCTGGGAGACCGCGGACGAGTACCTCTCCGGCAATGTAAGGGAAAAGCTGCGTATCGCACAGTCTGCTCAGAATTTGTTTGAGGGCGATTACGCCGGAAACGTGGAAGCGCTGAAAGCCGCGCAGCCCAAAGACCTTGATGCTTCGGAAATCGAGGTGCGTCTCGGCGCAACGTGGATCGACCCCTCGTATATCCGGGAGTTCATGTGGGAGACCTTTGAGACGCCTTTTTACCAACAGCGTATGATCGACGTGAACTATTCCGCCTTCACCGCCGAGTGGAACATCAGGAACAAGAACGCGGTCAGTTACAGCAATATTGCCGCATATATGACCTACGGCACGGAGCGCGCAAACGCCTATAAGATTCTTGAAGATACCCTGAATCTGCGCGACGTGCGCATCTACGATACCAAGCACGATGCGGACGGCAGGGAGCGGCGCGTGCTCAACTCCAGGGAAACCACCCTCGCCCAGCAGAAGCAGCAGGCCATCCGGGACGCTTTCCGGGACTGGATATGGCGCG
>OJNW01000365.1_pt1 | contig 33636 bp, 36 predicted proteins | sample 1597951 | NCBI WGS metagenome assembly OJNW01 (sample SAMN01915212, study PRJEB22387) | human gut metagenome | isolation source: stool | host: Homo sapiens | place: USA | reverse complement strand
CAAAATCCCTATGACTTTTAAAGGTTGATTTATCCCTATCTATTTTTATATATTCAATTCATTTCTCTATCCTTTTTATTTGTGTTAAAATGAACATGTATGAAAAAATGGATATATAGAATTCTTTTAGTTGTTTGTCTTTGTGTATTTGGATATAGTGCATATAATTTATGGGATATTTATTCACAAAAACAACAAGTAGAAAATGAAACTAAACAATTAGAAAAAAGTGTAATCAAAAAAAAGGACAAAGAAAAAAAGCAAGTATTAGATCCGGATTGGAGCAAACTTAAAGCGGAAAATGAGGATATTGTAGCATGGATCTATGTTCCTGATTGTGATATTTCTTTTCCTGTGATGCAAACAAAAGATAATCAATTTTATTTGAATCACACTGTGAGTAAAGAATATAATGATAGAGGTTCGATTTTTTTGGATGCGAATGCGAATGGACAATTTCAAGATGATAATTCAATTATATATGGACATTCTGTAGAGGGTGGAGGTATGTTTACCTTATTAAAAAAGTATTGTGATGAAGATTTTTTTAAGTCGCATCCAGTATTTTATTTATTAACACCAGATGCGAATTATAAGTGTCATGTTTTTACATTTGCGAAAACGACAGAAGATAGTGTATTCTATACAACGTCATTTGGTGATTATAGACAAGAGACGTTGGATTCTATGCAACAAATGTCGACTTATTTTAATGAATTAGATGATATAGATGCGAATTATGTATCTTTATCTACTTGTGATTTAGAATATGGATTTAATTCGAATCATCGTTTTGTCTTAACTGGCCTTATGGTAAAGACAAGTGGCGATATTGTTTTAAAAGATTGATATATGATATACTTGGTGAGGTTTTTAATATGAAAATTTGTTTTGTGACAGGAGGAACGGGTGGACATATTTATCCGGCTTTAGCTTTGGCGGATAAAATGAAAGAACTTGATTCTTCAACGGAAATATTATTTATTGGAAATGATGATCGCATGGAAAAGGATTTGATTCCTCAAAATGGATATGCGTTTAAGGCTTTACACACTTCTGGATTGGTAGGAAATGCATTTAAAAAATGTATGGCTGTTTGTCAGATGTTTAAAGCAGAAGGTAAGGCAAAAAAATATTTAAAAGAATTTAACCCAGATGTAGTTATTGGTTTTGGTGGCTATGTGAGTGCACCTGTTATTATGGCAGCTCATTCTTTAGGTATCCATACTGTAATCCATGAACAAAATTCTATTGTTGGAAAAGCAAATCAGCTTGTTATGAAAAAAGTGGATGCGATTATAACTTGTTATGAAAAGTGCAATGAGGTTTTTCCAAAGGAAAAGATTCACATGCTTGGAAATCCAAGGGCTACAATTGCTAAAGAAGCAAAATTTGATGAAGACTATTTTAAATCACTCGGCTTAGATTTAGATAAAAAGACCATTCTTATTGTTATGGGCTCTTTAGGTTCTAGTTCAGTAAATGAATTGATGAAGAGTGCTCTAAAGAATGTTGCTGGTGATTTACAATTTTTGTATGTCTGCGGAAAAGATAATTCGCAAGATTTGAATTTGTTTGAAAACCAAAAAAATATTCATGTTGTACCATATGTAGATACTTTACGTATATATGGACATGTAGATGGAATGGTTTGTCGTGCAGGAGCAACTACGCTTGCAGAAGTAACAGCTTTAGGTATCCCATCTATTGTGATACCAAGTCCTTATGTGGCAAACAACCATCAATTTTATAATGCGAGCATGCTGCTAAAAAAACAGGCTTGTCGTATTATTGAAGAAAAAGATTTAAATGCAGAAACATTGCAGGGACAAATTGTTTCTTTATACGCAAATCCTGTGGTATATAAAGAAACGCATGAGCATGCTTTGCAGATGGGAAAACCAAATGCGGCATATGATATTATAGATTTATTAAAAAATATATGTAAAAAGGGGAAGTAATATGAGCATTAAGGATCGTTTAATGACGTATGCAGAAGTTTTAGAACATGAATCTATGAAGAAACATACAACTTTTAAGATTGGTGGCTTTGTAGATTATTATATTTATCCAAAAAATTGTACAGCTTTGATGTGTGTACTCGATATACTTGCAGAAGAAAATATTCCATATTATGTACTTGGACGTGGATCAAATGTTTTATGTTCAGATACGGATTTTCATGGTGCAATTATAAATTTAGATCGTACTCTGAATGACTTTTATTTTGAACCAGATGGAATTTTAGTGGCACAAGCAGGATGTTCAATTATAAATATGGCGGTAGAAGCCATGAAAAGATCGTTGACAGGATTGGAATGGGCAAGTGGTATTCCAGGCTCTATTGGGGGATGTCTGTATATGAATGCAGGTGCCTATAAAGATAATATGGCAAATCATTTAGTGGATGTATGTGTTTTAAAAGATAATACAATTTGTTGGATGAAGAAGGATGAATTGGATTATGCATATCGCCATTCTATTTTTCAATCACATAAAGATTGGACTATTTTAGTGGGTCGTTTCCAATTAGAAAAAGGAAATCAAAATGATATTCGTGATTTAATGGATGCTAGACGCGAAAGAAGAATGAGCGCACAACCATTGGATAAGCCATGTGCAGGAAGTGTTTTTAGAAATCCAGAAGAAATTCCTGCTTGGAAATTGATTGAAGATTTAGGTTTACGTGGCCATAAAGTTGGTGGGGCTAAAGTGAGTGAAAAGCATTGTAATTTTATTGTGAATGATGATTTAACCGCTACAGCTCAAGATGTTCGTGATTTAATTCATGAAATCAAAGTCAAGGCTAAAAAAGAATATGATATTGACATGGTAACGGAAGTTGAGCAGTTGTATTGGTAAAGAAAAAAATAAAGCTAACCATCAAACAAACAATTATTTTTAGTTTTGTTTTTATGATGGTGGCTAGTGTTTTTGTGTATTACTTTTCTACAGATTCCCATGTCAAAGTTTTGTCGTGTAAAAATAATTACTATTTATCAGATAACGAAGTTTATGATTTGGCAAACGTGAGTACAAAAACTCGTCTTTATTTTGTACCTTCTATTCTATTTGAAAAAAGAGTAGAGAAGATGCCATTTGTACAGTCTTGTAAAGTATCAAAGAAGAATCGTAAATTGACTTTTGATGTGCAAGAAAAATTGATTGTTGGCTATTATGTAAAAGGTGATAAAAATTTTGCACTGTTTCAGGATGGAACTTCAATTGAAATTGAAGAACAATATTTGAATATGATTGTGCATTTTCCTTTATTGTCCGATTTTAATGCGAAACAACGTAAACAGTTATGCGAACAATTTCAAAAACATAGCAAAATATTAACGCGGGATTTAATAGAAAAGTTTGCGGAAATTGTACCTTATAAAACGAGTTACGATAAAAATATGTTTAAGATCACGATGCAGGATGGTAATATTGTTTATACGAATTTAAATAGTATAAAAATGCTTTCAAAATACCAAAGTGTATTGACGAAACTTAAGGGACAGTCGGTATGTTTGGTTTTAGATTCTACACATTCTACGATTGAAAAAGTAAATTGTGAGGATTTGAATTCTAAGAAAAAGGAAGAAGAGCAAAAAAAGACTTCTGAAAAAGCGGAAACAGAAACATCACAAGAAATTGAAAAACAGCCAGATAATGAAGAAACAGAAAATGAGGCGGAGTGGGTTTATGATGAGAATACGGGAGTATATTATCATGAAGCTATAGGTATGTATTATGATCCGAATACCGATGAATATTATGATGAAAATGGGACATATTATTATTGGGATGAGGATTCACAAAGCTTTGTAGAAGCGTATTAGGATTTGTGTTTATATTTTAAGTAGAGTATAATTAATAAAAACAGGAGGTTTTATTATGCCTATTAATAAATCAACAGAATACGGAAATATCGAAATTTCATTAGATGCGATTGCCAATTTAGCAGGTGGTGCAATTACTGAATGTTACGGTATTGTAGGTATGGCAAGCCAGAAAACATTGAAGGATGGCTGGGCAGAATTATTGAAAAAGGAAAATTACGCTCGTGGTGTTGTTGTGACACAAGATGAAACGGGTTTGGTTTTAAATCTTTATATTATCGCATTGCAAGGAATTAAATTAAGCGAAGTTGTATATGAAGCACAAAAGCGCGTTAAATATGTATTGGAAAAGACTTTGGAAGTTAAATGTAACGCTGTAAACATTTATGTTCAAGGTGTACGTGCAGTTAAGTAGGGGTTAAAAAATGGAAAAAATCAATGGTGTATTATTTAAACAGATGCTAGAATCCGGCATGAATAATTTATCAAATCATTCAGCCGAAATTGATGCATTGAATGTTTTTCCTGTACCAGATGGTGATACTGGAACAAATATGCATTTAACTGTATCAAATGGTGTAAAGGAAGCTCTTAAAACGAATTCGGATTCTGTAAAAGATATTGCGAAAACGTTATCTCGTGGATTATTAATGGGAGCACGCGGTAACTCAGGTGTTATTACTTCACAGATTTTTAGAGGAATCTATCAAGCTGTGGAAGACTTAGATGATATGGATGCGTCACAATTGGCTCACGCTTTAGTGAATGGTAGTCGTGTTGCTTATCGTGCTGTTATGCGTCCAGTAGAAGGTACGATTTTAACAGTAGTTCGTGAAGCTGCAGACTATACATATGCATATACTACTACAGAAGAAGTAACAGACTGCATGGATGTGATGAAAAAGATGGTGGATGAAGCCAATGCTTCTTTACAAAGAACACCTGAATTATTACCAGTACTTGCAGAAGTAGGTGTAGTTGATAGTGGTGGAAAAGGACTTTGTGTAATCTTAGAAGGTTTCCTTGCAGCTATGGAAGGTCAGCCAGTTCAACTTGAAGGTGCAAAAGCAGCTGGTGAGAGTGCTCAAACAAAAGTTGAAGGTGGAGAAGAAGAATATGGTTTCTGTACAGAATTTATTTTGAAACTATCTGAAAATGGTATTCGTCATTTCTCTGAAACTAGCTTTAAAGATGAATTAGCTACAATTGGTAATTCAATTGTTTGTGTACAAGATGAGGATTTAGTAAAAGTTCATGTTCATACATTAGAACCATTTACAGCTATTAAAATGGGACGTCGTCAGGGTCGTTTTATTAAATTAAAAGTTGAAAATATGCAAGAACAGCATGACAACATTATTGAAAAAGAAGAAGAGGAAAAAATGGCAGAGCACAAAAAATATGCCATTATTACCGTAGCTCCTGGTGATGGAATCAAGAAGATGTTTACAGAACTTAGAGCTGATATTGTTGTCGGTGGTGGACAAACAATGAATCCTAGTACAGAAGATTTTGTTTCAGCCGTTGAAAAGTTGAATGCAGATCATATCTTCATTTTGCCGAACAACTCAAATATTGTTTTAGCTGCAAGTCAGGCTGCACAAGTATGTTCGGATCAAGATATTCATGTACTTCCAAGTAAAACAATTCCACAAGGATTAAGTGCTTGTGTTATGTTTAATCCAGATGTTGAATTAGAAGATAACTTAGCTGAAATGAATGAGGCTATTGAAAATGTTAAATCTGGTGAAGTGACTTATGCGATCAAAGATACAACATATGATGGTCTTGAAATTAAAAAAGATGAATATATGGGTATTTTTGGAAAAGATATTTGTGTATCTTGTCCAGATTGCATGGAAGCAACAAAAAAATTGTTGGATAAAATGCTAGATGATGATAGTGAACTTGTTACTTTGATTTATGGAGATACAGCTACAGAAGAACAGGCTGAAGAAATTGCTGCTTATATCGAAGATAACAGTGATGCAGAAGTTGAAATCCATGAAGGAAATCAACCGGTTTACTCATTTATTATTGGTGTTGAATAAGGGTCAGTATAAACTGATCCTTTTAATTTGGCCATTAAAAATAAAAATACCAACGACACCACAAACAAGACAATGTAAAGAAAGTAGATTAATCGAAGCAACAAAAGCTTGATAACTATGTTGAGGCCGTTGGAAATTTATAGTATCATAATATTGTCTTAGAGGATGGATAGAAATCGCAAACTTTGGTCGGCAAGATTTCTATTTTTTTATTTACGTTCAATCCCTTCTAAAAATACTGTAACAAAAAGATAGGAAAAGTTCATTCTAAAAGTGTTTAAAGGTTATCTCTTTCTCAGAGCTAAAATCCCTATGACTTTTAAAGTTTAATTTATCCCTGCTTTTAAATATTCAAAAAGACCGCATCAAGCGGTCTTGATAGTTTTATGCGTTTTGTTCTTGTTCTTGAAGTTTTGCCTTTTCAACAGGTTGAACCAATTTCTTTCCAGAACCAATGAAGATCATCAATCCTAATGCCATTAATAGAATAGCAAAGAATAATTGTAATCCGTCTGTCATAAATGCAAATCCACCAGTTACGAATAACTTTAAGCAGATGTTGTATACGGACATTCCTAAGCTTGTCATTGTTACAACTAACATCATAACCATAGGTACATATAACATGTATCCCTTACGTCCTGTAACTTTTAAGAATACAGATAATGAAACTAATACCATGGCAGCAAGCAATTGGTTAGCACTACCGAATAATGGCCAGATATTTAAGTATCCACCTAAGCTTAATAGGTAACCACCAGCTAATGTGATCAAAGTAGCAACGTATTTGTTTGTTAAGAAAGCGACAACACTGTTTGTTTCAGCTTCTTCGTTTACTTCAAATAATTCTTGGAATGATAAACGTCCGATTCTAGCAACGGCGTCTAATGATGTTAATGCTAATGCAGAAACGAACATTGTCATAATGCATAGACCCCATTCTTGAGGGAATCCAAATTGTGAAATCAATCCAGTAACACCTACTGAGAATTTGATGAATGGTGTTGCAGTATCGGCAAATGCCATAGAAGATAGTGTTTCATTCAATACGCCTTTACTAGCTAAACTAGTTAAAGATCCAACAACAACAATTACAAGTACAGCTAGTAATGATTCAAGTAACATACTTCCGTATCCAACTTGTAACATATCACTTTCGTTACGGATTTGTTTAGAACTTGTTTCACTAGATACAAGTGAGTGGAATCCACTAACAGCACCACAAGCAACAGTGACAAATAATGTAGGGAAGATATAGCTTCCAGTTGCAGATTTAAATCCTGTAAATGCAGGAGATGTAATTGTTGGATTTGATACGAATACACCAACAACAGCAGCAACGATCATTCCGATGAATAAGAATGTAGTCAAATAGTCACGTGGTTGTTTTAATACCCAGATAGGTGTAACACTCGCAAAGAAGATATAAACGAATACTAGATATACCCATGTCTGTTTAGTGAAGTAAACTGGGAATGCGATTCCTAATGCTAGCATCGCAACGATTAATGCGATACCAAGTACAGCTTGTTTCCACCCAGAAAGTCCTGTTTTCTTTAAGAAGAAACCAAATGCGATAGCTACAAATACATATAGAATTGTGATTGAACTTGCAGCTCCACTAGGTAATGATTGTGCACCAGCCGCATTATATCCATTTAATGATCCTGCAACCATGTCGGCAAATGCAGCAATTACTAATAAAGTGAATAACCAGCAGAACAAGAAGAATAATTTACGTCCTGTTTTACCAATATAAGTTTCAATAATTTGTCCCATAGATTTACCATGAGATTTAACAGATGCGTATAGAGCACCAAAGTCTTGTACGGCTCCAAAGAAGATGCCTCCGACCATTACCCATAGAAAAGCAGGTAACCATCCAAATACCATCGCAAGTACTGGACCTGTTACTGGACCGGCTCCGGCAATTGAAGAGAATTGGTGTCCAAATACTTCCCATTTGTTACTTGGAACATAATCAACTCCGTCTTCCTTTTCATATGCAGGTGTCTTAGCTTTTGGATCGATTCCCCATGTTTTAACTAAATATCGTCCATAAACTAAGTAGGCTGTTAGCAATAATGCAGCAGCAATAGCTAATAATAATAGACCATTCATAATAACTTTCCTCCCTTAAAACTTTCTATTCAAATATTCAAATAATAAAAAAAAGACCTCGTCTATCTAAGACGAAATCTAATATTATTCCGTGGTACCACTTAGTTTGCAACACCTTTGTTGCCACTTAGAACTTCTTAACGCGAAAGACGAATCATTTTACTATTATTTCAAATGATTAGCTCACAAGGGATAGCTCTAAGGACCATCGTTATCATTTCACCAAATTTGATACTCTCTATGACCAGGTTTGCTTAAAGTCATGTCTTGTTCACAGCTTTGAATATTTGTGGTTGTATAATATACCATCTTGAAAAACATGTCAACACAAAATGTAATAAAATGTAAATTAATTTTCATTAATTTACATAAATTACAATTGTCATTTGATTGTTAACGTGTGAACGTCTGTGCTATAATGTAAAGACGTTGTTGGAGGGGAATTCATGATTTATATAACTGGCGACATTCATAGAGAACAAGATATTCATAAAATCAATCCTAGAGAGTTTACTGTTGGCGATACTTTAACGGAAAATGATTATGTTATTATTTGTGGTGATTTTGGTTGTGTCTGGGATGGAAGTACAGGAGATAACTTTTGGTTGAAATGGTTAGATTCGCTTCCTTGGAATACTTTATTTATTGATGGGAATCATGAAAACTTTGATGTCTTAAATACATATCCTATAGAAGAATATAAGGGTGGTAAAGTCCATCGTATTCGTTCTAAAGTATTTCATTTGATGCGTGGTGAAGTTTTTGATATAGATGGTTATAAATTCTTTACAATGGGTGGAGGATTTTCGCATGATGTATGTTATCGTACAGAACATAAAAATTGGTGGAAAGATGAGATTTGTACGATAGAAGAGGCAAAACACGCATTTGATACATTGGAAAAAAATGAGTGGAAAGTAGATTATATTTTATCTCATGACATATATTCATCTCATCCATTGGCTCATAAATATGAAATAGATATGAGTTTATATGGAGATAATTATTATGATTTACATGATTGTTTAGAAACGATTGAAAAGAAAACGGAATATAAAATGTGGTTTAGTGGACATTATCATGATGATTTAATTCACTATTCAGATTCACAAAAACCTTGTTTGACTTTATTTGATAAAGTGATGTTGTTAGAAACTATAAATGAAGAAATGAAAAGCCTGACTAAAATTTAGTCAGGCTAATTTTTAAAGGATCTCTTGAAGATTATCTTCAATTGTTTGTTTTAATGTATCGAATGAATGATCAAATCTTTGTTGATCATTTTCATTTAAGTGTAAACGAATAACTTGTTCTACACCATTTGAACCAACAACGCTTGGTGTTCCAATAAAGTATCCTTCTTTACCATATTCACCATTTTGATATGCACTAACTGGTAAAATGGCACGTTCATTATTTAAGATACAAGATACGATACGTTTTAATGCCAAACCGATTCCGTAGTAAGTAGCACGTTTTAATTCGATGATCTTATAAGCTTTGTCACGTACATCAATATAGATTTCTTGTAATTCACTTAAAGAAATATTATTTTCATCTAAGTATTCAAGTAAATTTTTGCATCCAATATATGAGTGAATCCAAGGAACGAAACTAGAATCACCATGTTCACCCATGATATAAGCATGGATGTTACTGTCAGCAAATCCTAATTTTTCACTTAATGCATGACGTAAACGAGCCGTGTCTAATACTGTACCTGAACCGATAACGTGGTTTTTAGGTAATCCACTTTCTTTCCAAGCTACATAAGTCATAATATCTACTGGGTTGTTTGCAACAACTAAGATACCATTAAAGTTATTTTCTTTTAAGGCTTGGCATACACCTTTTGTGATATTTGCATTGATTTTAACTAAATCCAAACGAGTTTGACCTGGCTTTTGAGCAGCTCCAGCTGTTAAGACAACGATATTTGTGTCCGTAGCATCTGCATAAGTTCCAGCTGTGATTTTCATCTTTGTATCTGCATATACAAGACCATCACTAAGATCCATTTGTTCTCCTCTTGCTTTGTCTTCATTCACATCGACTAAAACAAGTTCATCAATACCTTTTTCAGAAAGCATTGAATAGGCAAAACTCATGCCGACAAATCCAGTACCAACAAGCATGATCTTTCTTTTTTTGATTTTTTCAGACATAACTTCATTCTCCTTCTTATATCTACACGTATATTATAGGTTAGTTTAAACTAAAAAGCCAGTGAATCACTGGCTTATTTTGCTTGGGTTTGTGCTTGTAAGACAATTTCGACTTCGATTTCTTTAGAATCTCTATCAACAACCATCTTGACGTTGTCTCCAATTTTATGCTTTTTTAATATAGCTTTTACATCACTTGTTGATTGAATTTTTTCTCCATCAAAACGGATAATGCGGTCATTTTGTTTTAATCCGGCTTTATCGGCAGCTCCATTCTTTACGATTTGCACGATATAACAGCCATCTTCATATTTAGAATTTTGCGTTTGGTTACTTGAAGTATAGTCATATAAACTAACATTCAAGGCTGGCCTAGAAGTTACACTTCCATTTTGCATAAGTTCTGTAATCACATCTTTGGCAGGTGTAATTGGAATCGCAAAGCCTAATCCTTCAATTCCTGTAGAACTTTCTTTTGCATTTACAATACCAATTAGATTGCCATCTGCATTAAATAATCCACCTCCAGAGTTTCCTGGATTAATGGCGGCATCTGTTTGTAGTAAAGTCATTGTTTCGTTATCGATTGTAATCTGTCTATCGGTTGCAGAAATAATACCTGTAGTAACTGTTCCCCCAAGTTCGCCCAATGGATTTCCAATCGCAATGGCAGGATCTCCTACTTGTAAGATATCGCTATCACCTAATGTAGCGGCTAAAAGATTTTGAGCTTCGATTTTAATGACAGCTAAATCAGTTTGCGAATCTGTACCAATAATCGATGCATCGTATTCTGTTCCATCTGTTGTTGTGACTTTTAAACTGGTTGCACCACTCACAACATGATTGTTTGTGACAATATATCCATCTTCACTAATGATGACTCCGCTTCCTGCACCTTGAGAAACGTATTGCCCAAAAATAGAATTTCCACTAGAAACAGATTCTGTCGTAATTTCTACTACGCTATCTTTGCATTTTTCAACGATATCTGAAACATCTGCTACTTGAATGGTTCCAGAATTGGATTTATTAGTTTGTTGTTGAATGGTGATATTGGCGTTATTAGATAAATGACTTCCGGCATAACCAGCACCAAATCCGACAATACCAGATAACAAGATTATACCTGCAGTGATTAGAATTTTATTTCGAATAGGAACATATGTTTTCGGTTTAAATTTTGGTGGTGTTTGCATGTTAATTCCTCCTTTTGCATGCTATATTCTAGTATACACCATTTATCATTAAATATATGTGTCAAATATACCTTTTTGTCTATACAAATTTGGGAATATTTGTATTCAGTGCTATAATAGCGTTATAGAAAGCACGTTTAAGGGAGGTTTCATATGCCAATAAAAACGACAAAAAAAGTTACAAATAAAAAAGTAGTAAAAGAAGAAACAAAACCAGCTGTTGAAGCTAAAAAAGAAGAAGTAAAAACTGCAGAAGTAAAGAAAGCTACAAAACCAGCTGTTGAAATTAAAAAAGAAGAAGTAAAACCTGCAGAAACAAAGAAAGCTCCTGCAAAAAAAGCTACAACAAAAAAAGCTGCAAAGCCAGCAGTTGAAGCTAAAAAAGAAGAAGTAAAACCTGCAGAAGCAAAGAAAGCTCCTGCAAAAAAAGCTACAACAAAGAAAGCTGCAAAGCCAGCAGTTGAAGTTAAAAAAGAAGAAGTAAAACCTGCAGAAACAAAGAAAGCTCCTACAAAAAAAGCTACAACAAAGAAAGCTACAGCTAAAAAAACAACAAAGAAAGCTACAACTAAAAAAACAACTACTAAAAAGGTAACGACTAAAAAAATGACTAAAGAAGAACAATATGCGAAGTTATCATTAGATACATGTCTTGATTTGGCAAAAGCTATGTCAATGAATGTAACTCGTGATTCTATTATTCAACAATTGATTTTAAATCCAGATGTAAAATCAGTTTCAAAAGATTTAGTGAATAAGTATCAATTAACAGGTAAATTTAATTTTGAAGAAGATGGATACGATGAAGGTTTAGTAGAAGTTTTAGTATCTAAAGTATATGAAACAGCAGATATTAAACCTCAGAAAGCTGAAGATCTACAAGCGGATGTTGATCATGCGTTGAATTATAAATTTACAGATGTTGTTGCGGATGGAGAAGAATATAAGGCTCAATTTGATACAATGCGTAAAGTATTAATGATTGCACAACATAAAGATATTCATGATTCAAAAAATTTAGATGAAGAAATCGGAATCGATGTTGAAAAATTCGTTGAAGAATTCATGGATCTTGCGTATAGCGTTTTAAAAACATGGAAATATGAAGATGTAGATTATTATGAACACTTTATTTATGCCGTATTATCACAATTAGAAGATCTACACGATACATATAGAAATCGTATTATGATGGATGTAGCTGATCTATATATCTTACATGGAGATTATGGATTAGGTGATGCAGATTATGGTTATATCTTAAGAGAGAACCAAATCAAAGATTATATCTATTATCGTTATGCTTCTATTTATGAAGGTGTGGATAAAGACAAGGCGAAACAAATCGCAAACCAAGCTTTACAATTTGTAGATGATCGTTTTACATATTATCCAAATATTATTGCAGTTTTAGAAGGTTAATGTGAATTCTGCTTGATTTTTAAAGGTGTTTTGCATATGATATATTTTGCGAATACTTTTAATCAAGGAGGATACAATGGCAGCTTCAAAAATTCCTGTGTGGATTAAACAATGCCTTGATCAATATGGTAACTGTGCGTGTGGACGTGCTATTACTAAAAAAATTGGTAAGGAGAATCTTTTACAAATTCTTGAAAATGAAGGATACCCATGTGAATTGGAAATCTTGAGTGATCAAAAAGACAAAAGTGCATATCCAAAAGATGGAACATATATTTTAACATTAAAAAATCGTCAATCTCTAATGGTTGACGAAGATGAAGACGAAGAGTAAATACTTCGTCTTTTATATTATAAATTTTTAATAATTTCATCCGTGAATGCATCTGTAGAAGCACTTCCGCCAAGATCAAAAGTTAATACCTTTCTTTCTTCAAATGTTTTGTTTAATGCATTTCGAATTTTTGTGGCCACACTTTCCTGATGAAGATCCTCTAACATCATACAAGCCGATAATAATAAAGCGCTCGGATTCGCAATATGTTTTCCTGCAATATCTGGAGCACTACCATGCACAGCTTCATACATGGCATAATCATCACCTTTATTGCAACTTGGAAGTAAACCTAATCCGCCAATTAAACCACTGGTTAAATCAGAAACAATATCTCCATAAAGATTTGGCATAACCATAACATCAAATTGTTCGGGATGCATCACAAGCTGCATGCAAGTGTTATCCACAATTAAGGAATTGGATTCGATTTGAGGATATTCTTTGGAAATATCTTCAAAAATATGAAGAAACAAGCCATCGCTCATTTTTAAAATATTAGCCTTATGCACACAAGTTAATTTTTTACGATTATTCTTAACACAATATTCAAAAGCAGCTCTAATAATTCTTGTACTTGCCTTTTTTGTGATGATCTTATAGGCATAAACCGTATTTTCATCAATCTGCTCTTCTTTACCAACATATAGATCTTCTGTGTTTTCTCTAAAAGTTACGATATCTACATTGTCAAATCTTGTAGGAATACAAGGATTGGATTTAGCAGGACGAATATTTGCCCATAAATCATATTTGTTTCGCAATGTAACATTTAAAGAACGAAATCCCTTACCAACCGGCGTTGTGATAGGTGATTTTAATAAAATTTTGTTCTTTTCATAAGATTCAAAAGCTTTTTCAGGAATATATTCCCCCGTTTGCTCATATACTTTTGCCCCTACATTAAACACTTCATATTCAAGCTTTGCGTTTGCAGCATTTAAAACTTTAATGACGGCATCCGTGATTTCTGGTCCGATTCCATCTCCTTTAAAAACTGTTATTGTTGTCATTTGATTTCCTCCATTTCTCCTACATAAACATTGGCAGGTCGAATTAATTTACGATTGGATTGGCGATTTTCTAAATGATGACTTACCCAGCCAGCTGTTCGACTAATCGCGAATAATGGTGTAAATAGATCGGCTTCAATACCTAGTAATGAATATACATAGCCTGAATAATAATCCACATTTGCGCAAACTTCGATACCTTTTCTTTCTTTCATTACCTCGATAGCAACCTTTTCGAAAGCATGAATACAATTGTAAATCTCTTCCTGTCCTTTTGATTTAGCTAAAGCTTCGCATTGCTCGTGAATTAATAGTGCACGTGGATCACTTTTAGTATAGATCGCATGACCAATACCATAAATAAGTCCACTGTGATCAAAAAAGTCTTTATCTAATATACGATTTGCAATTTTTTTAAGCGTAGCTTTATCGGTTGTAAATCCAACCTCATGAAATATGGCTTTGAACATGTTAGTTACCTTACAATTTGCCCCACCATGTTTAGGACCTTTTAATGAACCAATGGCAGCCGAAATACAAGAGTAGATATCCGTTCCTGTACTGGATATTACGACATTGGCAAAAGTAGAATTGTTTCCACCGCCATGATCGGCGTGGACCATTAATAAAGTATCCATGATTTTAGCCTCTTCAAATGTATATTGATCATTCCCTCTAGTCATGCATAGAATGTTTTCAGCTAAGCTTCTGTCTGGATAAGGATATGATTTAAATACTTTATTACGGGCATATGAAAAAGTGAAAAGTGGAATACTCGCAAGAATTTTTAATCCTTTCATCATTCTTTCTTCAAGATCATCTGTATCTGCACTTGGATCTTTCGCATATAATTTTAATACTTCGATTTGAAGTGCATTCAATATGTTTGGTGTTTCATACTGTAAGTCAACAGGCCCCATTTTAAAATTGAGTAAGTAATCTTTAAAAGTTTTTAATTGATCAGCGTTTGGCAAGGTTCCAAAAATTAAAAGATAAGCCGTTTCTTCAAATCCACAGATTTTGTCTGAAGGTTGTTTGTTTACTAAATAATTGATTGGATAGCCCCTATAAATCAATTGACCATCAATGTTATATTTTTTTTCATGAATAATTTTATACCCAATAACATCACAAATTTTAGTTAATCCTACTTTAACTCCCGTACCATTGTCGTTTCTAAGCCCAGCTTTTACGCGATATCTAGAGTATAGGGAAGGATCAATAAAATTGCGTTCTTCATTATCTTGATAGATTTCTTTAAGTGTGTGCACTTTATGAAACCTCCTTTCATATGTTTCATATTATAACATAAACTTTCATTTTGTTACATTTTTTGTTATAATTCGTTTTAGGAGGATATTGTCTATGCAAAATTTGACGTACAAGATTCTAGAAAAACATTTATTAAAAGGAAAATTAGAAGCAGGCCAACCTATCGAAATCAAAATGGATCAGACTTTAACACAAGATGCGACAGGGACTATGGCCTATATGCAGTTTGAAGCTATGGGAGTGAAAAAAGTAAAAACAGAATTATCTGTTAGCTATGTCGATCATAATACACTACAAAATGGATTTATGAACGCGGACGATCACGCATATCTTCAAAGTGTAGCTAGTAAATATGGTATTTATTTTTCAAAAGCAGGAAATGGAATTTGTCACCAAGTTCATTTGGAACGTTTTGCCAAACCACAAAAAACATTGATTGGATCCGACTCACATACACCGACATCATCGGCAATAGGATGTATTGCGATTGGCGCAGGAGGATTGGATGTTGCCAAGGCAATGGCTGGAATTGGCTATCGATTAACATGTCCTAAAGTTGTTGAAGTAAAATTAACAGGTACTCTAGCGCATGGGGTTTCTAGTAAAGACATTATTTTAAAGCTATTAGAATTATTGAGTGTAAAAGGAGGCGTTGGTAAAGTTTTTGAATACACTGGAGAAGGTGTCAAAAATTTGAGTGTTTACCAAAGAGCAACCATCACAAATATGGGAGCTGAACTTGGAGCTACTACATCTATTTTCCCAAGTGATGAGGTTACCCATGAATTCTTAAAACGTCAACAAAGAGAAGAAGATTATATTCCTTTAAGTGCAGACGAAGGTTGTCACTATGATGAAACTGTTGAAATTGATTTAAGCAAATTAGTACCATTAGCCGCATGTCCAAATTCACCAGATGCCGTTAAAAATGTATCTGAACTTTCTGGCATGAAAGTAGATCAAGTAGCGATTGGTTCTTGTACAAATTCAGGCTATGAAGATTTAATGAAGGCAGCCGCTATTTTAAAAGGTAAAAAGATTGCGCATAATGTAAGTCTAGTTGTTTCACCAGGATCAAGACAAGTACTTATGAAATTAATTGAAAATGGAACACTTTCAACCTTTGTATCTTGTGGAGCAAGAATTCTAGAATGTACTTGTGGGCCTTGTATTGGTATGGGACAAAGTCCAAAAAGTGATGCCGTAAGTTTACGTACCTTTAACCGTAATTTTTATGGTCGAAGTGGAACACTAAGTGCCGGTATTTACTTAGTATCACCAGAAGTGGCTGCAGCAAGTGCAATTACAGGAGTTATTACGGATCCAACGACATTAGATTATGCAGATGAATTTGAAAAAGAACAAAGCTATATTGATGATTCATTGATTTATGCCCCAAGCAAGAATCCAGAAAATGTTGAAATTGTTCGAGGCCCCAACATTAAACCACTGCCTGTAAATACACCAATGGATCAAACAATTGATAAAAAAGTTGTCATCAAATTACCAGATAATATTACGACAGACCATATTGCACCAGCTGGAGCGAAGGTTTTACCTTATCGCTCAAATATTGAAAAACTATCTACATTCGTATTTGAAAACAATAAGCCGCATTTTGATGAAGTATGCAAAGAAAATAATGGAGGTATTATTGTAGCCGGCGAAAACTATGGTCAAGGATCAAGTAGAGAACATGCAGCACTTGCGCCAATGTATTTAGGTATAAAAGCTGTTTTGGCTAAATCTTTTGCCCGTATTCACCTAGCAAACTTAGTCAATTTCGGTTTGTTGCCACTTGTATTTGATGATAAATCGGATTATGACAAAATTGATGAAATGGATGAATTGAAAATTGAAAATGTAGATTCACTTTATAATTCATTTGATTTAACGATTGAAAATGTGACAAAGAAAGAAACATATAAAGTGCATGCACCTATTAGTAAAGAAGATGTCGAAATTCTTATGGCAGGTGGAGCACTGAATTATATCCGTAATCAACAATAGGGACGTTTTTTTAAGACGTTCCTTTTCTTGTGGTATAATATCTTAGAAATTAGGTGAAAAAATGAAAGAAAAACAGGAACAAATTGTAATGCGTATTTCTTTTTGGTCCGGTGTTGCATTTGCACTTGCAGAATTGATTATGGCCATCTATTCTAAATCCCAGTCGGTTCTAGCAGATACCGTTTATGATTCAACTGAACTTGTTGTTATTGGATTAACAATTTATATTATTCCTTTATTTTATAAACCAGTAACCGAAAAGCATCCCTTTGGATATGCACAACTTGAAAGTATAGTAATCTTATTAAAAGGGTTTATGTTTATAGCGGTTATGATGGTTTTGATTATGAATAATATTCAAATTATGTTGAATGGTGGAAATGAAATTGATCATATGCAGGTTTCTATGTTTGAAACGATTTTAACATGTTTTTCCGCATTGATTTTATTCATACTTATGCAAATTAATAAAAAGGTGACATCTCCTACAGTGGATGTCGAAATTTATGGATGGAAAATAGATGTATTCTCAAGTGTTGGTGTATCGCTAGCGTTTTTCTTATCTTCATTTTTAACACATACGCCACTTGCTTTTATATCACCCTATTTTGATCAAATTGTGGCAATCGTATTGGCGTTAGGCATGATGAAAGAACCTATTCAAATGATTGGAGATAGTTTTAGAAGTTTAATGCTTTTAAGTCCAGATGAAGAAGAAGTCACAAAAATAAAACATATTTCTTCATCTATATTAAATAATTATCCCTATGACCCTGTCTTCTATGATATCACGACAACAGGAAGAAAAATGTGGATATCTATTTACTTTACTACACGAGTTGACACAATGTCTTTTACAGAACTTGAAGTAGCCAACCGAGAATTAAAAATTGCTCTTCAAAAAGAATATGAAGATTGCTTTGTGGAACTTGTTCCCAATGTTTTAGCGAATAAATAGGAGAAATTATGGAAAAGAAAATTAAGTTAGTATGTCCTGAATGTAATAAGGAATTTAATACAGACATTTATACTTCAATCAATGTGCAATTGGACAAAGATATGAAGACAAAGATACTGAGTGGAAAGCTTTTTGACATAGAATGCGAACATTGTCATTCTAAGTTTCATATACCATATCCTGTTTTATATCACGATATGGAAAAGAAGCTTTTAATTCAGTATACCGAAGAAAAAGACTTAAAATCGAGCGAAATCGCTTTAAAAAATGCCAATGTAGATGCAGATTATACAGTGCGTATAGTCGATAATGAACGAGACTGGATTGAAAAAATTTTGATTTCAGATAGTGGATTTGATGATCGCATTATGGAATTGTACAAGCTTTTAATACTTTCACAATATGAAGATGCTGAAAATGTGAATGGTTTATATTATTGGAATATTCAAACATTAGAAAATCCTCATTACGTAATGGTGTTGGATGAAAAGGAAAGTGATAAAATGCATTTTATGCCATTCCATGAAGGTGTATATAAACAAGTAGAAGAAGTATTCTTATCCGATATTCAACAAGACTATATTATTGATGCGAACTGGGCAATTTCGAATACGAAGTAGGTGATGTCATGATTGCAAGCATTCATGCGTGTGTGGATCTTTTACATGTGGGCTATCGTGTAAAAGAAGAATATGATCCTATTATTTTAAATGTATATCATTGTTTAAAAGTTGAAGGTTTGAACGATGAAAAATATATGTTACATATTGATTCTGTATTAAAGAAAAGTATTCATGACTTGGATGAAACACAAATTTGTACATATATTACATATGTGTTTGAAAAAGAAAAGTATGTACCTTACTTTTTAAAAAGTTTCATTGAATCAGGAATGTTTAAAGAATTATTACTTAGATATCTTTCATTAAAAGAATCAGATACACTACAATGTATTAAATTAAATCGAAATCTATTAAGTAAATGGCATTATGCAAGTGTATCTGAAGAAGTTGCTCAAAACTTAACAGTCAGCGCAAATGGTAGAGTATATCTAACTCGATATATCATGACAAATGAAGGTGTAAAACCACTAAAAACACAGCAGGCAAGTATATCGAAAATAGAGGCGAATGAAATATTAGATGCGATATCAAAGTTGGATTTAGAATCAAAAGAAGTCGAAGAAAATGGCTGGCAATTAAAAATGTATAAGAGTAATTGTGGAAAAAATCGCCTTGTGAAGACCATTGAACACGATGCGAAAAATCCCGATGGATTGAATGAAAGAATTCGTTCAATTCTTCCTTTTGAACATTTATTTGTATTTGGGGGATCCTATTATTCATGGGAGAAAATGTAAAATATTTACATTTATTATTGACATTTATTTTCAATAATACTATATTATTTTCAAAGCAATGAAAAGAAATAGTAAGATAGTACTGCTTTAAGAGACTTTCTGGTTGGTGCAAAGAAAGAGTAAGGCTATTTGAACACGTCTTGGAGCTGTAAAGATGAAAATAGTAGTTTTTAACGTATTCCTGGCGTTATCAGGTTTGAGGCTATGAATAGCAAAATAAGGTGGAACCACGTAAGTTAAACTTTCGTCCTTAGGGCGGAAGTTTTTTTGTTTATAGGGAGGTCATTATGCAGCAGATACAATTACCACAAGGAATGAAAGATACCATTTTACAAGAATGTGAAAAGAAAAAATATCTACAAAATACTTTAGAACAAATTTTCGAATCTTTTGGATATGAAGAAATCATTACACCAACAATTGAGTATTATGAGACGTATGAAAATGCATTTAAAAATATTCAAACGACAGATATGTATAAATTTTTTGATGAGAATGGAAGAATTCTAACATTAAGAACCGATATGACCGTTCCTATTGCACGTGTATGTGCAAGTAAATTTAAAGATTCGAAGCCTCCATTTCGCTATCGATATACTTCAAATGTATTTAAAGTACGACAAAAGTTTGCCGGTAAAAGAAGTGAAGTTACAGATTGTGGCATTGAATTAATTGGGTTGGATTCAAAAAGTGATGTTCAAGTATTATGTTGTGCTTTAGAAGTGATGAAGAATTTTAAAAACTACACATTGGAAATTGGAAATGTACAATTTTTTCAAGCCGCATGTAAAGTTGTTCGCTTAAGCACAGAAGAAATTAATACTTTAGCGAATTTGATTGATAAAAAGAGTATGGTCGATTTAAAAATATATTTAGATTCATTATATTTAAGTGAAAAAATTGTGGATTTCTTTATGCACCTGCCATTTCTTTGTGGAGATGTAAATATCTTGGATGAAGCATACGCATATTGTTTTGATGAATCTTTAAAAGAGGTCTTAGATTCCATGAAAGAATGCATTCAATCTTTAAATGAATTGGGATGTTTAGAAAATGTGACAATCGACTTAGGAAAAGTGGCACATCTTGACTACTATACAGGAATCATTTTTGAAGGCTATGTATCTGGTGTTGGAACAAGTATTTTAAGTGGAGGAAGATATGATTGTTTACTTAAAAAATTTGGTCGAGACCTACCGGCATGTGGCTTTAGTGTAAAACTAGATCCGCTGATTGATCATGTGGATGTGCAACTTAAAAAGAAATTTATACTTTATTATCCAGAATCCAAACAAATTGAAGCTATGAAACAAGCAAATAAGTTACGAAAAGAAGGAAGTGTAATATTAGAGCCTTCCTTAAATGAAACAATTTATGTAAAGGAGGTAGAATGATGGGTCTATCTATTGCACTGACAAAAGGACGTCTAGAAAAACAAACCGTATCTATGTTAGAGGATTTAGGATATGGAATTGAAGCCTTAAAAGATAAGGGACGTGCACTTGTTTTTAAAGATTCCATTGAAGATATTCAATATTTTTTAGTTAAATCCAATGATTGTATTACCTATGTTAATCATGGAGTTGCTGATATTGGAGTTGTAGGTAAAGATACAATTCTAGAAAATGAGAATGATACTTATGAATTGTTAGATTTAAAAATTGGAAAATGTAAATTTATTGTAGCTAGCCTACCTCAAAATCAGTTGTTTTCAAAGGTAGGACACATTAAGATTGGAACAAAATATCCAACGGTAGCGAAACAATATTTTTTATCAAAAGGTATGGATGTGGAAATTATCAAAATTGATGGTTCTGTCGAATTAGCTCCTATTTTAGGCTTATGCGATGGAATTGTTGATATTATGGAAACGGGTACAACACTTAAGGAAAATGGCTTAGTTGTTTTAGATACAGTATGTGATATCAGTGCTCGTGTCATCGTAAATAAGGCAAGTTTTAAATTAAAACATTCAGAAGTTATGAAAGTCATAGAAGATTTAAGTAGGAAGGTGAATGCAGATGTTGACACGAATTTATAAAGAAGATAAGGATGTATTAAAAGAATATTTGATGTCGCGAACACAAGATTTAAGTACAGATGTATTGGTGACTGTATCAAATATTATTCAAGATGTAAAAAATAATAAAGATGAGGCCTGTTTAAAATACACTCGTGAGTTTGATCATGTTTTGTTAGATACAATGGAAGTGACAGAAGAAGAGTTAGATATTCAGATTTCTAAGTGTGATAAAGATTTTGTAGAAGCTATGAAGCTTGCCAAACAAAATATTGAAGATTTCCATAAACTTCAAAGGCAAAATGGATATTTACTTCAAAAAGAAATGGGAATCTATTTAGGACAAAGAGTTCTTCCTTTAGAAGCTGTAGGTATTTATGTGCCTGGAGGACGAGCACAATACCCAAGTAGTGTCTTAATGAATGCACTGCCTGCAAAAATTGCCGGAGTAAAAAATGTAGTGATGGTAACTCCACCAGATTCAGAAGGTACGATTCATCCTAATATTGCATATGCTGCAAGACTTGCAGGTGTGGATAAAATTTATAAGATTGGTGGAGCCCAAGCCATTGCAGCCTTAGCTTATGGAACACAAACGATTGATCGTGTAGATAAGATTGTGGGCCCAGGAAACATCTTTGTGGCAGCTGCTAAAAAATTAGTATATGGAACAGTTGATATTGATATGATTGCAGGTCCAAGTGAAATCTTAGTTGTAGCGGATGAAAATGCCAATCCAGAATATGTGGCAGCAGATTTATTATCACAAGCCGAACATGATCCTATGGCAAGTGCGATTCTTTTGACAACAAGTGAAGACCTTTTAAATTCTGTGAATCAACAGCTTTCAAAACAAAGTGCAATTTTACCTAAAAAAGAAATTGTTGAACAATCCTTAAAGAATTATGGTAAGGCCATTGTTTGTGATTCGCTTGAAGAATGTATTTCAATTAGTAATGAGATTGCACCAGAACATTTAGAATTAATGATTTCAAATCCAATGGAATATCTACAAGAAGTTAAAAATGCAGGTAGTGTTTTCTTAGGCTATTATACTTGCGAAAGTATTGGTGACTATTTTGGTGGAACCAACCATGTTTTACCTACCAGTGGCACTGCACGATTTTCTAGTGCATTATCTGTAGATAGCTTTATAAAAAAATCATCTTATTTATATTATTCAAAACAAGCAATTGAAGCTTACGCAAAATATATTGAGACTATAGCAAGTGAAGAGTGTTTACAGGCACACGCAAATGCCGCGAAAGTGAGAGTGAAATAATGCAAGGATATAAAACACATGTACAGTCAGGGATTTTGTTGAATGCCAATGAAGCAAGTCAAAATGTGAATGAAACAGTTAAACAAGAAATTATAGATGCGATTTCAAATCTATCCTTAAATCGGTATCCAGATACAACTTGCCACCAATTACATCGTTTATATGCAGAGGTTATGAATGTTCCGTCTTCTTGGATCTTATCTGGAAATGGGTCGGATCAAATGTTAGGATTTTTAATTCAATATTATTTACAGGAAAATAAAATACTTTATACTTTGAGTCCAGACTTCTCTATGTATGACTATTATGTAGGGTTGAATCATTCAAAAATTGAAAAATATGAAACAAATTTGGATGGTTCATTTGATGTGGATGCGTTTATTTCAAATGGAAAAGATAAAAAAGTCGATATGATTTTATTTTCAAATCCAAACAATCCTACCGGACATGCGATTACATTGTGTGAAATGGAAAAAATTAGTGAAGCGTTTAAGGATATTCCTGTTATCTTTGATGAGGCTTATATGGAGTTTGGTAAAGAAAGTGCAGTTTGTTTATTGAAAGAGTATCCAAATGTATTTGTATGTCGAACATTATCCAAAGCATATGGTCTTGCAGGGATACGTTGTGGCTTTATGATTTCTTCACAAGTTGAAAAGTTAAGTGCACTCTTTATTCCTTATGCCTTAAGTAGTGTGACACAAACTATCGCAAGTGTTGTCTTAAGACATGCAGATGAGTATAAGGATACTATTGCGACAATTATTTCAGAAAGAGAAAGAATGTATCAAGAAGTAAAGGAATTTAAGCAACTGACAATGTATCCTTCCAATGCGAATTTCTTATTTGGAAGAAGTGAAAAAAAGGATTTGTTGCTTGCAATGTTTAAAGAAAAGAATATCACGATTCGAAATTATGAAGATGCAAGTTTTCGTATAACGATTGGTACAAAAGAAGAAAATGAAATGGTATTAGATGTTCTAAGGAGATTTGAGTATGCGAACAGCTGAAAAAAGTAGAGATACAAAGGAAACAAAAATCTATGAAAAGATAAATTTAGATGGAAATGGAAATAGTGAAATTGATACAGGAATTGGCTTTTTTGATCATATGTTGACATTGTTCGCGTTCCACTCTAATTTTGATCTAGTTGTTAAGGCAGATGGGGACTTAGAAGTATGTGATCATCATACCATTGAGGATTGCGGTATACTATTAGGAAAATTGTTCTTAGAAGCATTGGGCGATAAAAAAGGGATTGCCCGTTATGGAAGTATGAATTTGCCTATGGATGAAGTATTATGTAATGTCACACTTGATATTAGTGGACGTCCATATTTAGTCTTCAATTGTGATTTCAATCGTGAAAATATTGGGACGATGTCTTGTGAAATGGTTGAAGAATTCTTTAGAGCCTTCAGTGTTGCTGCAGGTGTTACACTACATATCAATGTGTTCTATGGAAAGAATGATCATCATAAAGTAGAAGCTATATTTAAAGCGTTTGGTCGTGCTTTAAAACAAGCTGTAAAAATAGAATCAGATAAGATTCCTAGTTCAAAAGGAGTGTTAGAATGATTGGAATTATAGATTATGGTATGTCCAATTTACACAGTGTAAAAAATGCTTGTGATTATTTAAATTTAGATAGTGTTGTTTCAAAAGATGTTTCTGTTTTATCTAAATGTGATAAATTGATCTTACCAGGTGTTGGAGCTTTTCAAGATTGCATGAACACCTTACATTCCATGGGATTATACGATTTTGTTGTTCAACAAGTGAAAAAAGATGTTCCTTTATTAGGAATTTGTTTAGGAATGCAAGCCTTGTTTGAATCGAGTGAAGAAAATGGATATTGCCTAGGCTTTGGCTTTATAAAAGGCCATGTTTGTCATATGGAAGATACAAGCGTTAAAATTCCTCAGATTGGTTGGAATGTTTTAGAAAGTAGTCAGGCACAAAACATCTTTAAAGAAAACACGTATGTGTATTATGTACATTCTTATTATGCCAAAGATATGGAAAATCAAGATCTAATTGGATATTCCATGTATGGAAATATGAAAATACCTGGCTTAGTTATGCACGGACATATAATGGGATGTCAGTTTCACCCTGAAAAAAGTGGAAAAGATGGATTAAAAATATTGGAATATTTTGGAAAGGAGTTCTAAATGATTGTATTACCCGCAATAGATATATTAGATGGAAAGCCAGTTCGTTTATATCAAGGTGATTATGGTCAGTCAAAATGTGTGGCTGAAGATGTATTGGCTTGCGCAAAAAAATTTGAAAAGGAAAAGGCTAATTATTTACATGTGGTTGATTTAAATGGCGCAAAAGAAGGAAGTCGTGTTAATGCGGATTTAATTTGTGAAGTTGTAAAGACTTGCCAATTACCTGTTGAAGTCGGTGGGGGAATCCGTACAATGGAAGCCATTGATTTTTATATTGAAAATGGTGTATCCAGAGTGATTTTAGGAACTTCTGCTATTCAAGATGATTGCTTATTAAAAGATGCAATTAAAAAATATGGATCAAAGATTGCGGTGGGCTTAGATTGTAAAGATGGTTATGTCTGTACTTCAGGCTGGCTAGAAAAAAGTAAAGAATACTACTTGGATTTTGCGAAAAGAATGGAAAAGATTGGTGTCAAGACATTGATATGTACGGATATTTCAAAGGATGGTACTTTACAAGGGCCAAATTTTGAGATGTTAGAAGCACTTAAAAATCATGTATCGTGTAACTTAATCGCATCTGGTGGTGTACGTGATTTGTCACACATTCAAAAATGTAAAGATTTAGGGTTATATGGAGTTATTGCCGGGAAGGCCATCTATGAGAAAACATTAGATTTGAAAGAGGCGTTAAGCATATGTTGACAAAAAGAATCATACCTTGTTTAGATGTGAAAGATGGTCAGGTGGTGAAAGGCATTCATTTTGTGGGTCTAAAAGAAGTTGGAGATCCAGTTTCTCTGGCAAAAAAATATTATGAAGACGGTGCGGATGAATTGGTGTTTTTAGATATTAGCGCAACTATAGAAAAAAGAAAAACAATGGTCGATGTTGTTAGGCGCGTCGCAAAAGAAATATTTATTCCTTTTACAGTAGGTGGAGGTATTTCAACAATTGAAGATGTGCGTGCTATGTTGATGGCCGGAGCCGATAAGGTAAGTTTAAATAGTGCAGCTATTCGAAATCCTTCTTTAATTGAAGAAGCAAGTAAACGATTTGGCAATCAATGTATCGTATTGGCGGTGGATGCAAAAAAAAGAGCCGATAATACAGGTTGGAATGTATATGTAGAAGGTGGAAGAAAAGATACAGGAATCGATTGTATGGAATGGATCTTAAAAGGGGTATCTTTAGGAGCCGGAGAAATCTTGTTGACAAGTATGGATGCGGATGGAACAAAAGATGGCTTTGATTTAGATTTATATAGAGCTGTTTCTAAAATTGTAAATGTACCTGTGATTGCTTCTGGTGGATGTGGTAAATTAGAAGATTTTAAATCTGTATTAGAAGTGAGTGATGCTGCACTTGCGGCAAGTATTTTTCATTATGAAGAATCTAGTGTTTTAAATGTAAAGAAGTATTTAAAAGAAGAAGGAGTCGCAGTAAGGTTATGATGCAGTTGGATTTTAAGAAACAAAATGGCTTGATTCCTTGTATCGTTCAGGATGTGGATACTAAAAAAGTTCTTATGCTCGCATATATGAATGAGGAAAGTTATAGACAAACTGTTGAAACAAAACTTGCCACTTATTATTCTCGGTCAAGGCAAAGTTTATGGGTCAAAGGAGAAACGAGTGGCCATTATCAACATGTGAAAAAAATTCGCATTGATTGTGATCAAGATACGATATTATTAGAAGTAGAACAAGATGGAGCAGCTTGTCATACAGGACATTATTCTTGTTTTTATAGAGATGAAAATGGAGATTGTGTAGATGAGTGAATTTATTGATTTGTATGATCAAAATCGTAAGTTGTTAAATCGAGAAGTAGATCGCAAAACCTATTTATTTCAGCCTGGAGAATTTATGATGTATGTTTTGGCTATTTTGGAGAATTCTCAAGGTGAGTTTCTAGTTACGCAAAGAGCTTTTAATAAAAAATGGGCTGCTGGAAATTGGGAAATGCCTGGTGGAGGCGCTAAAAGTAAAGAATCAAGTTTGGATGCGATCAAGCGTGAAGTCAAGGAAGAAACAGGTCTTGATGTAAAAAATGGTGGGGTTGTCTATTCTTATTTTAATGAGGATAATGATAGATATGATAATTATTTTGTGGATATTTATCATTTTAAGTTTGATTTTGATTTAAGTGATGTGCAATTAAATACATGCGAAAGTATAAATTGCAAGTGTGTTACTTTAGATGAATTGATTTCAATGAATCAAGAACAATCTTTTTTGCATTATGAAAGAATTATGAAGGCTTTACAACAAGAAAAATAAGATTAAAATATAGGTGTAAGTTCTATGACTGAAACACTACCAACTACTTCCTTTATAGGTCATAGACTGACAGAGGGGTAAGCTTGCTTACCCTTTTTATATGTGCTATTATTTACTTGGCAGTGTGATGAGCTGCCAAAGGGACATGCAGAGCGTGGTAAACTCTGCGAAGGAAAAGTGGATTAGAGAGTATAGATAGAATGTGGTGGTTTTATCTATACAGAATTTTGTTTGTTTACAAGAACATAATAATATTAAATACAAACAAAATTCATGTAATATTTATATGAGGATATAAATATTACGGAAAGCGGTTTAAGGAAGTGATGAAAGCCTTAAACCTCTTTTTTTTGGAGGAGAATATGAAAATTTCAAATTATTTTGCGAAAGAAAAAATGGATGATGCAACATTTATTCAGACATTTATAGAAAAATTAAATGATTTAACAGATGAAGATATTTGTTGGGCAAATTCAGATTTACTTGAAGATAATGAGAATGTTCAATCTTTATTGATGGAGATGGTTCTTTCTTTTTATGCGACAGATTTAGTTGATATGAAAGATTATGAAAATTACTTGGTGAATAAAGAATTTGAAGCTATGTCATTTAAAGAGCTTCAGGCCTCACTGATCTATTTATTTCATAATGACAGAGTGCATCCGGATAGTTTGATTCATGATGGCATTGGTAAAAAGGAATTATTAAATATCTTAAAAGAAATGAAGAATCAATATAGCTAAACATGCATCCAAGTTTGAGGACTTGGATGTTTTCTTTATACGTTGTATAATTGAAAAGATGAAAAAAGGAGCGTTTTGTATGAATTCGAAAAATCCGATAGGTGTTTTTGATTCAGGATTAGGTGGAATTAGTGTTTTACACACGATGCATAGCTTACTTCCTAATGAAAATTTAATTTACTTAGGAGATAGTAAGTACAATCCTTATGGAACAAAGACAAAAGAAGAAATCACTAAGCGATGTATTGCGATTTGCGATGAATTTATAAAACAAGATGTAAAGGCAATCGTAATCGCGTGTAATACGGCAACAAGTGCTTGTGTTAAGCTTCTAAGAGAAAAATATGATGTAGATATCATTGGAATGGAGCCAGCTTTAAAAGTGGCATGTGATCGAGGGAGTAATCAAAGAATTGCGGTATGGGCAACCGAACTTACTTTATCTGAAAAGAAGTTTGCAAATTTGATGGATCGATTCAAAGATGAGCATCATATTGTGAAAGTACCTTGTCCAAAGTTAGTAAGAATGGTCGAAGATGATAAATTGGATGATACAAACCTTGTAGAATCTGTTTTAAAAGAATATTTGGCCGCTTGTGACTATAAAAATCTAGATAGTATTGTACTTGGATGTACTCATTTTCCTTTTTACACAAAATATTTAGAAAGACTATGTCCAAATATTCATATTATTGAAGGTAGTGTGGGAACAACATTGCATACTAAGGATTTACTGGAACAAAAAGGCTTGTTAAATAGGAGTGATGAAATAGGAAGTATTACTTGGATGAATACAATGGAATCAAAAATAGAATTATCAAAACGCTTATTTAAAATGTTGGAGGTAGAAGCATGAGTGAAGTAGTTTGGAATAAATATTCAAAAGAAGAATTTGAAAATGTTATGAAATTCAGTGATGGATACATTGATTTTTTGTCAGATTCTAAAACGGAAAGAGCTTGCGTAAAAAATGCCATCGCATTAGCAAAGTCATATGGTTATCGTGATATCAAAGAGGTTATCGAAAATAAAGAAATTTTAAAGGCTCAAGACAAAGTGTATGTAAATATGATGAATAAATCGATTGCGTTGATGCACATTGGATCAAATCCTTTAGAAAAAGGAATGAATATTTTAGGTGCTCATATCGATAGTCCTCGTTTAGATTTAAAACAAAATCCATTATATGAAGATGGAAATTTAGCTTATTTAGATACTCACTATTATGGTGGAGTCAAAAAATATCAATGGGTTACTTTGCCTTTGGCTATTCATGGTGTTGTTTGTTTAAAAGATGGAACAACTGTTGATATTGCGATTGGAGATAAAGAAAGTGATCCTGTATTTGTGATTAGCGATTTGTTGATTCACTTAAGTCAAGATCAACTACAGAAAAAGGCAAATGAAGTGATTGCGGGGGAAGATTTAAATGTAACAGTTGGATCCATTCCTTTGGAAAATGAAGAGAAAGATGCAGTTAAGGCAAATGTAGCTAAGATTTTAAAATCGACTTATGGTTTTGAAGAAGATGATTTTGTTTCAGCTGAATTAGAAGTGGTTCCTGCAGGACGTGCAAGAAGCTGTGGTTTTGATTCAAGTATGGTATTAGGTTATGGTCATGATGATCGTATTTGTGCTTATACTAGTTTAGTGGCTCAATTGGAAGCTGAAAATGTAAAACGTACAGCAGTTTGTTTATTAGTGGATAAAGAAGAAGTTGGTTCTCAAGGTGCAACGGGTATGCATTCTATGTTCTTTGAAAACTTTGTTGCTGAAGTTATGGAGTGTATGGGTGATTATTCAGCATTAAGTGTGAAACGTGCAATGATGAATTCAACAATGCTTTCAAGTGATGTAAGTGCTGCACATGATCCAATTTATGCATCGGCATCAAGTCCAAGAAATCAAGCAGAATTTGGAAAGGGTATCGTATTTAATAAATATACAGGAGCTCGTGGTAAGAATGGGTGTAACGATGCAAACGCTGAATATATCGCATTGATTCGTCATATCATGGATGATCACAATGTGGCATGGCAAACAAGTGAACTTGGAAAAGTAGACCAAGGTGGCGGTGGAACAATCGCATATATTTTGGCAAACTATGGAATGCAAGTTATTGATTGTGGTGTAGCATTACATAATATGCATGCGCCATTTGAATTGGCTAGTAAAGCTGATATTTATGAAGCAAAGAAAGGCTATGCAGCATTCTTAACTTACGAAGGATAATATATGAAACCAATAACTTTGATTGCGACAGATTTGGATGGAACTTTCTTAAATTCAAAGAAGAAAGTTACATCTCTAAATAAAGAAGCAGTTTCAAAATTGAAACAACATGGCATTTTGTTTGGGATTGCTTCTGGTCGTCCTGTTGAAACAGTGCGTGCTATGTTAAAAGAATGGCAAATTGAAGATAGTGTAAGCTTTATTATGGGAATGAATGGTGGCGTCTTATATGATTTAAGACAACGAACAAAAGAAGAATATCATGTATTGGATGGAGAAGTTGTTTTAGATATCATTCATTTTTTTGAGGATCTAGATGTAGATTTCTGGATTTTAGAAGGAGCAACTCGATATACAAATCGTACAAGTATAGAAACGCAAGAACATGCTCGAATCTTTGGTGAAACAGAGATTGAAATTGATCTTGAACCATATTTATTGAATAATACATGCAACAAGCTGATTATTCATTGTGATAAAGAATATATGCCAATTGTATTAGAGCGTGCTAAACAATATAAGAATGAGGCTTGTGTTGGCTTTTTAACAGCCGATAACTTATTTGAGTATGTAGATCCTAGAATCAATAAGGGATATGGGATTGAAAAGGTCGCAAAGCACTTTGGTGTTAAACTTGAAAACTGTGTTGCCTTTGGAGATGAACAAAATGATATGGAGATGCTTCAAAAGGTTGGTATGGGAGTCTGTATGAAAAATGGCTCTAAGCAAGTTAAAGATTGTGGTGCATTTGTGAGTGCGTATACAAACGATGAAAGTGCCGTGGCTCATTTTATTGAAGAAAATATTTTAAAGGAGGACCTGGATGTCATACTTTGATGATGTATATTGCGGATTATGTAAAGATATTTTAGAAAATGGAGTTCAAGTACATAATCGTACAGGAATTGACACGATTAAAATTCCGAGTGCACATTTCCATTTGGATCTAGCGAAAGAATTTCCTATTTTAACAACGAAACAATTATTTATTCGTCAGGCTGTTACAGAAATGCTATGGATTTATCAAGCACAAAGTAATGATGTCAGGTGGCTTCAAGAAAGAAATGTTCATATTTGGGATAAATGGGAAATTAATGAGGATGGAGATTGGATTGATGAAAATACAGGGAATGTATTAAAACATTTTGATCCAAGTTTTGCCCATACGATTGGAACAGCTTATGGGTATATTGTAAAAAAATATGATTTAATGAATAAGCTTTTAAATTCATTAAAAAATGATAAAGAAGATCGTAGACGTGTCATTTCTTTATGGCAAGATAGTGAACTAGATACAGCTGTACTTCCAAGCTGTGTATGGAGCTCAGAATGGGATGTGACAGATGGTAAATTGAATATTTGGGTTCATCAAAGAAGTTGTGATGTTCCCTTAGGATTGCCTTTTAATGTTACACAATATGCAGTTTTATTGATGATGGTAGCTCAAGTTACTGGATTAAAACCAGGTACGATCGATTGGTCTATCAAGGATGCACATATTTATGTAAACCAGATTGATGGAATCAAAGAACAGTTGAATCGTTATGAAACAAAAGGTTCTTTGCCAGCACCAGAATTATGGTTGAATCCGGATATTACAAATTTCTATGATTTTGATCCTACAAAAGATGTTAAATTGAATGGATACGAGCACATGGGGAAAATCAGTTTTCCTTTAACACAATAGGTGGTTTATGAAATTAACGTTGATTGCAGCGATTGGTAAAAATCGTGAACTCGGAAAGAATAATGATATGATTTGGCATTTGCCGCAAGACTTAAAGTTTTTTAGACAAGAAACTTCAGGTCACACGATTGTGATGGGAAGAAAAACGTTTGAGAGTCTTCCTGGTAAGTTGCCTAAGCGTCATCATGTTGTTATTTCAAGAACATGTAAAGATCTTGGTGAAGATATAGAAATGTGTGAAAGTGTTGAAGAATTCATGAAGCGTTATAAAGATGTGGATGAGGAGATCTATTGTATTGGCGGTGGCATGATCTATAGTGAAATGCTAAAATATGCATCAAGACTTGTGTTAACGCAAATTGATGCCGATGCCGATGCCGAAGTGTATTTTCCTGAATTTGATGAATCTTTATACAATAAAAAGATTCTTTCAAATATTGAAGAGAATGGTGTTTTCTATCAACACGTTGAATATACATTAAAATAATGATTTGCAGAGAATATTTTCTAATTCTCTGCTTTTTTGTTTGTGAAATTTATTGTAAAATAAAACTAGGTTAGATACTATATAATTTTTTGAAAGGAGGATCATCATGAGTGAAACTTATTATGTAAAAACCTTTGGGGGATTGGAAATCACAAACGATAATGTGACGGTCAATATTGTGGAATTATTTGGCAAACAATTGGTGAATTTGTTGCAAGTGTTATTGTTTCATAGTGAGAAGCCAGTTCAAAAAGATGAATTGATCGATATTTTATGGCCGGAAAGTAAAAATCCGTCTAGTGCATTAAAATTCTCTATTTTTAGATTGCGTTCCGAATTAAATGAAATTGATTTTTTTAAGGATAAAGTCACATTTAATAAAATGGGATATAGACATCATTAATGTCAAATAGGCTTGTACAATTTACCTGTAAGTGAGGTAATGAAATATGTGTACAGAATTTAATTTAAAAATAGATGAATCTACTGAGTTGCTAGATACAAGAACATTCGATAACTACGATACGAATGAGTTACTACAATTATCTGATGCCATTAAGCAGTCATGCTTTGAATTTCTATTCAGCTCTCATATTGAGTACTGCCCTTATTGTGGAAGTATTCATATTGTTAAGGCCGGAAAAAACAGTAAAGGAAGACAACGCTATAAATGTAATAATTGTAAACGAAGGTTCATTAATAGTACAAATCATCTAATGCATTGGTCCCACTTATCAAAGGAACAATGGGAAATCTTGTTTTATTCTTCATTAAACAATGATTATTTATCCAAAACTGCGAAGCTTGTAGGTATCAGTATTGTTTCTGCATTTTATAACAGACACAAACTTATGTATGTTCTAAATGAATTGATAAACAAAAAACAATTGTCAAAGAAAATTGCACTAGATGAAACATATTTGACATACCAAGCTAAGGGGTTTGTAAACCAAAATCGTAGAGGTATAAGTAAAGATAAAATTGGTAT
>OJNW01000333.1_pt1 | contig 35219 bp, 23 predicted proteins | sample 1597951 | NCBI WGS metagenome assembly OJNW01 (sample SAMN01915212, study PRJEB22387) | human gut metagenome | isolation source: stool | host: Homo sapiens | place: USA | reverse complement strand
CGGCCGTCGTAAGACCGACGGTGAAGCCCAGAATCAGCCCCTGTGCGCCCATTCCCAATGTAAAGCCCAACAGGTAACCCACCGGCAGGTTGAAGACGATGTACGAGAGGAAAGCGATCGGCATGATGATCTTCACGTCCTGAATACCCCGCAGAATGCCTACCGAAACGTTCTGGATGCCGTCCGCCAACTGGTAAACGGCGATCAGCAGGATCAGCTTCGAGGCCAGGTCGATCACTTCGGCGTTGGTGGTGAAGAAAGTCGGGATGACGTTGCAGAGCGAGATGAACGTGATGGCGGCGAAGAGGTTCCAGGCGATGACCAGGTGGTAGGAGGCCTTTGCCGCCAGAGTCAGCTCCTTCAAGCTGCGGGCGCCGTAGCAGTGGGAGATGCGGATGGTCGTGGCGGCACCGATCGAAGTCACGATCATGAAGGCGCAGTTGCCCAAGGTCATGGCGATCTGGTTGGCGCTGATGGCCGTTTTGCTCAGCCAGCCCATCATGATACTGGTGCCGACGAAGGCCGAGGCTTCGAGAAACATCTGCAGGGAGATCGGAAGGCCCATACGCAGCAATGTGCGGATCGTTTTGACCGAATAGTTGCGGGGCGAGAATCCCTGAAGATAGGCGCGGTATTTCTGTTTTTTGTAGAAATAGCCGATAATCATGATCGGCATGGCGATGCGCGATCCGAGGGTGCCGAGCCCCGCACCTGTGGCGCCCAGTTCTTCGAATCCGAGGTGGCCGTAGATGAAAATCCAGTTCAAGCCGACGTTCATCAGGTTGCAGAGAATCACCACGACCATTTCGACCCGGGTGTTTCCGACGCCTTCGAGGAATTGCTTGAAGGTGAAGAAGAGCATGATGAACGGCATGCTGTAAGCCAGCAACTTGTAATACGGTATGGCCATATCGACCACTTCGACGGGCTGTCCCATGTGGTACATCAAAGGGATGACGGCCAGTTGGAGCCCGCAGACCAGAAATCCCAACAGAGTATAGAACATCAGGCCGTTTTGCAGGTATTGCGACGATTTGCAACGGTCGCCCTGGGCGTAGAGTTCGCCGATCAGGGGCGTGAGGCCCAGTGCGATGCCGACGCCGGCGATGAAGAGGATGAAGAAGACCGAGCCGCCGAACGAAGTGGCGGCCAGCGGCGTGGGGTCGTCGCCTCCGTAACGGCCGACCATGACGTTGTCGGCGACCTGTACGAGGATCTGCCCCAACTGGGTCATCACGACGGGCAGGGCCAGTTTCAGATTGGCTTTGTATTGTCGTTTGTAGGTTGAAAAACGGTACATATATTTCTTGAATCAGACGACAAAGGTACGAAAATAATCGATTATCCCTCTTTCGCATCCGTTTCGAAGGGGGAACGGAGTCTGATGTCCGGACCTTTCGACCGGGTGTCGGGGCCGATTTTGCAGGCAGATGTCGAAAGCATGCGGGACGGACATATATGGAGCTGTTCCCGGTTTCGATGCAAATGCCTCGTTGCCGGGAGGACTGTTCGGGGTTATTCCGTATGTCGGGCCGGGGTTGTTGTCGGTTCTGGAAAACCGCTTAGTCGAAGGAGTGGGTGAGGCGTGAAAATCCCGGCCGATACTTGCTTCGGCCGGGATTCGAAAACCGTCCGCCACTGGTTCTGATTTATGTTAGGCGACCCGGAGAATCACCTCCTTTTCGCCGTCGGGTTCCACGATCACCCGCTCCCCGCTGTGCAGTTTGCCGTCGATAATCAGTCCCGAGAGAGGTTCCTCGATGCGTTCGAGCAGCGTGCGGCGCAGGGCGCGGACGCCGTATTTGCGCTGGTAGCCGATGGCGGCAAGGGTCCGCTTCGCCTCGTCGGTGATTTCGACCTTGTAGCCGAGTCGGTCGGTACGGGAGAGCAGCCCCTTGAGTTCCAGGTCGATGATCCGCTCCACGTCCGAGAGGTCGAGCGTGCGGAAGATGACGATGTCGTCGATGCGGTTCAGGAACTCCGGTGCGAAGGTTTCTTCCAGCGCCCGGCGGTATTCCGACTGCGGGGCTTTCTGCTGGGTGTCCGATTTCGAACAGGTGCTGTACCCGACCTGCGTGGAGCGTATTGCCGCGGCCCGCGATCCGACGTTGGAGGTGAGAATGATTACCGTATTTCGGAAATCGACCTTGCGCCCCGAACCGTCGGTGAGGTGTCCCTCGTCGAAGATCTGCAACAGGGTGTTGAAGACTTCGGGGTGGGCTTTCTCGATTTCGTCGAACAGGACGACCGAATAGGGATGGCGGCGTACCGCTTCGGTGAGCTGTCCGCCTTCGCCGTAGCCGACATATCCCGGCGGGGAGCCGATCAACCGTGCGACGTTGTGTTTTTCGCTGTATTCGCTCATGTCGATACGGATGAGTCCCTTGTTCTCGTCGAAGAGCCATTTGGAGAGCTCTTTCGCCAGCAGGGTTTTGCCCACGCCCGTCGGTCCGACGAACATGAAGACGCCGATCGGACGCCCTTCGTCCTTGAGTCCCGCCCGGGAGCGTTGGATCGACCGCGAAATCTTTTCGACGGCTTCGCCTTGGCCGATGACGCGGGCCGAAAGATAGTCCGCAAGGCCGCGCAGACGTTCGCTTTCGCTGCCCGAGAGTCGTTCGGCAGGGATTCCTGTCATGGAGGTGATAACCTGCTCGATATGCTCGGCCCGGATTTCGGGCGGGCCGGGATCGGACGGAAGAGCCCATACGGCGCCACGGACGGTTGTTGTGTCCGCTGCCGCTGTTTTGCGGGAGCGGTTTTTGGGCGTTTTGGCCCCTCCAGTGGCTCCGACCGGTTCGCGGGGTTCGGTTTCCCGAGCCGGTTTTTCGACATTGCCCCGATTCTGCAAGTGAATGCGGGCTCCGGCTTCGTCCAGTACGTCGATCGCCTTGTCCGGAAAGTTGCGGTCGGTAATGTAGCGCCCGGTCAGGGCGACGCAGGCCCGCAACGCTTCGTCCGAGTAGCGCACTCCGTGGTGCCGTTCGTAGTGAGGCGCGATGTTGCGCAGGATTTGCAGGGTTTCCTCTTCCGAAGCGGGTTCGACGAGGATTTTCTGAAAGCGGCGTTCCAGCGCGGGATCGCTCTCGATATCTTCGCGATATTCGTCCAGCGTCGTGGCGCCGATGACCTGCAATTCGCCCCGCGCCAGGGCGGGTTTGAGAATGTTGGCCGTGTCGAGGCTTCCCTGGGTCGAACCTGCGCCCGCGATGGTGTGTATTTCGTCGATGAAGAGGATCGAGTCCTGCTTCCTGCGCAATTCTTCGAGAAGTCGCTGCATCCGTTCTTCGAACTCACCTCTGTATTTGGTCCCGGCCACGAGCGACGATACGTCGAGCGAGTAGAGCCGCTTGCCGCGGATAGTGGCGGGAACTTCGTCCGCTGCCATCCGCAGGGCCAGCCCTTCGACGATGGCGCTCTTGCCCACGCCGGCTTCGCCGATCAGGATCGGGTTGTTCTTCTTGCGGCGCGAAAGGATCTGCACGATGCGTTCGATCTCCCGCTCGCGTCCTACGACGGGATCGATGCGGCCTCTGCGAGCTTCGTACGTAAGGTCGGTGCCGAATTTGTCCAACAAGGCAGGCTCCGCAGGAGGAGTGTCCCGGACAGATTCGTGCAGGCCGATGAACCGTAGTTCGGAAGCCGGCCGAAAATCGGTATCCGGAGGCGTCGTTTGATCGGCCTCCAGGGTCATCTTTTGCAGTTCGGTCGCTATCGCCTGTGCATCGAAATGGTACATGGCCAGCACCTGCGAAGTGATCGTGTGCGGGTCGCTCACGATGTGCAGCAGTGCGTGTGCCGTCGAAACATGGTGCATCGGGGCGAACAATCGTTGTAATTCTCTGGTGTATGAAGGGAAAAATTCTTCGGGATTCTGCCTCGATGAATCGGGTGCCGATACCGACCGAATCTCGCTTTCGATGCGAAGGCATATTTGGTGAATCTCCCAATCCTTGAGGCGGGAGGTGAGTATCTGATGCGCTAAGGACCCTTCTTCCCGCAGAATCTCAAGGGTGAGAAAATCCTTGAGTGAGTGGGTAATAGCGCGTTTCGAGGTTTCGAATGCCGTACGGGCGATGATGGCCTCGAGCGTTTTTGAGATTTTAGCTTGCATCTTGGATTCCTTTTTTAGTTTTCCGTGTTCGGAAAAGCGAACGCGGTCGCTCTCTCCTCGCTTGTCGAAAATGTACGTTTTGTCCTGTTGAAATTACAGACTTATAACGACGGAATCCCAGGTAATATTATGTTAAATAAAAATATTGCAGATTGAACGATTTCGCCCCTTTATCAAGCGCCGGGACGAGGCCATTCGCCGATTTCCATGTCGCGGATGTCGGTGCCGTCGATGGTGAAGCGCAGGGCGCTGCGCACCTTGTGGAAACCGTAGCAGCCGGCAGCGCCGGGGTTGAGGTGAAGCAGGTCGTAAACGGGGTCGTAGATGACCTTGAGAATGTGGGAGTGCCCCGCGATGAAGATTTTCGGGCGCAGCGATTGGATCCGCGCTACGGCCTGCGGGGTGTAGTGGCGGGGATAGCCGCCGATGTGGGTCATCAGGACGCTCACCCCTTCGCACTCGAAGGAGAGAAATTCGCGGTAGGTGCGTCGCATGATACCTCCGTCGATATTGCCATAGACGGCCCGCAGGGGTTTGAACGCCGCGATCTGGTCGGCGACCTCCGGAGAGCCGATGTCCCCGGCGTGCCAGATTTCGTCCACGTCCTTGAGGAATGTTTTGAGCGTTTGGTCGAACGTGCCGTGGGTGTCGGATATGAGTCCTATGCGTTTCATGCTATTTCGTTGTTCTCTGTATTCTCCGGTAAACTGCCGGCGAAGTTTGTGCTTCATTCGGATTCCTGCCTGCCGAATTTACGCCGTCCGCCCAGCAGGTAGAGCGTGCCGACGGCGGCAAGTGCTCCCGTACTGTCCGCAAGGGGAGCATGTCCCGTTACCGCCATTTCCGCAACGGCCCGCAGCAGGAAGAGGGTGGCAATGGTGTAAATACCTGTTTCGAGCAGTGGCAGCCGTCGGATTACACCAGCGCCCGAAAGTCCGTACAGGCCGAACACGGCGAATATCGAGGCGATGGCGACGGTCAGCAGGTAGGGAATGGCCGCCCCGTAGCGGAGGGCCAGCGTTTCCATGATTCCGTCGATGCGATAGATCGACAGTACGGGATAGAGCCAAGGCAGGCAGGCGAGGTGTCCCGCCGCGATCAGGAAATTCAATATAGCGCCTGTTTTCAACATATCGGTGGTCTTTTGTCGCCAAGGATAGACTCCGTCCCGGTTTCGGTCTTTATGATTCGGGAATTGCCCGCTGTGCTCTTTCGCCGTTTGTCGGCATATTTTGGTCGCTTGTGTCGCTGCCGTTCGCCGGGACGAAGTACGGGATGTCGTCCGATCGTATTTCCGGGGCCGTCCGGCAGTCGGCTTCAGGAATGCCGGAAGGCGTTGTGTCTCCGGCTATTATTTATATTTGTCCTTCCACAGATCCCGGATGCATGCGGCGATCTTCGCCTCGGCGGCGTTACGGGTGTTCGGCTCGTAGAATTTCTTGCCTTTGAGCGTTTCGGGCATGAACTCCAGCTCGGCGAATCCGCCGTAGTCGTGGGCGTATTTATAGCCTTTGCCGTATCCTGCCTGATCCATCAGCTTGGTCGGAGCGTTGCGCAGGTGCAGGGGTACCGGGCGGTTGGTTGTATCGTGTTCGACGAAGGAGAGCGCCTGGTTGATGGCCATGTAGGCCGAATTGCTCTTGGGCGAGGTGGCCAGGTAGATCGTGGTTTCGGCCAGCGTGATGCGGGCTTCGGGCATGCCGATCTTGTGTACCGTGTCGAAACAGGCGTTGGCCAGCAGCAGGGCGTTGGGATTGGCCAGGCCGATGTCTTCCGAGGCCAGGATCACCAGCCGGCGGGCGATGAAGCGCGGCTCCTCGCCTCCGGCCAGCATGCGGGCCAGGTAGTAGATCGCTGCGTTGGGATCGCTGCCCCGCACCGATTTGATGAAGGCCGAGATCACGTCGTAGTGCTGTTCGCCGTTCTTGTCGTAGAGGGCGATGTTCTGTTGCAGACAGTCGGTGACGTATTGGTTAGTGATCGTTACTTTACCGTCTGCGGCACCCGTGATGATGTCCAGAATGTTGAGCAGCTTGCGGGCGTCGCCGCCCGAGAAACGGAACAGCGCTTCGGTTTCCTGCACCTCGATCTCCCGGGTTTTGAGCTCCGGATCGGTGGCGAGGGCCCGGTCGAGGAGGGTTTGCAGCTCCCCGTCGGTCATCGGCTGGAGGATATAGACCTGGCAGCGGCTCAACAGCGGTGAAATCACCTCGAACGAGGGATTTTCGGTCGTGGCTCCGATCAGCGTCACCACGCCCTGTTCGACAGCACCCAGCAGCGAGTCCTGCTGCGACTTGTTGAAGCGGTGGATTTCGTCGATGAACAGGATCGGCGGTTTGGAGTCGAAGAATTTCTGCTTGCGGGCCGATTCCAACACCTCGCGCACCTCCTTGACGCCCGACGTGACGGCCGACAGGGTGTAGAACGGGCGTTTGAGAGTCGTGGCAACGATCTTGGCCAGCGTAGTTTTTCCCACGCCCGGCGGACCCCAGAGGATGAACGAGGGGACATTGCCCGTTTCGAGGAACTTGCGGAATACGCCGTTCTGCCCGACCAGGTGGGCCTGTCCGATATATTCATCGAGCGTACGGGGACGCAGTCGTTCGGCGAGGGGAATGGACATGGAAAGCATTTTTTTGTCGCTCAAATGTACTGAAAATTTTTGTTTTCGTCAACGGCCGGACTGAATGCGGTCTGAAAGAACGGATGCGTAGAACCGCTGCCGTCCGGTTCGGGGATTCGCAGCGGGGAGATCGTGTCCTGGCCGGATTTCGTTTCTACGTCGTGCTTCACGCTTGTTCTGCGGTCGCAGTTCCCGATGCGATGCGCTATTGTATATTTCGAAAAGGATCGCTATATTTGCCGTACATATTGATACACACGGAAAAGTGTAAGTCTGTTCCCGAATCGTGAACGTAGGAAATTCATTTTGGCGGAGAATAGGCAGACATCTTCTCGCGTCGTATCCGTATTCTGCGGATATAGGCGTGGGGCTGTCGCTTATTTCACGCCAAAAGGTACTCCTACGACCTGCGATTCTGAAATGGGCTTCGGTGCCACGCTTTTCTTTTTTGTTTTTGCTGCCGGGGTGCGGGCAGAATAATTGGATCCAGTTATGAAATCTTTTTTATTTTTATTTGTATTCCTATTTTGGAATGGTTGTTTATTTGCACAAGAAATTCAGCGTGATTCGATTAAGGTTGATTCTAATGAATCGCGAATGCCTTTGCTGACAACAGAGCCGGATTCTGTTGCTACATCAATTATAAATTCAACATCTACTATAGATGCTGAAAAACCGATAAAAGTTTACGGAGAAGTCCTTGCAAAATCGACTAATCGATATAAAATTTATCCGACTTCAAATATGTATAATTTTTTGAAATTGGATACAAGAATGGGTTATATTTATAGAATCCAGTGGAGCCATGAGGATAAAAAAAGATATGAAACCTATGTAAATTATAAGCTACTTGTTGACTATGAAGATGATTGGGTAAATGGGCGGTTTGAAATCTATCCGACCTCTAATATTTATAGTTTTTTGCTTTTGGATAAAATAAATGGTCGGGTGTGGCATTGTCAATGGGGTTTTGAATTTGGAGAAAATTGGATTAAACGGATTTATTGATATCTAATACTGGCTTGTTTTAATTTTTAATTTATGCGTTTTGCTTTAATAGATAAACGTAGGGTAGAAGCATGTCCTGGATTAACCGGATTATGTCCAAATTGTGGTCAGAAGGTCATAGCGAAATGTGGTAGCCAACGAATACATCATTGGGCGCATTATAATAATCAGAGAAAATGTGATAGTTGGTGGGAATCGGAAACAGAGTGGCATCGTATATGGAAAAATCGCTTTCCCACAGAGTGGCAAGAGGTAATTTTGTATGATGGGTTAACCGGAGAGAAACATATTGCCGATGTGCAAACGGAGCATGGTGTCGTTATAGAATTTCAGCATTCGCATATTCAGCGGACAGAGCGTATTTCTCGTGAACAATTCTATAAAAATATGATTTGGGTTGTAGATGCTTCTCGATTAAAACATGATTTACTCCGTTTTCGTAAGGGGTTTAAAGATAAAGCAGGAAAAACCAGTATAGAAGATTTCTATCTTGTATCGTTTCCCGAAACTTGCTTCCCTAAAAATTGGGTTGAGAGTAATGTGCCGGTTGTCTTTGATTTTGGCGATACTATATTGCAAGAAGATTCCGCACAGGCATTTTTGTATTGCTTATTGCCAGAAAAACTGCAAGGGTTAAGTATCATTTATCGGATATCGTATCAAAATTTTATAGATAAGTGTTGTCGGTTATTTAATGTATCGTGCCGAAAGATAATAGAAACTTTTGAAAAGAAATTTATGAGTAAACCTCTTGAGATTAGGCAGTGTGTGGATACTTATGCTAGATGCGGTAGGTTAGGGAATTGTCCTAAAGATTGGATAGTTTAACAACAAGCGCTGATAATTTTATTTATCAGCGCTTGTTGTTAAATGGTGAGTGATTTTGCTTTATTCTTCCGGCTTAACCAACTGCAGGCAAAGTTCGTCGAGCTGCGACTGGTCGATATAGCCCGGTGCGTCGAGCATCATGTCGCGGCCGTTGTTGTTTTTCGGGAAGGCGATGTAGTCGCGGATCGACTCCGAACCTCCGAAGAGCGAGCAGAGCCGGTCGAAACCGAAGGCCAGACCGCCGTGAGGAGGGGCGCCGTACTTGAAGGCGTTCATCAGGAAGCCGAAACGCTCCTGCGCTTGTTCAGCCGTGAAGCCCAGCAATTCGAACATCTTGGCCTGCAGTTTCGAGTCGTGGATACGGATCGAGCCGCCGCCGATCTCGGTGCCGTTGCAGACGAAGTCGTAGGCGTTGGCCCGCACGCGACCGGGGTCGCTGTCCAGGTATTGTACGTCTTCGAGCTTGGGCGAGGTGAACGGATGGTGCACGGCGTAGTAACGCTGGGTCTCGTCGTCCCACTCGAACAGCGGGAAGTCGATGACCCACAACGGAGCGAATTTCTTCGGGTCGCGTAGGCCCAGCTGCTGAGCGACCTCCAGACGCAGGGCGCAGAGCTGCGTGAGGGTCTTGAATTTCTTGCCGCAGAGGATCAGCACCAGGTCGCCGGCTTTTGCTCCCGCGCGGTCGGCCATGGCCCGCACCTGCTCGGGCGAGTAGAACTTATCGACGGACGACTTGACGTTGCCGTCCGCTTCGACGCGGATCCAGACGAGTCCCTTGGCGCCGATCTGCTGGCGTTTGACGAACTCCGTGAGGGCGTCGATCTGTTTGCGGGTATAGCCGGCGCAGCCCGTTGCAGCGAAGCCTGTGACGTACTCCGCGTCGTCGAAAACCGCGAAGCCGTGACCTTGGGCCAGGTCCGTCAGGTCGGCGAACTCCATGCCGAAGCGCAGGTCGGGTTTGTCCGAGCCGTATTTCTCCATCGCTTCGATCCAGGGCATGCGGCGCAGCGGCTCCGTGAGTTCGATGCCCATCACTTCGCGGAACATGTGCTTGGCCCAGCGCTCGAAGATTTCGAGCACGTCCTCCTGCTCCACGAACGACATTTCGCAGTCGATCTGCGTGAATTCGGGCTGGCGGTCGGCCCGCAGGTCTTCGTCGCGGAAACAGCGCACGATCTGGAAGTATTTGTCGTAGCCGGCGACCATCAGCAGCTGCTTGAGGGTCTGGGGCGACTGGGGCAGGGCGTAGAATTGGTTGGGGCTCATGCGGCTCGGCACGACGAAGTCCCGGGCGCCTTCGGGCGTGGAATTGACCAGGTAGGGGGTTTCGATCTCCAGGAAACCTTCGTCGCTCAGGAAGCGGCGGATCTCCTGGGCCATCTTGTGACGCAGGATCATGTTGCGCTGCAGGGGAGGACGGCGCAGGTCGAGGTAGCGGTATTTCATACGCAGGTCGTCGCCGCCGTCCGAGTTCTCCTCGATGGTGAACGGGGGCACTTCGGCCTCGTGCAGCACCACGAGTTTCGAGGCGACGACTTCGATGTCGCCCGTAGGCATCTTCGGGTTCTTGGACGAACGCTCCACCACGCGGCCTTCGACCTGAAGGACGTATTCGCGGCCCAGTCCGTCGGCCACGGTCTTGACATCGGCCGGAGAGTGCTCTTCGACGACGATCTGGGTGATGCCGTAACGGTCCCGCAGGTCGATGAAGGTCATCGCGCCGAGGTTGCGGACTTTCTGTACCCAGCCGGCCAGCGTGACCGTTTCGTTTACATTTGCGGCACGCAACTGGCCGCAGGTATGGGTTCTGTACATGGTCGTATCTGTATTTTTCGTTATTGTCGTTTTGCGATTCACAAAGGTAGTGAAAACGGGGTGGAATCCAACAATCCCGCCTGGCGGGTTTCACCGGGTGTCATCTACTGTCTGCAAAGGTAGGAAAATGAGTGCAGAATGGAACAAACTCGTCCGTTTTTTTATAAGGGCCTCATCTCTTTTGTAAAAAAGGTCGGAAACGGAAACGAAATTCCGGCTGTAAAACGGGATAAAAAACGCAGGGACGCCGAATTCTCCGCTAAATTATTAATTTTGCCGAAAAACCGAAACGATGGAACAGCAGCAACCCGATGAAAAATTCATGCGCCTGGCACTAAACGAGGCGGAAAAAGCGTTAGAAGAGCAGGAAGTACCCATCGGTGCCGTGGTGGTCGCGGACGGACGTATCGTCGGCCGGGGGCACAACCTGGTCGAAACCTTGGCGGACGCTACGGCTCATGCGGAAATGCAGGCCCTGACAGCCGCAGCCTCGACCGTTGGAGGCAAATACTTGTCCGAATGTACGTTGTATGTGACGGTCGAGCCTTGCATCATGTGTGCGGGGGCGATTGCGTGGAGCCAGGTGGGGCGGGTGGTCTATGGCGCCGACGATCCGAAGCGTGGCTATCGCCGCTATTCGGAGCAGGTGTTTCCGCCCCGAACGACGGTGACGCGGGGGGTATTGGCCGAGGAGTGCGAGAGGCTCGTCCGTTCGTTCTTCGCCGCGTTGAGAAGGTGATTTTTGGAAAGTGCCGAAAAAAACTAAATTTGCATTCCCTGCTTTCCGGCAGGAGTTTCGACGGATGGTTGCGACCTACAGAACGGGGCGATATTTCCGATGGGTTTGCAGGGAATGGTGATAAAAATGGACGGAACCTATTTTAACCTATAATTTATACAATATTTATGAAAAAACTTTTGATTTCCGCGCTTGCCCTGTTCGTTGTGGGGTCTGTGGCTGCGCAGGAAGGATTGGGCGAAACTTACAATAAGGCTGTCGCCGCTTACAATTCGAAGGATTTTGCATCCGCAGCTACGGCTTTCGAAACGCTTATCGATCAGGGGCTCGATTCCGAGGATCTCGATGTCCAGAGTTGGGTTGCAACGGCCAAGAAGAGTGTGCCGGTGTGCTATTTCCAAATGGGTCTTACGGCTGCTAAGGGAAATGATTTCAACACGGCGGTCGAGAATCTTACCAAGTCGGCCAATAAGGCGGCTCTTTACGGTGAGTTGCAGCAGGAGCGTATGTCGAATATGTTGATGGCGAAGATATATCTGATGTGGGGCGGAAAGCCTTTCAACGAAAAGAACTACGCCGAGGCTGCTGAAATTTTCGCCAAAGGTTATGCCGCCGATCCGAAAAATATGGAGATGGCCAACTTCTTGGGCATTTGCTATTGCGAGCTGGGCGACTTCCAGAAAGGTTTGGTTATTTTCAACGAAATCGCTTCTCAGGACAACCCCAAATATGCGGAGGATGTCGTGAAGGCAAAGGAGAACATCAAGCTCTATACCAATAACCGTATTGCCAAGTTGCAGGGCGAGAATGATTTCGACGGTATTATCGCCGTTGCCGACGAGATGCTGGCCGTGAATCCGCAGGATGCGCTGGCCCAGAAGATTCGTTTGCAGGCACTCTTCGACAAGAAGGATTATGCCGGCGTGATCGCTTCGGCCGAGGAGGCTGCTGCCGTGCAGACCGACGAAGAGGAGCGCAGCGACGTTTATTTCATTTTGGGTGCAGCTTACAATGCCCGCACGATGCCCCAGCAGGCGATCGACGCCCTTTCGAAAGTAACGGCCGGTGCGAATGTGGCTGCGGCACAGAAAACGGTGGCACAGCTTAAGGAGAACGCAGCCAAAGCGAACAGTTAGCGGGGTATTCCTGTTTTTGAAATGCGGGGCAGACTTTTTCGGAAGTCTGCCCCGTTTTATTCGAAAGGGCTTTGACTTCCGGGATACACGCGGGGGCGGTTCAGCGGATGGTTTTGCGCTTTATCGCGGCGGGTCGGCTGTCGGGCCGATTCAGGAGGAGCGGGAGCCTTTGTGCCGCAAGTCGGGGCGATGGCGGTGGTGAGCCGGCCGGTCGGGTTCCGGTTTTCCTGTCTTTTCGTACGGAAGGTTTCCCGAACAGCCTGCGGACAATATCCGGAGAGGTTTCGTGTCGGTTTGCTGTCTGCCTCTCCGTCCAATGGCGGGCCCTACTCTTCGTTCTTTTCCTGGTTTATCCGCACGTTTTGCTGGATGCGCCGCAGTCCGCTGCGTGCGAGAGGTGTATTGCCGAACCGCAGGAGAAACTCCTCTTCGCTCATTGCGAGCCACTCCCGATCCGAAATCGTCAGCGGGTCGAACAGGGGATCGAAATGCGGCGAGCGGTGCATGGGGGCTTTTTGGTTGTGGGGACAGCAGCTCTGGCAGCGATCGCAGCCGAAGATCCATCCGTCGAGGTCGGGCAGGGCGCTGTCGGACTCCTTTTCGATCGTACGACAGGAGATGCAACGGTTCGTGTCGATCACCTTGGGCGCGACGATGGCTCCCGTCGGACAACTGTCCAGGCAGTTCCGGCAGCGGCCGCAACGGGCTCCTGCGAACGGGGCATCGTACTGGTCGGACGGCAGGGTAAGTACCAACTCGCCCAGCAGGACATAGGAGCCGTATTGGGGCGTGAGCAGCAGGGATTGCCGCCCGATCCAGCCCAGACCCGCTTCGACGGCCAGTTGTTTTTCCAGCAGCGGAGCCGTATCGACGAACGTGCGGCCCGTGAGCCCGGGGTATTGCCGGCGCAGGGCTTCGAGCATCGTGCCCAGCATCCTCTTGAGGACGGGGTGGTAGTCGCGGCTGCGGGCGTAGGAGGCGATTTTTGTGCGGCACCCGGGCGGATAGCCTTCGCCCAGCGGGTTCTTGTAGCTCACGGCGCAGACCACGACCGTCTGCGCCCCTTCGACCAAGTGTCGGACGTCGAAACGTTTGTCGAGGTTGCGTTCGAGGTATTCCAGCGAGGAACCGTAGCCTTTGGCGAGCCATTCGCGGAAGTAGGATTCGTTCTCCGCAAGATGCTTGCAGGGCGTGATTCCGCAGAGGTCGAAGCCTGCATTCTCGGCAAGTTTTTTGATGTATTGACCAGAGATCATGGCGATAATTCGGCTCAAAAATAGTGTATTTACGGCAAATAATAGTAAATTTGCCCCGAGTATATTCTCATTTTAATTCGAAAGAAAATGACTATCCATACACTTTACGAACTGGTTCAGCACAGTGTAAAGAGTTTTGCATCGAAAGTCGCTTTTGCCATGTACGGCGGGGAGGAGCTCTCCTATGCCGAGGTGGGAACCCGCGTCAAACACGTGCAGGACCTTTTGATCGGAGCCGGTTTGAAAGCGGGCGACAAGGTGGCGCTGTTGAGCAGCAACATGCCCAACTGGTGCGTTTCGTACCTGGCCGTCACCTCTGCCGGCATGGTCGCCGTGCCGATCCTGCCCGATTTCTCGACCGAAGAGCTGGAGATGATTATCGCCCACTCCGAGGCCAAGGCGCTGATGGTTTCCGACAAGCTCTTCGCTAAATTGGCGAAGTCCACGATCGAATCCCTCCATATCGTGATTCGTACCAAGAATCTGGGCGTGATCGCCTCCCGTCCTGCGGCGGAGAAAGGGGCGGTCGGAATTCCGAATCCCGAAGACCTCGCGGTCATCATCTATACCTCGGGTACGACGTCGCGTCCCAAGGGCGTGATGCTCTCCCACGCGAATCTCTGTGCGCAGATTTCCATGAGCGCCGCCATTTTCCCGATCTTTCCCGACGATACGTTTCTCTCGGTGCTGCCGTTGGCGCACACCTACGAGTGCTCGATAGGTATGATCTATCCTTTCTCGATGGGGGCCCGGGTCGTTTACCTGGATCGTCCGCCTACGGCCTCGGTTCTGATGCCGACGCTTGCCGAGGTACGGCCTTCGGTGATGCTCATCGTGCCGCTGATTATCGAAAAGATTTATCGTCATCAGATTCTCGCCAAGTTTACCTCCAGCGGATTCTGGCGTGCGCTCTACAAGATCGATTTCATGCGCCGTTATCTGCATCGTGTCGCGGGTAAGAAGTTGATGAAGGTCTTCGGCGGGCGGCTGCGCTTCCTCGGTATCGGGGGTGCGAAGCTGGACGGCGGCGCCGAGAAGTTCCTGCTCGAAGCCCGTTTTCCGTACGCTATCGGCTATGGTTTGACGGAGACGGCACCCCTGTTGGCCGGTGCGGCTCCCTCGCAGGTGCGCCTGGGTTCGACCGGGCCTGCCGCGCCGGGCGTCGAGCTGCGGTTGGAGAACGTCAATCCCGAAACCCGCCAGGGCGAGATCGTTGCCAAGACGCCGAGCGCCATGATCGGTTACTATAAGAACCCCGACGCTACGAAGGAGGTCTTCACCGAGGACGGATGGTTCCGTACCGGAGATTTGGGCGAATTTTCGGCCGACGGGTGGCTTTACATCAAGGGTCGGCTGAAGAATATGATCGTCGGTCCCAGTGGTGAGAATATCTATCCCGAGGATATCGAGAGCGTCCTCAATTCGCACGTCTGCGTCGCCGATTCGGTGGTTACCGAGCACGAAGGCCGCCTGGTGGCGCTCGTGCATTTCAATACCGACGCTCTCGAAGCCAAGTTCGACGGCTGGAAGGAGGATTTCGAGAATTGGAAGGAGAATCTCAAGAAGGAGGTCGTCGATTATGTGAATTCCAAGGTCAATCGTTTCTCGCGTATCTCCGAGGTCGTGGAGGAGAAGCAGGAGTTCGTCAAGACTCCGACGCAGAAGATCCGACGTTTCCTCTATACCAAGCGCAACCCTCACCAGAAACACGAAATGTCCAAACGATAGGGGTGTGTATGCAGTTATGATTCAGGCGCAGATTTCGGTTTGCGCCTGAATCTTTTTTCGGACGGTCGGGTTGCTTCCCGATTGTTTCCTTTGGTCGGAGCTCGTCCCGACTTTCCGATAGAGCTGAGCTGTGTCTGTGTCGGGGCAGTGCGGACCGGATGCCGCTGTTTCGGTTCCGTATGCTCGTCCGTGTCTGTTGCCTCCGGCGGAATGTGCAGCGGTCGAGGTTTTACCGGAGCGTCTGTTTTTCGGATCCCGATTTGTACGGCACACCGCCGCTTCGCGTTGTCCGGTTTTTCGGGAGGAGGGATTTCTTGCGGTGTGGACTTCGCAAATTATAATTTGAGGGTTGCGGGGACGCAGAGAGCGTTGTTAAAATAAAATCGGAAAAGACGCACGGGTCTTTTCCGATTTCGTTGTATGGATTGTTCGCAGTCGGCAGGACGGATTTTTTCCCGGATCATTCGGGAATTTGCACCGAGTCCGACGGTGTGGACAGATCGGGATGGATCAACTCGTTTTCATAAATGCCCAGCGTGCGGTAGTAGTCGTTGAGCTGGGCCAGCACGTCTTGGCGTCCCATGTAGGCCGCCAGATAGTAGAGCCGGTCGAGCGATTGCATCTTGTCGATGAGTGTCTGCGTGACCATATCGCCCTGAATGCCTTGGAAATCGAGGTAGTAGTCGATATACTGCATCAGGTTGCGGGCATAGCTCATCAGCAGGCCGTCGCCCTTGTCCGGGGCACCGGCCATGTAGTAGCCTTCGATGAAGGGGAGGGTGTTGGCGTCGGTGTAGCGGATCTGTTGGGGCGGCAGTTTTTCGAGTCCCATGTCGAGCAGCCGGATCGCCTGTGTCGAATCCCCACGGAAAACATACTCCTTGGCTGCACGGGCGAAGGATTCGCGGGCTTTCGAGGCGCTCAGGGTATGTTGGATGGTGTGGTCGGCGTAGGTTCGGGGATCGCTCAGGTTTCCGTAACGGAATGTTTCGGTCAGCAACGGCGTTACGTAGTCCGGATCGACACGCCCGATCTCCTGCACGTTCCTGCATGGCGTGTAGATCGGTACCAGCCGGTAAGTGTAACCGTCGAACTGGAGGTAATCGAGCAGCCCGAGCGATTGCAACGTGTAAACCTGTGTGAAATGGATCGGACGCTTCCAGTCGAAATGGGCCAGCATGTCGAGCAGCATCATCTCGCTCTTGTCGATCGCCCGTTTGGGCAGTTCCATGTAGATCGTATCCACCATCAGGTCACGATCGGCTTCCTTGACGATGCCCGAGGCGATCGCGTTGTCCTTGTTTACGGGCAGGGCGAAACGGTTGCTCGGCAGGTAGTCGATTTTGCTTCCGTTGCTCAGAACAAGTTTGGTGCGCGGATCTTCGTTGCGGATAAAATCGATGGCCTCTTTCAGCTCCAACGGGCGGTCCACGATGTTTTCTATGGGCAGCATGTCGTTGGTGTAGGTGTATTTGCTGCGTGGCAGCGTGAAGGGGATGCCCGGCGCATCGTTGGCTTTGGTTTTCAGTTCGTCGATGTACCATTCGGCGCCCAGGTAACTCGTGTTCATGATCCGCACGTCCGGGCGCACGCCGTCCACCTCCTGATTGAACCACAGGGGAAAGGTGTCGTTGTCGCCGTAGTTGATGATGATGGCATTGGGCAGTACCGATTGCAAGTAGTTCCAGCCGATGTCGCGGGCCATCGTGCGGTGCGAACGGTCGTGATCGTCCCAGTTCTGGGCCGCGAGAATGCCCGGTACGACCATGCAGACGACCGTAGCGGCTATGGGAGCCATGAGGCCCTTGCGTCGGGTGGCCCAGACGATCAGGTCGCACACGGCGAGTACGCCCAGGCCGATCCAGATGCAGAAGGCGTAGAACGAACCCGCATAAACATAGTCGCGTTCGCGCGGTTCGTTGGGCGAGGTGTTGAAGTAAACCACCAGCGCGATACCCATCATCACGAAGAGCCACATGACGATCGAGAAGTTGCGCGGATCGCGGTTGAGCTGATAGATCAGGCCGATAAGACCCAACAGGAAGGGGAGGAAATAGTAGGTGTTGCGCCCCTTGTTATTCGCTATTTCGTCCGGCAGGTTGTCCTGCGGCCCGAGGTAAAGCTCGTCGATCCACTTGATGCCCGAGAGCCAGTTGCCGTCGGTGATGATCGCGTCGGTAGGCTGGATGTCGCTCTGGCGCCCCACGAAATTCCAGAGGAAATAGCGCCAGTACATGTGGTTGAGCTGGTAGGTGAAGAAATAGTTGAGGTTCTCGCGGAACGTCGGCTCCACGATTACCAGCGGTTCGTAGCCCGAACCGTCGTCCCAAAGCGTCCGGCGTCCGAAATCGAGCACTTCGATCTTGTTCGGGCGTCCCTGCGCGTCGCGGACGATTTCGCCGTTTTCATCCCGTTCGTAATCGGTCCGGGTGCGGTAGGCGCTCCATGATTTGTAACTCTCCTTGCTGGCAGCGTAGTTCCACATACGGGGGAACAGATGCATGAACTCGTCGGGGTGTTCGTACCCGGAGATGATCGAAACCGTTTTGTACTTGCCGTCGTCGTCCAGGTAGCGGACATCCTTGTATTTGTAACCGGAGGTCGGGGCCGAGAACTGGGGACCGTAGAGCAGCGGTTTGTCTCCGTACTGATCGCGGTTGAGCAGCGAATAGAGGGCGAACGGATTGCTCGGGTTGTTGCTGTTCATCGGGGGATTGGCCGCGGCGCGGATCGTAACCGATGCGTAGGACGAGTAGCCGATGAGGATCATCAGCGTCGAGAGCAGCACGAGATTGAGCACCGTGCGCCCTTTTTTATGGGTGAAATATACGCCCATGCCGAGCGCTCCCAACAGGGCTACTACGAAGAACACGAGGCCGGAATTGACGGGCAATCCCAGTGAATTGACGAAGAAGAGGTCGAACAAGGCGCCGATATAGACCGTATGGGGGATGATGATACTGTTGATGAAAACCAGAATCGCGCCCGAAATGAGGGTGCTGACCGCAATACCTTTGAACGTGATGCGCTGCGTTTTGCGGAAATAGTAGATGAATACCAGCGCGGGAACGGTCAGCAGGTTGAGGATGTGCACGCCGATCGAAAGCCCCATCAGGTAGGCGATCAGCACGATCCAGCGCATCGAGTGGGGCTGGTCGGCCTGTTCCTCCCATTTGAGCATGAGCCACACCACCAGGGCGGTGAACATCGACGAGAGGGCATATACTTCGCCTTCGCTGGCCGAGAACCAGAAGGTGTCGGTGAAGGTATAGGCGAGTGCTCCGACCGCACCTGTACCCAATACGGCCACGATGTTGGCTTTCGTAAGCTCCGCGCCCTGACGGGTGAGGATGCGGCGTGCCAGGTGGGTGATCGTCCAGAAAAGGAACAGGATGCAGAACGCGCTGGCCAGGCAGTTCATGGCGTTCACCATGTGGGGTACATAGTACGTCGAGGGTGCCAGTATCGTGGCCAGGCGGGCCAGCAGCATGAAGAGCGGTGCTCCGGGCGGGTGCCCTACTTCGAGTTTATACGAGGTAGCGATGAATTCGGAGCAGTCCCACAGGCTCGAAGAGGGCTCCATGGTCAGCAGATAGGTCATGGCCGCGATGGCGAAGACGATCCAGCCGACGATGTTGTTCCAGCGTTTGTAGCTATTCATTTGAGTTTCGGTTTGTCCGCAAAACGGCATGTCCCCTGCGTGCGAAGTCGAACGTTCGGTTTTTTAGGGCAGTCCGTCGGATTTAAGTCTGTTGTTGTGTACAAATACGATGAAAGCCGGGTGCAAAATCGATTTTGCCGGATTTTGCCGCAACGGGTTTCCCGTGCTGTGCAAAGATAGTGAAAGCCGGGAGAAAACGGGAACTTGTTCCCGGTTTTCCGAGGCGCATCCTATCTTCTGCAAAGATATTAAGATAACGCTTAAATCGGGTGTTTATTTTTGTTTTTTGTTCGGATTCTTTATTATCGTCGGTAAAGTATGGGGTGCCGCAGGCCGGAATCCGGGTATATGAGGTGCGAGATTCGTTCGATTTTCGGGGGATGCGGGATTCCGGTTGTCTGCCGGATTCTGAAATTTCAACAGAGAGGAGTATGTGTTGGCAAAGGGAGAGTATATGCGGATCTGAATCGTGTTGTGGAATGAATTCGGAAAAATTTTTATAAGGAATGCCGACCTGTGAAAAACCGGTCCGATTCATAATCGGACCGGTTTTTTTGTCTTCGGAGCAACTCCTGAAAGATCAATAGGAGTAATCCTCGCAGGGAAGTTTTCCGGTGTATTCGATTTCGAGCTCGGTATTTTTGTCGTCCTCGTCGATGGCTTTGAATGAGCCCGTAATGGTATAGTCGTCATTGCCGTTGGCGACGATTTTGAGAGTTCCCTCCGTGATTCTGTTCTTGATGATTCCGTAGGTGGGATCGTTGTAGTTCCAGAAGGATTTCGCCAGATCGAAAGTCATGTTCTCACCGGCGGCACCGCCCGTGTAGTCGCCGCTGGCGAGTTGCAGAGGATCTGTGGGCGCGAGCGTAATGTAGAACGTGATGCCGTATTCTTTTATCGGAGAGCCATCTTTCAGGCCGAGGAAGAATACATTGTCCCCATTGTAGTAGAGGTCGCCGACGGTCATGGTTGCTTTCGGTGCTTCCGGAGCCGGAGGAGTCGAATAGTTGTTGAAAGGTACTGTGCCGGTAAAATCGATCTTAATGGCTGTTTCCTGTCCGGTGTCGCTCGCTCCCCGGAGAGTGCCGGTTACGGTGTAGTTGTGGTTCCCGTTGTTTGTCACGGTGAGTGAACCTTCTTTGATCGTATTTTTGATCCGGTCGTTGAAATTCTCCTTGTCGATGAATGTCCAAGAGGATTTGGCTGCGTCGAGGGTCATCTCTCCGCTGCCGGTCGATACGGGGTAGTCGCCGCTGACGAGCTGCAGGGTCTCCGAAGCGGGTAGTTTGAACGAAAGCGACGCTTCGTAAGTATCTGTCGGGTTGGCGTCCTTGAGGGTCAGAGTATAGATATTGCCGTCGTAGTAGTCCAGGTTGCCGATGGTCATGGTCACCTCCGCAACAGTCGGTTCCACGGGTTCCGGATCGGCGTAGTCCTCGAAAGGAAGAGTGCCGGAAAAGTTGATTTTCAGAGCTGTGTTTTTACCGGTTTTATCGGATGTACCTTCCAGTGTGCCGGTGATCGTGTAGTTGTGGTCGCCGTTGCTGACGATGTGAATTTTGGTTCCCTCCTTGAGCCGGTTTTTGATCTTGTCGTTGTGGTTGTCCTTGTCGGTAAAGTTCCAGAATGACTTGCTCGCATCGATGGTCATCTCTTCGCCTGTCGTTGCTGCCATATAGTCGCCGCTGGCCAACAACGGTGAATCCGAAGCGGGCAGCTTCAAGTAAAAGGTTGTCTCGTAGAGATCGGCGGGATTGGCATCCTTGAGCTGGAGATAATAGATGTTGTCGTTGTAACGATACAGGGAGCCGGTGGACATGGTTACCTCAGGCACTTCGGGTGCGGGATCATCCGGAGTATCCGGATCATCCGGGTCTTCATAGTCTTCCGAGTAATCGGAAATCAGCAACCGACCTGTGAATGCGAACGCTACGCCCGCTTCGTTTTCCATAATGGAACCCCCGTCCTGAATGGAGCCGCCTTTCATGTGGCCTCTGATCGTGTAGGTCATGTTGTCGCCGATGGCGACTTCGAATTCTCCGGCTTCGGCAACGTATTGTGTCCATTTGGGGGCGACCACATTCCAGTTGGAACGGTATCTAGTCGTATTTTTATTGTTGAACGTATTTATTTCCCAAGTGGAGGAGGCGGTGTATTTCCCGGCCGGAAGGGTGAAGCTACCCTTTTCCTGTCGTGGGACATTGACATAAAAGCATACGCTACATCCGCGGGCAGAGTTGTTCAGGTCTTTCAGGTAGAGGAAATAAACGGCTCCGCCTTCTTTGCTGTATTCACTGTCATGCCCGTAGTACATCAGTTCGCCTTCGGTCATCGTATGGGCGATGTACCCGGTCATGGGCGGATTGGGATCGTCCGGAATTTGGGGTCCCTGTGGGTCGTCCGGGTCGTTCGGCTCCGTCTGCTCCATACCGTTGTCTTTGTCGCTGCATGAAGGCAGGCATCCCAAAATCCCCCCCCCCGAACATCAGCAACATCCATGCGAATCTAAAGTGTTTCATAGCGTAAAAGGTTTTAGTGCCGGGCCTACGGCAGGTTTTTAATTTTCGGCAGAAACGAGGCCGGTCTTAAAAAAAAGCGCTTTCTGCTTAAGTGTTTTCTTTCATGTAATAGAGATGTTGTTTTTCTTTGTTGGAAAAAAATAGATAAAATATTCGGTATTTGCAAATGTTTTTGTCTTTTTTAATTTATTGTGTGTTTTTATTGGTTGAAAAATTGGGACTATCTCGTTCGACGAAGTTTGAAACGATATTTTTAAGTGAGGAGACGGTCGAGATAGTCGTCTGTCGGTTGTTAAGAAGATCAGTCCGGACTGAATGTCCGGACTGATCGGGAATTTTTCGTATGGAGCCGGTCTGATGCTTTTCTCCTGAATGGTAGTTTTCAGGAGAGGCGTAGCGATCGGTGTAATTTCGACGGTTGCCGTCGTCAATGTTGTATGGATGTGTCGTTTGTCGTAATAGGGATGAATACGATGTCCGAACAGCGCAGGGCTTCGTCATCGACGGCAAAGGCATAAATGTAGTATTTGGAGTTCGGTTCGAGCGTTTCCTGGATTTCTCTGGATTGTTGAAAGGTATATTGGCTCAGGATCATTTCGGCCGTGTAGCCCATCCATCCGTAGATCTGTACGTTGTCGATCCAACTTTCCGATATTTTCTCCAAAACGGTCGCATCCGTATCGGCCGCATCGACGCTGCCGTAGATCTTTGCGACAAAATGGCCGTCGTAATCGTTCGCTTTGACAAGAACGTCGATGTTGAGACCTTCGGTCGAAACGATCTGTATGTCGAATTTTGTGTCGATTGTTTGGGGTGCCAGGGTTGTGAGCGTCTTTTTTGAGATTGGGGTCAGCCTTTCGATCGTGATGGGATCCACGCCGTATGCGTAAACGAGGTATTCGGTATCGGGTTCCATGTTTTCGATCAGCCTGTCTGCAATAGTCCCCTGTTCGAGGTATTCTTGCGCCCAGCTTTGCCAGCCGCTGCCCGTTGCGTCCATGTCTGTATAGAAGTCGATGTCGTATTGGTAGAGCTCGTCATCCGTCTTGAAATCGGCGGCAGCCCGGGAGGGGATGATGTTCAACAGATAATACATTTCCTGGTCTCCGGGACGGACTGTAGTTCGGAATGTTTTTGTGGTGATGTCCGAAATCGTTATCGTAAATGCCTCCTCCGGACGGGCCGCCTGTTTTGCTGTAAAGGAAGGCGCCGGCTGGATATCCGCGTACGAAACTTCGATGATTGCTTCTCTCTTTTCCGCTGTTTCGTTTTTGGTTACGTTGAAGGAGATGACCCCTGAGGTTTTGGTATCGATGTCCGTTATCCAACTGTCGTTGCATTTGGCAGACAGGGTCGCATTTGCGACGGGGTTTTCGATCGTGTATTCGATTTGGAAAGGTCCTCCTTCGGCCGGAACATCGAGGCTCTCTTTGGCGAATACGATTTCAGGCTGTGCATCCGGTGTGACGGGATCGTCGTTGTTACACCCGGCAAAGAGCGAGGAACCCAAAATCCCCCCCCCCGAAGATCATCAACAACCATACGAATCTAAAATATTTCATAGTATAAAAGGTTTTAGTGCCGGGCCTACGGCGGTTTTTATTTTCGGCAGAAACGAGGCCGGTCTTAAAAAAGCGATTCTGTCCGGGAGTTTTTTGTGTGTGAAGAGAAATGTGTTTTTATCTATCTGAAAAATAGATAAAATATTTTGTATTTGCAAATGATTTTTATTTTTGATTTGCAGGGGGCTTCATATTTTATTCGGGGTTTATGCGGTATCAGGTCGGGAGCGTGTCGCTCCGAACGATGGCGGATCCGCAAACTTTGTCTTCGTTTTTACTGTTTTTGTGGGAAAAATGTTAATTTTGTGGCTCGGAAGATATTGCTTGTTATGGAATCGAAATTGACCCTTTACAACACGCTCGACCGCCGCAAGGAAACCTTCGAGCCGATCAATCCCCCGCATGTGGGGATGTATGTCTGCGGACCCACCGTATATGGCGATCCGCATCTGGGACACGCCCGGCCGGCGGTGACCTTTGACCTGTTGTTTCGTTATCTCCGGTCGCTCGGCTACAAGGTGCGCTACGTGCGCAACGTGACCGACGTGGGACATCTGGAGCACGATGCTGATGACGGTGAGGACAAGATTTCGAAGAAGGCGCGGCTGGAGCAGCTCGAACCGATGGAAGTGGCGCACTATTACACGGAGCGTTACCACCGGGCGATGGACGAGCTGAACGTGCTGTCCCCCTCGATCGAACCCTGCGCCAGCGGCCATATCATCGAGCAGATCGCTATGGTGAAGGAGATTCTCGACAACGGTTTCGCCTACGAATCGAACGGGTCGGTCTATTTCGATGTGGAGAAATACAACCGGAAATACAGCTACGGCCGTCTTTCGGGCCGCAACCTCGACGATATTTTGACGAACACGCGCGAGCTGGACGGGCAGGGCGACAAGCGCCATTCGTGCGATTTCGCCCTCTGGAAGAAGGCTTCGCCGGAGCATATCATGCGCTGGCCTTCGCCCTGGAGCGACGGCTTCCCCGGCTGGCACATGGAGTGTTCGGCCATGAGCACCAAATACCTGGGCCAGCGGTTCGACATCCACGGCGGCGGTATGGACCTGATGTTTCCGCATCACGAATGCGAGATCGCGCAATCGACGGCGGCGCTCGGCCACGACTCGGCCAAGTATTGGATTCACAACAACATGATTACGATCAACGGTCAGAAGATGGGCAAGTCGCTCGGCAACTTCATCACGCTCGAGGAGCTTTTCACGGGCAATCATAAGTTGCTGACGCAGGCCTATTCGCCGATGACGATCCGTTTCTTCGTATTACAGGCTCACTACCGTTCGACGCTCGACTTTTCGAACGAGGCGTTGCAAGCCGCCGAAAAGGGACTCGACCGCCTGATGAAGGCTGTCGAGGCGCTCGACAAGATCAAGCCGTCGGAGCAATCCACGGTGGATCCTGCGGAGCTCGAAACCCGCTGCCGCGAAGCGTTGGACGACGACCTGAACTCGCCGATGGCGATTTCCGCACTGTTCGACTGGGTGCGCATCATCAATCAGTTGGTCGAGGGGCAGCAACGGATCACGGCGGCCGACCTGGAGAAGCTCCGGGAGATCGTCCGTCGTTATGTGTTCGATATTCTGGGTTTGCGCGACGAAAAGGCGGCTTCGGCCGGCGGCAAGGATCTGGTCACGCCGTTGGTGAACATGCTTCTCGACCTGCGGCAGACGGCCAAGACCGAGAAGAATTGGGCGCTGTCGGATAAGATCCGGGACGAGCTTACGGCCATCGGTATCCGGGTCAAGGACCGCAAGGACGGCTGCGACTGGGAGATCGAGTAGCGTTTCGTCGTTTTAATTAATGTATTGATAAATCGATCGTTCCTGTTCGGTGTATTCCGGACGGGAACGGTGTGTTTGGATCGTGCGGGCGGTTGCCGGGGCGGAAAGACCGTCGCAGCCGTTTCGTGCGCCGAATGATTATTGAAGGGAGGATTTGTGTATGAGTGAAGTAAAAGGAGCGGCGATGGAGCTGGGAACCGAGCGTATCCGCAAGCTGCTCGTTCAATATGCCGTGCCGGCCATTATCGCGATGACCGCCTCGTCGCTGTACAACATGGTGGACAGCATCTTTATCGGGCACGGCGTGGGGGCGCTGGCCATTTCGGGGCTGGCCCTGACGTTCCCGCTGATGAACCTCGCGGCGGCGTTCGGTTCGTTGGTGGGTGTGGGCGCCGCGACGCTGGTGTCGATGCGCCTGGGGCAGCGGGATTACGAAACGGCCCAGCGGATTCTGGGGAATGTCGTGGTGCTCAACCTGATTATCGGAATCTCTTTCGGGTTGCTGACGCTGGTTTTTCTCGATCCGATTCTCTACTTTTTCGGAGCCAGCGATGCGACGATCGGCTATGCCCGGGAGTATATGTCCGTCATTCTGTGGGGTAACGTCGTTACACACATGTATTTGGGTCTGAACGCCGTGTTGCGTGCCGCCGGGCACCCGCGCAAGGCGATGTACGCCACGATCCTGACGGTGACGATCAATGCGATTCTCGACCCGCTGTTCATCTTCGGCTTCGGCTGGGGCATTCGCGGCGCGGCCATTGCGACCGTGCTGGCGCAGATACTCGCGCTCGTCTGGCAGTTCCGCATCTTTTCGGACAGGAACGAGCTGTTGCATTTCCGGCGCGGCATCTACCGGCTGAAAGGCAAGATCGTGCGTAATGTGCTGGCTATCGGCATGTCGCCCTTCTTGATGAACCTTGCGGCTTGTTTCATCGTGATTCTGATCAACAAGGGGCTCAAGGAGTACGGCGGCGATCTCAATATCGGTGCTTACGGTATCGTCAATCGGTTGGGATTCTTCTTCGTGATGATCGTCATGGGCATCAATCAGGGTATGCAGCCCATTGCTGGGTATAATTACGGTGCCCGGCAGTTCGACCGGGTGGATCGGGTGCTGAAATTGACGATCATCGGCGCTACCTGCGTCACCACGCTCGGATTCCTGATCGGCGAATTGGCGCCGCGCCTGGCGGTGTCGGTTTTCACGGACGATCCGGAGTTGGTCCGTCTTTCGGCCGAAGGTATGCGCATCGTCTTCTTCTGCTTCCCGATCATCGGTTTCCAGATGGTGACGACCAACTTTTTCCAGAGTATCGGCATGGCGGGCAAGGCGATCTTCCTTTCGTTGTCGCGGCAGTTGCTTTTCCTGATGCCGGGTCTGATTTTCCTGCCCCGCATCTTCGACGAGCTGACGCCCTGGGACGGCAGTTGGGGCGTATGGTGTTCGATGCCGCTGTCGGATTTCCTGGCTTCGCTGGTTGCCGGTGTCATGCTGTTCTGCCAATTCCGGAAGTTCAAGGCCAAGGCCGCTGCGGGGAGAGGCGAGGTTTCGGGAGCCGAAGTCGAAAACGATCGCAGAGTGAATGAATAAAAACCGTTGCACTATGGAACAGGATAAGTTCGTTATCAATATAGGCCGTCAGCTCGGCAGCGGCGGCAAAGCCGTCGGCGAGGCGCTGGGGCGTCGTCTGGGCGTGCACGTCTATGACAAGCAGTTGATCAATCTGGCGGCCGAGCAGAGCGGCCTCTGCACGGAACTTTTCGAGCAGGCCGACGAGAAGAAGTCGAGGAGCCTCTTTTCCTCGCTGATCGGTTACCTGCGCATGCCTTTCGGGGGCGACGAGTGCGGGATGACCGACGTGTTGAGCAGCGAGGCGCTGTTCAAGATACAGAGCGACGTGATCCGCGACATCGCCTCGCGGGAGTCGTGTATTTTCGTGGGCCGTTGTGCCGACTATATCCTGCGGGATCATCCCCGCGCGGTGAATGTTTTCGTTACGGGGGCTCCGGAAGATCGGGTGCGTCGCCTTTGCGAGCAGGAGAACGTAACGCCCGAAGAGGCCGAAGCGCAGATGGAGCGTACGGATGCCCGCAGGGCTTCCTATTACGACTATTTCAGCAGCGGCAAGTGGGGCGAAGCCGCAACCTACCATCTCTGCATCGATTCCTCGGTGCTGGGGATCGAAGGTACGGCCGACTTTATCCGGGAGTTCGCGGAGCGTAAACTGAAGATGAACCTGTCCGGGCGGTAGTCGGCGGCTTCGAGCGTGTTCGGCATAATCCAAGGATGCGTCGGACGGTTTTGGGAAGGGATGAAGGAAACGGTTTTCGGACGGTCAGTGCCGGTGTGATGGAGCCTGTTTTCGATCGGTGGGTTGTGATAACGTTCGGTAGCCCGTTGCCCGAGGCGATCTTTTCGGTAGAAGGGTTTGGGCGTCCGACTTTTTTCGGCCAGGAGCTGCCAGGGCGGGATCGTTTTTATTGGCAACGAGCCCGGTTCCTATTTCCGAAAACCGGAAATTTTGTTTACATTTGTTGGAAGAAAGACAGGAGAGGCGGCTATCCTTGCGGGAGAGTCTGTACGGATTGCCTCGCCTGTAAAAATCAATCGGAAAATATGGTACTTGCAGAACAGATTAAAGAGGCTATAAGACGTCAGGATACGTTGGGGAGGTGTCTTTGACATCGATCAGCGAAGAATAGAACTCCAGAACGAGGAGGAGAAGACGCAGGTTCCGGGCTTTTGGGATAATCCCGACAAGGCCCGCGAACAGTTGCGCCGCGTGGCGGGAATCAAGGAGTGGGTCGAGGAGTACGATGCTGTGGTCAAGGAGGTCGAAGACCTGCGGTTGATGCCGGAATTCGTCAAGGAGGGCGTGGTGACCGAGCAGGAGCTCGACGAGCAGTATGCGCGTGCGATGCACCGCATCGAAGAACTCGAATTGCGCAACATGCTGCGCCGTGACGAGGACCGTATGGGCGCTATCATGGATATCAATTCCGGTGCGGGCGGTACCGAGGCGCTCGACTGGGCGGGGATGCTGCTGCGCATGTACACCCGCTGGGGCGAGGCGCACGGATACAAGGTCAAGGTGCTCGACTATCAGGCTGGCGAGGAGGTAGGTGTAAAGTCCTGCACGCTCGAATTCGAGGGCGAATACGCTTACGGCTACCTCAAGAGCGAAAACGGCGTGCACCGCATGGTGCGCCTGTCGCCGTTCAACGCCAATAACAAGCGGCAGACGACTTTCGCGTCGGTGTTCGTGTCGCCGGCGATCGACGATACGATCGAAATCACGGTCAATCCTGCGGACATCGAGTGGGACACTTTCCGGTCGAGCGGTGCGGGCGGCCAGAACGTCAATAAGGTCGAAACGGCGGTCCGGTTGCGCTATCACGGCAAGGATGCCGATACGGGCGAGCCGATCGAGTATCTGATCGAGAACATGGAAACCCGCTCGCAGTTGATGAACCGCGAAAATGCCATGCGCATCCTCAAGTCGAAACTCTACCAGCGGGAGCTGGACAAGCGCATGGCCACGCAGCAGGCACTCGAAGCTACGAAAAAACGCATCGAATGGGGTTCGCAGATTCGCTCCTACGTCTTCGACGACCGACGGGTGAAGGATCATCGCACGGGAGTCCAGACCTCGGATATCGAGGGGGTGATGGACGGCGACCTGGACGAATTCATCAAGGCCTACCTGATGGAGTTCGGCGGACAGGCGTAAGCGTGGGGATGTGAGAATATTGCAGGGGGGGCGAAAATTTTATTTTCGCCCTCCCTCTTGTTTTAAGTTTGTTTTATTCGATCGAATGGATCGAAATCGTATTTCCTGCTGCGGGTCCCCATTTTCCATTCTTTTTTTGCAGGGCGTCCGTTTCACCCCAGAATCCGTAGTCGCATTGGATGATAGCTTCCGTGAGTGAAGTGTTTATTACGATATAGCTGAAGTAGGGTGATGATCGTGGATTCGGATAATGTAAAAAGGATGAATAGCACACGGGAAATTTACTTGTATAAAAGTTGAGAGCATGTTGTGAATAAATAAAGCTTTTCGACTTTTTGACTTCGGAGTCGATAAAACTGTCAATGGCTTTTTTGTAAGATGGAATGAGTTTTAAGAACCGAATTTGTTGAGGCGCATTGCAGGGACGGTACCCTTTGATGATTCGTTGCGGTGTATAATCCATTTGGGAAAACCATCGATGCGACGATAAGTCTTCAGGACGGAAACAATCGAGATATTCTTCGTCACTTAAAATATAGACGGGAACTTCTCCCGGAAAAACCAAGTTGCCGTTGACGATCCGCCCCTGTTTGTCCGGAGAGAGTTCTTTGTTATTGAAATAATATTTTTCCATTAGGTAGTCCAAAAGTTGATAAACAGTTGTTGTTAGCTTATCGTTTGTGTCGTATATCGTCGCGGTTCGGCTTTCCTGCTCCCATTTTTCGATGAATTTTTCGATTTTTTCCGAAGACTGCTCGGAGCATGCCGTAGTGAGTTCAGAGAGTAGGCGCTCCGCTTCTGGAGTGTCTGCGCAAGGGTTACGGTTTTGGGCTTGAACGATTCCGAGTGTAGCAAAAGAAACAAAAGCGATAAGCAATACCGGCAAAAATTGGATCAGACGGTTTTTCATTTTTATATGGTATAAGTTCAGTTAATCAAAGATAGTAAATTTTCTGTTTTTGATTGACTGATATTTTTAGGTTTATCCGTTTTTTCGTATCTGTCGCTTCCGGACAGGCGGCAGATGCCGTCGCAGCGCGGAATTTACTGTCGGATGCGATCAGCCTGGTTCCGAAGGAGTCCGTATGGGTCGGTACGACCGATACGGCGATGTATTATCCCCGGCTCGCAGGGAAGCGTGTGGCCTTGCTTGCGAATCATACTTCGATGATCGGCGAACGGCATTTGGTTGATATTCTGCACGCGAGGGGATTCGATGTGACTGCAATCTTCGCTCCGGAGCACGGATTCCGGGGAACGGCCGATCCCGGAGAGCACATGGGAGGTTCCGTCGATGCGGCGACGGGTATTCCGATCCGGTCGCTCTGCGACGGGAACACGCGGAGGCCTTCCGACGAGGCGATGCACTCGTTCGAGGTGGCGTGAACAGGTTGGATGCGGGCGTGTTATACCTAAATTATATAGAGCGATTGGATGCCTGCGTAGGTTTCGAGCGGGAAGCCATTGGCCCGGAGCGGCCCAATCTCAACGGAATGCTCATCGACGGACCGATTCTCGAAGAACGATACGAGGCGGGGTGGAATATGTGTGCCGGATGGTTGTCGAGGGATATGCTGCGGAGGAGATCCGCAACCGGTGGCGGGAGGATATCGGGTTGTCCCGTATTCAAAGAAAGCCATCTCTTTTATACGAAGAGCGACCTTTATTCCGTTCTATTCGTGAATAAAGTCTGCGAGTATGCCGGAATCGCTCGCAAAGCGGAGGAAATGTTGTTTTTTTTATCCGATTTTTCAGGCCGATTCGAAATAAATTTCTATATTTGCAACGATGCCCTTTGAATAAATGAGGAGCAGGAACGAAGAAATTTGCATAAATAAACCCAATAATTTTTTAATACGTATGAAAATCAAAATGTTTATGTTGGCTGCTTTGGCAGCATTCGCGACGTTGGCCGGTTGTAGCGACGACGAAAATAAAACCACCGGTGGCGGTGGCAATAACGGAACGGGAGGAGATCCTGTCGAGAGCGAATATAAGGTGACGTTCTCCGACACGTCTTATTACAGTTCGGTTGCTACGTTCGAGGCGATTACAGAGAATGCCAAGTCCCAGTCTTTTATGGCTGTGGTGTTTGAGACGGCGTTCCTGGAGCAGCAAATTCCCGGAATTACGGATAATGATATTGCGAAAGGTGTCATCAACTATTATAAGGCGGAATATATGTCGCAAGGAGCCACTGTTGCTGATATTTACAATGTGCTTACTCAGCAGGGACGGTTGCATGGTAGTGTAACTCCTTTGGAATTGGATGTCCCCGGTTTGTCGGCGGGTACATCCTACTCGGTTGTCGTTGCCGGTGTCAATGAGAACCTTGAAATTGTCGCTAACGGAATCGTTGCCGAGTTTACGACGAAGACATTGCCCGGCCTGGAGGAGGAGAATTGTACTTTCGAATGGACGGTTGAGCCTAAATCGACGTCCGTAACAATGAGTTTTACTCCTTCCGATAAGGAGGTGCCCTACTTCTTCTATGCGCTGACAGCTGAAGAGTATAGTTCGGAATGTCAAAACGACCCCGCGATACTGAAAGAGCTGCTCCCCTCTTTTATCGCTAACTTGGCCAAGGCTTACCAGATGTCTGTTTCCGAGTTTATGGAGAAACAGCGGATGACGGGTGATTTGGAGGAGTTCACTCTTACTGGTTTGCTGCCTAAAACGGGGTATGTCGTATTCGTGTGCGGTATGGATGAGTACGGTCGTCCGACGACGGATGTCAGCGTGAAAGACTTTGAAACGTTGGAATATGTCGCTTCGGATGCTACGGTGGAGAGCGTGGATGTCCGTCTGTATGACGGTGAGGAGGCTTCGTCAATTGATCCGACTACGTATAAGCCCGATGATTACGGAGGTGCCTATTTCTTGCGATACGTACCCCAGTTCTCCGAAGAGTGTGCCGAGGTTTGGAATATGTTGGTGACCGATGTGGATTTTTCGGGTGAGTCTGACGACGTGGTTTTGTCTTACATTATGAGTATGGGCTTTGATGCAAATACTTCTATGATGGATATAGTCAAGCTTCCTGAGGGCCTTATGGTTTACGCTTATATCGTAGCACAGAACGAGGCCGGAGAGTATGGTAATATTTACCGATGTAAACCGTTCGAGGTGAGCAAGGCTAACCTCAGTCCGGTGGAGGAACTTTTCCCCGAGTCTAATTCGAAGAGCGGAATCTCTTCCGTAGCTTTCAGTTCGGTGGGCAAGATGTGTCCGAAGACCGTAAATTCGATGAAAATCGTTAGCGTGTTGTAATTCGGCCGCTGACCGAAACCGAAGATTCCCGAAGTAATTTCGGGAATCTTTTTTTGCGTCTTTCGGAACCGGGGAGGAGCAGCTGGAGGAAATTCCGGGAATTGAGTCCGAAATATTTGGCACTTTGTGGAAAAGTATTTAATTTAGTAAAAAATATCGCAATGATATATTTTGGTGGATCTCTTTGGGAATGTAGCGCCAAGTTCCTCCGAGGAGGGGATGTAGGGGAGAATTGCATTACAGACGCAGCCACAAGCTGCGAATAGGCGACCCTTGCGATGCTGCGATCTCGGATGATGGTACATTGAAATATATAATTGCCCAAAATGTTTATTGCAATGAGTGTATCTGTGAACAAGACATATTCGGCGGCCGATTTGAAATTCCTCAATTTGCTTTCGGAGAAATTCCCGACCATTGCCGACGCTACGACTGAAATCATCAACCTGGAGGCTATTCTGAACCTTCCCAAAGGTACCGAGCATTTCCTTACGGACCTTCACGGTGAATACGAGGCTTTCCGCCACGTGCTGAAGAACGCTTCGGGCGTGATCCGGCAAAAGGTGCACGAGGTTTTCAACAATACTTTGCGCGAATCCGAAATGACGGAGCTTTGTACGCTGATCTACTATCCCGCCGAGAAGCTGCAACTCATCAAGCAGAAGGAATCGAATCTGGACGACTGGTATAAGGTTACGCTCAACCAGCTGACAGAGGTCTGCCGGGCCGTTTCGGTCAAATACACCCGCTCGAAGGTGCGCAAGATGCTGCCTCCGGATTTTTCCTATGTCATTCAGGAGCTTCTCCACGAATCCGATTCGCCGGGATCGCCCAAACAGAGTTATTTCAACGGGATTCTTAATTCGATCATCTCGATCGGGCGGGCGGATGCTTTCATTATCGCCATGAGCAATGTGATCCAGTGCCTGACGATCGACCGTCTGCATATCATCGGCGATATTTTCGATCGGGGGCCCGGTCCGCACTTCATTTTCGATACGCTGGCCCAGTACAAGATGTACGATATCCAGTGGGGCAATCACGACATTCTTTGGATGGGCGCTGCGGCGGGGAATTTAGCTTCGATCGCCAATGTGATCCGTGTGTCGGCCCGCTATGACAATCTCGACGTGTTGGAGGACGGCTACGGCATCAATCTGCTGCCGCTGGCCCGCTTCGCCATGGAAGTTTATGAGAACTCACCCTGCAAGCCCTACCAGCCCAAAGTGATGCAGAATTCGGGTGTTACGGAGCGCGATGTACTGCTGATGGCCCAGATGCACAAGGCGATTTCGGTGATCCAGTTCAAGATCGAGGGACAGATGATCAAGCGCCATCCCGAATACAAGATGGAGGGGCGGGCTTTGTTGGAGAAAATCGACTACGAGAAGGGAACCATCGAGATCGACGGCAAGGATTATCCCTTGAAGGACGCCGACTTTCCGACGGTCGATCCCCGGGATCCTTATAAGCTGACTCCGGGCGAAGATCAGCTTATTCGTACGTTGCAAGCCTCGTTCCTGAACAGCGACAAACTACAGAAACATATCCGGCTGCTCTTTTCGAAGGGTAGTATGTACCTGATCGTCAATTCGAACCTGATGTACCACGCTTCGATTCCGATGACCGACGAAGGGGAGTTCAAAACAGTCATCGTGGACGGAAAACCCTATGCCGGACGGAGCCTGCTGGACAAACTGGACCGCCTGACCCGGGAGGCCTATTTCGGTGGCAACGGGGCCAAGAGTCAGCAGATGGCGCTCGATTACATGTGGTACTTGTGGTGCGGCCCCGAATCCCCGTTCTTCGACAAGGCCAAGATGGCAACGCTGGAGCGTTACCTGATCGAGGACAAGAAGACGCACCACGAGGAGAAGGGAGCTTATTACAAGCACTTGGATGATACGAAGATGTGCAGTATGATTCTTTCGGCTTTCGGACTCGATCCCGAGAAATCCCATATCATTTCGGGACACGTGCCCGTGAAGACCTGCAAGGGCGAAAGTCCCATCAAGGCCGGCGGCAAGCTGCTGATGATCGACGGCGGATTTTCCAAGGCGTACCATTCCGAAACGGGCATCGCCGGTTACACGTTGATTTACAATTCGCACGGGCTGCAACTGGTGCAGCACGAGCCTTTCGAGTCGGCGGTCAAGGCCGTCGAGGAGGGACAGGACATCATCTCTACGAAGGTGATCGTCGAGGCGACGACCGATCGGATCACAGTGCGTGATACGACTATCGGCAAGGAGTTGAAGGTGCAGATCGACGACCTGAAGAACCTGCTGGCGGCTTATCGCAGCGGCCAGATCAAGGAACGGAAGTGACCGAAGGCAGCGTTGCTGCGAAATATCCGTGTCCGGGGGACTCCTTTTATCCGGTCGGAATTCTGCGAAAGACGACTTTCGAAGGAGCGAATCGGTCTTTTCGGTTCGGCAGTAAGGGAGTGGTAATACTGTTAAGCGGGCCGCAGTAGCGATACTGCGGCCCGTTTATGTAGAAATAAGTCGGGAAAGGCCTTGTTTCGCAAATGCTTTTGCCCTATTGTTTTTCCTCGTCCCGGTCTGCCCAGCGTTTGAGCGTCTGACGCACGGCTTCCTTATAGTCCTTGTCGGTAATCCGGTAGGTCCAGCGGACGGCGTTCGGGCGGTCGGGAAACTCTTCGAGCACCCATGCCGACTGATCGCGCGGTGTGCCGTGCTGTGCTTCGGTCATTGGCTCGAAGAAAGAGTATTGAGCGCACGTATCTAATTCCAGCCAACAGATTCCGCTTAATCTTCCTTCCAAGTCAGGATTGAAATACAATTCAACGAATCCCAACGCATCCAGATTTTTCGCCAACACATCGTTGTCGTCGATCCACGGCATTTTCTCCATCGTCTGCCACCAAGTCCCTTGTTCTCCCGGTGCGATTCTGATCTGATCACCGCTCGCACTCATTTTTGTTGAAATGAAGAAAATTACATTTTCCGGACTGGCATTCTGCATTCGGAAATAAGTGTAATAACAGTCTGGATCTTCTTCGTCAATATTCTCTTCCATCGTGTATCCCTTATCCACGAACTCCGGTTTTTCGGGCTCCGGCGTGGGCGGAGCTTCCGGTGCCGGACTTTCCGCTTTGTCGGAACAGCCCAGCGGGGCCAAGAACAGGAGCAAGGCTCCTAACGATAAATAGACACGTGCTTTCATAATCAGGTAGGTTTTAGGTTGAACGATCGTCGCCTGCAACGGTATGCCTTCGATCTTTTTCCACGCGCCTCTTCCGGAATGCTTGCGGCCATTGTACCGCGAGCTTCCCCTTTCACGGGCTGAAACAGGCATTAGACATTGCGGGATACGCTTCTCCCGCGATGTTTCTGTGCTCTAAATTAGGGACAGTCGCGAAATAGGCTTAAAATTATAACAAATTGATTGTCAATGT
>OJNW01000325.1_pt1 | contig 35548 bp, 29 predicted proteins | sample 1597951 | NCBI WGS metagenome assembly OJNW01 (sample SAMN01915212, study PRJEB22387) | human gut metagenome | isolation source: stool | host: Homo sapiens | place: USA | reverse complement strand
AAAGGGCGTCCCGCCGCGGCGGGACGCCCTTTTATATTTATATATAATGTGTTATGACTGCGTCGGAGGTACGCCATCTGTCCTGGCAGGCTTGCCGGAACGGATGTAATCCTGCACCAGCACATAGACCACCGAGCACACCGGTACGCCCAGCAGCATACCCAGCACGCCGAAGGCGCCGCCGCCGATGGTCACGGCCGCCAGCACCCACAGCCCCGGCAGACCCACAGACTTGCCCACCACCTTGGGGTAGATCAGGTTGCCCTCCACCTGCTGCAATATCAGCAGGAAGATCAGGAAGGTCAGCGCCTTGATGGGACTTTGGAACACGATGAGGAACGCGCCGGTGGCCGCGCCGATCCACGCGCCGAAAATGGGGATCAGCGACAGGGACGCGATGATGACCGATACCGGCAGCGCGTAGGGCAGGCGCAGGATCAGCATACCGATGCAGCACAGGGTGCCCAGGATAAACGCCTCGGTCACCTGTCCGGTGACGAAGCTGGAAAAGGCGTTGTTGGTCAGGCTCAGCAGGCGCATAAGACGGTCGGCGGCCTTCTGGGGCAGGATCCGCCGCAGCAGCCGCTTGGCCTGGGCGATCAACGTCTCCTTCTGGGCCAGCAGATACAGGGAGAACACCAGCGCCAGCAGGAAGTTCACCAGCGCGGACAGAATGGACGTAGTGATGTTCAGGGTGGTATTTACCACGCTGTCGCCCTTCTCCTGTAGGAAACCGGTGATGGTATCCTTGACCTGGTCGGCGCTGAGGGACAGCTCCGGCAGCGTCACGCCGTGCTCGGCAGCGAAGTCGCTGAGATTTGTCCACCAGACCTGGATCTGGTTCACATAGGTGGGGATATTGGCTACCATAGTAGTGCCGGCCTCCTCCAGACGGGGGATAAGGATGAAGAAGATAGCAAAAATGATACCCAGGAACAGCAGCAGCGTCAGCGTCAGGCAGACAGGCCGCTTCAGCTTGGCGTTCCACGGACTGTTCCATTTGATCAGGCCGCGGTCCCACAGGCGCTCCAGCGCCACCATCATCAGGTTCAGCACAAACGCGATGCAGATACCGATCAACAGCGGCGAAAGCAGGTCCAGCAGACTGCCCAGCACACCGCTGATCCACTTCAGGTTGTTCAGTCCCCAGTACAGCAGTGCCGCAAAGGCGATCAGCAGCATGATCCGCTTGATGTTTTTCTTGTTCAGGTCCAAAGCCATCCCGCCCTTCGGTCATGTTACACTATATATTATCACGTCCTGTGTAAAGTTTCCATGCAAAAAGCGGCGCAAAGTGGAAAATTTTTGTGAACAGTCCGGCGGCGCCTATCAAAAATACTTTTCCCTATCGGAAACTCCCACTTGCATTTTGTCGAACCATTCGATAAACTGTAAGGTGACTGAAAGATTTTTCACATATGGAGGTATTCCCTATGAAGCAGCTCAACCGCTGGGTCTACGCCATTGTGGGCGTCGTCGTCCTGCTGTTCGCAGGTCTTGTGTACGCCTGGAGCGTGCTGTCCACCCCCATCGGCGCCGAGTTCACCGGCTGGACGAAGGCCCAGCTGAGCCTGACGTTCACCCTGGTGATGATCCTGTTCTGTATCGGCTCCCTGCTGTGCGGCCTGCTGGCCGGAAGGCTCAGCGCCAAAAACGCCGTGCGCCTGGGCGCGGTCCTGTTTCTGGCCGGCTTTTTCATCGCCAGCCGCTGCCAGTCGCCGCTGACGCTGTACCTGGGCTTCGGCGTTCTGTGCGGCCTGGGCTCCGGCCTGAGCTATAACGCCGTGATGAGCACCATGGTCCGCTGGTTCCCGGATCGGCCCGGCCTGATCTCCGGCGTGCTGCTGATGGGCTTCGGCGGCGGCAGCTTTCTGATCGGCAAGCTGTACCAGGCCTGGACACCTGCCGGCGTCGGCGGCTGGCGCACCAGCTTTCTGGTGCTGGGCATCGTGTGCTTTGCGGTGCTGGCGGTGTGCTCCTTCTTTTTCGTAGCACCCGGTGCGGACTTTACCGCCCCGGCGGTCAAGGGCGGCAAGACCGTATCCCGTCCCGCTGCCGCGGATGTCACTCCCGGCCAAATGCTGAAAAAAACCACTTTCTGGCTGTACTACGTCTGGGCCATCGCGGTCAGCGCTGCCGGACTGGCCCTGATCTCTCAGGCCAGCGGCGTGGTGTGGCAGGCCAGCGCCGACCAGACGGCGGCCTCCGTGGCCACCATCGTGGGCCTGATCTCCATCTGCAACGCCGTGGGCCGCGTGCTCTTCGGCGGGATGTACGACAAGTACGGCCGCAGCCTGTCCATGCAGCTGGTGAACGGCCTGTTCATCCTGACCTCTGCGGTGCTGCTGCTGGCCATGTCCAGAGGCAGCGTGGCGGTGGTCATCCTGGGCTTTGTGCTGGGCGGTCTGGCCTATTCCGGCGTCACGCCCACCAACTCCGCCTTCTGCCGCGCCTATTTCGGTCCCGGCCACTATCCGGTGAATTTCCCCCTGATCAACACGAACCTGATCTTCGCCAGCTTCGGCAGCACCGTCTCCGGTGCGCTGTATGACGCCGGCGGGTCCTATAACAGCACGTTTCTCCTGATCATCGGCCTGGCGGCAGTGGGTATCGTCTGCTCCCTGGCCATCTCTGCCATCGACAAAAAGGGAAACTAAGGCACAGAACAGAGCGCCTGACCCGCTGGGTCAGGCGCTCTCTTTATTCGGATATGCGGAACAGACGCTTGCCGTTTTCCAGTGTGGCACGGGCCAGCTGCTCCACGGGAACGCCCTTCCACTCCGCCAGCTTCTCCGCCACCAGGTAGACATAGGCGGAGTCGTTGCGCTCGCCCCGATGGGGCACCGGGGTCATGTAGGGGCTATCCGTCTCGATGAGCATACGGTCCAGGGGCGTGACGGCGGCCACCTCCGGAGCGCGGCGGGCGTTTTTGTAGGTCACAGGGCCGTCGAAGCCCAGGTACCAGCCCAGGTCCAGCAGCTCCCGCGCCATCTCCGGGCTGCCGGAGAAGCAGTGGAACACGCCGGTAACATCGGGGAACTCCCGAACGATGGCCAGCGAGTCCCCGTGGGCCTCGCGGTCGTGGAAAATGACCGGTAGGCGCAGCGCGCGGGCCAGCGCCAGCTGGGCGCGCAGCACCTGCTGCTGGAGCTCCCGGGGCGGGTTCTCAGCCCAGTAGTAGTCCAGACCGATCTCACCAATGGCCGCCACCTTGGGCTGTCGGGCCAATTCACGCAGCACGTCGATATCCGCCGGGACAAAGCCGGCGCAGTTCTCCGGGTGGATGCCCACGGCGGCGTAGACATGGGGGTAGGCAGCGGCGTAGGACACCGCCTTGCGGGAGCTGTCCAGATCGCAGCCGGGGTTCAGCACCAGGGCGACACCGCGCTGCGGCAGGCTCTCCAGCAGCAGCTCGCGGTCCGGGTCGAAGGCCTCATCGTCGTAGTGGGCGTGGGTGTCAAACAGCATGGCTCACGCCTCCAAACGGACCTTGCCCAGGGTCATGCTGTCCACGTTCTGCTCCTTGATGGCCTTCAGGCGGGCCATGTGGGGCTGCTGCATATGGACGCGCTGGTGTTCGGCGCTCTGCCAGCGCTCGATAAGCAGCAGCTCGTTCTCGTCCTGGGCGGAGAAGTAGTAATCATAGGCCAGGCAGCCGTCCTCCTGGCGAATAAGGGTCAGGATGCCCTCCTCCACCAGCTGGCGGACAAATTTCTCCCGGCAGCCGGGCTTGGCCTGGTAGCGGACATACAGCATGAGTTCTTCCATCGTGCACCTCCGGTGTTTTTTGCTATTGTAGCACTTCGGGCGGGCAGGTGCAAATATTTCTGCGGCGAAGCGTAAAAAAGCATTTACAAGCTGTATAAAATAAGATATACTTTACAAGCTGTATTTTATTTCCGGGTGGGATACGCCCCGGAGCCAAGACAAGATAGGGTGGGAGAGAAACATGGCAACGGATTTTTCCAGAACACTGAGCCTGCTGCGGCAGGAGAAGGGCATCAGCCAGCGGAAGGCAGCGGCGGCGCTGGGAATCAGTCAGGCGCTGCTGAGTCACTATGAAAACGGCATACGGGAGCCGGGTCTGGCCTTCGTGTGTAAGGTGTGTGACTTTTACCGGGTGTCGGCGGACTTTCTGCTGGGCCGCACCGCCAACCGGGATGGCGCGATGATCGACTCGGAGATGCTGTACGACGGCAGCACGGAGAAGGGCTCCCTGCGGGGGAGCATCATGGCCACGCTGCAGAAGAAGCTGGCGGTGAACACCACAGGGCTGCTGTTCGACCTGCTGAGCCGCACCAACAGCCGGGAGGCCATCACCGCCGCCGGAGACTGCCTCGGCGCCACGCTGTACGATCTGCTGCGGCGGCTGTACCGGCAAAGCGGCGGCAATGAGGATCTGTTCGCCACAGAGGCGGTGGACTTCGATGCCGGCGCAGTGGACGCGGCGCTGCTGCGGAGCCGCGGAGCCTATATGCGGGCACTGACGGAGGCGGATGAGCTGCCCCACCTGAGCTCCGACGCGCTGACCACCCTGCCCGGCATCGGGCAGAGCGCCGCTCAGGTCATCCACAACGTGGACGAACGGGCAGGGAAGTAAGGAGGTTTTCTGTATGTTTGACCAATCCCATATCCGCAATTTCTCCATCATCGCCCACATCGACCACGGTAAATCCACGCTGGCGGACCGGCTGCTGGAGAAGTGCCACGCCGTTCCGGAGCGCGAGATGGAGAACCAGCTGCTGGACAATATGGACCTGGAACGCGAACGCGGCATCACCATTAAATCCAGAGCCGTGCGTATTTTCTATACCGCCAATGATGGGGAGACCTACGCCCTGAACCTGATCGACACGCCGGGCCACGTGGACTTCAACTACGAGGTCAGCCGGTCTCTGGCCGCCTGCGAGGGCGCGCTGCTGGTGGTGGACGCCACCCAGGGCGTGGAGGCGCAGACCCTGGCCAACACCTATCTGGCCATGGACCACGACCTGGAGATCCTGCCGGTGTTCAACAAGATCGACCTGCCCGCCGCCGACCCCCTGAAGGCCAAGCAGGAGGTGGAGGACATCATCGGCCTGCCGGCACTGGAGGCCCCGGAGATCTCCGCCAAGCTGGGCACCAACATCGAGGCCGTGCTGGAGGACGTGGTACAGAACGTGCCCGCGCCCAAGGGCGACCCCAAGGCGCCCCTGCAGGCGCTGGTGTTCGACAGTCAGTACGACCCCTACGTGGGTGTGGTGGTGTATTTCTGTATCAAGCAGGGCACTATGCGGAAGGGGCAGACCATCCGCATGATGGCCACCGGCGCGGAGTACACCATTCTGGAGTGCGGCTACCTCAAGCCCATCGGCAACGAGCCGACGGACGCCTTACAGGCCGGCGAGGTGGGCTATTTCACCGCCAGCATCAAAAACGTGAAGGACACCCAGGTGGGCGATACCGTCACCGACGCGGCGAACCCCGCCGCCGAGGCACTGCCCGGCTACCGCCCGGCCCAGTCCATGGTTTACTGCGGCATCTACACCGAGGACGGCAGCAAGTACCCGGATCTGCGGGACGCGCTGGAAAAGCTGCAGCTGAACGACGCCAGCCTGACCTTCGAGCCGGAGAGCTCCGTAGCCCTGGGCTTCGGCTTCCGGTGCGGCTTTTTGGGTATGCTGCACATGGAGATCATCCAGGAGCGTCTGGAGCGGGAGTTCAACCTGGACCTGGTGACCACGCTGCCCAGCGTCATCTACCACGTCTACAAATCCGATGGCACCATGGTGAAGGTGGACAACCCCCACAACTACCCCGACCCCGGCACCATCGAGCACGCCGAGGAGCCGTATGTCAAGGTGTCCATCATCAGTCCCCAGGACTATGTGGGCAACATCATGCCCATGTGTCAGGAGCGCCGGGGCGAGTTCAAGGATATGCAGTATCTGGACACCCACCTGGTGGAGCTGCACTACCAGATGCCGCTGAACGAGATCATCTACGACTTTTTTGACACCCTGAAGGCCAACACCAAGGGCTACGCCAGCCTGGACTACGAGCTGTCCGGCTACCGCACCAGCGACCTGGTGAAGGTAGACCTGCTGCTCAACGGCGACGGCGTGGACGCCCTGAGCTTCATCGCCCACCGGGACAAGGCCTATCCCCGCGCCCGGCGGCTGTGCGAAAAGCTGAAGGAGAATATCCCCCGCCAGCTGTTCGAGGTGCCCATCCAGGCGGCCATCGGCGGCCGCATCATCGCCCGTGAGACCGTCAAGGCCATGCGCAAGGACGTGCTGGCCAAGTGCTATGGCGGCGACATCACCCGCAAGAAGAAGCTGCTGGAGAAGCAGAAAGAGGGCAAGAAGAAGATGCGGAACCTCGGTACCGTCCAAGTGCCTACTGAGGCCTTCATGGCCGTCCTCAAGCTGGACAGCGATTGATCTTCTTGCCCTCACCGCCGCCGGTGCGGCGTTACAAGCGTTTTGCGAAGCAAAACCTTGCCGCAGGCGGAATTCATTTCCGCCGAGGATGTCATGTCCTGAAGGGGTCTCCATGAAATGTATCCGCATTTCATGGGGCGGGCAAGAAGAAGATGCGGAACCTCGGTACGGTCCAGGTTCCTACCGAGGCCTTCATGGCCGTCCTCAAGCTGGACAGCGACTGACAAAAAAAGAAACCGCCTGCGGCGGTTTCTTTTTTTTGCTCTATTCGATCGTGCCGAACAGCGCCCAGGTATTGCTGTCGGTGATCTTTATATCCCGGTATTCGCCCAGATCAGCCCGGTCGCCGGTGCAGTGGACCAGGCGGCCGCCGGCGGTACGGGCCGTCAGGGGCCAGCGGGCGTCGTCGCTCTCGCCGTCCACCAGACAGCGCAGCGTCTGCCCCACATACTGGCGGTGCAGCTCCTCGGAGATGCCGTTCTGCACAGCACAGAGCCGGTCAAACCACCGCTGCTTCTCCTCACGGGGGACGGGGTCCTCCATCTTCGCCGCCGGGGTGCCGGGGCGGGGGGAGAAGATAAACGTAAACAGGGCGTCGAAGCGGACCTTCTCCACCAGGGCCACCGTCTCCATGGCCTCGCTCTCCGTCTCACCGGGGAAGCCGATGATGACGTCGCTGGTCAGCACCAGGTCGGGCATGACCCTGCGGGCATAGGTGATCAGGTCCAGGTATTTGGCCACATCGTAGGGGCGGTTCATGGCGCGGAGCACCCGGTCGCAGCCGGACTGCACCGGCAGGTGCAGCTGCTTGGCCACATGGCGGCTGGCGGCCATCACGTCGAACAGCTTATAGGTGGCGTCCTTGGGCTGGGAGGACATGAAGCGGATGAGGTAGTCGCCCTCGATCTTGTCCAGGTCGGTCAGCAGATCGGCGAAGTCATAGCCGGTGCCCAGATCCTTGCCGTAGGAGTTGACGTTCTGCCCCAGCAGGGTGATCTCCTTGAAGCCATCGGCCACAAGGCCGCGCACCTCGTCGATGATCCTCTCCGGATCGCGGCTGCGCTCCCGGCCCCGGACGTAGGGCACGATGCAGTAGGAGCAGAAGTTGTTGCAGCCGTACATGATGGACACCCACGCGCGGGTGCGGCCCTCGCGGACCACGGGCATACCCTCGGCGATGGCGCCGTGCTCATCCTCCACGGAGAACACCCTGCGCCGCTGGGTATAGACCTGATACAGCAGCTCGGGGAACTTCCACAGGGCCTGCGGGCCGAACACCAGATCCACATGGCGGTAGGACTGGCGCACCTTCTCGGCCACCTCCGGCCGCTGCGCCATGCAGCCGCACAGGCAGATCACCTGCGCCGGGTTGGCCTTCTTCGTGTGGGTCAGCGCACCCAGATTGCCGTACACCCGCTTCTCCGCGTGGTCGCGGATGGCGCAGGTGTTCAGCACCACCACATCCGCCTGGGCCGGATCGTCGGTGAACGAGCACCCCATGGCCCGGAGCATACCCATAATGTGCTGGCTGTCGGCCACGTTCTGCTGGCAGCCGAAGGTATCCACCAGCGCGCGGAGGGGCCGGTCGGCGTGCATTTCCTTCAGCTTTGCTTCAAAATCCCGCTGGCGGTCCAGCTGCGCGGCGGGGATCTGTACCTGTGTTCTTTCCAAGAGGACCTCCCTGCCCCCGGCGGGGGCGAAGTTAAAATATTGTGGACAGTATAGCACACCCGGCGGGGAAATACAAGGACGGCGGGGCCATAGGCAAAAAGACGCCGCCCCCGGAAGGGACGGCGCAAGCGGGTGGGATATTGGAAAGCCTCCGAACCGTATAGTACACCGGGGCGAAGCGCTTGTAAATAGGAGCTTTTGCCGCATTTTGGCGGAAAAAGTCGAAGGCTGTCGAATTTGACCGTTCCGCGAATTTTTTGTGAATATTTCACAAATTCTTCCAAACCCTCTTTTCAACGCAAGACATATTTGCTATAATTAGTCAAGGATAAGGGGAAACCACTCCCTGACCCTTGCACCGTTACCCGTTACGGAAAGGAGCAAACACTATGAAGTTCACATTCGCCTGCAAGAAGATCTCTCTCAACGACTCCATCAAGGAATACGCCGAGAAAAAGATCAGTAAGCTGGACAAGTATTTTCCGGAGGAGGCAGACGCCTTTGTGACCTTTGCTGTGGAGAAGAAAAACCGCTGTGTGGTGGAGCTGACCATCCGCGCCGCCAACGGCACGCTGTTCCGCGCCCAGACTGAGGATCCCGACGGCGATATGCGCAGCGCCATCGACGAGGCCGTCAGCTTCATCGACCGCCGCATCCGCAAGAACAAGACCCGCCTGGCCAAGAACCTGCGGCCCGACGCGCTGGTGTCCACCGTGCCCGCCGAATTCGACGTGGTGGAGGACAACGACTTCGACATCATCCGCACCAAGCGCTTCTCCGTCAAGCCCATGACCACCGACGAGGCCGTTCTGCAGATGAACCTGCTGGGGCACTCCTTCTATGTGTTCCGCAATATCGAGACGAACGCCGTGTGCGTGGTGTACCACCGCAACAACGGCGGCTACGGCCTGATCGAGACGGAGGAGTAATTCACATACACGACATGAGAGAGCACCGCCGAAAGGCCGCCTGACACAAGAAAACACACGGTTTTGCCTGTGTCTATCCGGCTGAAATCGACCACAAAAACGCCCACATGCGTCAGCATGCGGGCGTTTTTGCAGCCAATTTCAGCTCGAATTTACTTTGGCAAAACTGCTTCGCACCGAAAAAGAGCGCGTTTTGTGCAGAGCCGAGGCGCGCCGCCGCAGGCATACTGGATGTCTGTCAAGGCGGCGCAACGATGGGGCTGCGCGAAACGCGCCTTTTGCGGCGTATGTTTTCTTATGCCAGGCGGCCTAAAGGCGGTGCTCTTTTTTTGCTGACGGATCCCGTCATTTTGATGCAAATGACCCGCCGCTTTAGCCGATGCTGTAAGTATATTCACCAAAATCACATATTCTGCGAATAAATATTCAATTTTGCCTTGACATTCCCGGACTGTGGTGGTAAATTATGCAACATCAACGAGAGAGATGCACCGGACGGCGGCAAGCCCATCCCCGGAAAACGCACACTGGAAAGGCGGTACGGCCCATGAAAAATCACCACAGCAAAGGAGTTGGCACGATGGCACTGCCGCGACGACGACAGGCGCACCGCCTGCACCGCGCGGCATGAGCTCTCCCGACCACATACATTTTATACATGAATAAATATTCACCATATACGGAAGGATATACGACCATGAAAAAGTTTGTTTCTTTGCTTCTGGCGCTGATGATGGCGCTTTCTCTGGTAGCCTGCGGCAGCAAGGCTGATACGACGACCGACGACAAGACCGATGACGACACCGTGACCGAGCCGGCCAACGCGCTGGAAAAGATCAAGGCCGATGGCGTGCTGACCGTGGCCCTCAGCCCCGACTTCTCCCCCATGGAGTTCGTGGACTCCTCCAAAACCGGTCAGGACCAGTATGTGGGCTTTGACATCACGCTGGCCAAGTACATCGCCGAGAACCTGGGCGTGGAGCTGGTCATCGAACCTATGGGCTTCGACGCCAGCCAGACCGCCGTGTACACCGGCTCCGTCCCCATGAGCATCTCCGGCTACTCCTGGACGGAGGACAGAGCCCAGAACTATGAGCTCAGCGATTACTACTACGCCGGTGAAAACGAGACGAGACAGGCTCTGCTCATCAAGAAGGAAAACGCGGATAAGTACACCTCCCCTGAGGATCTGGCCGGTCAGGACGTGGGCGCGCAGAACGCCTCCCTGCAGATGCAGCTGGTGACTGAGCAGCTGACGGGTGCCAATCCCGTCGCTATCGGTGACATCACCGTGGGCGTCATGGAGCTCAAGAGCGGCAACATCGAGGCGCTGGCCGTGGCCTACGGCAACGCGGAGATGATCGTGGACGCCAACCCCGATCTGGTCATCTGCACCTGGGAATTCGACGTGAAGGCCGAGTATTCCGCCAACGTTATCATGATGCAGAAGGGTGAGACGGAGCTGCTGGACGCGGTGAACGCCATTCTGGCACAGGCCAAGGAGGCCAACCTCTACGACGGCTGGTACAAGGACGCCGTAGAGCTGGGCAAGAGCGAGAACGCACAGGAGCTGACACTGAACTGACACGGATATACACCGCGGCGGCGGGTACGAAAGCCGTACCCGCCGTCGTATACACAGTAAAAGGAAATCACCATGAAATTCATTGACTTTGAAAAGCTGGCCGCGCTGTTCCTGAAATACTGGGACAAATTCCTCATCGACGGCGTGTCGTACACGCTGGCGCTGGCCGCCATCACCGTGGCCTTCGGCGCGGTGTTCGCCTCTGTGCTGGCACTGATGAAGATGTCGAAGATACCGCCGCTGCGGTGGCTGTCCACCATCTACATCGAGATCATCCGCGGCACGCCCATGCTGCTGCAGCTGTATTTTTTCTATTTCGGCCTGCCCATGCTGATCCCGGCGTTGAACAAGCAGAAGTTCCTCTGCATCGCCATCGCCCTGATCTGCAACAGCGCGGCCTACGTGTCCGAGGTCATCCGTTCCGGCATCCAGGCGGTAGATCCGGGGCAGAAGGAGGCGGCGCTGAGCCTTGGCTTCAGCGAGAGCAAGGCCATGTGGTTCGTGGTGGTGCCCCAGGCAGTGAAGAACATCCTGCCCGCCCTGGGCAACGAGTTTATCATGATCATCAAGGACACGTCCCTGGGCTCCACGTTCTTCATCGGCGACCTGATGACCCAGTACCTGGTGGTCAAGGGCGCCACATACCTGCCCATCGAGCCGCTGGTGATCGTGGGCGTCATCTACTTCATTATGACGTTCGTGCTCAGCAAGGTGTTCGGCCACTTTGAAAGGAAAATGAAGAAGGCCGACCGGAACAACGGCTATGGGCGCAAGCGGAAGCAGCAGCGGGAGGTGCATATCTGATGGCACAGACGCTTATCCAGGTCAAGGACCTGAAGAAATACTACAACGGCGGCGACGTCAAGGCGCTGGACGGCGTCACGGTGGACGTGTACAAGGGCGACGTCATCGCGGTGATCGGGCCCTCCGGCGGCGGCAAGAGCACATTCCTGCGGAGCCTGAACCTGCTGGAAACGCCCACCTCCGGCTCCATCATCTTCGACGGGGTGGACATCACCGGCAAGAAGGTGGACCTCCCCCTCCATCGGCAGAAAATGGGCATGGTGTTCCAGCACTTCAACCTGTTCCCCAACAAAACGGTGCTGGATAACCTGACCATGGCGCCCATCAAGATCAAAAAAGTCCCAAAGTCGGAGGCCGAGCAGAAGGCCATGGCGCTGCTCCAGCGCGTGGGCCTGGCGGACAGAGCCAACGATTACCCCGCCCAGCTGTCCGGCGGACAGAAGCAGCGTGTGGCCATCGTCCGGGCGCTGGCCATGGAGCCGGAGGTCATGCTGTTCGACGAGCCCACCAGCGCCCTGGACCCGGAGATGGTGGGCGAGGTGCTGGAGGTCATGCAGGAGCTGGCCCAGTCCGGCATGACCATGGTGGTGGTCACCCACGAGATGGGCTTCGCCAAAGAGGTGGGCAGCCGCGTGCTGTTCATGGACGCCGGAAAGATCGCCGAGCAGGGCACCCCCGCCGATGTTTTCGATCACCCCCAGAGCCCTCGCCTTCAGGATTTCCTGAAGAAGGTACTGTGAAAAAGGAGCAGACAATGAACGATGCAAAAAAGGCGGCGCTGGCCGCCATTGACGAGAAGAAGGAACTGGTGGCAGAGGTGGCGGACGCCATCTGGGACTATGCCGAGCTGTCCATGCAGGAGGTAAAGTCCGCCGCCCTGTTCGTCAAGGTGCTGAAGGCTGAGGGCTTTCAGGTGGAGGAAGGCATATGCGGCATCCCCACCGCCTTCTCTGCCTCCTTCGGCAGCGGCGGGCCGGTCATTGGCCTGCTGGCGGAGTACGATGCGCTGTCCGGCCTTTCGCAGGCGGCGGGCAGCACCGCGTACCACGAGCTGGTGAAGAGCGGCAGCGGCCATGGCTGCGGCCACAATCTGCTGGGCGCGGGGGCCATGGCCGCCGCCATCGGCCTGAAGCACTATCTGACCCAGACCGGAAAAAGCGGCACCGTCATCCTGTACGGCTGCCCCGGCGAGGAGGGCGTGGCGTCCAAGGCCTATATGGCTCGGGAGGGCCTGTGGTACGGCCTTGACGCGGCGCTGACGTGGCACCCCGGCGACAGCAGCGAGGTGACTACCGGCTCCACCAACTCCTGCATCCAGATGATCTACACGTTCCACGGGCTGGCGTCCCAGGCATCCACCGCGCCGGAGCGGGGCCGCAGCGCGCTGGACGCGGTAGAGCTGATGAATGTGGGCGTACAGTTCCTGCGGGAGCATATGCCCCGCGACGCCCGGGTGCACTACTCCATTCTGGACGCAGGCGGCGTAAGCCCCAACGTGGTGCAGCACCAGGCCAGCGTCCTGTACATGATCCGTTCCAACTTCGTCAAGGACTGCATGGCCCTGCACCAGCGGGTGGACAAGATCGCGCAGGGCGCGGCGCTGATGACGGACACCACCATCGAGCGCCGCTTCGTGGACGGCCTGTCCGACACCGTGTGCAACCACGCGCTGGAGAAGGTGCTGTACGACAACTTCTCCCAGCTGGGCGTACCGCCCTGCACGGCGGAGGAGCACGCTTTCATGGAGGCACTGTCCGCCACCTACGAGGGGCGTGACGTCCCCGGCGGCGTGGGCGCGGAGAACGATCCCGCCTTCGCCGAAAAGGTGAAGGCCATGCAGACCGGCCACTTCAACGACTTCCTGATGCCGCTGTATCAGGGTCCCGCCTTCAACGCCGGCTCCACCGACGTGGGCGATGTCAGCTATCAGTGCCCCACGGCACAGATCCATGTGGCGGTGTGGCCCAACCACGTCCCCTGCCACAGCTGGCAGGTGGTGTCCTGCAACAAGACGCCCATGGCCCATAAGGCCACCGTGCACGCCGGCAAGGTGCTGTGCGCCGCCGCCATCGACCTGCTGGAGCAGCCCGCGCTGCTGGAGGCCGCCAAGGCCGAGTTCCGGCAGCGGACGGCGGCCGGGTACGACTGCCCCATCCCGGCGGACGCCGTGCCGGCGCCCCTGGAGCTGTAAAGAAAGAACACCCCTGACCTGCCGGTCAGGGGTGTTCTCTTACAGATGCAGCTCCTTCAGCCGCCGGAAGCTGCGGCTCGCCAGCAGCAGGCCCAGCGCCGCCAGCACCAGCGCCGCCGCGCCCAGCACCCAGGTCAGCGTGTCCGTCAGCCCCCGGCTGCACAGCCAGGAGAACAGCCGGTAGGCGCCCATGACCAGCAGTATGCCCGCCAGCAGCAGCGCCACCAGCACGGTGGAATTCTCGCAGTTGTCTATCTTTTTCATGGCGTCCTCCCCTGCGCCGGAACGGCCCCGGCGCTTTCGTCCACCATCATACCATCCGCCGCACAGCCCGTCAAGGGCAGAGAGCCGGGGGCTGTCCGTGAGGACAGTCCCCGGCTTCGCGTTTACGCCAACAGGGCGCGGTCGTTGTCGTATTCCTGGCCGCTGACCTTGCTGAACAGCGCCAGCAGATCCGGCACCGTCAGCCGGGCCTTCTCCTCGCCGGAAATATCCAGCACAATCCGCCCGTTGTGCAGCATCAGCAGGCGGTTGCCGTAGTGGATGGCGTCGCGCATATTGTGGGTGATCATCAGCGTGGTCAGGTGGTTCTCCCGGACCAGGCGGTCGGTGATGTCCATGACCCGCTGGGCCGTCTGGGGATCCAGCGCAGCGGTGTGCTCGTCCAGCAGCAGCAGCTTGGGCTTCTGCAGGGTGGCCATCAGCAGCGTCAGCGCCTGACGCTGTCCGCCGGAGAGGGTGCCCACCTTGGTGGTCAGGCGATCCTCCAGACCCAGACCCAGCTCCCGCAGGCGGCGGCGATAGTCCTCGCGCTCGCCGCGGCGGATGCCGGGACGCAGGGTGTGATGCCGGCCGCGGCGCTCCGCCAGAGCCAGGTTCTCCTCGATCTCCATGCCGGCGGAGGTGCCCATCATGGGGTCCTGGTATACGCGGCCCAGGTAGCGGGCGCGCTTGTACTCCGGCAGAGAGGAGACGTTGACGCCGTCCAGCTCGATGCTGCCCTCGTCGGGCTGCCAGGTGCCGCAGATGGCGTTCTGCATGGTGCTCTTTCCGGCGCCGTTGCCGCCGATGACGGTGACGAAATCCCCGTCCCGCAGCGTCAGGCTCAGGTGGTCCAGCGCCACGCGCTCGTCCACGGTGCCGCTGTTGAAGGTCTTGGTGATGTTATTCATTTTCAGCATGGCCGCTGTCTCCTTTCTTACTGCGGGAATGGGCTTTCAGTTGTGCTTTGACGTGGGGCGCGCCCAGGAACACGGCCACCACCACGGCGGAAAACATTTTCAAAAGGTCGGTGTCGAAGCCGGCGAAGATGATGACCTGGTACACGATGTAGTAGATCACCGCGCCCAGTATCACGCCGCCCAGCTGCACGGCCATGCGGCCGCCCCGGCGGCCCAGCACGGCCTGCCCGATGACCACCGCCGCCAGGCCGATGACCACGGCGCCGCGGCCCATGTTCACATCGGTGTAGCCCTGGTACTGGCACAGCAGCGCACCGGACAGGGCCACCACGCCGTTAGACAGCGCCAGGCCGATGATCTTCATCAGCCCGGTGTTCACGCCCTGGGCCCGGCTCATCACCGGGTTGCAGCCGGTGGCCCGCAGGGCACAGCCCAGCTCCGTACCGAAGAACAGCACCAGCAGTGCCACCAGCACCACGCAGAAGCCCAGCAGCACCGGCAGCGCACCGCCCACGTCCATCTGACTCAGCAGCACCGGAGTGGTGCGGGCGGGCAGCGCCTGGTTGGCCTTGCCCAGCAGCTTCAGGTTCACGGACCAGAGCACCATCTGGGTCAGGATGCCTGCCAGGATGGGCGGGATGCCCAGGCCCACATGGAGCAGGCCTGTCACGGCGCCGGCCAGCACACCGGCCAGCACGGCACACAGCAGCGCCAGCCACGGGCTCTGCCCGCCCAGCAGCAGCATGGTGCACACCGCCGCGCCGGTGCAGATGGAGCCGTCCACGGTCAGGTCGGCGATATCGAGCACTTTATAGGTAATGTATACGCCGATGGCCATCACGCCCCAGATCAGTCCCTGGGCCAGAGCGCCGGGCAGCGCGTTCAATAGCTGTGTCATGTGGCTACACCAGACCTTCCTGTCTGAATTTTATTCCATGGCCTCGTAGCCCTCCGGGGCAGTGATGCCCAGGGCCTCGCACATGGTGGGGTTGTACATCTTGGTAGCGGGCGCGTACTGGATGGGCATCTCAGCGATGTCCGCCTCGCCGGTGAGCACCTGGGCGGCCATCTCGCCGGTCTTGTAGCCCAGGTCATAGTAGCTGATGGACAGCGTGGCCACGCCGCAGCCGGTGCAGAGGCCCTTCTCGCCGGCTACCACCGGGGTCTTGGCGTTCAGAACGATGCTGCCGATGGTCTCGGTGCAGGAAGCGGCGGTGTTGTCGGTGGGAATGTAGATCACGTCGCTGTCGGCGGCGGCCTTGGTGGTCACAGCGGCCACGTCATTGGAGTCAGAGAAGGAGTAGCGGGTGCAGGTGATGCCCTTGCCGGTCAGGTACTCCTCCACCACCTGGACCTGGTACTCGGAGTTGGGCTCCGCCGAGCAGTACAGCAGTCCGACGGTCTTGGTCTCCGGCAGCAGCTCCAGGATCATGTCCGCCTGCTCCGTCAGGGGCGCCAGGTCGGAGGTACCGGAGACGTTGCCGCCCACGGTGCCGGAGAAGTTGTCGATACCCAGCGCCACGCCATACTCGGTAACAGAGGTGCCCAGAATGGGGATCTCTGCGGTGGCGTTATAGGCCGCCTGCAGCGCCGGGGTGGCGTTGGCCATGATCAGGTCGACCTTCTTCGATACGAAGGTGTTGACGATGGTGGTGCAGACGTTCTGGTCATTGGCGGCGTTCTGCACGTCAATGGTCACGTTCTCCTCGCCCAGCTTGTCCTTCACCGCGTCGATGAAGCCCTGGGTGGCGGCGTCCAGTGCGTCGTGGGTCACCAGCTGGCACACGCCGATGGTATACTTCTTGGCGCCGTCGGCATCGCCGGTGCCGTCCGTCTTGGTGTCGTCGGTCTTGCTGCCGCAGGCGGCCATGCTCACGCACATGACGGCGGCCAGCAGGGCGGTCATCAGCCGCCGTGTGATGTTCTTTTTCATGGTGTGGTTCCTCCTGATGGGTGTTTTTGAAAATTTGGCTGCAAAAAAGCCGCCCTGTGGATCTGTGATCCATAGGGCGGCTTTGATGTCAGTGCGTCTCCGTGGGAGAACGTCCTCATTTCATCTCATCAGCAGCATTTCCGGGCATCACAAATCACTCTTACTTTATCCGCATAGGTAAAGTAAAAGCTACATGCGTATGCCTTGTACAGCTGCTTCATCATGTGTGGCGTTCTCCTTTCCCGAAGTTTTCTGTAAGATATCACAACAGGGAGCCACCGTCAACCGTCATATCCACCAAAAATATTTGCCAGGAATAAACACTCCACCACGCGCTTTCGCGCTTTAAAGTTCGGATGCGCCCGGTGTTCCGGCAAATATCCGGCACTTTCCGCCGTCATTTTCCGCTGGACATATCGCCCAAGGCCCCGCCGTCCTCTGTCAGCAGCGTCAACCCGGCAGGGCGCTCCGCCAGCAGATACTCCAGCACACCGCGGCTGACGTCGTCCATCTCCCCGGCGCGGCGGATGTGCACCGCCAGCGGCTGCCGCGCCGCCAGACCGGTGAGCCACCGGATAAACGCCTGGGCCACCGCCGCCGGTGCGGCCGTGACCTCACCCTCCGCGCCGGCACACACCGCCGCAGCGGGCTGTATAGCCCCCAGCACCCGCAGCAGCGTCCGGTCGTCCGGCCGCACGTCGTTCCCGACGGCGTCCAGCAGCTTCCCCACCGTGTCCGCCATCCAGAAGCAGGGCACCGCCCGGAGGCAGTAGGTCTGCACATGCAGGCCGGGAACGCTGTCCGCTGCCGGAGCCGGCTCCGGCGCGGCGGGCGCGGCCTTCAGCTCCGCGTATTTCTGCGTGATGGCGCTGCCGGGATAGATCTCCAGGTTGGAGGCCAGCCGGTTGCGGAACTCGTTGAAAAACCGGATAGCACGGCTGCGGTCGCCGCCGCGCTCATACAGCGTCATCAGCCGCAGGGCCAGCTGCTCGTTGTAGGGCTCGTATTCCATGACCCGCTCCAGAATGCCCACGGCCTCCGGCAGCATATCCCGCTGCTCATACAGCTCCGCCGCCTTCATCAGCAGCCGGTTCTTCCGCTTCTCATAATAGATGCGCTGGCTGAGGATCAGCTCATTCAGGTCCTCGCAGTGGTTGAAATAGTACCCCTCCAGCAGCTCGCCGCCGAAGGCGTCACACGCCCGCTTCAGCTCGTCCGCCGACTGTGTCTCCGGGTCGATCTCGTCGATGGTCTGCAGATCGCAGATATAGTCGTATGCCCGGTCGATGCAGCAGTACTCCCGGTCCAGCTTGATGAGCGACCGCCCGCCCTCGCCGGTATCGGTGCTCTTTTTGATCTTCCACAGGGTATAGCGCAGATTATACTTGGCAGCGCTGACGGCGCTGTCCGGCCAGAGGTAGGCCGCCAGCTTCTCCCGCGCGTAGTAGTCCCCGCCCCGCAGGAACAGGATACACAGCAGGGCGCACCCCTTGTTGCCCAGCTCCGGGGTGATGTCCGTGCCGTCGCAGATGACCTGCGGCTTGCCAAACAGTCTGATCTGAAGCATGGCCGTCACCTCACTGCCGGCTGTGCAGCACCGACCCGGACTTGATGGTCACGGTCACGTCGGTCTGCTCCAGCTGCTCTGCGGGCACGGCGCGGATGTCGCGGTCCAGCACCACGATATCCGCCAGGTATCCCGGCGCCAGCTTTCCCTTGCGCTTGTCCTCAAACAGCGCGTAAGCGCCGTTGACGGTGTACATCTCGATGGCCTGCTCCACGGACACGGCGCACTGGGGCACGGCGCGGTTCACCGCCGCGTGGATGCCCAGCATGGGCCGCGGCTCCGTCACGTCGCTGTCCGATCCGCCGCACACCACCGCGCCGGCGGCGAACATGGCGGCAAAGTTGTTGGAGCGCAGATAGCGCTCGCCCACCCGGCGCTCGTACATACCGCCCTTGCCGCCCCACAGATAGGCGTAGGCCGGCTGCACCGAGAAGATCAGCTTCATATCCGCCGCCCGGGCGATCTGCTCCGGCGTAGCCATGATGGCGTGCTCGATGCGGTGGCGCAGGGCGGTGCTGCCGCCCTGACGGATAGCCCTCTCGTGGGCCAGCAGCACGGACTCGATGGCCCGGTCGCCGATGCTGTACAGCGCCAGCTGCATATCCTGCCGGTAGCACTGCTGCACGAACTCGTCCAGTCCGTCCTGGGGCAGAAAGATCTGTCCCCGGTAGTCCGGCCGGTCCGCGTAGGGCGCCGACAGGGCAGCGCTGTGGCTGGACAGGGTGCCGTCCACCATAATATTGCCGCCCACCCGGCGCAGCCCCAGCTTCCAGACCTTCGCCAGGTCCATGGTCTGGTAGAACAGCGGCATATCCACCGGAAACTCGCCGCTGTGGGCGTAGATAAACTCCGCGTCCCGGTCGTCAAACAGCCAGCCGCCCTCGATGGCCGCCACGGTGGTGATGCCGTTTTCCAGCAGCCGGGACATGGCCAGATGGATGGCCTCCATCCGGAACTCGTCCGGCAGGCTCCGCAGCACATTGGAGCGCAGCACATAGTTGGCGTTCCGCCGGAAAATGCCCGTAGGCAGGCCGCTGCCGTCCAGCTCCACACCCTCCAGGGAGAAGGGCACCTTGTAATACAGCAGGGCGTGGGTGTTCAGCATGCTGACGTGGTACTCCTTGGAAAACAGCACCACCGGACTGTCGCTGCAATACCTGTCCAGCACATACCGGTCCGGAAAACGCTTTTCCTCGAACTGCGACTCCTCCACCTGGCAGCCCAGCACCGCGCCCTCCCGCTTTTCGGCGGCGGCCAGCATCTCGCCCAGCTCCCGGTGGGACCGCGCACCGCCCAGGTCCACGCTCATCATGTTCACAGCGGTCTGCATCACATGGAAGTGGTTGTCGATAAACCCCGGCAGCACCGTGCCGCCCCTGGCGTCGATGACCTGCGTGCCGGGGCGCACCAGCTTCTGCCAATCATCGCCGCGGCCTGCGGCGCAGATCATTTTCCCCGCCGCGGCCACCCAGTCGGCCCCGCCATCGCCGCACATGGTCACGCAGCGCCCGTTTTTAATGATGATATCCGCGTACATAGCGTCCCGTCCTCCTGTTGAAAGCCGTGTTGTGTTATGGCCGTATTGTACACCAGGGCGGGCCGTCTGTCCAGTGGCGCTGTGTCCCCGGCGGCAAATGTACCAAATCGTTTGTTGAAAAGCGCGGCATGATTTGCTAAAATGTTTAGTAACAACGGAAATTCAACGCTTTTCCCACGCGCGGCGCAACATCTCCCGGTTACAATGACATCAAACTGAGGTGGAGCACGGCCGGCGCGGCCCCTCTCCGCCCTCCCGAAAAAACGAAAGGACAGGGATGTATATGAGCGTTTTGATTTTGAACCGCGAGCAGGTCAAGCAGGTCATCTCCATGAAGGAAGTCATCCAGGAGGTGCGCGAGGTCTATCGTCTGAAATCCCAGGGCAAGTCCGTGATCTGGCCGCTGGTCAACTATGAATTCGTGGACGAGCACGCCGCCATGGACATCCGTTCCGGCTATATCAAGGGCGTACAGCTCCACGGCCTGAAGATGCTGAACAACTTTCCCGAGAACCGGGAAAAGGGCCTGCCGCCCTTCAACGGCATCATGATGGTCTACGACTCCAACACCGGTATTCCCGTCAGCGTCATGGACGCCTCCTACGTCACCTGTATGCGTACCGGCGCCGCCGGTGCGCTGGGCGTGGATCTGCTGGCCCGCAAGGACGCCAAGCACCTGTTTATCCTGGGTGCCGGCAAACAGGCCCCCTTCCAGATCGCCGCCACGCTGCTGCTGCGTCCGGCCATCGATAAGGTCTACATCGCCGACCCCATGTTCCCCGACAACGCGGTGCAGTTCGCCGCCCACATTGCCCAGCAGCTCTCCGATGACTTCGGCATCGACGCCTCCGGCGTGGAGTTCCTGCCGGCGCTGGATCTGGCCGCCGCCGTGGGCGACAGTGACGCCATCATCACCGTCACGCCCTCCCGCAAGCCCATCATCCAGAAGGCGTGGCTGAAGCCCGGCACCCACCTGAGCTGCCTGGGCTCCGACATGGAATCCAAGCAGGAGATCGAGAGCACCATCTTCCAGGGCGCCGCCTTCTACGCCGACGACCGCGCCCAGTGCATCCGCGTGGGCGAGATGGAGCTGCCCATCAAGCAGGGCGTTGTCAGTGCCGACGACATCACCGGCGAGATCGGTGACCTCATCGACGGCAAGGTCCCCGGCCGCACCAGCGACACGCAGACCACCATCTTCGACGCCACCGGCCTGTACATTCTGGATCTGGCCGCCGCCAAGGTGGCCATCGACCGCGCACTGGCCGAGGGCGTGGGCTTGCAGGCCGACCTGTAACCCCGCGGAATATATCCGCTTACCCTACAAAACAGACGAAATGAGGAGGACAATAAAATGAAACTGGCATGGTTTGGTGTGGAAGAGTGGCTGAATCCCATGGACTCTCTCGCCCGTATCAATCTGGGCAGCAGCTGCGTCAGCGCCCTTCGTATGGACGAGCTGTTTGACCTGACCGGCGAGGATCTGGACGCTTTCCTGAACGAAATGCGTACCATGAGCCTGCATTATCACCACGGCGACGCCACCGGCTCTCCCCGGATCAAGGCGGCGGTGGCCGGCATTTACCCCAAGGGCAACGTGAAGCCCGAGGAAGTCATGATCACCCACGGCGGCACCGGCGCCAATGACCTGGTGCTGATGAGCGTGCTGGAGCCGGGTGACAACTGCGTGGTGATCAAGCCCTCCTATCAGCAGCACTACGATATCCCCAAGGGCAGCGGCATCGAGACCCGCGTGGTCCAGTTGAAGGCCGAGGATAACTATCAGCTGGATTTCGACGCCCTGGACAAGGCCTGCGACGCCAACACCAAGATGATCGTCCTGACCAACCCCAACAACCCCATCGGCGTGACCCTGTACGACGAGGGTCTGCGTAAGATCGTGGACATCGCCGCCAAGCACGACGCCTGGATCCTCTGCGACGAGGTCTATCGCGGGCTGGACGAGAACTATATGCCCTCCATTCTGGACTACGGCTACCACAAGGCCATCTCCATCAGCAGTATGTCCAAGATGTACTCCATGGCCGGCACCCGTATCGGCTGGATCGTCTGCCGCGACCACGAGATGTACGAGGTCATGAAGACCCGCCGTTCCTACAACACCATCTGCTGCGGCATCTGGGACGAGATCATCGCCTCCATCGCGCTGGAGCATTACCAGGCCCTGTGGGCCCGCGCCCGTTCCATTCTGGAGCCCAACCGCAAGATCGTGGAGGACTGGGTGGCCTCCCAGCCCCACCTGCACCTGCGTGCCAAGGCCATGGGCACCACCTGCCTGATCGACTATGATTACGACGTGGACTCCGAGACCCTGGCCAAGGATGCCATGGCCACCGAGCAGATCCTGGTGGTCCCCGGCGACTACTTCGATATGCCCAAGACCATCCGCGTGGGCTACGGCGCTTTCCGCGATCCCCAGGTGCTGAAGGCCGGTCTGGAGGAGTTCGGCAAGTACCTGGAGAAGTACAACTAACTGACACATCCCTCTCTCACAAATTTCTTCCCCCCTGCGGCACGTGCCGCAAAACAAGCGCCCGGCAGAAGCCGGGCGCTTGTTTTTTTCGTATTCCGTTGGCGCTCACACCCGCGCCCAGCGCATCCAGCCGTCCTCGAACAGGGCTGTCAGCCGCCCCGTGTCCTTCAGCCACGCCAGATAGGACCGCACCGTGCTGCCCACCAGCACATACTGCTCAAAGCTCATGGTCAGCCCGTAGGCGGCAAACAGCTGCTGCAGGATGTCCTCAAAGCCGCGGGGCACAGCGCAGAGGTCCACGATCCTCTCCGCGATCTCATGCACCTTTCGGATATTGTACTGCGCCAGATCGGCGATGTCCTCCGTCACCTCCGTGTGCGCGGGCACAAATACCTTCGCGGTCATGGTCTGCACCTGCTCCAGCGTTTTCAGGTACCCGGCCACGTCGTAAATAAAACCGATCTGGTACTTGTCCAGTATCTCCCGGCTGGACAGGCAGTCCGCCAGAAACACCACGTCGTCCGGCGTCCGAAAGCCTACCATGTCGAAAAAGTGCCCAGGCAGGGGGATAGACGCAAAGCCCTCCGGCAGCTTGTCCGCCGTCAGCTCCGCCGCGTCGCTCTCCTGTGCCAGCAGAAACTTGTGCCGCAGGTCCTTGGGCGGATATCCGCCGTAGAGAAACGACGGCTCCAGCACCGGGTGCCGGGTAAACGCGCAGTCGATTCCCGGCGCGTAGATCCTGCAGCCCGTCTGTCCCTGCAAATACCGGTTCCCGCCGATGTGGTCGGCGTTGGCGTGGGTGTTGTAGATCGCCGTCAGCTGCCAGCCGTTGGCGTCCAGCACCTGCCGTATCCTCCGCCCCGCGTCCTTGTCGTTGCCGCTGTCGATCAGGCAGACGTTTTTCTCATCCTGCCGAAAGAGGCCGATGTTGGTGGGGCTCTTGATGTAATACGTCCTCTCGGTAAGCTGTATCAGTTCGTACATAGCAGTATCCCCTCCGTTACTTTTTTGTATCGCCATCCGATCATGTTTTGTTGCTTCCTTGTCCTGTCATCCTATCAGTTTTTCCGCCTCTTTGTAATGTCATTCTATCATGTTTTGCTGCTTCTTTGTGCTGTCATCCTATCATATTCCCCCGCTTCTTTGTATTGTCATCCTATCATATTTTCCCGCAAAACACAAGCGCCCGGCCGATAGCCGGGCGCCTGCGTACCTCATCTGTATATGGCGCCGCTGGCCGCCACACAGTTCTTTCCGTTGTTTTTGCAGATATACAGCTGCCTGTCCGCCTTTGCGATGAGTGAAAAGTCCTTCAATTCCCGGCCTGTCCCGCACGCAACACCGAAAGAGGCCGTAACAATGTGCCGGTCCGGCAGGTCCTCTCTTGGAACAGCCGCGGCGCGCACCGCGTCAAGAAGCGCACCGGCGATACGGCGGGCCTCCTCCTCACCGATACCCGGCAGGATCGCCACGAACTCCTCGCCTCCAAAGCGGAAGAGATACCGGTCAGCCGCCGCCAACACCCCGACCACGCTTCCGGCCACACGCCGCAGCGCTTCGTCGCCCTTCATGTGGGAGTAGTTGTCGTTGTACGATTTGAAATCATCCACGTCAAAAATAATGACGCTGACCCGTTCCGGCGCGGTTTTATCGGCAATGAACGTGCCATACGTCTCCATCGCCTTTTTATTCAGTGTTTCCGTCATCACGTCGTTGTAGGCCAGCTTGATGAAAGCGTGACCCATTTCCTTGATGTGCCGTTCGTTGGCAGACTGCCGAAGGAAGATGGACCGCAGCACGATAAAACCTACAATGATGGAAAATCGCAGCAGGAAATGCTTGAACAGATCATAGTTCTCCGCGTAGGGAAGCTGTCCGGGCAGCCACCAGCTGATCAATATCAGAACACATACCGCCACAGTATCCACACGGCGGTATGTGGGCGCGATCATGATCGCAAACAGATAGCACATGGAGATGGACAACCCGACCCGGTGAAAGTTGCAGGAGACCATAAAGACGGTAACGCTGGCGATCACCACCCCATAGTAGGCCAACAGCGCAAACCGCGCCGGCGGCGCATCGTATTCTCCTCCACGCTTTTTATAGGCGATCGTAAACACCAGCATCGCCAGCGAGCCGCCGATCATCATGTAAAGCGGCACCATGTCAATGGGGATCATCGAGCGCGCCGCGATGTTCTTGACCAGGTAGATCCCGTTGGTCAGTATAAACAGAATGGCTGCATAAAATACGACCGAAAAATTCTGCCGCATAAGGATGCTCTCCACAGTCGGAATCTCATCGATCTGTATTCCCAGCACACGATCACTAAAGCTCTTAAACCTGGCAAACGCCATATCCGATATCCAGCAGGACACCCTCTGCACAATATCGACCTTATCCCCTCGTCTTTCCATATGATCCCTCCAGCAAATAATACGACCCCGTTTGTCTGCTTTTGTTGATCTATTGTTATATTTTACCATGCTTCCGCCCAAAACACAAGCGCCCGGCCGATAGCCGGGCGCTTGGTATTATGCGGGAAATCGAGCCCTTACTTGGCGTCCTTGATCGCAGCCTGTGCGGCGGCCAGACGGGCGATGGGCACGCGGAAGGGGGAGCAGGACACATAGTCCAGACCCACGCGGTGGCAGAACTCCACGCTGGAGGGGTCGCCGCCGTGCTCGCCGCAGATGCCCAGATGGATGTCGGAGCGGGTGGCGCGACCCAGCTTGCAGGCCATATCCACCAGCTTGCCCACACCGACCTGATCCAGCCGGGCGAACGGATCGCTCTCATAGATCTTGTTGTCGTAGTAAGCGGGCAGGAACTTGCCGGCATCGTCACGGCTGAAGCCAAAGGTCATCTGAGTCAGGTCGTTGGTACCGAAGGAGAAGAACTCCGCCTCGGTGGCGATGGCATCAGCGGTCAGCGCAGCGCGGGGGATCTCGATCATGGTGCCCACCAGGTACTTCATGTTCATACCGGCAGCAGCCAGCTCCTCGTCAGCGGTCTTGACCACCACGTCCTTGACGAACTTCAGCTCCTTGACCTCGCCTACCAGGGGGATCATGATCTCGGGAACCATGTTCCAGTCGGGGTGCTTCTTCTGGACGTTGATGGCGGCGCGGATGACGGCACGGGTCTGCATGACGGCGATCTCCGGGAAGGTGACGGCCAGACGGCAGCCGCGGTGACCCATCATGGGGTTGAACTCGTGCAGGGAGGCGATGATGGCCTTGATGTCGGCTACGGTCTTGCCCATATCCTTGGCCAGCAGCTCGATGTCCGCCTCCTCGGTGGGAACAAACTCGTGCAGAGGGGGATCCAGGAAGCGGATGGTGACGGGGCAGCCCTCCATGGCCTCGTAGATGCCCTCGAAGTCGCCCTGCTGCATGGGCAGCAGCTTGGCCAGAGCCTTCTCGCGCTGCTCCTTGGTGTCGGAGCAGATCATCTCGCGGATGGCGGCAATACGGTCGCCGTCGAAGAACATATGCTCAGTGCGGCACAGGCCGATACCCTGGGCGCCCAGAGAGCGGGCGCGGGCAGCGTCGGCGGGGGTGTCGGCATTGGTGCGGACCTTCAGCCGGCGGAACTTGTCGGCCCAGGCCATGATGCGGCCGAAATCGCCGCCCACATTGGCGTCCACGGTGGGCATAGCGCCGTCGTAGATATTACCGGTGGAGCCGTCCAGGCTCATCCAGTCGCCCTCGTGGTAGGTCTTGCCTGCCAGGGTAAACTGCTTGTTGGCCTCGTCCATGTTGATGGCGCCGCAGCCGGATACGCAGCACTTACCCATGCCGCGGGCCACAACGGCCGCGTGGGAGGTCATACCGCCGCGGACGGTCAGGATGCCCTGAGCGGCCTTCATGCCCTCGATGTCTTCGGGAGAGGTCTCCAGACGAACCAGGACCACCTTCTCGCCCCGGGCAGCCCACTCCTTGGCGTCCTCGGCGTTGAACACGATCTTGCCGCAGGCAGCGCCGGGGGAGGCGGGCAGCGCCTTACCCACCGGCTCGGTGGCCTTCAGCGCCTTGGGGTCGAACTGGGGATGCAGCAGGGTATCCAGGTTGCGGGGGTCGATCATGGCCACGGCCTGCTGCTCGGAGATCATGCCCTCGTCCACCAGGTCGCAGGCGATCTTCAGAGCGGCGGGAGCGGTGCGCTTGCCGTTGCGGCACTGCAGCATGTACAGCTTGCCGTGCTCCACGGTGAACTCCATATCCTGCATATCGCGATAGTGGTCCTCCAGGATATTGCAGACCTTCACGAACTCGTCATAGGCCTCGGGGAACTTCTCAGCCATCTCGGCAATGGGCATGGGGGTACGCACGCCGGCCACCACGTCCTCTCCCTGGGCATTGGTCAGGAACTCGCCCATCAGCTTCTTCTCGCCGGTGGCGGGGTCACGGGTGAACGCCACGCCGGTGCCGCAGTCGTCGCCCATGTTGCCGAAGGCCATGGACTGCACGTTGACGGCGGTGCCCCAGGAATAGGGGATGTCGTTGTCGCGGCGGTACACGTTGGCGCGGGGGTTGTCCCAGCTGCGGAACACGGCCTTGATGGCGCCGATCAGCTGCTCCTTGGGGTCGGTGGGGAAGTCGCTCCCGATCTTGGACTTGTACTCGGCCTTGAACTGCATGGCCAGCTCCTTCAGATCCTCGGCGGACAGCTCCACGTCCTGGGTCACGCCCTTCTTCTCCTTCATGGCGTCGATCAGCTGCTCAAAGTACTTCTTGCCGACCTCCATGACCACATCGGAATACATCTGGATAAAGCGGCGATAGCAATCCCACGCCCAGCGGGGGTTGTTGGACTTCTTGGCGATCACGTCCACCACGTCCTCATTCAGACCCAGGTTCAGAATGGTGTCCATCATGCCGGGCATGGAGGCGCGGGCGCCGGAGCGCACGGATACCAGCAGGGGATTTTCCAGATCGCCGAACTTCTTGCCGGTGATCTTCTCCATCTTCTCGATATACTCCATGATCTCCGCCATGATCTCGCCGTTGATCTGGCGGCCGTCCTCGTAATACTGAGTGCAGGCCTCGGTGGTGATGGTAAAGCCCTGGGGCACGGGCAGACCGATATTGGTCATCTCCGCCAGGTTCGCACCCTTGCCGCCCAACAGCTCACGCATCTTGGCGTTGCCTTCGGTGAACAGGTAACAATACTTCTTGCTCATTGCAGTTCCTCCGTATATTAAATAGTTGTACCAAACATTGAGAACAATTTATTATAGTCATATTTTTTTTTAAAAGCAACCCTGTCGCGGATATTTTTACAAAAAAATGTTGTTTCCTCTGCGGACACTCGCCGTAAACCGATAACACATTTCCGTTTCCTCTATTTTCCGTCCTTTTTGGCGCAGCACCCGCAAAGCCGCCGTCCCGGCGCGCTTCTCCCGGCGGAACGGAGGGAAGATTTTGTGTCTTGCCTATTCCCCCACTCCTGTGGTATACTATTATATTGAATTAGTAGGCACTTTACCGGGAGGTACGCGCATGGTCCAGCTGCCCCAGGAAAACAGCATATTCACCCGCACCGTGCGCCGCGCCGCCGGGGAGGACCGTCTCAGCCACGCGGTCATCCTGACGGGCCGGGGTGACCTGACCGCCGCTGCCCGGTTTCTCGCCGCCGCCCACGTCTGCGAGGGGACGGACAGGCCCTGCCTGCGCTGCCGCCACTGCCGCAAGGTACTGGAGGGCATCCACCCGGACGTGATCCCCGTGCTGGATACAGAGCACAAAGAGCTGACGGTGGAGGCAGTCCGCGCCCTGCGTAAGGATGTGTACATCCGCCCCAACGAGGCCCGGCGCAAGGTATACGTCGTCTCTGACTGCCGCCAGCTGAACCAGCGGGATCAGGATGTCCTGCTGAAGGTGGTGGAGGAGGGACCGCCCTATGCCGCTTTCATCTTCTGCGCCGACGCTCCCGCCGCCCTGCTGGAGACCGTCCGTTCCCGCTGTGCTCTGCTGAAATACGACGGGGAAGACGCGCCCCTCAGCGACGGTACCGCGGAGCTGTGCCGTGCGTTTGCCTCCGGGCGTCTGCTGCCGGTGACCACGGCGCTGCTCTCCCGCGAGCAGTCCCTGAAGCGCGAGACGCTGCAGGCCCAGCTGGAGGAGCTGTGGCGCGCCGCGGCCGAAGCCCTGCTGGTGCAGCAGGGCAAAGCGCAGCCGGATCCCTCCTGCGCGGAGGCAGCCCTTCTGCTGGCGGACAGGCTGACGGCGCGGCAGCTGCTGGGACTGTGCGCGGCCAGTCAGCGCTTTGCCGAACAATGTGACCAAAATGCGGGCGTGGGCCAGATATTGGGCGCCCTCGCCGTGAAATGGGAGGAACTTTTATGACCGATGTGATCTCTGTCCGCTTCCGCAGCGGCTGCAAGGAATACTACTTCGACCCCAAGGGGCTCACGATCCCCGCCGGCACCGACGTGATCGTGGAGACCGCCCAGGGCCCGGAATTCGCCCACTGCGCGGCGGGCAACCACCAGGTGCCCGATGACGCGGTGGTCAAGCCCCTGCGGTCCGTCCTCCGCATCGCCACCGACAACGACAAGCACACCGCCGCCTACAACCGCAGCCGTGAGAAGGAAGCCTTCGATGTCTGCAAAAAGAAGATCCAGCAGCACAAGCTGGAGATGAAGCTGGTGCGGGTGGAGTGCAGCTTTGACGGCAGCAAGATCCTGTTTTTCTTCACCGCCGACGGCCGCGTGGACTTCCGCGAGCTGGTCAAGGACCTGGCCGGTGTGTTCCGCGCCCGCATCGAGCTGCGGCAGATCGGCGTCCGTGACGAGGCCAAGATGATCGGCGGCCTGGGCATCTGCGGCCGGCCCTTCTGCTGCGCCCAGTTCATGGACGAGTTCCTGCCCGTATCCATCAAGATGGCCAAGACCCAGAATCTGAGCCTGAACCCCACCAAGATCTCCGGCACCTGCGGCCGCCTGATGTGCTGCCTGAAATATGAGCAGGACGCCTATGAGGATGCCATTAAGCGCCTGCCCAAGAACGACTCCTTCGTCCTGACGCCGGACGGCACCGGCAACGTCAGCGACGTAAACGTGCTGAAGGAGACGGTGAACGTCCGCCTGGATGACCGCACCGACGGTCCCCGCTGCTACCACAACTGCGAGGTCTGCGTCCTGCGGAGCGGCAAGGGCAGCCGCGACGGCATCGCGGTCCCCGACAAGCGCCCCGAGCGCTATGTGGAGCCTCTGGCCGAGGAGGAGCTGCCCACTATCACCCTGCTCAGCGACTTCGACCCGGACGCCGCGGCGGAGAGTGAAAAGAAGCGCGGCCGCCGGAGCCGCAGCCGCCGTCGGGGCGACGGCGAGAAGCGCACGGCGGAGAAGTCCGCCGCCCCTGCGGAAAAAGCCCCGCGTTCCGATATCCCCGCCGAGGGCGGCAAGCCCCGCCGCGAGGGCGGCGATCGCCGCCGCAGAAGCGGACGCCGCGGCGGAAACGGCGGTGCCAACGCCGCTGGCAGCACCGGCGCACCCGCACCCAAGGCAGTCAAGCTCACCGGGGACAGCCAAAGCGCAGCGGGCGGCGAGAAGAAACGCAGCCGCCATCGGCCCCGCCGCAGAAGCGGCGGCAATAAGTCCAACGGCGGCACGGAGGCGTAAATCATGCGTAAATTCAACGGCTTGCTGCTGGTCAGCGATTTCGACAACACCCTTGTCTACACCGAGGAGGCCCTGCAAAAGTGCGTGGATATGCCCCCCGTCTCTGACGAGAACCGCGCCACCATCGAATATTTCATGGCCAACGGCGGCATCTTTTCCGTGGCCACCGGCCGCGCCAAGCCCGCCTTTGAAACGGTGGTAGACGGCATTCCCATGAACGGTCCCACCGTGCTGTTCAACGGCGCGGCTATCTACGACTTCCCGCAGAAGAAGTACCTGGTCACGGCCTTTTTGCCCGACTCCGTCCGGCAGCACGTCACGGAGGTCGTCACCGCCCTGCCCCAGGTGGCTGTGGAGCTGTACCACGATGACAACACCATCCACGCCCTGAACGCCAACGACGTCACCCGCCGTCATATGCACATCACCCACGCGCCGTCCATCGAGGTAGACACCATGGACGACGTGCCGTCCCCCATCAGTAAGGCCCTTTTCTCCACCGAGGAGGCGCACCTGCCCGCCCTGCTGGACTTTCTGGCCTCCCGGCCCTGGTACCACGACTATGAGGTAGTCCCCAGCGCCGTGACCCTGGTGGAACTGACAGCCAAGGGCGCCAACAAGGGCGGCATGGTCCGGCGTCTGGCGGACCTGCTGGATGTGGCACGGGAAAACGTGATCTGCGTGGGCGACCACGCCAACGACATCAGTATGCTCACCTGGGCCGGCCAGGGCTACGCCCCCGCCAACGCCATTCCCCAGGTGCTGCACACACCCGGCGTCCGCCGCCTGCCCGACTGCCGCGACAACGCCATTGCCCAGCTGATCCGTTCCCTGGACAAGCAGCTTTGAAAAAGAAAAAATCCAAGCCCCCTTTCGGGGCTTGGATTTTTATTTTATATCCCTTTTACCTTTTGTGTTGATATAAGCCTATCCGCCAAATCCTTCGTCGATTTAACGGAACTCTAAGCACATGAAAAGGAGCAAGGTATATTTCAACCTTGCTCCTCCTATGGGATATATACTATTCAGTTCGACAAATTGAAATTGGCTAATCTATTTACTCAACATTGTTATAGACTTCAATGCCAAGGATTTTTACTATCATTCCCTCAAGGTAATCATTTTCGGACGTGGCTTCTGGGTCTATTCTATGCACATTCTCAACTTGATACAGGATAGCATTATATACAACTGTGCCGCCGTCTTTCAGACGCATAGGAATGGGTATCAAAAGAACGATAGCCAACAAGATGCAAATACCTGTAACTACTTTTTTTCTCATATTATCACACTCCTTTGTCAAATTTGAATTTGTCTAGTTGCTTCATTATTTGTATAGACGGAAAAGCCAGCAAATTGTTCCGACTTTTCTATATTATACAATATTTTTGTGTTACTTTCAAGGTATGAAAAGATGCCAAAGTTACCTTCGGCTCTTTTCGGTATCCAGTACCGGTTAAGTGCGTGATTTAGTGAAATCACCGAAGTTCTACCCTATCCACACAAAAGGTAAAAGGGAGTATTTTATCAGGAACAATACAGACCGCGTTTGACCGCCCCGGCCACTGTCCCGTCGCTTTTCATCAAAAAGTTTTTTCCGAAAACCCGCCGTTCCCCCCCCATTAAAGCCCCTTTTTATAAGGTTTTCTCTTCACAGCAAGGTTTGTTTACAATTTAATCCTTGACGTGAGGGGAAAATCATTGTATCATACGCTTTGTAACTATTTGTAACTTTTAGGGGCTTACACCATGACGCAGGATCAACAACAGAAAAAAGCCGCCGGCCGCGACCCCAACCGGGAGCACATGACCCTATCGGAGCTGTGGCAGCTGTGGCGTGACAATTTAATGAGCTGGCGGAGCTTCTGCGATGAGCACCACGATCTGTTCACCCTGAACATACAAGCGGGCTTCCGCCGCATCGGTCGGTGGCTGTCCGATCTGCGCAGCAATGCGCGGGCTCTGGCGGCCGCCAACCGCGACAGGCGGTTCCCCGAATCCGAATACGGCGCAGCCCAGCTGTTCCTCTTCTTCCGCGGCAGCCTGGAGCGCCGGGCCGCCGTCATACGCGAGGGCTTCTCCAACCGGCGCAAGGCACTGACCTGGATGGGCGGCAAACGCCGCCACTTTTTTGAGAAGATGCATCTGCACCCGGTGGCATTCCTGTGCGGCGCCATGGCCATCGCCGCCGCGGCCACCGTTCTGTCCCTGTACACCCTGGGCGCTCAGGTGACCTATGACGGTCAGGACCTTGGCATCGTCTCCTCCCGCCGCGCCGCCGAAAAGGTGGTGGCGGAGCTGGAGGATGTCACCCGCGCGACCACCGGCGACGGCGGCTACACCGTGGATACGGCGCTGCTCACCGCCGAAACAGGCGTTTTCCCCCGCCGCGAGCTGATCTCCGACGACGAGTTTGAAGAGACACTGAGCGACACCCTCGGCGTGGTGGATTACGCCTATGTCCTGTATGTGGACGGCGAAAAGGTGGTGGCCACCACCCGCTCCGGCGCGCTGGAGGACCTGCTGGAGCAGCTGAAGCTGGGCTATGAGACGGCGGACACGGTGAACGCCTACTTCGCGGAGGAAGTGGACATCCGGCAGGAGTACGTGGAGTCGTCCTACGTGATGAATCTGGGCTACATCGCCGAGATCCTCAACGAGACGAAGGAGGGCGAGGTGACGTACACCGTCACCTCCGGCGACAGTTATTACAGCATCGCGGAGAAATACGACCTGAGCGTGGAAGCGCTGATGAAGCTGAACCCCGGCTATGACCCGAAGATCCTGCGGGTGGGCGATGTGCTGACCATCAGCAACGCCGTGCCCTATCTGACGGTGGTGAACGTGGAGCGGCAGCGGTACGTGCAGGATGTGCCGTACCAGGTGGAGTACACCGACGACAGCTCCATGTACCAGGGTGAGTATAAGGTCACGTCCGCGGGCGTGTACGGCAAGGCGGACATGACCGCCAACGTGACGTATATCAACGGCGAGGAGACGGAGCGCGAGGTGGTGGCCAGCGTGACGCTGTCCCAACCGGTGACGGAGCAGCAGCTCCGCGGCACGAAGGAGCGGCCCACCTGGTATCCCACCGGGTCGTTCTCCTGGCCCTGCACCGGCATCCTCACCAGCCGGTTCGGCTATCGAAGCCTGCTGGGCAGCACCTACCACAGCGGCATCGACATCGGCAACAGCTACGGCACGTCCATCTATGCCTCCGACGGCGGCACGGTGACGTACTCCGGCTGGATGAGCGGGTACGGCTATCTGATCATCATCGACCACGGCAACGGGTATCAGACGTACTACGGGCATAACAGCAGTTTGGTGGCGTCCCTGGGGCAGAAGGTCCACAAGGGCCAGCTCATCGCCCGCATGGGCTCGACGGGCCGCTCCACCGGCAACCACTGCCATTTCGGCGTCAAGTTCAACGGCACGTTTGTCAACCCGCTGAACTATCTGTAAACCGCAGCGCCCCTGCCCATCGGCGGGGGCGCCGATCTTTCCCTGCGGCAGGGCGCACGTTTCCGGGGTTGCAAAACCCAAAAACTATGGTACAATAGACCTGCGCCTGTATGTATTTCCCCGCCAGCGGCGGTGGAATGGAGAAACCGTTAAAATGAGGTGAAAAAGATGAAAAAACTGATCGCGCTGCTGTGCGCGGTGTGCGCCGCGGCCATGAGCCTGTGCGTCGCCTGTGCCAGCCCCCTCACCGGCGACACCAGCAACATGGGCCTGTGGATCACCCTGGTGGTCGTGGCCGTCATCGCCGTTGTGGTGCTGCTCATCGTGGGCAAAAAGAAGAAAAAATAAACAGCGTGCAGACCGCCCCGGGCCAATGGCCCGGGGCGGTTTTTATGCTGCTGGCCCTGGCCATAGACCTAAATCTGGCTGCCTGCGGCGAATAACCCGCCGGCGCTAACGGTATGCTCTATTTCGGCGCATGATCCAGACCCATAAAAAAGAGACGGCCTCGGGGTGTTTCTCACAGGTACACAAAGTGGCCTGACCTTTTGTATGGGCAGGCAGTGGCGCAAGCCGCTGCCTGCCTGTTCTTTTTTCTGCCTTGATTTTGTCTGTTCTGTGCTTACGACACCTGCGTCTGCGCTGCCATCTGCTGCACGACCATTTCCAGAGAGGGAATGAAGTGGACTTCGGCCCTCTCGGCATCTTCTGCGGACATGGTGCTGTCTACGACGCCGATGTCGCGGTAGATGATCCGCACCTCCTGCGTACCGTTGCGGTTGTAGCGGCCCGGCCTTTCGCCAATGTCGATGCGCTCAATGAACAGCCACAGTAGCTCCGGCGTCAGCTCGGTTATATCCGTGTACCGGCTGGCCTTCTCAATGAAGGCATCCACGTTGGCGGCGGAGGCTTTCAGCTTCTCCAGTTTCACTTGCTTCTCCGGGATGGACGCTGCCAACTGTTTCTGCTCGGCGTTGTAGTCGGCAGATAGCATCCGGAACTGTTCGTTGGATATCTTGCCCAGCACATTGTCCTCATAGAGCCGCTTGAAGAGAGTAGACAGCTCTGCGTTCCGCTTCACCATATTGTCCAGCTCCCGCTGGGTGGCAGTCATCTCCTTGCGGAGCTGCGCTGTGTTCTTGCGGTTGATGTAAGCGGCAAACTGGTGCTTCTTTGTTCTTGCAAAATGCGTCACACGCCGCAGGTCATCCAGCACGATGGCCTTCAGGTTGGCTTCCGTGATGTGGTGGGGTGTGCAGGCGTCCTTGCCACGCTTGCCGTAGATGGAGCAGCGGAAGTAGTACTGCTCCGGTCGCATTTTTCCTGTGCGGCACAGTACCATGTACCCGCCGCAGTCGGCGCAGTAGACCAATCCGGCGAATAGTCCCGGTGCATCCATGTGCTTAGGCGGGCGGCGTTTGTGTTCCCGAACGCGCTGCACCGTGTCCCACAGCTCTTGGTCAATGATGGCCTCGTGGGTGTTCTTCACCAGTACCTGTTCCTCCGGCGGACGGCGGAATATCTGTTTGTTCTTGTAGGATAAGGTGCTGCGCTGCATATTCAGCGTGTGACCGAGGTACACAGGATTCTTCAGAATGTTAGCTACGGTTGCTCCTGTCCATGCGTAGGGTCTTGTGGTATCCAGCCGCGTGCAGGCCACACCTGTCTGTTGGTAATACTGGTTGGTGGGGTTCAGCACATGGTCATCCCGCAGTATGCGGGCGATCTGATTCGGCCCTTTCCCCTCGGCGCAGAGCTTGAAGATGCGCTGGACGACACCCCTTGTCTCCTCGTCCGGTACGAGTCGCTTGCTGTCATCGTCCCGCTTGCGGTAGCCGTAGGGCGGCTTACCGCCCAAGCGTTCGCCGTTTTCCGCCTGCATTCGTTTCACGGAACGTACCTTGCGGCTGGTGTCCTTGGCGTGGAGTTCGTTGGCCCAGTTGCGGATGGGGTTGAAGTCGCTGCTGCTCTCTACCAGAGAATCCACGCCGTCGTTGACCGCGATGAAGCGGACGCCTTTGGACGGAAAGTACAACTCCGTCAGTTCACCGACCTTCAGGTACTCACGGCCCAGGCGGGACATGTCTTCTTGTGTCAAGTAGGGACTAAAAAAATTTTGAGAATTTACAAGCCGTTCAT
>OJNW01000292.1_pt1 | contig 38245 bp, 25 predicted proteins | sample 1597951 | NCBI WGS metagenome assembly OJNW01 (sample SAMN01915212, study PRJEB22387) | human gut metagenome | isolation source: stool | host: Homo sapiens | place: USA | reverse complement strand
CCACAGCACTAACGACAGGTGCGAAGCACTGGCATCGCTAAAAGGCTGTTTTTTAAGTTTTTGTTTCAGTCCCCCAGTATTTTTCCACTGAACCATCAATAGTCTTGACCACAACCGACCCTCTCCGAGGCTCCTGTTGTGAGCACATTGCTATCACCAAGCTGCGCGTCCTTGCAAGCAAGAACACTTGCATGGTGTTTCGCATCATTTGGCATCTCCGATGCCTTCACCAGTGCTTTTATTTATCCCCTACCCCCCACGCGGTGATGCAAACGATTGCACAATATTTTCGGCTTAGTGGTTTTAATAATGGGTGGAATTGAGGGAAAAGGTGTGTAACTTTGTGGTATTCTAATTATTAACAATAGCCAAAACTATTTAATCCTTCGATATGAACAAAATCAAATTAGCACTTCTCGCACTGGCAATGCCCGTAGTGGCGCTTGCACAAGGTTGGCCAGCGAATTATGGCGGCGTTATGCTCCAAGGCTTCTACTGGGACTCTTTCGTGGATTCGCAATGGTCGAACCTCGAATCGCAAGCCGACGAGTTGAGTTGCTTCAAACTCATTTGGGTGCCACAGTCTGGCAACTGCAACTCCAGTTACAACCAAATGGGCTACACCCCTGTTTATTTCTTCGACCACAACAGCAGCTTTGGCACTGAAAAGCAGCTTCGCAGCATGATCAGCACTTTCAAGGCTAAAGGCACTGGCATCATTCAAGATGTGGTGATCAACCACCACAACAATCTGGGTGTGAACGGCAGTTGGGTGGATTTCCCTGCCGAAACCTACAACGGCGTGACCTATCAATTCAAATCTACCGACATCTGCGCCAACGACGACGGTGGCAAGACTAAAAAATGGGCAAGCGAAAACGGCTTCAGCCTCAGCACCAACAACGACACAGGCGAGGGCTGGGACGGTTGCCGCGACCTCGACCACAAGAGCGCTAATGTGCAGAATATCATCAACGCCTATCTGCCTTACTTGCTCAACGACCTCGGTTATGCCGGTTTCCGCTACGATATGGTGAAGGGCTACAGTGCTTCGTTCACCGGTCAATACAACACTAAAGCCGGCGTGCAATACAGCGTGGGCGAATACTGGGACGGCAACGCATCTACGGTAATCAACTGGATTAACGGCACTAAGGTGAACAATGTGATTCAGTCTGCCGCATTCGACTTTCCATTCCGCTACAACGTGCGCGACGCTGTGAACGGTAGCGACTGGTCGAAACTCGGCAACGCCAGCGTGATGAGCAACGCCAGTTACAAGCGTTACGCTGTCACTTTCATCGAGAACCACGATACCGAATATCGCTCAAGCGCAGAGCAGCAAGACCCTATCCGCAAGGACACTATCGCTGCCAACGCGTTCCTCATCGCCATGCCTGGCACCCCTTGCGTGTTCTACAAGCACTGGCAGGACTACAAGAGCGAAATCAAGAATATGATTGAGCTGCGCCAAATCGCAGGCATTCACAATATGAGTTCTTACTCAAAATACCGCAGCAATGTGAACTATTTCGCCAACCAAGTGACCGGCACCAAGGGCAAACTCATGGTGGTGGTGGGCAAAACCGAATTGGTGAAGCCTTCGGCTGCTTCGTGGGTGGAAGTGATTGCTGGCCATCACTACAAATACTACCTCTCACCCAGCTGCGAGGTGGCTTGGGCTGATGTGGCATCGGGCGAATATGAGAAGGCGTTTGATGTGAAACTCGTGGCTGTAAGTGCCACCAGCGGCGCAAAACTCGTTTACACGCTCGACGGTTCCAATCCTACCGCCTCAAGCCCACAAGTGGCAAATGGCGCAAAAATTACCATCAGCGGCAGTTGCACCCTGAAAGTGGGATTGCTGAAGAATGGCGCAGTGAGCAGTGTGCTTTCACGCGACTACCAGATTGTGCCTTTCACCCCTCACACCGCCACAGTGCATGTGAAGGACCCAAGTTGGCCATCGGTTTACTTCTATATGTGGGACAAAAAAGGTGATGAACTCAACGGCACATGGCCTGGTTCCGAAGTCACCGACACCAAGATGGTGAAGGGTGCGAAATTCTACTACAAGACAGTGAATGTACCTTCTAAGGACTACTATTTCAACGTGATTTTCGATAAGGGATCAAATGAAGAACAAACAGTGGACATCGGCCCTATCCGCAACGATGTTTACTACGAAATCAGAGGTTCGATAAACGGCAAGATGCTCGTTGACGACGTTACGCTCCAATACACTGGCGGTGGCGACACCCCTATCAAGGGCGACATCGACGGCAATGGCGAAGTGAACGTGAGCGACGTGACTGCCCTTATCAACAAGATTCTCTCCGCAGCCGACTTCAGCGACAGCGTGTGCGATGTGAACGAAGACGGTGTGGTGAACGTGAGCGATGTTACCGCTCTCATCAACCTGATTCTTGAATAATGAAATTATATAAGTTAGTTAGCGTTATCGTGCTTGCACTCCTGGGTCTAATGCCGACCCAGGGCAGTGCAGCCACGTTGGGCGACATCGACGGCAACGACGAAGTGAACGTGAGCGATGTGACTGCCCTCGTCAACCAGATTCTCGGCACAGCACAGTTCAACAGCGCCACTTGCGATGTGAATGCCGACGGCAGTATTGATGTGAGCGACGTGACTACACTTGTGAATATCATTCTCGGCACTTACGAAGCCCCTAACCAAAAGTTGGCAGGTGCCGACATCTCTCTGCTCGACCGCTACGAACAGCGTGGAGCCATCTACTACGATAAAAACGGCACGAAAGTGACCGATATGCTCGCTTTCTACAAGCAAATCGGGCTCAACGCCATGCGTGTGCGCCTCTTTGTTGACCCTTCGAAGGCTTCGGATGCCGACAAGGGGCAAGGCGTGTTTCAAGACATCGCCTATGTGAAGGCATTGGGCAAGCGCATCAAAGACCACGGATTGAAATTCATTCTCGATTTCCATTATAGCGACTCATGGGCTGACCCTGGCAAGCAAACCGTGCCAAGCCGATGGGCAGGACTTTCGGTGGAGGCGATGACCGACTCGGTGTATAGTTACACCAAAGCGTCGCTCGAAGCCATGGTGGCTGCTGGCGCACGCCCCGACTATGTGCAGGTGGGCAACGAAATCACCTACGGTATGCTTTGGCCCACGGGCAGCGTGTGGCCCGAAGGCACAGCCAATAAAGGCACTTGGGCTAATTTCTCAGCCTATTTCAACGCTGGAGCACGCGCCGTGCGCGAGGTGCTGCCAAACGCGAAGGTGATTTGCCACATTGAAATGTCAAACAACAGCAATCCGGGCAAGTTCTTCGGTATGGGCGCAAAGAAATTCGGGCTCGACTACGACATTATGGGTCTGAGTTACTACCCTGCCTACCACGCCACCGCAAGCACCGTGATTTCGGCGTTGGAGGGTGTGATTAAGCAACTGAAAGTGCAAGTGCCCGACCGTAAAATCATGATTATGGAAACGGGCTACTCCTACCGCTGGGAAATGAGTGGCACAAAGGACACCAACATCAGCAAAAAATACCCTTACACCGAAGCCGGACAGGCGAAATTCGTCGCCGACCTCGTGACCATGCTCAACAAATACAGCGAGAGCGTGAACGGACTTTTCTGGTGGTGCGCAGAGCAAAACGAATACGGACTCAACTGGAACACCCAACGCGTGGTGGACAGCTGGTGGCAAGCAAGCCTCGTTGACAACGAAAACGGCAAAATCCTCCAAGCCACCTACGATCTCCCCACCTTCAAATAGCCCCCGCCTGGTCATCCCCTATCATAACAAATTTATACATCTCAAGCAGAAAATGGCTAAGAGGAATAAGTCCCCCCTTAGCCATTTTCTTTCTACTACAACTGTGCCACAAAAAGCATACCTCACAACACAAAGTTGAATATCAAACAATACTAACGCAACACACTATTATCACACACCTATATGAATTTATTTGGAGAATACGCCCGTAAGTTATATCTTTGCCCTCCAGAAAACCCGATGGGTAAGACGAAAAAAGAGGTTCGGTCGTCTATCCCAAGTCATAAGAGTCAATAGCAGAACCTCCCATAACAAAAACCAAATATTTTTTAATGAAAAGTAAAATCTTACTCGCACTTTTTGCCGTACTTACGCTTTCTGTGGGAGCGATGGCTACCGCCTCATCTGTGGCAGAGCGCACAAGAAAGAGTGTTAAGAAAGAACGCACTTCGCCGAATCGTCCAACTGCGAAAGTGGACGCCGAAAAGTTGCCGACGGTTTACGGCTGGCTGCGTTATGTGGAACACGCACCGAGCGACCAGCAGTATGGTGTATGCCGTTTCAATGCCGGCAATCCCGCCACAGTTGATGTGCTGTTTCCGTTCGACGCAGAGCATCAAGCGTGTGCCGGGGCCTTCGCCAACGGTATTTACTACGTTTATCGCTACACTCCCGGCGACAATGCCACCCCCGTGGATTTCGGCACAGTAAACCTAACCACCGGGGCGTTTTCCAAAATCGCCGACTACAGCAAGCTGAATGCATTGTTCGCAGACATGACGTTCGACTACTCTACACAGACTATGTATGCAATCGCCAACGTGGGGTCGTCGAAGGTATCAACGCTTATCACCGTCGACCTTGCCAACGGCGATGTGCACAATGTGGCTACGCTAAAGGAGAAATTTGTGACACTTGCCTGCTCCTACGACGGACAGCTTTATGCCATAAAGGGCGACGATGGCTACCTATACAAGATTAACAAGAAAAACGGAGAGATTGAATCTATTGGCTATACTTTTGAGGAACCTGCGGAATACTTCCAGTCAATGGAGTTCGACCACAGCACCGAAACGCTGTATTGGGCTGCCAACACTATTTACGAGGAAGGCTTCCTGACGATTGTGAACACAACCAGCGGCAACTCCGAACGCACTGGCACTATCAGCGAGAACGCGCAGGTGGTAGGCTTACACATCCCATTTGCACGCATTGCCGACAAAGCCCCCGCCGCTGTCGAAGGGCTGACTGTCACTCCAGCTGCAGAGGGCGCGCTGAGCGCAACACTTTCGTGGACAAACCCCTCACTCACCTACGATAAGAAAAACAACACAACAATAACCCGCGTCGACATCTTTCGCGACAATGCATTGGTGGAATCTGTTAACAGCCCCACTCCAGGAGCACAATCCACATGGACCGACGCAAATGTTCCAACAAGCGGACGACACGAATACAAAGTGCTCGCCGTAAACGACGAAGGTGATGGTGAACCCTCCGAACAGACAGCATATATCGGACACGACACACCTAAAGCTCCAACTGGGGCTATCGTGTCGAAAATCAACGAAACCACACTTAAAGTGGACTGGACAGCACCAACTGACGGACAAAACGGCGGTTGGGTTGACCAGGCTTCGCTGCGCTACCGCGTGAAGCGTCTGACCGACAACACTATGGTTGCCGAAAACCTGGCCTCGACAACATATACCGACATCGTCGACAAACTGAACACTTATTCCTACGAAATTGAGGCCTACACTGCCGACGGAAATGGAGGAAAGGCGACAACCAACCAAGTGGCTGCCGGACCAGCCATCACTGTCCCATACACCTGCTCGTTTGCGACTGATGGCGATTTCGGACTGTGGACAGTAATCGACGCCAACAACGATGACTATACCTGGACGCGCGAAACCACTCTTGCAGCCGCCAAGTATTATGCCAACGAGGACTATGAGACTTCTGCCGACGACTGGCTGATTTCTTCGCCTATCGCCTTGAACGCCGGTGTGCAATATCGCCTGCGCTTCAAAGCTAAATCCTACGACGAGTCATATCCCGAACATGTGGCGGTGCATCTCGGAAAGGGTAAAACGGTCGAAGCCATGACAACCAAGCTCAATGATTTCAAGGTGGAAACCTACGAGATGCGGCAATATGAGGTAACGTTACCTTTAATTGCCGACGATGGCAACTACAACATCGGTTTCCACTGCCACTCGCAGGCTCCCAACGGATTTATTCTCTATATCACTGATGTGGAACTCTCGATGATGACAACTGGAAACTTCAAAGGCACGGTGACCGACGGCATCACCCCCGTAGAGAATGCAAAGATATACATCGACAAGTTGCAACGCTCTACCACAACCAAGGCCGACGGCACATTCGACTTCGGAGACATTGAGGCTGGCGAATACGAAGTTCGCATTCAAGCCGAAGGCTATGCCTCAAAAACCATAAAGGTTAATATTGAAGCCGGCAAGATGAACAACGTGTCAATTAATATTCAGAAATTGCGCCATATCGACATCAGCGGACGCCTCGTGAGCGAGGATGGCAACCCGATTGAAGGAGGCGTTGTCACAGCCGAAGGTTACACCATCACTAAGACTATATCAGCCACCGACGGCACATTCTCATTACAGCAACTGCCTGTTATCGACAAAGTGTCTGTCAACATCCACCGCTATATGACCGACGACGTGGTGAAAAAAATAGACTTGACCGAAGCAAACACTATCGCTCTGGGCGATGTTGAGATGAAAGCAAAACGTCTGTCGCCGGCTAAAGTAACCGTGACGTCGACCAACGATGTGGCTAACGTGGCTTGGGAAACACCTGCAGATTTCACGGAATATCGCCACGACAGTGGCATCTATGACGGACGCCTCGGCAACATCAACGGCACAAAAAACAGCGTTTATGGAGCCGTCTACCGCACTCCGGCAATCCTGTCGGCTATGTCATGGTTTACCGACAAATACCTGCAGGAGCACAAAACTGTAAACATCTTCGTGTTCGACCTCGACTCCAATGGTAATCCCACTTCCACTGTGCTGTTCAGCCGAGAGAATGTTGCCAACATCGACAATGAGTGGAACACGTTTGAGTTTCCAACCGAACTGACAGCTCCACGCGGATATATGCTTGCAATCAGTGCAGATGGACATGCCGGACTTGGTATAGCCAAAGCCACCGACGAATATCCGTTCGCTGAAATGGAAAATTGCTATAGCGACGACTATAAGTCGGGCAATTTCACATATATCGAGGAACACAACATCAACCGTCCACTGATGATCCGCGCCACAGGTGTGGATGTTGCCGACGCCAAGTTGCCACTGGTGACCACCCCAAAATATGAGGTGTTCCGCTGTGCTGAAGCGGATACCGACGACCCGACTAAATGGGTTAAACTCACCGCTGCGCCACAGCAAGAGCGCACCATTGCCGACACACAATGGGCCACACTCCCGTATGGTGGCTATCGCTATGGGGTGAAAGCTATGTATGCCAACAACGACGTTTCCGACGCACGCCTTTCGGATGTGGCGTACTGCAACATGACGTTGCCACTTGAAGTTGCCGTAAGCACTTCCACCCCTGTCAACGAGGCCGACGGAGCAACTGTGGCTTTGAAGGGTCAGATGTTTGGAAATGAATATAACGGAACTGTTGATGCCGACGGCAAATTGTCGATTAGCGAGATTTGGCGCGACGTGTACAGCGTTATGGTCAGCAAGGCTGGATTTGTGACATCTTCCACCAACTACGACGCAACGACAGGCGAGACAGCCACCATCAACATCGTACTCAACGAATATCGCGTAGACCCGTTCGGTCTCGAAGTGTCGACTACAAACACGGCAGGGGAGCGTAAGTTTGTGTGGAACACGCCAAACTATCTGTTCGACGACTTTGAAGATCATGAGGCATTTGCTATCAACTCGCCTGGATCAATTGGATGGTCCTATATCGACAACAGCAACACTGCTACAATCCCTATCGATGGCGTGAATTATCCAAATTCCGGCGCAAAAATGGCATTTCAGGTGTTCAATCCTTATGAGACCGACCCTGTACTCGCCATAACCAACGAGGGTTTACGTCCGCACAGCGGAAAGCAGTTCATCGCATCATTTGCAAAGGAAAACAGCAGCATCTACAACAACGACTTTATCATTTCTCCAGAACTGTCGTTTGCAAACGATTTCACTTTCAAATTCTTCGCGAAAAGCTTCAACGAGGACTATGGTCGCGAAAAAATGAACGTGGGCTACTCAACAACTGGCAAAGAGGCCGACAATTTCACATGGCTTAATGGCGAAAACCCTGTGGAACTCCCCATGGGCAAATGGACCGAATATCGCTACACCGTGCCAGCTAAGGCTAAATACTTGGCTATCAACTGCGTTTCCGACTATCTGCTCTTTATGATGGTAGATGATGTATTCATAGGTTATGAACTTCCCGATGGAGTCGACCCCGACAACATTCGTGGCGACCTTAAGTTTGAGGTTTTCCTCGACGGCAACAAGGTGGCAGAACAGGCAGAACATTCGTTTGTCTTCAAAAATTTACAAAATGGCAGACACCGCGCTGGTGTGAAGGCTCTATTCCACACGGATCCTTCCCCATTGGTTGAAACGGAATTCGAAGTGACCGACGCCACAGGAATTAGCGATGTGGCAAATGCTACCAACCGAGTGTATCCTAACCCAACAATGGGTATTCTCAATATCGACGGAACATACGACCGTGTCGACGTGTACAATCTGGCAGGAACCTTAGTGGCACGCTTCGACAATGACACCACAGCCGACATCACAGGAAATCCCGATGGTGTGTACATCGTGCGCGTGGTTTCTGAAGGCAACGTTACGACTGCCAAAGTGATTTTGAAAAAATAAACGCACTTATCATCTACGAAAGGGCTGTTTACTTCAACTACTGGGTTCGGCCCTTTCGTAGATCCACTCCCCACTAATGAGTAAAAAATTGGCTAAAAGGAGCAAATCCTTTTAGCCAATTTTTTATTGTTGCACTCATTGTGGATTTAGAATTCGATAAGGAGGGTGCCGTGGGTGGGGATTGGAATGTCGGTAGTGAGGTTGATTTTCTCGCCTGTGAGCACATTGCTTGCCTCGGCGGTGGTGCCAATCAGTTCGGCGTAGCGCTTCACGTCCACTTTGTTTTCCTTATCCAGTCCGTTGAGCATGAGCATAACGGTTTTGCCTTCGTGGCGGCGTGCAATCACATACACGCCATTGTGGGGGCAGAATTGTGTTTGGGTGCCATTCACTATCACGTCGTTGCCCTTGCGCCAATGCAGCAGACGGCTGAGCCATCCGAACATCTCGTTTTCCGCGGCGGTGCGTCCGTCGGCGGTGAAACAGTTGCGCTCATCGCCAGGGAAGCCACCCATGAAGTCTTTGCGCACATTGCCGTCGGTCACCTTCTTCACACCATTCATCAGCACCTCGATGCCGTAGTAAAGTTGTGGAATACGCTTGATGGTGAGCAGCAGCGCAAGTCCTTGTTTCAGGCGGTTCACATCCTTGCCCTCGCCCAAAAAGCGGTCGGTGTCGTGGTTCTCGATGAATGCCATCACATGGTTCACATCGGTGTAGAGGTAGTCGTACACAAACGTGTTGTACACTCGGTTGAAGCCACGCCACCAGTCGTCGGTAGTTTCGTGTTTGCACGAGTCCATTGCCTCATAGAAAGCGAAGTCCATCACCGTTTTCAGATTGCTGTTTTGCTTCACCAAGCGCGAATCCTTTTGCCAAGCGGCGGTGTAGGCAGGCTGAGTAACCCAAGTTTCGCCCACGGTGTTGAAGTTGGGATATTCCTCGTTCAGTTGCTTCATCCAGTGCGCCATAGGGGCTGCGTAGGCGTAGGGATAAGTGTCCATACGAATACCGTTGATGCCCACGGTTTCCACCCACCAGATGCTATTTTGAATCAGATAAGTGGCAACGTGCGGATTGTTTTGGTTAAGGTCGGGCATTGATGACGCAAACCACCCTTCCTCCGTTTCGCGCTTGTCGATTTCGCTGGCGTAGGGGTCAACGCATGGGGTGAGCTTGAAACTGGTCTGCAAACCGTAGTTGGGTTGGTTAAACCAGTCGGATGCCGGTGGATTGATTTGCCATGGGTGACTCGAACCGCAGTGGTTGAAAATCATATCCATCACCACTTTCAAGCCCTTCTGGTGTGCCTCGTCAACCAAACGGCGGTAATCTTCGTTAGTGCCGAAGCGTGGGTCCACGTTGTAATAGTCGGTAGTGGCATAGCCGTGGTAACTGCTGTGACCACCTCCGCCTGGCATATCATTCTCAAGCACAGGGGTAAACCACAGTGTGGTCACGCCCAGTTCGTTGAAGTAGTCGAGGTGCTGACGAATGCCCTCCAAGTCGCCACCGTGGCGAAGCGATGGCTCCGTGCGCACGCAAAGTTGGTCGAGCATACCCTTCACCACATTGTTTTTCACATTGCCATCGGCAAAGCGGTCGGGCATGAGCATATACAGCACGTCGGCATTGGTGAATCCCTGTCGTGCCTCACCGGGCATGTCGCGGCGCTTGATTTCATAGTTCACCTGTTTTTTCTTGCCTCCTTGCTCGAAATTGAGTTTCATGATGCCTGGTTGAGCACCTTGCAGATTGAGATACACGAGCAGATAGTCGGGGCTGTCGAGGCGCACCACGCTATCCACCTTCACACCGGCATAGTCGGTGCTTACGTTGGCTTGCTTGATGCCCTTGCCATACACCATCAACTGGAGCGATGGATTTTTCATACCGGCATACCAGTTGGTGGGTTCCACACGGTCGATGTTCACCGCCGCATTTGCTGCGAATGTCGCAAGCAGTGATAATGCTAAAGTTTTCAGTTTCATATCGCTTTTTTTCCTTGATTAGTTGTGTACAATCAGTGCCGATTGTGCTGGCACTTCGAGTTTCGATGTGGTGGTGCTGCGAATACCGTCGAGGTTCACCTTTCCGGCTGCCACCACAGAGGTGTAGGCATCTTCTGGCACATCTACCATGCAGGCATATTTATTGGCGTTGAGCACCACATAGATGTCGCGCCATGCGTCGCCACCGGCGTTGTCTTTCAGGCGGAATGCCACCAAACCCTCTCCCACTGGCAAAAATTCGAGGTGCTTGCGCACAAGCTCGGGGCTGCCTAAGCGGAATGCTGGGTGAGCCTTGCGCAAGGCAATCAAGCCTTGATAATAGGCAAACACCTGTGGATATTTCTGCATGTTTTCCCATGGGAGCTGGTTGATGCTGTCGGGTGATTTGTAGCTGTTGTGCACGCCATTCTTGTCGCGCAGCATTTCCTCGCCGCTGAGCATGAATGGCACACCCTGCGAGGTGAACACGGCGGTTTGCGCAAGCAGGTCGAGGCGAATCAGTTCATCGGTGCCGATGCCTGGAATACTGGCTTTCAGACGGTCGACCAAGCACAGGTCGTCGTGACAACTCACATACGCCATCATTTGTGTAGATTCGATAGCCCAAGGCTTTTTGCTGTAATTCACCTTTGAGTAGTCAACCTGTGGGTGCTCGATGCAGCCCACAATGCCCGCCTTGATGCTTTCCTGATGTCCGGGCTTGGCGGCAAGGAATGCGCTCTGGTGGTCGTCGCTGAACGGGCCACGGATAGCGTCGCGCATCTCGTCGCTGAATGCTGCGACACCTGGCATCTGATAGACGTTGGCTTTCATCGCCAGTTTTTCCACAGGATAAGCGCATGAGCCTGCACTCCAGCCTTCACCGTAGATGAGCACATTCTTGGGAAGTGCCTCACGAATGAGATTCATGGTGGCAATATCATGAACGCCCATCAAATCCACACGGAAACCGTCGAGGTGGTATTCATCTGCCCAATATTTGAAACTCTCAATCATGTATTGGCGCATCAATGGGTGTTCGCTGGCTGTTTCGTTGCCACAGCCTGAGCCGTCGCTGTATTCGCCCTTGTCGTTTTTGCGGTAGAACACATCGGGGTTGGTGCGCTGGAAATTGCTGTTTTGAATATTCATGGTGTGGTTATACACCACATCAAGAATCACGGCGATACCGGCATCGTGCAGTGCCTTCACCATTTGCTTAAACTCCTTCACACGCACCTCTGGTTTGAATGGATTGGTGGAGTAAGAGCCTTCTGGCACATTGTAGTTCAGTGGGTCGTAGCCCCAGTTAAACTGTGGACGGTCGAGGTGTTCCTCATCTACCGATGCGTAGTCGAACGAGGGGAGCAGGTGAATGGCTGTAACGCCCAAACTCTTCAGGTGCTCGATAGCCCAAGGCTCGGTGAGCGCCATAAACTTGCCGGGATAGCGTGCTTCCTTACGGCTGACCGAGAAATCGCGGTTATGTGATTCATACACGATAAAGTCGGTGGGGGCATAGCCGAGGGCGCGGTCGCTCTCCCAGCCTTCAGGATTGGTGGCAGCCATGTCGATAATGGCGCCTCGCTTGCCGTTCACACCCACTGCCTTGGCAAAGAGTCCGGGAGTCTCGCCCAGCATCTTGCCATCTTGCTTCACATTGAAGGTGTAGAAGCGGCCTTTCAAATCGCCCTTCAACTCGGCTTTCCACACGCCTTTCTCGCCTTTGCGCATTGCCACGGTCTTCACTGGCTTGCCGCCTGTGCCTTCCGCATAGATGTTGAGGTTCACCGACTGCGCTTTCTGCGCCACCAGGGCAAAGGTGGTGCCACGCTTGGTGTAGGTGACTTCATTGTTAAATAGCCCTGCATTCATTCCAAGTGTCGCAATCGCTGCCATTATTGTCAAGATTAAGAATCTTTTCATACTTGTGTCTTATAGATAAAAAAGGGCGAATCGGGATAGTCCGATTTCGCCCAAGAGTGATTATAAACTGATTATTTTGCAATTACCGACATCACGAAACCGCCACCAGGAGCCTCAACCATCTTGATTTTGTCGCCTTGTTTCACGGTTTTCTTTGTAATGACGTATGCCTTTGGATTAGTTTCGTAGTGAGCGTCCTTGGTATCGGCGTAAATAGTACATTCGTATTTACGGCCTTTATCAAGGAAGTCGAAGTTCACGGTCACCTTGTGGCCGTTTTCGTTGCACTTGCCACCCACAAACCAGTTGTCGGTGCCTTTTGCCTTACGAGCCACGGTGATGTATGCGCCCGGCTCTGCATCGATGTAGCGAGAGTCGTCCCAGTCGATGGCCATGTCGCGGATAAACTGCATAGCATCGTCGTACTTGGCGTAGTTCTCTGGAAGGTCGGCAGCCATTTGCAGTGGTCCCCACATCACCATATACACTGCGAGTTGACCCACGAGTGTGGTGTGAACCTTGTGGGTATTCTGGCTCCATGTGCTGAGGTCGGTCTCGAAGATACCAGGGGTGTAGTCCATTGGGCCACCTTGCAGGCGTGTGAATGGCAATACCACGGTGTGGTCGGGCTTGCTGCCGCTGAATGCCTCATATTCGGTGCCACGTGCGCTTTCGTTGCCCACGAGGTTAGGATAGGTGCGAGCCAAGCCGGTAGGGCGTGTGGCTTCGTGCGCATTCACCATGATGCGGTGCTTGGCAGCCTCGGTCACGCAGCGCAAGTAGTGGTTGTTCATATATTGGCCGTAGTGGTGCTCGCCACGTGGAATGATGTCGCCCACATAGCCGCTCTTCACTGCGTCGTAGCCATATTTGTTCATCAATGAGTAAGCGTCTTCCATGTAGCGCTCGTAGTTGGTGACCGATGAGCTGGTTTCGTGGTGCATCATCAGACGCACGCCCTTGCTGTGCGCATATTCGTTGAGTGCCTTGATGTCGAAGTCGGGGTAAGGGGTCTGGAAGTCGAACACATCGTATTTCCAACGGTTTGCCCAGTCTTCCCAACCGATATTCCAGCCTTCCACCAGCACCTCGTCGAGGTTGTTGGCAGCGGCGAAGTCGATATAGCGCATCACGTCTTTGGTGTTTGCCAAGTGGCGACCGTTAGGTTTACACTTGGTGAAGTCGGTTTCGCCCAAGCGCACTGATGGCAGCTCGTCGGTGTAGTTCCAGCTGCTACGGCCCACAATCATTTCCCACCACACACCATTGTACTTGGTGGGGTGAATCCATGAGGTGTCTTCAATTTTGCAAGGCTCGTTGAGGTTATAGATGAGGTACGATGAGAGCATAGTGCGCGCGTCGTCGCTCACCATCACGGTGCGCCAAGGAGTGTTGCATGGGGTTTGCATATAGCACATGTTGCCCACAGCATCGGGAGTGAGCCATGATTCAAACACCATGTTCTTGTCGTCGAGATTGAGGTGCATGGTTGCGTAGTTGATACATGCTGCCTCGTGGATATTGATGTAGAGTCCGTCGTCGGTCTTCATCTGGAGCGAGGTCTGAACGCCAGTTTCCGAGAATAGGGATGTTGACGAATTGCCAGTCACTGCATCGAGCATACCATTGCTCTTCACGCCTTTGGGACGATTGAGGCACTTGCTCATAGTGCCGCGAATTTCAGAGAGGCGGGTAGTCTGTCCAGGATTTTCTTGGGAGTCGTAGTCGCCCGCAATCCACCATGCCATGTGGTCGCCCGTCATGGCAAACTGGCTGTTTTCCTGCTTGATGATGAAGTAGTTGAGTTTTTTTTGCTGTGGAAATTCGTAGCGGAAGCCCATACCTTCATCATACACACGGAATCGAATCACCATTTTGCGATTCATCTTGGTCTGGTCGAGTGTAACCGCCATTTCGTTGTAGTGGTTACGCACGTTCTTGTATTGTCCCCAAACTGGTGTCCAAGTTTCGTCGAAAGTGGAGGTTTGGGTGTCGGCAATGGTGAAGCCGTCGAGCAGGTCTTGCTCTTTCTTGCCATTGCTCGCATGCTTGTCTTTTGCCAATGTAAGGCCCAAGTGACTGGGCTTACACACTGTCTTGCCCTTGTAGGTGAGCGTGTAGGTGGGTTTGCTGTTGTCGAGGTAAAACTTCACCACCACATTGCCGTCAGGCGACTTCACTTCCTGAGCCACAGCACCGAATGGAGCCAGTGCCACAGCCAGCAGAAGCATTAATGATGCAATTTTTTTCATTTTCGTCCGCTATTAGTAATTAATTTGGTCATTTTCTCGTTGAATTCCTTGCATGCCATGAGTTGGTTAATGGTCATGTGCATACGGTAGCGCCAGTAGTGGCGTGGATTAGCAGGAATGTTGATGCGCTCGGCATCAGGATCGGCCAAGCGTATGGTCTCGTCGATGGAGAGCCAGTCTTGGAGCGAGAGCATGCACAGCATAGATGGGCTGTTGAGGTGGTTCACCACCACTTGCTCTGCCACGTCGCCGGGCAGTGGGTGTGGAGCGGGTCCTTGCTTCCAGAGCACGGCGTTGTAGTATTCCTGCGTGAGGTCGCGGTCTTCGTCCCACCATTGGCGAAGGGTGGGCATATCGTGGGTGAATATGGTGCTTACGGAGCGATATGGGTTCTTGGCAAGCACGCCAAACTTCACGTTCACATCTTTAGGCATCGTCTGGATTTCGAGGCTGAGAATGCGGAGTTGGTTGATAACCCATGGCACACAATCGGGTACCATACCGAGGTCTTCGGCACACACGAGCATACGAGTGGCTTCCACAAGGCGTGGGAGTTTCTTCATTGCCTCACCATACCAGAAGTCGTTGTTGCGACGATAGAAGTAGTCGTTATAGAGGCGGTTGAAGGCTTCCTTATCTGATTGCCAGAGGGCTTCGTAAATGAAGTCGTGCTGCACGGAGATGCGTGGGTGGAACTTATTGGCGTCTTTGCGGTCGCGCAGGAAGAGCACATCGCTCACCAGCGACATCAGTGCCTCTGCCACGTTCTTGCCGTCTTGGTCGGCATCTTTAAATACCGCCTCAATCTTGCGTTGGGTGTCGTATTCGGGTTTGAGGCGATACATGTCGTCGTGGGTGGGGAGCAGGTATTTCTCGCGGATTTCCGATGCGCGCTCACCGAATGTGCGTTCGAGCACCCAGTCGGTGATGAAAGGTTCGAGCATGTAGTCTTGGAAGTTGAAGCCGTAGCCTGCAATTTCCTCGCGTGTCATACCAAGGGCTGGCGAGAACTGGCCGAGTATGCCATACACGGCATCAATCGGAATTTCCCAAATGCGGAAGAAGCCCAACACGTGGTCGATGCGGTAGGCGTCGAAATACTGCGCCATCTTGCTGAAGCGCTTTTCCCACCACAAGCAGCCGTCGGCTATCATTTCTTCCCAGTTGTAGGTGGGGAATCCCCAGTTCTGACCTTTGGCGGAGAACGCATCGGGTGGTGCGCCAGCCTGGCCATTGAGGTTGAAATAGCGTGGCTCTACCCATGCCTCCACACCGTCGCGGCTGACGCCGATTGGAATGTCGCCTTTGAGGATTACGCCTTTCTTGCGTGCATATTCGTGCGCGCCTCGCATTTGCTGGTCGAGGATAAACTGCACGAAATACCAGAACGCCACTTTCTTGTATTCGCTTGTGCGGCTGTTTGCCATCGCCTCACGCTCGCTTTCATCGAAGGTGTGGTGGTCGGGCCAGTCGCCGAATGTGGCTGTGCCGTAAAGGTCGCGGTAGTGGCAGAATGCCGCATAAGGCACGAGCCAGTCTTTATTGTCGTCGAAGAATGTCTTAAACGCCTTGGTGCGCATCATCTTCGCGCCGTCTTGCTCAAAGAGCTCACGCAGATAGCCTCGCTTGGCGGCATTCACACGCTCGTAGTCGATTTGAGGAAGTGCGTTGAGTTCGTGTTGGAGTGCGGCGTAATAGCGTGCACGCTCTTTGTCCTCAAGTTGTGGAAGCTGGCGAATGTCGGCGAACATTGGATGCAGCGCATAGATGCTGATGCTCTTGTAGGGATAGGAGTCCAACCATGTGCTGGTGATGGTTGTATCATTGATCGGGAGCACTTGAAGCGCACGCTGACCGGTGGAAACCACCCAGTCGACCATCTCTTTGAGGTCGCCGAAGTCGCCCACACCAAAACTGCCTTCGCTGCGGAGCGAGAAAACAGGTATCACGGTGCCAGCCACACGCCAGTCGGGCAGGTCGAATTTCGCTTCGCTGAGCTCGTAAACCACAGCGTCGCCTTTCTTCAACTCTGGCAACACCACGGTGCGGTTGTCGCCTTCTTCCCACACCACTTTGGTAGTGTCGGACTTATCTACTGCCACAAACTTAAACTCCAGCACGCGTGAACTGAGCATGGCGGCATCGATTGAAGCCACCCACTCGTTGTGGGCGTGCTCCACCATCGCGGTGGCTTTGTTCACAGCCCAGTTGCCGAGCGCATCGCCATTGCCCACCACGGCAAGCCTTTGGTTAGAACCGAGTTGGGGCGCACGCACCTTCAGCATCACGGTGTAGCCGTAGGTGGTGGCAGGAGCCACAAGCAACTCACGGTGCGCACAACATTCGGTGAACGCCGAACTGTAGAGATAACTGTTTTCGGGATTGTCGATCCAGTGGTCGAAAGTGGTGATTTTAGCCGACTTAGTGGCAGAGAGGTCGAGGCGGTGTGCCTGGACGAGCCACTCACGACGCACCACATCGCCAGCACGCTCCACGCTGTAGTAGTAGTCGAGCGCATTAGTCGAATCGGCGGCGGTAGTGATTTCGCAACTCCAGTTACGACCATCTACGGTGCCCATGGAATATCGCTTCGCAGTGCCGTCGGAGAGCACATTGAGCACGATTTCTTCACCAAAAATCGTTTGATATTCAATTACGAATGTCAATTTCATTTTATATGAGGTTTTTTATTTGATTTTCAAGTATCTTACAAGTATTGTTAAGCCCTGTGTATTTAAGCTTTTTTCTCTGCGTAAAATTACTAAATCAAACTTTTATCACCACCTCCCCACATTAAATATAGCAAATTTATTTATGCAATCGTTTGCATCCCCCTCCTTCCTTCCCCACCCCCACAAATTATGCAGCATAATTTATGCTACACATTTTATGCCACACATTTTATGCCACACCTCCATAAGAAAGGGCGCAACTATCGGAACATGGAAAAATAATTCGTGATAATTTGTGCTAATTTGTGGCTGATTGAAAACCACGAATCCCACGAATTTCACGAATCATTTTTTTCCTGAATCCGTGCGAATATTCTTGTTGAATCGGTTGAATCGGTGTGAGCCCCAAAAACACCCACAAAAGCGAAATCCGTGTGAGCCTAAAATGCCCACCAACCTCCGTGAGATTTCCCACCATCAAAAAAATCAGTGAGATCAGTGGGATCGGTGTGAGCCCCAAAAACACCCACAAAAGCGAAATCCGTGTGAGCTAAAATGCCCACCAACCTCCGTGAGATTTCCCACCATCAAAAGCAAAACCTGTGAGATCTGTGGGATCCGTGTGAGCCCCAAAAACACCCACAAAAGCGGGATCCGCGTGAGCCCCAAAAACACCCACAAAGCGGGATTCGTGTGAAGAAAAAGGCTCCGAGGATGGGTGGGTACCACTTCCTTCGGAGCCTTTCCTTGAAAAAAACTATTGCTATTTCTTATGATTTCTTTGTTTTGATGAAGAACACAAAGGCGGCGGCTATCACAAGGTAAACACCTGCCAAAGTGAGCATATTAGGCTGTGAACTGCCCACGAGGTGCATCACGAAGCCACCAGTGGCGGCTGCCGCAATCTGTGGCAAACAGATGGTGCAGTTAAACAAACCAAGCACGGTGCCCATGCGTGAACTGCCCTCAAATGCGTTGGTCACGAAGGTGAACGGCATGGCGAGCATCGCAGCCCATGCGCAACCAATCAGGAAGTAAGGCACAAACAGCATATACTGGTTGGTGCAGTATGGCACAAGGGCGAAGCCCACAGCGCCAATCACCAAACTGATTGCGTAAGCCAGTTTTGGGCTCTTGAACATAGGAAGCACCACTGCCCAAATCACGCTGCCCACTGCCTGAACGGCGAAAATCACGCCCACCCAGTTGCCGGCAGCCTGATAGGCATGGCTTGCGGTGTCGCTGGTCTGCCATACGGTCTCGGCGATGGAGCCGTTGGTGTAGGTCCACATGTAGAGGAACGCTGCCCAGCAGAAGAATTGCACCACGCCCACTTGGAAGAACACCTTCCATGCGCCTTCTGGCTCTTTCTTCGAAGCCTTGCCATCGGCGGCTTCCTCGTTCTTAATCTGATACTGCGCAAATTCTTCGGGTGGCATTTCGCGAACATTCATCATGGTGTAAACCACACAGAGAATGAGGATTGCGGCACCAATATAGAACGACCAAATCACCGATGGTGGCACTTGGCCCTTTGGCGCAATGTTGGAAATACCGATGGCGGTAAACAGCAGCGGGAACACATAGCCCACGATAGAGCCAGCGTTGCACAAAAACGACTGAATGCTATACGCCTTGGTTTTCTGCTTTTCGTTCACGAGATCGCCCACCATCATCTTGAAGGGCTGCATCGCCATGTTGATGCTGGTGTCGAGGAACATGAGGGCTATCAAGCCAAACACCATCGCTCCGCTCACTGCCAAGCCAAACGAGCCGGCGTTGGGGAGCAAACACATCACGAGCACTGCCACAAACGCGCCCACAAACAGGTAAGGAATGCGGCGGCCGAAGCGGCACCATGTCTTATCACTGAAATAGCCCACGAGAGGCTGAACGAGCATACCCATGAGTGGTGGAAGAATCCAGAAGAAACTCAAATCGTGTGGGTCGGCTCCGAGGGTGGCGAAGATGCGGCTGATGTTGGCACTCTGAAGTGCATACGCAATCTGCACCCCGAAAAATCCGAAACTGATGTTAAACAGTTTCGCAAAACTCAAATCAGGTTTTGTTTTAAGCATATATCTTTATGGTTTTGAAGTTACTTAGCTGAGAATCTGAACACAATGCTTTGGGCATACTGCTCACCCTTGTCGAGCACTTGGCTGGGGAAATTGGTGTGGTTGGGCGCGTCGGGCATACCCTGGCACTCGATAGCCACACCGTCGTAGTCAAGGTAGGTGCGGTTGCCGCTCTTGGTGGCTGGGCAGCCATTCAGCCAGTTGCCAGTGTAGATTTGCACCGCTGGCTGTGTGGTGAGCACTTCAAGCTTGCGGCCGCTCACCTCGTCGGTCAGCACGGCGGCAAGCGCCATCTCGCCCTTTTTGTAGCCGTCAATCACATAGCAGTTGTCGTAGCCCTTGCCGAAAGCCAACGCGGCAAACGGCTTGCGAATATCCTCGCCCAGCGACTTCGCCTTGGTGAAGTCCATCGGCGTGCCAGCCACAGGAGCCATTTCGCCAGTGGGCGTAAGGTTTTCGTCGGTCACCAGATATTTCGAGCAGTTGAGCTGCAGTTGCTCATCGAGCACCGAGCCCGATGCCTCGCCACGGAGGTTGAAATAAGTGTGATTGGTGAGGTTGATTACGGTCTTACGGTCGGTGGTGGCACTGATGCACAGGCGAAGCTCGCAATCATCGCTCCAAGTGTATTCAGCCTTCACCGTAAGCGTGCCGGGATAACCAGCGTCGCCATCGGGGCTCACCAGAGTAAACACCACGCCTTGCGCCGTAGCCTCACTGTTCCAAATCTTATTGTAGAAGCCCTCGCTACCGCCGTGCAGTGCGTTAGGGCCATTGTTGATTTCAAGTTGATATTCCACGCCATCGAGAGTGAACTTACCGCCAGCAATGCGGTTGGCGTAGCGACCGGGGATTTTGCCCATGCAAGGGCCGTCGCTGATATATTGCGCGGCATCGGCATAACCCAGAGCCACATCAGCCATATTCCCCTCGCGGTCAGGCACCACGACAGAGAGAATGCCAGCGCCGAGAGCCGATAGTTTCACCGAAGCCCCAGCAGCGTTGATAAGTGTATAAATGGCTATTTCGCCCCTTTCCGAGGCAGCCACACATTGAGTAATCTTCATGCGTTTATGTAGTTTTAGAAGCTAATTTACTGACCACAAATATACAAACAAATCCCCACCGCCTCCAACACTCCCTCCCCCCTACCCCAAAAAAATCAATGCAAACGATTGCACCCCCTACCCCTTCCTTCCCCACACCCTCACACAGATTCAACAAAAAATCCTCAAAAAACATTCGCTTTTCAAAAAAAATATTACTACCTTTGAGGGTAACTTAAAAAAACATACCAACCATGAGTATAATATCACACATCAACCCCAAAGAAAATTGGGCTATCCAATCCAATGAAGACCATTCAAACGGAGTGGCAAAACTATGCTCTAAATTCGCAAGCGAATTTGGAATGGGGACTTTTGGTAAAATTGCAGGGCTTCTTCACGACAAAGGAAAGGAGAAGAAAGCATTTCAACAGCACATCAAACGTGAAAGTGGATTAGAACCACATATCAAAGTGGACGGAGATTACAGCCACGCCTATGTGGGTGCGCTAATTGCCAAACAACTATATCCCCAAATTTACCCATTCCTATCAACACAAATCATTGGGCATCATAGAGGTCTTTATAATTATACTGCTTTTGAATGCGAGATGTCGAAACACGAAATCCCTTCAGATGTCACTGTTCCCGATGCTACCGACACGAGCTTGATGCGATCAGAATTACAAAAAATCCCTCGCTTGAAAGGAAAGGATTTTCATCATTTGCAACGAATGCTTTATTCCTGCTTAGTAGATGCCGACTTTCTGGATACCGAGGCCTTCATGGATAGGCAGTCTGCATCATTGAGGCAAAGCAACATCACTTTGGACGAACTTTATCCAAAGCTACACACATTTTTAGAAAACATTAAACGTAATGCCCCCGACACAGTAGTAAATCGCATTCGCGACAAAGTGCAACAGAGATGCATCGCCACATCATCTGGACCAAAAGGGTTTTATAGCCTTACTGTGCCTACAGGCGGAGGCAAAACCTTATCTTCTTTGCTTTGGGCCATTCTCCATGCCAAAAAGCACGGAATGAAACGTATTATCATTGCCATTCCATACACGAGTATTATTGTGCAAACAGCATCGGTGTTAAAATCAATTTTTGGCGAAGAAAATGTGCTTGAAAACCACAGTAATGTTGACCCCGAAAAGATTAATAACGAGACGTTGCGTCAGAAAATGAGAATGGCGTCAGAAAATTGGGATTATCCTATTGTAGTGACCACCAATGTGCAACTGTTTGAGTCAATGATGTCGAATAAGCCTTCGAAATGCCGAAGGCTTCACAACATTGTCAACAGCGTGATTATCCTTGATGAAGCGCAAACCCTACCTATCGATTTTTTGCAACCGATTGTCGACACACTTAAAACTTATCAAAAGTGCTTTGGCACATCGGTGCTGTTCACCACTGCCAGCCAACCAGTATTGAGTGGCCAGATTCGAGGTTGCAACCCCAAAGTTCATTTTGAGGGCATCGACCACATTGAAGAAATTATCCCTGAAGAATACCAACTTCACGACCAACTACGCAGAGTGAAACTCGAAATCGACACCGAAGCGCGCTCCTTTGACGAAATAGCAAAAGCCGTTTCCAAACACGAAAGGGTGCTCTGTATAGTTAGCACCAGAAAGGCAGCAAAAGAAATTTTTGACCGATTGCCACAAGAAGGCATCACTTTGCATCTTTCTCGCATGATGTGCCCCGACCACGTTACCGAAACGATTGAAGAAATAAAGTCAGCCCTAAAGGATAAAAACAACCGCATCATTCGGGTGGTTGCCACCCAACTTGTGGAAGCGGGTGTGGATATCGACTTTCCTGTGGTATTTCGCCAAGAAGCCGGTCTCGACTCCGTGCTTCAAGCTGCAGGCAGATGCAATCGTGAAGGAAAATTGGGCATTTGCATCACCCATGTGTTCTGTTTGAAGGATGCCATTCCGTTTGGGGGACTTGCAAAAGGGGTTTCGGCAATGAAAAACTTGCCACACGATAGCGATTGGTTTGCCCCAACCACAATGAGTAAATACTTCAATCAACTATATTGCCGAATCGACAATTTTGATAAAAAAGAAATCAAAAATTTCTTATATCTGCCAAAAGAGGTTTGTTATGAAACAGCCGCAAAAGAATTCAAACTGATTGACGACAATTCCATTTCGGTGGTAGTATGCTGGAAAGACAGCCTTCAACTCGTAGAGCAAATCAAGCAAAATGGTCCAAGCTACAGTTTAATGAAAAAGCTTGCAAAATACACCGTAGGGGTGCGTGAAACAGATTTTAAAGCTCTCTTATCTGCTGGAGCGGTAGAAGAAGTGCTGGAAGGATTATATGTTGTGTCCGACGCTGCGGCCTACAACCACAAATCAGGACTAAGCACAAACAACCATTGGCTTGACGAAGTTTTATATATTTAACACAATACAAAAACAAACCACATAATATATATTATGGAATATACCGATAAAGAATTTTGCTTAGAGGTGTGGAGCGACATGGCTTGCTTCACGCGTCCGGAACTAAAGGTGGAAAGGGTAAGCTATGATGTGATAACCCCCTCTGCCGCAAGAGCCATTTTTGAAGCCATTTTTTGGAAACCAGCCATCAGATGGCAAATCACCAAAATTGAAGTGCTCAACCCCATCAAGTGGACATCCATTCGCCGAAACGAAGTGGGAGCTGTTGCTTCAAAAAAACCGATTTACATAGAAGAAAAACGCCAGCAAAAAAACACGCTGTGCTTGCAAAACGTGCGTTATCGCTTATGGGCAAAACTCATATTCATTCCCCAGCGCGACAGAAAGAACGAAAAAAGGCAAGGTGATGACAACGAGAACCCGGCAAAATACAATGAAATGTTTGAGCGCCGTGCCCGCAAAGGTCAGTGCTTCAATCAGCCATACCTTGGTTGCAGAGAGTTTTCTGCTTCGTTTCGCCTTGTGGAAGATGGTGAAGAACTCCAGCCTGCCATTGCCGAAGACCGTGACCTTGGCATCATGCTGTACGACATGGGCTTTTCCAATCCAAAGGACATACAACCCATGTTTTATCGCCCAAAAATGCAGCAAGGCATAATTACAGTACCTAATTACGACAGCGAGGAGGTGATGAAATGATACTGAAAGCATTATACGACTACTACCAAAGGTGTGACGACCTTGCACCTTTTGGAATGGAAAAGAAAGAACTGGGCTTTATTCTCGTGATTAGCAAGAATGGAAGTTTTGTGCGATTTGAAGACCATAGAAAAGACAGCAAGACTGCCAACTTTTTTTTGGTGAAGAAGCATGTTGGTCGTTCTTCTGGAATTGCACCAAATTATTTGTATGACAACAGTTCATACGTTTTCGGCTATGCAAAAGAAAAATCCGATAAAGCCCTCGAATGTTTTACCGCATTCAGAAATAAGGTGTATGAAATTTGTGAACTATTTCCCAATAATAGCGACTTAAAAGCACTGAAACTTTTTTACAACAATGACCAATGCTTAATTTTGGAAAAAATAAAGCAAGATCCTCTATGGAATGAGATAGAAAAAAGCCTTTCTAAAAAATTTTCTAATTTTTCATTTCGTATAGCCGGTGACACAGAAATCATTGCTGAAAAAAAAGAGATTCTGCAGTTGCAAAAAAATGATGATGGTGCTCAAGAAAAAATATGCTTAATAACAGGAGAAAAAGGAATCCCTGTTGAAACCACCACATCAACAATGATTCCAGGCAGCCAAGCAACTGCCAAACTTGTCGCATTTCAAACCAATTCTGGCTACGACTCCTACGGGAAAACAAAATGCTACAACGCACCTATTTCCTCTGATGCAGAATTTGCTTACACCACCGCTCTTCACCGACTATTAGAACGTGATTCTCGCAATAAATTCATGATTGGTAATCGCACTTATCTTTTTTGGGCATCGTCGAATAACGAAGCCGCACAAAAAACAGAAGAAAGCCTATTCGATTTGCTTGGTTTTGTAGACGATGACGAAAAAGATGACCCAAACTCACGAATCGAGAATGTGCGTGAGGTATTCAATTCTATTTATACTGGAGAAATTAGGTCAACTCTTGATGACAAATTCTATATCCTTGGGCTGGCACCTAATGCAGCGAGAATAGCGGTAGTGTTTTGGTCAGAAACTTCATTACAGGATTTTGCAAAAAAAATCTTGCGTCACTTTGATGATATGGATATCGGCAAATCGAAGAAACCATATACAGGGTTGAGAGATATGCTTGGAGCCGTAACCCTAAGCAAAAAGCACACCGATGCTACCCCCAATTTACCCGACGCAGTGGCAAAAAGCATTTTTCAAGGCTATCCATATCCATACTCGCTTTTCTCCGCAGCCATCAGGCGTATTCGCGCAGAGCAAAACGTAACCTATTATGGAGGTCCTTGCCGAATCGCCATTATCAAAGCTTACCTCAACAGATTAAACGACAACAACAAAAAAATAGAAATCATGTTAGACAAAGACAACAACAATTTAGGCTACCTATGTGGCCGATTATTTGCTGTTCTTGAAAAAATTCAAGAAGAGGCAAACAACATTAACAGCATTCGCGACCGATACATGAATGCTGCAAGTGCTACTCCGTCATCGGTTTTTGCCACTATTCTCAACCTTTCTCTTCACCACATTGAGAAGTTAAATACCGGACGAAAAGTATCATTTGAGAAAATCAAACAAGAAATCATCTCCAAGATGCCTGCCGACGGATTCCCAGCCCATCTCAACTCGCAAGACCAAGGGCGATTCTTCGTGGGCTATTACCACCAACGCCAAGATTTTTCACCAAAAAAGAAGATATTAATTAACTCTAACAAATACAATTATGAAAAATTTAGAAAATCGTATTGATTTTGTATATCTTTTTGATGTACAAGACGGAAACCCAAATGGCGACCCCGATGCAGGAAACCTTCCAAGAGTGGATGCCGAAACTGGCATGGGACTGGTAACAGACGTATGCCTTAAGCGAAAAGTGCGCAACTATGTACAAATGGCGAAAGAACTGAACGACGGCTTTGATATTTTCATTAAGGAGAAAGCCGTTCTCAATTCAGAGATTGACAAAGCCTACGATTCTGAAGAGGTAAGCGCAGTAAAAAGCGTAAAAGATAAAACCGAAGCCACAAGAAGATTCATGTGTAAGCATTACTACGACATTCGAACCTTCGGAGCCGTCATGTCAACAGGAAAGAATGCCGGTCAAGTGCGTGGCCCAATTCAATTTACTTTTGCACGTTCCATTGACCCGATAATGTCTGCAGAGCACAGCATCACCCGAATGGCTGTGGCTACAGACAAAGAGGCAGAAAAGCAAAATGGCGATAATCGCACAATGGGTCGTAAAGCCACAGTTCCTTACGGATTGTATGTGTGCCATGGCTTTGTGTCGGCAAATTTAGCAGAGCAAACAGGATTCGGAGAAGAAGATTTGCAACTTTTCTGGGAAGCATTGAAAAATATGTTTGATTGCGACCGCTCTGCAGCAAGAGGTCTGATGGCCCCACAAAAACTGATAGTGTTTAAACACGATAGCAAACTTGGTAACGCCCCTGCCAACAAACTCTTCGACCTTGTGGATGTGAAGAAGAAGAAAGTGTGTGAAGGCGCACCACGCTCATTCAAGGACTACGAAGTGACCATTGCCGATAACCCATATCCAGGCATAACAATTGAAGAAATGATATAATGCCTTACACAGAAGACGATATGCTCATGTTGTCGGGGATACAGCACATTGTGTTCTGCCCCCGACAGTGGGCATTAATCCATATTGAGCAGCAATGGGACGAGAACAAACTAACAGCCGAGGGAATGCTAATTCACAAGAATGTGGACAATCCATCATACCGTCAGCTAAATAATGGTGTCGCCACCCTACACTCTGTGCATGTGGCATCTGCCACATTGGGCATCTATGGAATTTGCGATGCCGTGGAACTCCATCCAGCAAAAGAGGGGGACGCCTGCATATCTCATCCAAAATACAAAGGGCGATGGACACCTTATCCAGTTGAATACAAGCACGGTTCACCCAAAACTAACGATTGCGATCGACTCCAATTAGCCGCACAGGTGATGTGCTTGGAAGAAATGTACGGCATCACCATACCAGAAGCCGCATTATTTTACTTCAAAACCAGAAGAAGAGAAATAGTGAAGATTGACGACGAACTGAAAAAGTCGGTTGTCCACTATGTGAGGCAGATGCATGACTTGTTCGACAAGGGAGCAGTTCCTCCTCCTGTTAAAAAGCCATGTTGCAATAAATGCTCATTAGTCAACATTTGCTTGCCAGAAATAAGCAAATTATCTTCTGTTTCATCTTATATTAAAAACATGTTTGATGAGGAAACTTCTTAACACATTATATATAACTACGCCAAATTCATACATCTCAAAAGATGGATTAAATGTGGTCATCTCTGTTGAAGGTTCTGAAGTGTTTCGCATTCCAGCCATCAACATTGAAGGAATCGTCACATTTGGGTACATGGGAGTTTCTCCAGGACTGATGAGATTGTGCGTTGAAAATGGAATTTCCATTTCATTCCTCTCCCCTTCTGGAAAATTCGTATCAAGAGTAGTCGGACCGAAAATGGGAAATGTTCTGCTTCGGAAAAAACAATGTCAACTCACCGACGACGATCAATTTGCTGTTCACTTGTGCAAACTATTCATTATGGGGAAAATCCAAAACTACCGAAGCATCTTGCAGCGGTATTTAAGAGACTATGGACAAAATGAAAGCGTGGCGGCTATCGCTTCTGATTTAAAGCGAAGCATTTTTAAAGTGTCAAACTCCAACACAATAGATTCAATCAGAGGTATAGAGGGCGATGCTGCAAAGAATTATTTTTCCGTATTCCCCAATCTCATAACCCAGCAAAAAGATTTTTTCACCTTTCACGGACGCACAAAACATCCGCCAAAAGATTGTGTTAATGCATTACTGTCATTTGCCTACACATTAATTGGCCACGAAATGGCATCGGCACTTGAATCGGTGGGACTTGACCCATATATAGGGTTTCTACACACATTGCGCCCTGGTAGATGCTCTTTGGCTTTAGATATGATGGAAGAACTAAGGGCATACATGGGCGACAGATTCGTTTTGTCGCTTATCAACAGACGACAACTGTCGCCAAATGATTTTAAATGCCATGAAAATTCTGTAATTCTCAACGAGAATGGGCGAAAGAAATTTATCACGGCATGGCAAGCGAGGAAGCAAGAAACGCTTGAACACCCATACCTGAAAGAAAAAATAAAAGTGGGACTGATACCCTATGTTCAGGCCACACTGCTTGCACGATACTTCAGAAAAGAGATTGATGATTACCCAGTGTTCATAATAAAATAAAAAAATGCTTGTATTAATCACCTACGATGTAGCAACCTCTGATAATAAAGGACAAAAACGATTAAGAAAGGTTGCAAAAGAATGCCAAAACTATGGGCAAAGAGTACAAAATTCCGTTTTTGAATGCGAAGTTACTTATGCACAATATGTTGTGCTGAAAAACTCATTGGACAGCATTATTGACAATTCAGCTGATAGCATTCGCTTTTATCTTCTTGGAAATCATTGGGAAGGAAAAGTTGAGCACATCGGAATAGACAACTCTTTCAACTTTAATGCCAACCTAATAATATAAACGAGAACCATAAGCATTGCAGAAATGCCAATCCGTTCGCACCATTTGATAATCAAAATGTTGCTTGCAAATTCAATAAAAAAACTATATTTTTGCAAGTGTAATCCTAAACTTTCGCATTTCACCCCAATTAATGCGCTGAAACACATATCATAAAAACATAAACGGGTCACGCCCCACACGGGCGTGTGGATTGAAACTTGACCTCGACGATAGAGGTTAAAATTGCGACCAGGTCACGCCCCACACGGGCGTGTGGATTGAAACATTACCATCTTGAATTGTCGTTTGCCGTTGATTGGTCACGCCCCACACGGGCGTGTGGATTGAAACCGGGATATTATCGGGGACAACTTCGGCGGTCGCCTTGGTCACGCCCCACACGGGCGTGTGGATTGAAACACTACGTTGAAGAGAACGATCAGAACTCTTAACAGGTCACGCCCCACACGGGCGTGTGGATTGAAACAACAAAATGCTTAGTTTTACGAGTTGAATCAGGAGGGTCACGCCCCACACGGGCGTGTGGATTGAAACAATTCCTCTATGATTATTAATGCTTTGCCTTTAAGGTCACGCCCCACACGGGCGTGTGGATTGAAACACCCTCGACGAACTCGTGAAGATTAGGGACGGCAAGGTCACGCCCCACACGGGCGTGTGGATTGAAACTCCATAATGTTTGATTTTTTGCTTTTAGTTGTTGGGTCACGCCCCACACGGGCGTGTGGATTGAAACAAATGCATTTTTAGCTAATTTTACATCTTTTGCAGTCACGCCCCACACGGGCGTGTGGATTGAAACAATTACTCTCATATCACTTGGATTTAGGTGGCTTTGGTCACGCCCCACACGGGCGTGTGGATTGAAACACGCTGTAAAAACACATTACGCACATTCCTTGCGCGGTCACGCCCCACACGGGCGTGTGGATTGAAACCATATAACCAACATGTATCCATATCCGCATTTGTGTCACGCCCCACACGGGCGTGTGGATTGAAACAGAAGCGATATAACTACGAACGCCAATTAATCGAGGTCACGCCCCACACGGGCGTGTGGATTGAAACACATAATATGAGCGAGAATTTATGAAACACATTTGGTCACGCCCCACACGGGCGTGTGGATTGAAACCGAAGTATAAGCCCGATAGCGCAAAGCCTTTCCAGGTCACGCCCCACACGGGCGTGTGGATTGAAACTGATTAGAATAAAGAGAATCATCGGCATGAGAATGTCACGCCCCACACGGGCGTGTGGATTGAAACGATGTGTCACCAAAATGTTATTAACAATTGTGTTTGTTTCTCTTTAGCGTATGGAGTATTTGAGAGATAGCGGATTGGGAGAGGAGGATAAATCTACCACAAATATTCACAAATTAATTTTGTTGAATCTGTTGATTCTGTGTGAGCCTAAACAGAATAAGTGGGAGCTGTGGGGGAAGTGGGGATTAGAGGTTGAGGAGGTTGCGGAGAATCCACCAGAGGATGACGATGATGGCGGCGATGACGGTGACGATGGTGGAGTTGAGGCGCGAGTAGAAGCGTGGGAAGTGGCTGCGCCAAAAGCGGTTGGTCAGGAGCAGGGCTATGAAGGGAAGACTGAACACGAGCAGGGCGTTGTAGCGAATGGCTGCCAACACGTCGGCGTGGAGCAGGGCGTGAATGGCGCGTTGCGAGCCACAGCCGGGGCATTTAAAACCTGTAAGGGCATAGAATGCGCACTTGGGAAAGAGGCGTGTGGTGGTGGGGTCGAACACGAAATACACCACCGCCATTACTGCCAGCGCCACTGCGATGACAATGTATGTGATTTTCTTGTTGATGGGCATTCGCATGGCCTACAGCATAAGCATGGAGAATGGCATAAACAGAATGGAGAGCACCACCGACAGTATGCAGAGCCACGCTCCCCATTCGCTATATTTTTGGGCTTTCGCGTACTCGCCAGCACTATATTTGTTTTTGGTCATCACTGCCAGCACTATCGCCACCACTGCCAATGGCGTGCAGCACAACACGGCGCACACGATGGCTGCCACGAGGTTGGTGGGCGGACATTCGGGCGCAGGGACTTGCATCGGCTGCATTTGAGGGGGCATTTGTGGCACAAATGGCGGCACTTGCACCTCTGGTTCCACGTATTCGGGTGGCACTGGAGCAGCAGCCTGTTCTTCGGCTGGGGCTTCGTGCGGCTCTTCAGTAATGGCATCGGCTTCAATCGGCTCTACTGCGCTTTCTTGTGGCGCGGCAGGCTCTGGCGCAGCGGTCAGGTGTGCCAATTCGGGGATTTTGTCGATTCGCTTCCATCCGTCCATACCTTTGTGCCAAACGTAGGTGTGCGCCTTGTCAAGCGCCATAGATTCCAGTTGTTCGATGGTGTGTGGTCCGCTTTGGGTGCCATTCTGATTGATCCAGTACTGAAGATTCTCGCTCATAGTCAATTATTTTAAGCAAAGTTACTCATTTTCACCAAAACAACAAATAAGATGGAAGAAATTAGAAATTAGAAGTTAGAAATTAGAAGTTAAGGAGTTAAGAAGTTGAAGAAGTTAAGACGATAGTTCCGATAGTTCAGAGTACTCCGAGTGCTCAGAGTGCTCCGATAACAAGAAACGGGAACACCGATTTAATCCATTAAAGGTTCAGCGGATAAATGCTGGGGGCACAGAAACAAAAACATAAAAAACAGCCTTTTAGCGATGCCTGTGCTTCGCACCTGTCGCACCGCCAAAAGCTGTTTTTTATGTTTTTGTTTTTTGTTCCCATCCATGTACATAATCTATCCCCCGGTATTTATCCACTGACCCCCATTAAATCCTATTTACACCTAAGTTTAAAAACTGGTGATAATGGATTTTAATAGGATTAAATCGGTGTTCCTTTCCCCAATTAATAGGTTTTTTCCCCATTAATCAGGGTGTTTATCTTGCGGCTATGGGTGGGGATTAGGGGTCAACCCAGTCGCCGTTGGCTTTGATGAGGGCGACGAGGTGAGGAATCGCCTCGGTTTCGGGCACGTTGCGCTCTATGCACTCTTTGCCTTTGTAGAGGCTGATGCTGTGGCGCGCTGCACCCACATAGCCGTAGTCGGCATCTGCCATTTCACCCGGTCCGTTCACCACACAGCCCATCACACCAATTTTCAGGTGTGTGAGGTGGCTTGTGGCTGCCTTCACCTGCTGCACGGTGGTTTGCAAGTCGAACATGGTGCGACCGCAACTTGGGCAAGAGATGAACTCGGTTTTCGACATACGCAAACGCGCGGCTTGCAGAATGGCAAACGCATATTCCACCACTTTCTGCTGACTTTCATAGTTGGGGGCTTCGAGCCATACGCCATCGGCAAATCCGTTGAGCAGGATTGTGCCCAAGTCGGCGCCAGCCTTCACTTGCAGCCATTCGGTGTCGGTATCGGGATAGTTCACACGCACCACCACAGGGCAATCCACGCCCATGTTCACCATGGTGTGGAGCAACGCTTGCAGACTGCCAGTCACGTTCTGATTGGCAGCAGTGGCCACTACCACCACGTTAGCCAGTCCTTTCAACGCCAGCAACTGCTCTTTCGCTACATCGGCCTTCACCTCCACCCATTGCGCAACGGCGGTGGCATCGGGAGTGAAATCGGCGAGAGCAACGAGCGGATAAGTGTGCGTGCCGTCGGTGATGGCGCCGTCGGCAAAATAGTAGTCAGGCTTCAGTTTGCCCTGTATATCGTCGGGAGAGCAAGATGCCACCAATACAGGCACCTTCTTGCCACCAATCTTATCAAGCACGGTGAGCGACTTGCGACGCACAGGCAACAGCGCATCGTAGCCCTCGTAAGGCACAGCCTCGATGGGGGCATGGCCAGCACGGCTGGTGATGTATTGCACCAACTTTTGAGCCACAGGCACCTCCACTTCGGGATCTTCACTAAGCGATACACGAATGGTGTCGCCCAAGCCTTCCGACATCAGGCAACCAATGCCCACGGCGCTCTTGATGCGGCCGTCTTCACCAAAACCAGCCTCGGTAACGCCCAAATGCAGCGGAAAGTGCATATCTTCGGCATCCATGGCCGCCACCACACGGCGCACAGCCTCCACCATCACCACCACATTCGACGCCTTCATCGAAATCACCACATCATAGAACTTCTGCTCCACAAACACGCGCAAAAATTCCATCACACTCTCCACCATGCCGGCGGCAGTATTGCCATAGCGGCTCATGATACGGTCGCTCAGGCTACCGTGGTTCACACCCAGACGCACTGCGGTGTGGTGCTCACGGCAAATGTCGATGAATGGCACCAGCGCATCGTGAATGCGCTTCAGTTCGGCTTCATATTCCTCGTCGGTGTAGGTGAGGCTCTTGAACGTGCGCGCAGGGTCAACGAAGTTGCCTGGATTGATACGCACCTTGTCGGTCACCGCCGCAGCGGCAAACGCAGCCTTGGGATTGAAATGAATGTCGGCCACAAGAGGCACATTGCAGCCCTGCTCACGCAATGCGGTGCGGATTCTGCCAATGTTCTCCGCCTCTTTCACGCCCTGGGCGGTGAGGCGCACGATGTCGCCCCCACAGTCGGCGATGCGGCGGCACTGAGCCACACTCGCCTCAATGTCGTCGGTGTTGGTGTTGGTCATCGACTGCACCTTCACCGAATGCTTGCCGCCCAGCATCACACCACCCACATTCACATCTACGGTGGCGCGACGATGGTAATTGAATATATCGTTCATTTAGTTTACCTTAAAATCATATTTCACTTCAGCCAAATCCTTATTAGCCTTTTCAATCTTGGCACCAAGAGTGGCCTTGTAGGCAGCCACCTTTTCGGCAATCTTCTCGTCGCCGAGTGCCATCATTTCGGCTGCGAGGATAGCGGCGTTCATGGCGCCGTTCACACCCACAGTGGCAACAGGAATGCCAGGAGGCATTTGAATGATGCTCAACATAGCGTCAAGGCCGTCGAGCATACCCTTGATGGGCACGCCAATCACTGGCAAAGTGGTGCTTGCCGCAATCACGCCGGGCAATGCAGCCGCCATGCCAGCACCTGCTATAATCACCTTGATGCCACGGTCCTTTGCCTCGCGGGCAAACTTCTCCACAGCGTCGGGGGTGCGGTGCGCAGAAAGAGCGTTCACTTCAAATGGGATTTCCATATCGTTAAGCCACTTGCAGGCTTTTTCCATCACAGGCATATCGCTTGTGCTGCCCATGATAATGCTTACTAATGCTTTCATTTATAGTATGTTTGAATTGAATTATCCAAAAAGTTGCATGAGCAAGGTCACGCACAGGAAGCCGTTGATGGCTCCCGCTATCACTTGCCCAAGGGTGTGGCGTGCGAGAATGATGCGCGCCGAGCCCAAAATGCCGCACAGCGACACCGCCACAATCATCACCCACAGCAGGTTAAACGCCTCGGTGATTTGCACATGCATATTGTAGATGAGTGCCACAATGCCAGCCATGCCAGCCATGTGCGCGCTGATTTTCCACCACATATTCACCACCGCCGACACCAGCACCGTGAGTGCGCCACCAGCGCAAAACATCACCATCCACATCGGGGCGTGCACACGGCTGTAGAGGTAATACGCCGCAGCAATGTAGCACACAAGCGCGAAGACGAACGGCCACAGGCGTTCCTTGCGGTCGATGAGTTTTTTATCGACGATAAACTTAAAGTGATGCAAAGTGGCGATAAAAAACATCGGCAACACGCAAGTGATGCCCAGCACCACCAGCAGGATAGTCACACGCAATCCCACATCGTAGGCACTCAGATAGGAGCACCACAGTGCTATCAGCACACCATAAGTGGGCATCAGAAGCGGACTGAGCATTGCCGAGGCGAAGCGAGCAAGCCCCACCAGTATTCGTCCGTATTTCACATCATTCGCTTTCATTGTCTGGGAAAAAGTATATTGTTAGAGAATGGTAGTTATCACAGTTCCTTGCGGTGGCGCGAGTCGGGTATGCCCATCTGCACACGGTATTTTGCCACGGTGCGGCGTGCCACGGCGTAGCCTTTCGCCTTCAGCAGTTTTTCAATGGCACCGTCGCCCAACGGACGCTTTTTATTCTCGCTGTCGATGATTTCCTTCAGGGCATTCTTCACCGCCTTTGTGGCTACGGAGTTTTCGCCACCGTCGCCCGATGGAAGTGCGCCGCTGAAGAAGTCCTTCAACTTAAACGTGCCCCACGGTGTCATCGCATACTTGCCCTTGTCGCCGCCGCAAATGCGCGAAATGACGGACTGGTCGAGCCCGGTGTCTTTCTCAATGTCCTTGTATTTCATCGGCACGATGCGATTATCGTCGCCCGACAAGAAAAATGCAGTCTGGTGTTTGATGATAGATTTCATCACCGCCATCAATTTCTCCTGTCTACGCTTCAAAATGGTGATAAAGCGATTGGCACTGGTATAGAAATTCTTCACGCTCTCGTCTTTGGCGGCAAACTTGTCGATGTCGTCCGACAGGTCGGAAGCAATCTCCAGTTCGGGAATACGGTTGGGCATCGTCACCATGATTTTGCCCTCATCCACTTCCACCTCAAATTCGGGGATAATCTGATTGCGGCGCACATCGCTCAACCCCGACGAGAAGCCATTGCCCGGTTTGGGGTGGAGTTTGCGCAGCGCAGCCATCAGGTGCTTCAATTCCTCTTGGGTGATGCCCATGCGGCTGCACACCTTATCGTAGTGGCTCAATCCCAATTCCTCAAGGTAATTGTCGATGAGCGTTTCAAGTTTTACCGATTCTGGAGTTTTTGGCTTCTGGCGCACCTGAATCAACAGGCACTCACGCAGCGTGCGCGCGCCAATGCCTGGAGGGTCGAGGCGTTGCACCAGTTTCAGCACCCTCTCCACATCTTCACGCTCCACTTCCACATCGGCGCCGAAAGTGATGTCGTCGGCAATACCGCTTGTGGAGCGAGCCAGCCAACCGTTGGAGTCGAGATTACCCACAATGTATTCAGCTATCACTTTATCATCGTCCGAGAGGTTCAACTCATTCACCTGTGTCATCAAGTGCTCTTCAAGCGATTCCTCGGCAATGGCGATAGGGGCAAAATACTCATCGTTCACGCTGCGGTTGCTGGCGTGATACAGTCGCTCGCCCGGCAGCGGCTTATCGTAGGGGGCACTGTCGGGGTCGGGATTGTCGTATTCCGTTTCAGGCTTGTGCACAGCCACCACAGGCTCTGCCTCGTCGCTTTTCTTCTCCAGCAGAGGGTTTTCTTTCAGTTCATTCAGCACATCTTCCTCCACCTCCCTGCTCGATTTCTCCAAGTAGGGAGCCAAAATCACATTCGTGATGGGGATAGCCACTTGCTTTTGCTTTATTTCAGTTTTGAGTCCTGCTCCGTTAGATTTTGCCATTAATACTGAATTAAAAAAAGATAATGTAAATTAGGCTTTATGCAAATTTACACCATATTCAGAAAAATTGCAAGCACCCACCCCCAATTTTTACAGCACTCCAAGAGAGAAGGTAGAAATTAGAAGTTAGAAGTTAGAGTTCTTTTGGAAGTTAAGAAGGATTTTTTGGAAGTTAAGGAGTTAAGAAGTTAAAGAAGTTAAGACGGCACCATCGGCTCTTGAAACGATGGTGCCCCTATCAGTCCCGTCGGACTTGTCTGACTTGTCTGACCAAAACCTGTTGACTTGTTGACTCGTTGACTTGTTGACCTGTTGACTTCTTTAGAAACCCTTGAATGTCAGTTTCAGCGTTTCCGACTGCAATACCATATTATTTCCCCTCAATTTTATCACCTGGAATACCTCCTCTATATTGTTTATGCCGTATGGTTTCAGCAGAGTAGATTCGGAGAGAGGGAAGTCGCCATTTTTGCGGTCGAAAAGGTATGGCGTGTGGAGCGTCAGCATCGTTTTTGTTTGGTTGAAGCGCATCAGAATTGCATCATGGTTCCCGCTCTTGTCATCACACTGCATGAGTTTGTTTTGGAACGCCCAGAATCTCTTTTCATTCTTCAGATCGAGCACTCCGTCAGTGGCAAGCGTGTCTATACGTATCAGATGCCATAGGCCGTTGAAATCACCGGCAGCTGATGATGTCTCAAGGTCGCATGATGTGAATGTCGTCAGAGTGGCGAGTATCGTTGTGGCGGCTACGAGTAAGCCGCATATTGTCTTTCTCATTTCTTTTCTTTTTTCGTTGTTTTTTGTTCTCCTTGTAAATTATCAGTGAAGATTTGCCTCAGTGCCTACAGGCCGAAGCTACCCCTTTTAGCAATGGTCAGTTGGAAGCCATAATTGTTGCCCAATATTCCTCCGAAATCCATGGCGTAACCGCCTTTCACGCTCCAGTTGCGAAGCAAGGCCTTGGTGAATTTGTATTCACCCTCTACGAGGAAACTGACGTTGTGGCGCAAGTCGGTGTAAGGGCTGCTATAGGTTCCCAATCCATCCTGAAAAGAGGCAAGCACGCGGTAGCGTGTGTTGTCGGTGGGGCAACCGTCAATTCCAAAATGGAAAGCCACAAAACGGTTGTTCTGCACATAAATGCTACCGTTCTGGTTGTAGATAGGCGAGCGATAGAGAGGGTTTCCCATCACCTGTCCCCAGTGTTGCCATCCTGGATATATGCCGTGGTTGTAGTAATTGTCGGCACCGCCTATATGGTCAGGGATTATCGTCGTGTGGTCGTGGTAAACCGGACCGCTTTGGTATTTGGTATAGAGATATTCCACCACAATGTTTCTCACCCATGTTCCGTTTTTTAAGTTGAAGTCAAAACCTATCATCCAGTCCTTGAAGTCGTAGAGCACATATTTATTCTTCTTGTGCTCCATCCATTCTTCACCACTTCCATATCCGTTGTAGTCGAGCTGAAACATCGCCGAGTGGTCTTCAAAGTATTTGTCAACGTAGAATCCAGCCTTCCATTGGTCTTTCTCATAGTTCAGACGCATCATCCAGCTGCCCAGTTGGTTGCCTTCTGCGTTCTTATAGTTCTCTCCGTCAGTAACGTCCTTACCTCCTGGCAAAAAAGCGTTCCAAAAGCCTCTAAAACTCGTGTTTCCGTTTATCACTGTCATGGTTCCATCTGCATTTGGAATATACAATTTACCGCCAAACTGCGATGCCATCTCCAGCCCTAATTCCACAGAGAAAGGGTGCTTATGCGGTTCGCTTCCGATTCTAATGAATCCAGCCTTTGAGTGGTAAAGCACATTGTCGGCATATCTGTTCCGCTTATTGGTGAATTTGTGCTGCCATGAGTCGTCGGTCATCATTCCGTATGCCACATGACCTTTCAACTGCACCCATCCGCCTGTGAGCGGCACCTTCCAGTAGTCTTCAAGCGACAGCCTTACTTGTGGTACGGGGCGAGCGTTAATTCCGAATGTCTGCGAACCGCTACTGAGGTTGTTGTTCTTCAAGTTCATCGGCCTTTCCTTCGCTCCGATGGAGAGTGTGCCATATAGCCAACGCCCCTCCACGTATGCCTGTTGCAAAACCACGTTGCTCGTATAGTTGAATGGCACGGCGGCGTCAACGCCGAATCCGTAACCTAATTTCTTTTCCTTGTCGTTGCTGATGTCTCTCTGCAGCGTTCCTCTGATGTAGCCGTTGGTCTCATCGAGCGACGACAGACCATATTTGTTGGCGTTCAACCATAGAGGGGTCTTGCCGTGTGAGAAGCTGCCCTGAGTCTCTGCGGAGTATTCAAATTCCCCTTTTTTCTGTTGTACGGTGATTTGTTCATCGTAAGTGTCGTTGTCTTGTGCAGTAGCGTTTAGTGCCACTACGGAAATCAAGGCAAAAAGAAATATTTTCCTGTAATTCATACTTATTGTTTATAAGAGTTTTTATCTTAAACTATAAAATCCCTTAAATTGACGTAATATTATGGCATCGGGGCGATTTTTTCGCC